>Ga0181597_10003239_pt1 | contig 17132 bp, 14 predicted proteins | sample 041ome_5_FD_148647 | JGI IMG/M metagenome (GOLD analysis project Ga0181597, IMG submission 148647) | Coastal salt marsh microbial communities from the Groves Creek Marsh, Skidaway Island, Georgia - 041403US metaG (spades assembly) | ecosystem: Environmental > Aquatic > Marine > Intertidal zone... | reverse complement strand
ATCTTTTGTATCCTGCTCGTTCTCTGAATATTTTTTAATATCTTTCTGTATATCTTTCTCAAACTTCCATCGTGTTTGTGATACTTTTGGATATATCTCAGTGTTTATTGATTTTGTTATTATAGTTGCCAATACTATTAGCATTGAACCACCCAAAAATATTGCAATATTTGCTCCTTCATTTTTACAAGACAACACAAATATAATGTAAATTAAAATACTGTAAAATAATGATTTTAATAAATAATTGTCCATTACTAGTGATAATCTATTTTTGTTTTCTTCTCCGAAATTTTCTACAACAAGTGATTCAATAGTGTACCAATTTAATACAAATGTAAAAATGTATATTGATAAGAAAACCATAATGTGTTTTAACCATAAGTTTTTACTTATATATCTTTGAAGACTACAATTCATTAGTTCTGAACATTCACCACTCATTAAAACGAAATATATAAAAAATAAAGCTAATGCTACCTGATTAGAAATCATTTATTATTTATTAAAATAATTTAAGAAAAAAATTTATATTCGTATTTTTTGCCTATCATATCTTATTTTCTATTAACACTAAAGAAATCTGTAATTTCTCTTGCACCATCTCGTTTATTATTTGCTACTCGTAAAACTTCACCAAAGATAAGGTCAGTTGCTTCATTAAATCTAAGTTCTTTCACTTTTTCAGCAGCTTTTTCTGGAGTTTTAGTTGAAAGAAGTGAATTATATTTCTTCTCAAAGTAATCTTTGGGTTTCTTATAACCTGGAAGATTTTCTACAGTAAGTGCATAAATTTGTCCCACTGGTTTCATAATTTGATTTGTAATGTAAAATTTATAATCTGGTTTAATTTTATTCCTTTTAATAAAATCTGGATGTTCTACCTTATCACCTTGAAGAACTTTTGCACCTCTACTTGCTTTGGTTTCAATATAGACAAATGGAATACGGTCATTAGATTTTGGTTTGTTTCCAGGTTCTCTTTCACCAATACGGTCAGCTAATACTTTATGAGCAATCTGATCAGGATTTTTATAGAATCCTCTCAATGATTTAGTGATAATCAGCATGTCTAATGGAAACCCGCCTTGCAGTAACTTACTACAAGCTTCTTGACAGAATTTTATAGAACCTTCCAAGTCTAATTTATTAATCAGAATATCAATAATAGTTCCATATACGTGTTTCACAATGTCTGCATTATCACGACGTTTCAATACAATACCCATACTAGTCTGTTTGTAATTCTCAGCATCTTCTTCATATTTATTTCCAATGTATCTTTTCTTTGAAAACAAGATGAATGGTGAAAATGTCTTCTCATATTCAAGTCTATGTGGTGGTTTTAAGAACTGTTGAATGTATTTTTCTGCACCAATACCCATCTCAATACTCTTTTCAATTGCTGCTTTTCCCTCCAATGGTTTGCCTGTTTTTTCATCCGTAGGATTGAAATTAATGAAAACACTATCAGTATCTCCATAGACAATTTCTGCTTGAGGATAGTGTTCAAGTGTCTTGTCTTTAGCCAAGTGAAGTAGATTACGACCAACAGCAGTAGTTGATGCAGCAATATCTTTCAAATAAATAGCTGAAGTAGGAGCACCAATCTGTCCATACAAAGAGTTAGCTGTTAATTTATATGCCAACTGGAGACCATCATATACCTTCTTCTTAAATGGGTCTTCTGTTGTTTTAATTTTAGCACGAGTATCCTTTCTTGCCTTAAGAAGTTTCTTAAGAATTCTTGGAATAATTGATTTCTCGCCTTCTGGTGGTTGAACAAAACGACAAGTCTTTTGACCACATTTAACTTTACCTTTACTCTTAATTCTTGGATTAATCCATTTGTAAGTGTCATGTGTTACATCAACATAATCATATCCTAATTCTTTTAGTCTTTCTTTACCATCATCTCCTAAATATTGCTCATCAATTACAAGTGAATCATGCGACAAGTTTTCACTAATCATACTACTTGGATATAAAGATGCATAATCCAGGACAGTTACTGGTTTCTTAAGATAAATACCTGGATTTGGTTTCAATACGATAGCACCTTCATAACCACCTTCATCATCCATCATAATTCCATCATTTAGGTCTTCTCCAGGAGTAAATTTATTCTTAAAATCATAATTGAAAGTATCTTCACTATTTGGGTCTAATCGTGTTTCTTCTTGTGAATGTTTTATGAGAGGCACTAAGAAATCTTCATTCTTACATTCTTTTGATACAAGCGAGAAGATTTTAATTCCTTGTCCTCTCAAGAAAATGAATGATAATGGAACAAAACAGACATTTGCCATACCAACATTATTGGTAATAATATCTAGTTTATTCATCAGTGTAATGCAAAGAGCACAATCTTGAATACAATAACTTGCTACAATTGCTCTCTTTGTTGCATTTTGACCCTGAAATTCAAAGATTTGCTGTGGTGATACATCATCTTTTGCAAGTTGCCATTTTATGTTCTTATTTTCCTCGTGAAATAGTTTTTCGCGATAAATAAGAGTTTCTAAGATAAGTGTATCATCTACAATATCCCTAATTTTGTATTTTGTTTCAAGGTAATCTTTTGTAGGTAATTTACTAGTATAAGTAATTGTTATGAAATTACCAGGTGTAAGTGTAGTTTGACCCTTAATTTTCATCGTTGTACTATTAGTATCCTCATTTGTCTCAACAATATCCAATATTTTATCATTGATGAAATTTTCTGCTACATAGTCTAACTTATATGATACCAAGTTATGATCTCGCTGAACTACTTTAAGAAGGTCAATTAATACCCTACCCTGCATATTGATGTAATAGAGTGTGTTATCACCTAATGCAGAACTTGAAAGACGTTTTACTTCCAAATTTGATTCTACACGATTAACTCTTCCAAGAGAATCGATTTCTCGCTTAAGTCCCAAGTCTTCAGCACGATGATACAAATAACTGAAATCAAAACCGAAGATATTATAACCTGAAATTAGGTCAGGGTCTAATCTTTTAACGAATCTTATCCAAGCAAGAATTACTTCCCTTTCTGTCTTATATTGTTCAACTACTGCACCGGGAATAGGGTCGCAAGTATCAAGCGTAATAATGTGTTTCAATACTGGTAATTCTGTTCCAAATCTTTGAACTGCTGTGCCAATTTGAATAATTTCATCACCCAATACTTCTGGGAATCGATGATCTTCAAAATGTTCAATAATACGATTTACACCAGTTTCTCGTGAAGTATCCAACTCAGGAAATTCTGTTTTAAATAGTGAAATAAGTGCATTAAGATACGTTTCAACTGTAGTGTTTGCATCTCTAGCTGTTTTTTCATCCAATTCCTGGACTTCACTATTTGAATATTCGGTGTTAGTAATAATACTATAAACCCTTTTTTCATCTCCAAGTATTTTTATCAATTGCTTAACACATTTACGAAGAATTTTTGATGCAGTCATGCTTACATTTTGAAGAACTCGTTTTGTTGGTTTCATATTTGATTTTGTGTATGTTCTTATAGCACCAGTTTCACATTCACTTCTTGGACAATCAGCAAAACTATCACAAATAATATTAGTAATAACACACTCATCAATCTCTTCAAGTAGGTCTTCATCTGTTTCCAGAAAATTCTCCAATAGATACTTAGCTAAGACTGCATAAGTTTCACGAGTTTGAATTGTTTTAAATATTTGTTTTGATTTGAACTTGAGAAATTTTCGAGGTGGTTTTGCCCTTGCTCTAGTAAAAATTTTTGATACTGAATAATCCTTGCTTTCAATTTCATCTTCTTCATTATTAGTAATACTAAATGCTTTTGTCATCATATTATAAACATCAATCTCGGTGATAGTTTCACGATTTTTCTGCGAGTATTCAAAAATTTCTTGTGCAGGTTTCTTATAATTTTTTTTTGCAAGAGGGAAATCACCGTGACTAGAATTACATTCTAAATCAAAAACTGCTGTGAGAAAAGGAACTGATTCTTCACTGGTAAATGACTTTACTTTCTTCCAATTATCTACAGTAATATCTACTTGACACTTTGTAAGTTTTTTTCTACCTAAATTAACTGTATAATTTCCTGGACTAATATTTATCCATCCAGCTGGTTCAATGTTATTCTTATGAATAAAACGAAGAAATGGTGGAATATTCGATTCAAAGATATCACCCTTATAAGATTTACCACCTAAGGCGTGTTCCTTAATTACTCGTAATGCTCCATTCATTGAAGTAGTGTCTTTGAAAATCATTCTTAAAAATGGAAACATCCTGTTGTTTGTGAAACCGTATAGGTTCTTGCGTCTAACTACATCAAACCCTAATAGATTTTTTCTCATATTATAAGACATCTTGGTTTTAATTGCATTTATAATTGAAAGTTGCTTATTTCGTGTCTTTGCTACATCTTCTGGAATTTCCATAAAAAAGTGTGGAGTATAGTTGAAAACATTAATACCAATTGAAGTTCCATTTTTTGTTGTAGCAAAAATACGTATAACATATTGTCGGTCCATCTTTTTGTATCCTGTTTCTTTTTCATTTCCACTATCACTGTCACTATTACTATTTTCATCTGCATCATTATCAGAAATCATTTCGTTGCAACAGTACCAATCAGTAATTTTGGCTCTTATTGTGGTTTTATTGTTTTTCAAAGGGTCAATGCTGTCTCCACGATATTTAAATGGAACGATAGAATTGTCATGAATTTTCATTTCTAGCAATTTTTATTGTAATCAGAGCAATATTAATATTTAAGTCAATTTTAAATTTTTTTTTGTATTTATATAATAGAAGACACTAGACAATGCAGGATTTTACCAGTTTTTTTCTTTTGCTTGTAGTAATAACAATTTTATACTTATATTTAGAATCTAAGTCATCAGCAGTAATCAAAGTTAAAGCAGATGATGGTAATGAATATTTAGTAAGAAATTTACCTGACCGTGTTGATGCAGCAAATAAACTAGCACTTATTAGAAAAAGATTAACATCAATAGTAGATGAACTCTATAATAATAGAGAAACTGATAAATATAAAGATAAACTCAAAGAGATTGAATTATTAAAGAGTAATTATAGACCAGATAAATTAAGTGAAAGTAGTCCTGGAAATAAATATACATCATACTCTATTGATAAAGGAAAAAAAATAGTTTATTGCCTTAGAACAAAAGATGGAACTAATAAATTAATAGATGATAATACAATTACATTTGTTGCTATTCACGAACTTGCTCACTTAATGACTGAAGAAATTGGTCATGTTCCTCCATTTTGGAACAATATGAAATATTTATTAGACATCGGAATTAAATTAGGCGTCTATAAGTATGTAGATTATAGTGATACACCAGTTAAATACTGTGGAACACAAATTACTGATACACCTTTAGAAAAATAATTTTAAATTTTAATTATTTTCTAGTAACAATTGAAAATTCTAATATAACTCTATTTGAACTTAAATTATCTATGGTGAATACCTTATTATTACCATTTTCTGCACTTTCTCCATTCTCGTTAGTAAGGGTGAATTCTAATACACCTAATTTTTTAGCATTTGTAGTTCCTACAAAATTTGCATCTGCGTCAAATCTCTCTGATTTCATAACAACTTTTCTAACAAAAAGTTTTGCATCATCAACAATTGCAGTATTAATTGCATCTAATGTTATATGATTATCACTACTTGTTTTTATTGCTGTTACATTTCCTACAAAATTACCATTGGCTAAATAAATACCATCACCCACTATAATATCAGTTATAACACTATCTGTTAAAACTTCTGTTGAATTTGCTGTAGTGGCAACCGCTCCATCAAATTTAAATCCTGGGTCATATAATGATGATTCAGTTGTATTTGGAACTACTATTTTGTCTCTTAAAAATGAATTATTAGAATTGGCGTCAATATCAAATTTGTCAATATCAAATACAAAATATGCACAATTTTCATTTGAAGTATGTCCTGTAATTGTTACACTTTCTAAATATATATCTGATAATCCTTCTACTTTTAAATCAATATCTAAATCTGCTTTCCATTTATACCAACCTTTAGTAGTATCTGTCCCAATATTTGTCACAAGAGCACTTGAAAATTTACCAGTATCTATAATTACTCTATGACGTTTGCTTCTCTCATGAATTTGTTGAGTATTTTCATACATCTTAGGTAGATTTTCAAAGTTTTTATTAAATCTTTCTAACATACTTTCTAATGTTTTATTAGAGACTGATTCTAAAGGTTGAGCATTTTCTGATGAATAATTAGGAATTTCAAATTCAGATTTAGAAAGTGGTCCTCCATCTCTCTCACGTTTTGCTTCTAATAATTTAGCTTTAATTGGATTACTAGTATCAGGAAAATCTAATCGGTTATCTTGTTGTAATTCATTGCTTGACATATTTTTAAAAACTTCATTATTTTTATTTTTTCTCTTTAGTGTCTTTTCTAATTCCTTTTGTTGTCGTAAATTAGTTTGTTCTATTGATTTTTGAAAATCTGCAAGACGTTTGTTTCCAGTTTGAAATTCTGTGTCATTACTGTCATTTTCATATCCACGTTCTTTTGAAACTTCTGATAGTCTTTGTTGAAAGTCTCGTTTATCTAATATATTATCATTTTTTACTTTTTGATTATTTGTAATTAATGAATCTTGAAATAAGGCATCTAATGGATTAACGTTAGAATTTTCAGGTTTATCAGAAATACTTAATGAAAGATTATCGTAATCATTATCTAAATATCCTGCAACCTCAAATCCTGATTTGTTAGTTTTTATTTCCCTATTCTTATTACTTTCTTCCTTATTATAAAGGTCTATAATAAAAGGTTTTACTTTTATAATACTAATATCGTTCATTTGATTAACTGTATATGACCTTTCACTTATACTACACTGAGCATCTATAGCTTTCATTAATTTTTTAAGGGCCTTACGATACTTTGGATTTTCATTAATATTTATACCATCATTCATTACATCTTGTGATAAATTATTAAACAAATGGTTTAGATTTTCTTTAGAAAGATAACTATTCATATAAATAATATAACTATTTAATTCTCCATTAAATTGTTTTAAATCAAAAAAAACAATAATTAATTTCTTTTTTTAAAAAATAATCCAACTACTAATCTAGAACCAGCAGCAGCACCCTTAACATAATCATAATTATCTCCTGCATTATAGGTAAGACCTTTTAATGAAATGGTAAAACTACTAAAAGAATTAGATGAAACAGTGGTCATATAATTACTTTTAAGTTTAACAGTGAAAGTTGTTGCATCTACACTAGGACTTGCTACTCCTGCTTCAGCATCAGCAGATATATCGGTTTTACCAAATGTATCATTAGGAAAAATGTAGTAATTCAACAATTCAGTTGTAGTAGTTCCTACTTGAACTGGAACTTCATCTATTTTTAAACCAAATAAATTTATATTCTCAATATGAGTTCCTGCTGTTCCACTTTTTAATCCATGTAATCCAATATATTCAATAAATACATCACATGCTCCATCAATTACGACTGGTTCAACCAAATTAACCTTCACATTTACTATTTCTCCATCAGCACCTATATCTCCTGTGTCTAAATAAACTAATTTTCCTAGTTCTCTTTGATTATGAAAACTAGTATTTTGAAATAATTCTGTTCCTGAGGTTTTTATTTCATTTGTTATTTTTGGTAAATTATTCTTTTCAATTAGTTCAGGTGATGGACTACTAAGACTATAGTCTGGTAATTTATCTGCATTTGATTGGTCATTAAATTGTCCTAGTTTGTCTCTTCTTTCTGGTAAGAAATTATTATTATTATTATTATTATTATTAGAATTATTATTAGAATTAATATTTATAGGATTCTGTGTAGAAACCTGTAATCCAGACTGATTTCCATATAAATTCTTAAAAAAATCATTATCACTAGCATTCCCAAAATCTAATTTTTCTTCTGATTTTTTCAATAAATTTTTTAAATCTGGTCCATTATCAGGATTATTTAGATTAGGTGACCTCATTCCATTATTTAAATTATTCATACCCATTCCACGTTCTTCCATTAATCTTGTCATTTTTTGCTCTACAGTTTCATCTTCTGGAATATCAGATTTGCTAGTTTGATTTGTTACATCATCAAAATTACATCTATTTGATACTGGTTTTTTATTTGGATTATCAAAAATATTAGGTTGTCTTATGTTGCCTGATAAATCGTTACTATTATTACTTCTTGGAAATACGCCACTATTATTTCTTGGATCAGAATTTAATGGTCTATTAGGTAATTTATGAAGATTGCTCCTTGATTTTTTTGAATTTTTGATTTTTTCTATAAATTTATTTGAGACTGTGTGAAGAAGAAGACTATTGATGTATTGATTTGTAGCATTAGCATTCTTCTTAATAACACTCTGCACACAACTATTTAATGATTTTTTATAAGAAGAGTCTGTATCTAAATCAAAACTAGTTTGCTGTAATACAGTCTTTTTTAAAGTATTATAAAGGGAATTAAAATCTTTTTCAGTATAATTCATTTATATTATTGTTATAAAAAAATATTTAAATTTTATCTAACAACTGCAATTTACTACTATTCCAGTCATTAATTCTTTGAATATATTTTGCAATATTACCACGTTCCTTTTTAGAAATATTAAGCATTTCATTTGATTCAGTTGAAGCCTGGTCAAGAATAACACTAGCAGAATCTTCAATTGAATTATTATCAGTAAAAAATTCCCATTCATTAGGTCCCTTAGCAATATATCTTCTACAGGAACCATCATTAGAAAACATAAAATTGGGACAAGTTTTTTCTTTTGTTTCCATTAATTCTATTAATTTACAATTTCTTGATTTTAATATTTTATCAATCTCATAACCTATGAAAGCTGGATTTCCTGTTGAATGTGCATTTTCTAAATTTGATAATTCACTACTTGTTAATTTTTCTGCTTGAAGACAATTAACTATTTCTTGAAAACTAGGATTATTTGAAAAGAATGTGTTTAAAAATTTAATAGGAGGCATGTTATAAATATTACATTGAATAGCAGTATTATAATTAGTAACAGTTGATTTTTTCAATTCTTCTATGTATTTATCTTTTTCAGCTAGTAATAATTTATATTTCTGTTTAGGATCACAAAATTTTTCAATATGTCTATCTAGACTACTTTTTAATGTAAAGCAATCATCACATTCTGGACATTTGAATGGTTTTGACCTTTTCTGATGTTTTTTAGTTTTTAAATGTCTATTATAGTGTGTTAGTATATTAGTACTATAATTACATGCTTCACAGGTGTAACTTACCATTTTTATTAATTAATTAATATATATTATATATTGCGTTAAGTGCTTAAAATATCTAGAGTTCTATAGTTCTAAAAGAAGTGTGAAAAAAAATTGATTCTTAAATAGTGTTCTAGACTAGATTAGCACTTTCCAACCTAGAAAAGACAATGAGCACAGAAGCACCAAACCGTATGGTCGAATTTTTGAAAAGCATAGAAAAAATATTAGTTAGTCATGGTTTGAACTTAGAGAACCCCTACTTGAACTCCGTCCAAAAACTTGAAGAGGTTAGAGAAACCATTATAGGTAAATATAAAGAAAACCAGATTACACGAGGAGAATACGTTAGAACATTATTTGAAATAAACAAATTAACAAAAAAACTTGCATATCGCTGATTATTTAGTATATAAAATATATGGAGTAAAATATAACAAAACCAACAAAATAATAATATTAATGTTTTTGTTTAAGTTTGCTAGAACCATTGCTAAAAATCCTGCCATAACCATCATTAGTGAATCACCAAGGATTGCGCCTGCTCCATGTTCATCTCCATAGTCTTTAAACATGTCTATCATTTTGTTTTTGCCTTTAGGAATACTATAAAATGCACCAGCAAATAAAAGGTCGTGAATTACTTGAATTATAACTAGAAGAATTACAAATTTTATTGGTGAAAATTTCTTAAATATTTTATAGTAAATTGCACGAGCAATAACAAATCCAATCATTATAATTGTAATATCACAAAGCATTCCACTTAATCTATATGTTTCATACCATTTAGCTAAATTTTTACTTTTAAGTAATGGAGTATAGTATAAAATTCCCATAAAAAAAAGGTCAGTAAAAAGAACAGCATTTAAAATAGGGAGATAATCTCCTATTTGATTAAAATTAGAAATATCTGTTAATTTCATTTATTTTTAAAATTTAATAAGATAATAAATTTAGTGTCTAGAAATCATTTTTCCAGTTAAACTCTGGACTACAGGTAAGAACAATTTCATGTAGTTGTCAATAATAAGGTAGGCATCGTCTCCAGGTGCGTTTTTGACAATATAAACCATTAAATTTTTAAGAATGTTCATAGCCATTTCTGGTTCAGTTAATAAATGCATGTAGTAGATTCCCCCTAATTTAGTTAATTTTCCCTTCATCTGGAACCCACTGAGAACTTTTTCGAATAATTTACTAATCATTCCCATATTTGTGTAGGGAACTACTTCACCACTATACATTGATGGAATCTTTGATGGGTAAGTTACTGATTTGACAGTGTCCTCCTCACGAACTATTTTTGCGAGTTTGGCGGCTTTGGATTTTGGATTAGCCTTTAATTTTTTTTCAAATAATTCAGAGAAAAGGTCGAATCTGTCTTTAGCATGCTTTTTATCTCTTGCTTTTGAAGCATGACCCTTATCATAAGCTTTCTGGGTTCCATAATATGCTTCACGTTCATCTGCTTCTTTTTCACTTACTGAGTAAGTTTCCAATGGTAGTTTGTTTGACTTGTTGGATGCGGACATACTTTGTTTATATATAGAAGCTAGATAATTTTTTTTTTCAATTTTATTTTTTAAAAATCTTCTGGAAATGATATTCGAAATATTTTTTATTTTCTAAATAATTTTGTATATTTGTCGTATTATTAATCCTTAAAATTTCTGGATATTCTTCTAAATTAAAGTCAGGTGAAATGACGACAACTCCTGGGTCAATAACTGAAACGTCACCCACATCATAAAATTTATGGCAATTTCTACACATCCATGAAACTATTCCAGTATCATTTCTTTCCCTATTATTTGAAACACTTCTAGGTTTAATATGAGCACACTCTAATACATACACTGGAACTTTAGTTTTACATATAATACAATATGGTTCATGATTATCTTTTAAAAACTGTCTTAATCTACGCTGTTCTGGTCTAGAAGCATAATTAACTGCTGAATTAGCAAAATAACGAGCTATTGTAATCATTATATAAATACACTTGTAATTTTTTTGCAGATATTGAGTAATCATTAAAATTGGTTCATTTTGGTTCATTTTAAATTTATGGTGCGAATTAAAAAGAAATATTTTGTAAAAAATATTACTGCGCTACATAAAACCGATAAGGACTCATTCTTTTTTCATTCTTTTTTAAAAAAAATTTAAAGTTTTGCGAGATTTTTTTGCAAAATTTCAGATTTCTGCTCCTCGATTTTTTTGTGCTAAATCGGCAATGAAAAAGTTATGGAGCAGAATTATAAGAAGAAATACATACTTTTTTACTGTTCCGCTACATTAAAAATATACTTTTTTGTGCTAAATTGGCATAAATATTTTTATGGAGGCGATTAAAAAGAAAAATATTATATAATTTTTAAGTATCGCTACATTAAAAATATACTTTTTTATACCTTTTTAGTATTATTTTTTTTAGTATAATAATTAAATTATTTTATTTATTATGGTAAAAACTTTTTATGTTTGTTCTTATGGAGGTTGTGGTTCTAAAATGTTATGTAATGCATTAAGTAAATATGGTATAACAAAACATATTCATAGTAGAAATCCTCCAGATAATTTAGAATATGTAGGAAAAGAAAATGGCGGAGATACATACAAAGAATGGTTTAATGGTATAAAAATACCAGATAATAGATTAGATAACTATATTGTAATATATATTTACAGAAATCCTAGTTTTTCAATTCCAAGTAGATTTACTGATAAATTTGGTTTTAAATGGTATCGGCTTCACCTAAATCATATTCAAACTAATAATTCAATAAAACTAGACCAAGTTTTATCTTCTAAAAAAGATTTATATAAAATAAGAGAATTTTATGATAATTATGTAAAAGTTAATAAAAATAGAAACTATAAAATTTATTGTATAAAATATGAAGATATCTTTGATAAACAAGATGAATTAAGCAATTTATTTGGAATAGGTAAATTAAATTTAGTTAATAAGAGCAAGAGAAAAGAAAGTAATGAAGAATTAGACCAAATTTATGCAGATTTAATAGATGAAATGAGGAGAAATGATTTTATAGTAATTAGTTAATATTGTAATTCAAAAAAAATGAATCGCGATATGAATTCATTGTATCATCATCAATTACATTTCTACAAATAGTATCAAAATCATGTCCCTCTAACATTTTAATTATAAAATTAATACTATAAACACCACATTCACTATTTTTTCTTTGATGACGAGTAGTATTAAATTTTAAGGTTACTCTTTGTTTTAATTCACTGCATTGTTTTTTTATCTTTTCCATTAAAGTTACTACTTCTTTTGGTGCTGGATATCCATAACTATCAAAATAACCAACTTCACCTCTATTTAATCTAGCAAACATTCCTACCCAGTGTGATCCAGGTTCATTATGTTTATCTAAATTAAATACTACACCTAAATTTGTTTTTCCTCTCTTTAATAAATCACGAACATTTATATTACATAATTCATTTACAACACAATTAGTTGGTGAAAATCTATGGTCAAAATCAATAGGAACAGCACCAACAAAATAAAAGTTTTTATGCTTTCGCTGATATTGATTTAATACATTTTCAATATTATTTGTATCAAGCCATTCAGTTGGATGACTATTCCATACATTTGGTTTTTTTGGTTTATAGTTTTGTAACATTTTTTCCTTTTCTGAGTAGTCTAAATTAGAATTTTCAACCCAACACATTTCATTATTACATTTTTTTGACATTTCCTTTTGAATTAAACGCCAAATTTTGAAATCAGATGCATTTTTGGGAACTCGTAATCCCATTGAATGGACTATTTTCATTAAACTTTTATGGTCTAAACAGGTGAAACGTTTTCTTTTAACCTTTTTAGTTTTTTTATCTGTATAAGAAATTATATTTCCTTCTATTCCAGGAGCACAGATTCCACTACTTGGTTTTTTTATTGAATATTTTTTCTTCATTACTAAAATATACCGAGAAAATTTTTTATTTTTAAACTATTTAAACCTTAGCGGTAGATAAAATGAAAAATGACCAAAAGAATTAATAATTATCAAGCAACATTAGATTTTATACATATTTTTGATATGTTCACAGTTTTGCCTAAGACATATAATCCTGATATGATTACAGAATACAAGGATACTGCCCAATTAAGATATAATCTAATTCATGAGGAAGTAACAGAACTTGAAGATGCTATTAAACAATCAGATTTTAAAGAAGTAATTGATGCATTAACTGATATATTATATGTTGTTTATGGTGCAGGTGCTACTTTTGGAATTGATTTAGAATCTTCATTTGGACCATATTGTTTAAGAGAAAAAATTATAGAGAGTCATTTAGAAAACTGCACACATTATGAAAATATTATAGGAGAAATGGATATAAATTATTCAGAAATTTCAAAAGATTTCTTCCAACGAGAAGATGAACTCGAATATGTTAACCAAATTGTAGGATACATGAAAGTAGGATTAGCAGGACTTCATAGTATTTTAATTAATGGATTAAATAAGGAAAAATTAGAAGATTCATTAAACTATATTAACTATTGTGTGTATAACATTGGTAGATATTTACATATAAATTTAGACAAGAGCTTTGATATAGTTCATAGTTCTAATATGAGTAAAGTTTGCAATAGTCGTTCTGAAGCAGAAGCTACAGTTCAATGGTATAAAGACAACGAGACTAGATATGATTCACCTAAACTCTTTGAATCAGCTAAATTTCCAGGAAAATTTTTAGTAAGAAATGAATCAACAGGAAAGGCATTAAAATCAATAAACTATACACCTGCTAATTTTGAAAGTATTATTAATACCTAAATAATTAAATAGGTTAATTAATTATGAGTGATTATTCTTATTCAGAGAGTAGCGATAGCAGCGGTAGCAGCTGTTCTAGTAGCAGCAGAAGTCTTAGTGAAGAGGACTCTGAAACAATAACTGATATTGAAAATGAGTATTTAGGAAAAGTAGTAAATAATAAGTATTTAATTATAAAATATATAGCTAGAGGTACATTTTCAAGAGTATTTCTTGTATATAATTTAATTCACGATAAATTTTATGCACTTAAAATGCTTTTTGAAGAGTATAGAGAAGAAGGGTTACAGGAAACTAAAATTTATAGGCACTTTAGTAATAGACCTGATTCAAAGGTAGTAGAATACATTGATACTTTTGAATATCAAAATAACATATGTCTTTTAACTGAATTTATGGGGATTGATTTATTAGACGCACTAAACATTTATAATGATATAAATGAAATACCTAGAACATTAATAATTAAATGTATAATTGATACATTAACAGGATTAAATGAACTACATACCTGTAATATAGTTCATGCTGATTTAAAACTAGAGAATATAATGCTTACGCATTGGACAAGAGAGACAGAGAAGTATATAGAATGGTTTAAAAGTATAAATATTCAAGGATATCGTGAAAAATATTATGAAAAGTTAAAAGTAGATTTTAATAAAATACAAGAGGGGAATGGAGTTAATAGGAAAAAAATAAAAAATGCACTTCAAAATAAATTTAATAATTTTATTAGTGGTGTTTTTAAGAAACACATTGATAATAAAAAAATAGAAATGGCTGAAAAAGAAATGGAATTACAAAAATCGAGAGATTTAAATGAAAAGATGATAGATATTAAAAACACAAATGCAAAAATTATTGATTTAGGTAATTCAGAACTTTTAGAAGATAAATATGGAAAGGGATATATTCATATTAGGAATTATAGAGCTCCCGAAAATTTTAAATTAAAAATATTCAACCAAAAATCAGATATATGGACTCTAGGTTGTCTAATACTAGAAATGTTATCGGGAACTCATTTTTATGATTTAGAAGGCGAAAACTTAGCCGAAGATTTAAAATTTATTGAAAAGAGTATTTATGACTTTGATACTACTTTTAGTAATCACCTAGAATCTGTAGTATTTAAAAATAACGATGAATATACTCTTTTTTATACACTTGTAAAAAATATGTTAAATTTAGATTTTAATAAAAGATGGAGTGCCTTAGAATGTAAAGAATTTATTTGTAACAGATTTAGGCAAGAAAAAACTTAATTTAATTAGTAAGTGTGGTTAATTTTGAAAAAAAAAAAATTAATTCAACTTATAAAAATGTCAGCACAACAACAAACTGGAGCAGCAGCAAATAAACTTACTTTACCAGAAGCAAAAAGTTTAAATCAAGCTTGTAAATTAGCTATTAAATTAAGCAAACCAATCGATTTCTATTTCTACATAGATTCATGCCGTGGTGGATGTCAAATTATAACAAATGATGGCGAAAAGATTTTATACAAAAACAACGATGAACACACATCACCAATTAAAAACACATATGGTGTAGGAAATGAATATTTAGTAGTAACAGAAAACACTATTTATATTCTTTCAAAGAGCACACAAATTAAGAATTAGATTTTGTCTTTATTTTTCTTTATTTAAACCTTAATAAATAATTCTAATTAGGATTTTAAATGTTAAATAATAGATTAAGGGGTAGTAGCCTTTTATTTTCGAGAAAATTTATTAATGAAAATGAATTCTATTTAAAGAGCGATTTTATCAATAAGATGTATTTTTATTACATCAATCGTGGATATATTAGTATTTTAATAAATGAAGTGTTAAATGTATTCATTTCAGTTTTTACAGTGGGATTTATTATATTTTTATACAATTGTATAGACTACTCAGGAATTTTTGATATTGATGACTATGATGAATCACTATCAGATTATGTTGATTTCCGTAAATTCTTTCATTTACATTGGCTTCTATGGTTATTATTAATTGTATATTTCATTTACATATTTTGTAAAATTATAGGAATCATTGACCAGTTGAACATGTATAAAAAAATAAGCAATTACTACAAAAATGTATTATGCATTCCTGAATGGAGATTAAAAACTATGAAATGGGAAGAAATAGTAGTAATACTTCATGAACACTATCATAATGATAATTTAAATGTATATAACATAGCTAATAGAATAACTAATCAGGATAATTATATGATAGCTCTTATTGATAAGGAAATAGTAGATTTTGGGGTTTTAACTAATTTGATGGAATGGAACTTTACATACTGTTTCATTCATAAAATATTTAATGATGAATCTAAAATTAATATGAAAGAACTCAACAATGTTAATAAATGTATAAAAGACATACGGAAACGCATTCTAGTAATATCGTTAATTAACTTCATATTTATGCCTTTCATATTAATATTTATTATATTTACTAATTTCTTTGAATATGGTGCAACCTTTTATAATTCACCTTCTAAAATTACTAGTTATAATTGGACAAGAATTGGTAAATGGAAAATAAGAAACTATAATGAATTGTATCATAATTTCCATCAAAGGATTACTAGAGCAGATCCAGAATGTAGGGAATATTCTAAACAATTTCCAAATAAAATATTAGATTCACTATTGGGATTTTTAGTATTTACATTTAGTAGTTTTTTCATAGTGTTACTAATTCTTTCATTTATTAACGATAAGATTTTAACCAATTTATTTATTGGAGATAAATCAATACTTTGGGTATTAACAATTATGGGTTCTCTAATTACTTGTTTTCATAATCTAATTTCACATAGGGTTGTATATTATCCTGTTGAAAAAATGAAAAAAATTCAGGAAATTATAAATTATATACCAGAAGAATGGGTAGAAAATGCACACAGGTATGAAGTTAAAAAGAACTTTTTCAAATTGTATGAATATAAAATTCAGAGTATTATAAAAAATATAGTT
>Ga0181597_10003236_pt1 | contig 17135 bp, 14 predicted proteins | sample 041ome_5_FD_148647 | JGI IMG/M metagenome (GOLD analysis project Ga0181597, IMG submission 148647) | Coastal salt marsh microbial communities from the Groves Creek Marsh, Skidaway Island, Georgia - 041403US metaG (spades assembly) | ecosystem: Environmental > Aquatic > Marine > Intertidal zone... | reverse complement strand
AGTGATTTATTCTTATATAATGAGCGGCTCTAAAACATATATGTTTTTGGGCCTGTAGCTCAGTTGGTTAGAGCAGTGGACTCATAATCCATTGGTCGGAGGTTCGAGTCCTCCCGGGCCCACCATTAACAATTTTTTATTCTTTATAAAGTATAGATTTACAGGTTTTCCTTTAAAAACAAAATGACTGCTTGCTGGTAAATATCACGATTCTCTTTTTTGCGATAGCCATGACCCTCATTAAGTGCGTTCATGTACCAAACTTTTTTACCACTTTCTCTTAATGATTGAACTATTTGCTCTGCCTCGGTTACTGGCACCCTTGGGTCATTCTCTCCTTGAACAACAAACATAGGCACCTTAATTTGATCAACATTATTATTTGGGCTTATTTTTTGCAGAAATGCCTCCATCTCTGGATTACGCTCGTCTCCGTATTCAACTCTCCTAAGATCGCGCCTGTAATCTTTAGTATTTTTTAAGAAAGTGACAAAATTTGAGATACCCACAATATCAACTGCAGCTTTTAATCTATCGCTAAAATGAACAGCGCTGGCTAGTACCATATAGCCACCATAGGAACCACCATACACTGCAACTCTATTGCTATCCAAGTGAGGCTGAGTTTTAATCCAATCAAGCAATGCTCCAATATCTTTTACAGAGTCCTCTCTTTTAAAGCCATTATCTAGCGATAAGTATTCTTTGCCATATCCATCACTGCCCCTAACATTTGGAGTAATAACAGCAGCACCTAAATTAGCCATCCATAACTGATATGTGCTGCTAAAACTTGGCCTAGCTTGTCCTTCTGGACCGCCGTGGATAGAAATAATGACAGGCTGCGGATCTTTAGTTTTTTTGGAATAGATAAAAGCAGGAATTTTTCTACCATCAAATGTTTCATATTGAATTAATTCAGGTTCTATAAATTTAGATGTATCTAAGCCTCCAACCTCAGAGTAAGTCCAGCGGGTGAGCTTGCCATAACTTAATGGACTGTATTGGAGGTCTAATACATATGTATCTGATGGGCTTTGGTAGGTATTCAATGTGAGCCCTAGACTTTTATTATCTGCGCTAAATTCCATACCCCCAATCAAACCAATTGGTAGAGAGGTTACTTTTTTAAACGCAAAAGACTGAGGATTGAGAAGATAAAGTGAGCTATAACCATTTTCATTGACTACAAATGCAGCTTTCTTTGAATCATCGCTGATAGAAAACCCATCAACGTCCCATGATATTTCTTTTGAAATTACTTTTACTTCTGAGGTTGCAATATCAAAATAAGCAAGTTGATTAAATTCTCCATACTGATTGGTAATAAAAAATATTCCTTTATCATTCTTATCAAAAGCTAGAGCTGAATTGACAGATGAATTATCTTTTTCTCCCAATATCAAAGTTTTCTTCTTTGTTTTTAAATCTACGATATATGCTTTTGAATCGGCAATAGAAATATAATTTTGAATAAGAACTTTGCTATCATCTTCTGCCCAATCTGCTGCGCCCCACCATGTCCCATCAGGTGACTCTAATATCAATTCACTATTTTGGGGGCTCTCAATCGGCATTATCCAGACATCATTCGAGCGACCATTTCTTTTGGTGCTTTGGAAAGCTATGTGATTACCCTTATTACTCCATAAAGGCCCCCCATTTCTGGACACTCCATCTGTAAGCATTTGTGTAGATGCAGACTCTGTATCTAATAAGTATATTTGAGCATTTTCAGTTCCACCTTTATCCATGGTAAAAGCTATAGATGATTGAGTTGGGTGCATAGCTACCGACCCAATAGGCTCTTGAAAATATGTAATTTGATTTCTTGCTGCACCTGCACTTTTGACTAGATGGAGCTGACTCACATTTCCAAAGCGAGTAGAAATATACAACCCTTCATTTTGATTATTAAACCCTCTAAAAGCAGCTGATCTAACATTTTGAAATTTAGATAAGTTTTCTTTAATAGATTTGGGAATAGCAGGGATATCTTCTAGCACCAAATTACCATTATTTTCAGTGCGCCTTTCCTGACTGGATAACGCTGATACCAATCCAAGAAAACAAATTGTAAAAAAATATTTTTTCATAACAACCCTCTTTTATTTAAACTTATCATTATATTTATCCTCTATGGCATGATGACTGCTTTAGTCTCTAAGCATTCCTCTAAGCCATGAAGGCCGTGCTCACGGCCATTACCTGAAGATTTGTAACCTCCAAAAGGAGCTCCAGTGCCTCTAGCGCCTCCATTGATAATAACTTGTCCCGCTCTAATTTTTCTAGCAATTTTATTAGCATGCTCAGGTTCGCCTTGAACATATCCAGCTAATCCATACTCAGTATCATTAGCCATCTCAATTGCTTGCTCCTCAGAATCATATTTTAAAATTGATAAGACTGGACCAAAAATTTCTTCTCTTGCAATGGTCATGTCATTGGTAACATTTGCAAACACTGTCGGTTTAACATAATAGCCTTTCTCATAACCTTCAGGTTTTTCAACGCCACCTGCAACCAAGGTTGCGCCTTCATCAATACCTATTTTGATCATCTTTAGGATTTTTTCATATTGGGGCTTGTTAGCAATAGGCCCAATTCTAAACTCTCCATGGGGATCTCCAACAGTAGTGCTATTTGCAGTTTGAACTGCAACTTCTACTGCTTTCTCATAATTTTTTTCAGAAACTAACATTTTTGTTGGAGCATTGCATGACTGTCCTGAGTTCAAGAAGCAATGTCCGGCGCCTCCTTTCACAGATTTTTCTAGATCTGCAACATCATCTAAAATAATATTTGAAGATTTACCCCCAAGCTCTTGATGAACTCTTTTAACAGAGACAGCAGATGCTTGAGCTACGGCAATCCCAGCTTCAGTTGATCCTGTGAAAGACATCATGGCAACATCTGGGTGCTCTGATAGAGCCGCTCCTACTATCGGGCCGTATCCATTTACCACATTAAAAACACCTACTGGCACCCCAGCTTTGTCAAATATCTCAGCAAGCAGGAGGGCGCAGTATGGAGAAATTTCACTAGGCTTAAGAACCATCGAACATCCTGCAGCAAGAGCAGCTGATGCCTTGGTAGTAATTTGATTCATTGGCCAATTCCATGGGGTGATCATGCCTATTACCCCAATAGGCTCCCTTATTAATGTGTAATCACCTTCTTTTTTTTCAAATTTATAGTCCTTCAGCGCATCTAAAGTTTCATGCAAGTTTTTGATTCCGGTAGATGCTTGAGCTTTTTCTGAAAGCCAGATCGGAGCTCCCATTTCTTCTGTGATAGTTTGAACTAAGTCATCATATCTATTTTTATATTCAGTAATAATATTGTTTAAGATTTCAATCCGATCTTCCTTTGAAGAATATTGATATGTTTGAAAAGCTGAAGATGCAGCTGCAACAGCATGATCGATATCATCTTTTGTCCCAGCAGTAATATGTCCTATGAGTTCTTCATTTGCAGGATTGATAATCTCAATTTTTTCATTTGATTTAGATTCAACCCATTTACCGTTTATGTAGAAATGTAATTTGTCTTTCATGTAAAGTCCTGTTAGCCCTATAGATTTGCGATGCTCTTATGCAATATTGATCCATGCTTCCACAATCACCTATTGCAAGTATTTTCATAATTTACTCCAAACCTTATTCACTTTATTATCAGTTATTAAATAACTCAACAATTTTTAATATGGAAAAAGATATAGACATTATCATTTATGGGGCCACCGGGTTTACTGGAAAGCTTTGCGTTAGATATTTTCAATCACTAGATACAACTGTAACCTGGGCGATTGCAGGAAGAAATTTAACAAAACTGCAAAAAGTTGCTGAAGATAATCAAGCTAAAGTAGAAATTTTAGTAGCTGATTCAGATGATGAGGTTGCTCTAGATACTTTAACTTCCAGGGCCAAGGTAATTTTGTCTACAGCGGGACCTTTTCATAGATATGGCTCTAAATTGGTTGCATCATGCGTAAAAAATAATTCACATTATGTAGATATCACGGGTGAAAATTTTTGGGTTAAGGGTTTAATAGAAACTCATCATGAAGAGGCCACAAGGAAAGGCATAAGAATTATTCCTTCATGTGGATTTGATTCAATACCATCGGATTTAGGAACTTTTTTTGCAGCTAAAAGTCTTGGCAAACCTATCAAAAGAATCGAATCATTTCATTCATATGAAGGAGGTGCCTCAGGGGGAACTCTAGAAACCATGTTCTCTATGGGAGAGTTAGATTTAGGAGATGATCTCACTAATCCGTTTTTATTAAACCCACAAGATTCATACTCCAATGAACAAAAACAACTCAGTGGTGACAGGGTAGGGATCTCTAAAAAGCCTGAAATCAAAGCATGGTCAGGCCCTTTCATTATGGCCACTGCAAATACAAGAGTGGTTCGCAGATCTGAAGCCTTGTTAGCGATGCGGCAAGAATCTTATGGATCAAACTTTACTTATCAAGAGCATGCTTACCATAAGAGTTGGTTCAGCGCAGTAAGTTCACTTGTGCTTACTGGATTATCAGTTTTAGTGCTTTTATCGCCCTTGAAACGATTAGTAAAACCTTTTCTACCTAAACCAGGAGAAGGGCCATCAGAGGCTGTACAAGAAAATGGTTGGTTCGATTGTAAATTTATCGTTGAATCAGAAGACGGCACAAAGTCTGTTTTTAATATGAGTGGCAAGGGTGATCCAGGCTATAAAGTAACATCGAAATTAGTTTCAGAGTGCGCGTTATGTTTGACGGAAGATGCAAATAGCCTTCCTGGTGGATCAGAGTATGGCGGAGTTTTGACTTCAGCTTCTGGGCTTGGTCAATCCCTTATAACTAGATTAAAAAAAGTTGGAATCACATTTAAAGGCCCGCTTTAATCAATACAAAAATTATTTTTTGTAGCGTTCATACCATTCTGTCAAATAACCATATGTTCTAAACCAATTTGATGGTTTTGAACTTGTTCCATGCCATTCCTCATTCATCCTTATTAAGGTTGTTTCTACTCCAGCCTCCTTGAGGGCTACATACATCTCTTCTGTTTGAGGCATAGGAGTTCTAATGTCAAGAACACCGGTCATAAATAAAGTCGGTGTTTTAATGTACCCAGTTCTCATGATTGGGGATCTATCTAGCCAATTTGAAGGGTCTTCCCAGAAAGGCTTTTCAAACCATTCAAATGTCCATGCAGGTATGTCTGTTGTTCCAACCATAGATATCCAGTTTGTAACTGGACACAATGAAGCTGCAGCTGCAAATCGATCATCATGTCCAATAACCCATGCAGTCAAGACACCGCCACCACTACAACCTTGCACATACATTCTGGACTTGTCGATAAAACCTTTTTCAGTTACGTGGTCAACCCCCGCAAGTAAATCTGATAAGTCACCGGCTCCTGGATAGTCATTATCAATAACATTGGCAAATTCACTTCCATAGCCAGTACTACCTCGAGGATTAGTGAATAATACTACATACCCATCACTTGCAAATTGATGTCGTGAATAGTTAAAAGCTGGTCTATACATTGCATGAGGGCCACCATGTATTAATAGGATTAATGGATATTTTTTATCTTTATCAAAATTTGGCGGGGTGATGTACCAGCCTTGAATTGAAGTACCATCTGGAGCTTGGTAGTTAATCTCATTAGTTTTACCAAAATCATATTGCCCTAAAACTAGTTCATTAAATTCAGTCAAAATCTCTAATTTTGCTTTCTTGATTGCCGCTACTTCACCAGGTCGATCAGGAGTTATATAGGTTCCATATAGATCTTTTTGATTGACCGAGCTCAAAAAAAATTGTTCAGTGAATCCTGAAATCAACTCTGCAAGTTTTAAATTATCTATATTGAGTTGCATCACTTTTGATGAGCCTCTTTCATCGAGATCAAAGGCAAGTTGATTTTCTGAAAGCCAAAATAAATTGTTTGGTGATGAACTAAGGTTTTTTGTTAGTTGTTTATTTTGATCAGTTGTTATATCTCGCACATATACATCATGAGCTACTGAAGAATAATCTTTAGAGGGATGACCTATGAAAGCAATTTTTTTTCCATCAACTGATGCTTTGGGAGTCATAAATACACCATCTTTATTTGAAATTTTCTCAAGTTTTTTATTTTTGATATTTAATAAAAAAACTCCGGATTGTTTCCAAGGTGTTTGCAAATCATCAAGTGAATCATTGCCTGAAAATAATAATTGAAAATTATTAAGCCACTGCAAATCTGCAATGTAGTCCAAACCCCATTCAGAAACTTTAATTGCAGCACCACCGCTAGAATTGACCAAGTACAAGTGATTTTCGCCACTTTCAAGCTCTCCAACACCATCGGCTCGCCAATGCATAGTAGTGATCACCTTTGGCTCTTCTGTCCAGTTGTATTCATTACCTTCAATTTTTCCAGGTATTTCAATGATCCAATCATCCTCATATTCTTGAAAGGCTGCAAAAGCAAAATATTCACCATCAGGCGACCAGGAGAAGTCTTCAACATTATCTTTAAAATTGGTGATCTTTGTTACAGATTCATTTGATAAGTTTTTTACGTATATCTGTGATTTTCCATTCTCATCTTCTTTAACATATGCAACTTTTTTACTGCTTGGAGACCACTTTGGATTAGAGCCCTTTACAAAAAACCTTTTGTTCGACCCATTGCTCTCCATGATCCAGTGTTCAGTTACGCGCTTATCATTTTTCTTATCAATAAATTTTTTTGTGAAGATTACATACTGTCCATCAGGGCTGATGAGCGGATTTGAGACTGATTGAATATCCCAAAAACTTTCTTGTACTAAGTTACCTCCCAATAAACCCATTGAAAATATAAAACCGATCAATATGAATGTTTTGCGCATTATTTTTCTCTCCCTCAAGTTATAGACTATATGAAAAAGCTATTAAATTGAAACTTTGATAGCAAAAACTTAATTTTTCATACAGAAATATTTCAATGTAAGATAAGGTAAGTTAAATATTTTAATTAAAATGTTGAGGTTAATTTTTCTACTTATTTTTTCAACTGGTTTATCTTCGCAACCACTAAATGATCCTGATGATTGGCGAGGGATTACAGATCAAGTCATGGGTGGAGTTTCTGATCTCTATATAATGCATTCTGATGGAGTTTTCTTCATGACTGGTAATGTCTCAACTGATAATAATGGTGGATTTGTAAGATTATCAAATAGAGTTGATATCAAAAGCAATGATTTCACAGGTATTAAATTTAAGGCTAAAGGCAACACCGAAACCTATGAGATTCATGTCACTTTGAAGGGTTTAAAAATTCCACCATGGTCATATTTTAGTCAATCATTTGAAGTTAACAATGATTGGCAAGAGCATGAAATATTCTTTAAAGATTTAAAAAGAAGTTCTGGCTTTTCGGCATCATTAATGAAGGCAAAAAATATAAGAGATATAAGCATTGCAGGTTTTGGACGAGACTTTGAAGTGGAGTTAGCAATTAAAGATATTAGCTTAATCTCAAATTAATTTACTTACGCTTATCCTTTTCAAACTCCTGTAAGTATTTCTCATAATCCTCCCAATCATGAGGAGTTCCCGCTCTGGGTTTTGCCATATTGCTCGCACGCTCCAAAGCCTTCGTTGATAGGCTGCTAGGATTTTCTTTCAACAATTTACTAAATACTCTTTTAATTAAATTTTTCATTTACTGGTTGAGAATTTTAAGAAGCTTTTTCATAAAACGCTTCAATATTTTTGCAGAATCCCTTTCATTGCATGCCTCAATAACCTCAGCTTGGGAATAGCCATCCCAAAAAGTGATTTGATGAACTTGGTCTATTTTTTTAAACTCTAAAGAAGCTGAATCAAGATTTTTTTCATCTATTAAATAAATCTTTATCTGTTCTTCAGTTGCTGAAAAACTTATATTTTCATATGTTGAAAAATATGATTTGAAGAGATTCTCAACTCTTTGATTAAAAGTAAAGCGATGCATCAATTAAGTACAATCTCTGTGAGGCAAAAGACTATATTTTTAAAAGTAGCATTTAATTTGAAGAGTCTGAATTTCTTAGTTGTTTAATTTTTTCTAAGCTTACTTTATCTTTTAAGCTCATCACAAATGCAGCAATTGATAATACCAATATAGCTCCAGCTTCTCCAAGCACTACCAATGCATCCATCTCTTTACTTTGCATCACAATTAATCTGCAGAGTGCAGTGATTGCGATAATAATAGGCAGGGTGACAGGAATCCTATTGGTGCTATAAAAAGCTCCCACCATCCCGATAATTTCTACATAGATAAACAACATGAATAGATCGGGTAATGTAATTTCTTGAGCCAGCACCATGTCAAAAATGTACATAGCGGAAGCTATGCATGTAGCAATTCCAATAATAGCTAAAAGTAATTTTTCACTTGCAATGGTTGTCCAATGCAAACTTTTTGTAAGTTTAGATTGTTTATCACTCATTAGTTAATCATACCAAAGGAAAATGGGATGAAAATTTTTTTTTTACTAAAAAGTTAAAATTTTGGTGAGTGAATATTTATTGCAGTAAGTTAAAATGGATTTTTTAATGGTTAAATAATAAATATATGATACTGACTAAGAAAAATAGGATTGATGATTTTACAAAACGCGGATGGTGGGGAGAAGAAACACTATATTCCCTTTTTCAAGATGCGGTAACCTCATCTGGGGATCAAGAAGCTCTTGTAGATCCTGAAAATCGTGTAGACATCACAGGGGATGACCCCAAGAGATTATCTTTTAATGAAATAGATAAGACGGTTGAAAGGTATGCAAGTATTTTCTTTGAGCAAGGCTTAAGAAAAGATGATATAGCACTTATTCAATTACCAAACGTTGTGGAGCTGCCCATGGTTTATTTGGCTCTCTCGAAACTTGGAATTATTTGCTCACCCATTCCAATGCAATATGGTGCATATGAAATAAATAGCATAATTTCTGAGACGAATCCAAAGGCTTTTATTAGCATACAAACTTTTAACCAAAATGCTCATGCTGAACAATTTTCATTGGCATTCACAAATGATGAGCTCATGTTTGCATTGGGCAAAATTGATAATTTTATTGATTTGCATACCTACAACCCTATGAGTGAAACGTATGAATTCCAGCAATCATATGCTCAAGATAACCCAATTACAGCAAATGATATTTTTACCATTTGCTGGACCTCTGGAACTACTGGAACCCCAAAAGGTGTTCCACGGAGTCACAATCTTTGGTTGCCCATGGCTAAAGCTGCAGGATATGTTTCTGAAACCGAAGAGGGAGATACATTGCTGAATCCTTTTCCAATGATAAATATGGCAAGTATTGGTGGCTTTCTCTTCAATTGGTTGTTATGCAAGGGCAAGCTTGTTCAACACCACCCCTTTGATTTAAATGTTTTTTTAAATCAAATTGCAAGTGAAAATGTGAAGTACACCATTGCTCCCCCTGCCATTATGAACATGCTATTAAATAATCCTGCCATCTTAGATCAACAGGATTTAAGCAGCTTAAGATGTATTGGTTGTGGCGGAGCTCCATTATCAGAATGGATGGTTGAGTCTTTTCAAAATACATATAACTTGACCGTTCAAAATATTTTTGGATCGAATGAGGGTGCATCACTTCTAAGTGCTCGCAATGAGATTGAAGATCCACATTTGCGCGCTCAATATTTTCCTCGTTTTGGGGTAGAGGGGCTTGATTGGAGTAATCCAGTTTCAAAATTGATAAAAACAAAGCTAGTAAGTGTTGATACAAATAAAGAAATACATGAGTCTGGCCAGCCTGGCGAACTTCTCATTTCTGGCGCAACAGTTTTTGATGGCTACTGGAATGCTCCAGAAGCTAACGCAGAAGTATTTGATGAGGAAGGTTTTTTTAGGACTGGTGATTTATTTGAAATTTCACCAGAAGATACTGAAAAGAAATTTTATAAATTTTGTGGGAGATGCAAAGATCTTATTATTCGAGGCGGAATGAATATCTCTCCAGAGGAGTTGGATAACTTGCTCAGCTCACACCCTAAAATGCTGGAAGTTGCAGTCACTGGTTATGATGATGATATTCTGGGTGAAAAGGTTGGAGTAGTGGCTGTAGTTGCAGAAGGAGAAACTATCTCATTAGATGAAATAATAGATTTCTTGAAAGGCAAACAGATTGCGAAGTACAAGATGCCTGAGGATTTAAGAGTTATAGACATCTTGCCAAAAAATCCTGTTGGAAAAGTTTTAAGGCGAGAGCTAAAAGATTTATTTAATTAGTCAGTTCCAACCACAAAGCTAACAACTGTTGTGGCGCTTCCGCCAATATTTAAAGTTGATATATTCTTTGCATTTTCAATTTGGTACTCACCTGCAAGACCAGCACATTGTTTATAGCAATCAAGCAGCATTCTAACGCCTGTCGCACCCACAGGATGCCCTAATCCAATCAGACCGCCGCTTGCATTAATCGGAGTGCTGCCGCCAATCTCAATTTCACCTGATTCTATAGCTTTCCAACTTTCACCTGGCTTAGTAATACCAAAATGATCAATTGCCATATATTCAGTTGATGTAAAGCAATCATGGGTCTCAATACCATCTATATCAGCCACACCTTGCATTCCAGCTCTTGCAAAAGCATCATCAATGGCTTTTTTAACATGGGGAAAAATGTAGTCTTTGTTCTCGCTAAAATCTATTTTTTCTTGGTAAGTTATAGGGCCTGTTTGATGGCCCCAGCCTTTGATATAAGGAATAGACTCAAGATCCATTGATCTTGCTTTTGCATATTCTTTAGCCTTTTTTTCGCTTGCTAAGAAAATTATTGCGGCACCATCAGTTACTTGGCCACAATCCATCTTTCTGGTTCTGCCCTCAATTACAGGATTAGCATGATCTAATCTAGTAAAAGTATCTGATTCAAAAGTCCATCCTCGAGTCTGTGAGTTTGGATTTTTCTTAGCATTGCCAAAATTTATTTCTGATATTTTTGAAAGATGATCTTCGTTAATGCCATATCGTTTGTCGTATTCATTAGTAAGTTCACTAAACATATGCGGCCAAGGGTATTGAACACCTTGGCATTCAAAACCTGATCGCATGGCAGGACCTCCAATATTTTGAGCTGCCTGCTCTCCTGAAACATTTCTCATTTGCTCAATGCCTAATACTGCAGCTAGTTCATATCTACCCGATTCAAGTTCGGCACATGCAGCCAAGGTCGCAATGCTACCCGAAGCACAAGCAGCCTCATGTCGCGAAGAGGGCAGTCCAAAAAAATCAGGGTGAGAAGAAACAAAAAAACCACCTAAATGGCCTTGATTGCAAAATAACTCAGCAGTGAAATTACCAACATGGGCAACATCAATATCTTTAGGTTGTAAATCAACAGAAGACAATCCTTGGGCAATTGTATCTTCGAATACATCTAAAAGATCTAATTCATTTCTGTGCCAGTTCTGAGCAAAGTCAGATTGATAGCCTCCTAGGATGTAGACGCGTTCTTGCATGTATTAATTATATGCATGATTCTCTAACATTCAAAAGAAAAGCCTAATTGAGTAATAATCAAAACTTGTAATAAACTTAAATCTAGATTTAATAAATCCTATGCAAAATAATAAGTTAATTGATCAATTACGATTACCTGTAATCGTTGCTCCAATGTTCTTAGTTTCTGGTCCAGATCTAGTAATTGCTAGTAGTAACGCAGGATTGATTGGCTCTTTTCCAGGACCAAATGCAAGAACGGCTGAGGAGCTTGAACATTGGATGCATCAAATCAACAGCGCTACTTCAAATCCTTGGGCATTTAACATGATCACCCATAAGACCTATGATCGGTTTTCAGAGGAACTGGACTTAATTAAAAAGTTCCAACCAAAAATTGTAATAACTGCTTTGGGCAGTCCCGAAAGAGTAATAGAGGCCGTGCATGGATATGGAGGCAAGGTAATTGCAGATGTAAATAATATTAATTTTGCGCGCCGTTGTGCAGAGATGAATGTTGATGGCATGGCTCTTATATGTCATGGAGCGGGAGGCCATACTGGTCATCTTTCCCCATTTTCATTTAGCGCTTATGTAAGAGAGTTTTTTGATGGTCTTATAATTTTAGCAGGCTCAATTTCTACTGGACAGCATATCAAAGCAGCTCAATTATTAAGTGCAGATCTATGCTATATGGGTACAAGGTTCATTTCAGCTCAAGAAAGCAACGCAGTTGATGAATATAAATTGATGATCCTCAATTCAACATACGATGATTTAAGAATGACCAATTTATTCACTGGTGCTCAAGCATACTATTTAAAAGATAGCATTATTAATAATAATTTAGATCCAGATAACCTGGACTCAAATACAGAAGGTTTTAATGTTTCGGGCTCACAAGATAAGATTAAGGCATGGAAAGATATTTGGTCAGCAGGGCAAGGTGTCGGTTTAATTAAAAATATAGAAAGCGTAGAATCTATAGTAAAAGAACTTGAATCTGAGTTCCTCCAGGGGTAGAGAATGGAAATTAAAAAAATAAATACCATTAAATCATCAATAAAAACTCATGATCATCCTTATTTAAAGGATGCATGGATTCCCAATTATGATGAATATGAAGTTAATGATTTAAATGCGCTGGGTGATATTCCTGAGGACATAGAAGGGGCTTATTATAGAAATACTGAAAATCAAGTTCATGAACCCATTGGTCGTTTTCATCCTTTTGATGGAGATGGGATGATCCATTCAATTAATTTTGATAACGGTAAAGCAAATTATGTAAATAAATTTGTTAGAACAGAGGGATTTTTAGTTGAGCAAAAAATGGGAAAGTCTATGTGGGCTGGTCTCATGGAAAGGTCAGGCACATCTATGCTTCCTGGATGGGGCGCACAAGGCGGTATTAAGGATTCTTCCTCCACAGACATTATTGTTCATGCAGGAGAGCCACTTTCAACATTTTATCAATGTGGAGAGGGCTATCAATTAGATCCTTATTCATTAGAAACTCAAAATAAAGCATCATGGGTGCCTTCAGGTGGCTTATCAGCCCATCCAAAGGTTGATTTAGCAACAGGTGAGCTTATGTTTTTTAACTATTCAAAGCATGCCCCATTTTTAAATTATGGAGTGGTTGATAAAAATCAAAAACTTAAACACTTTGTTCCAGTTGAACTCCCAGGCCCAAGACTGCCTCATGATATGGCATTTAGCAAAAATTATTCGATCATTAATGACTTACCTCTTTTCTGGGATCAGGATATGCTGAAGAAAGGAATTCATGCCACAAGATTGCATGACTTGCCTTCAAGATTTGCAGTTATTCCAAGATATGGCAATCCTGAGGATATTAAATGGTTTGAAGCTGATCCAACTTATGTGCTTCATTGGAATAATGCATATGAGGTAGGTGACGAATTGATTTTAGAAGGCTATTTTCAAGAACATCCTTGGCCAGAAAGCTATGTTGATGCGCCACCAGGGCTTGAGCGTATGATGGCTTTTTTAGATTTCTCATTGTTAAAGCCGAGATTGCATAGGTGGAAATTTAATTTAAGAACCGGAAAAACGACTGAAGAAGATATTTGCGATGAAACAATAGAATTTGGAGTTATAAATCAGCATATTGCTGGCATTGAGCATCAATATACTTACAGCATGATTCCAACTAAGGGACATTTTACATTTGACGGAATCACAAAGCACGATCATCTGAAAAACTCTCTGAGTAAATATATTTTTCCTGAGCATGTTTTTATCAGCGAAGTTAGCTTTGCGCCTAAAACCGGCGCAATTGATGAAGATGATGGATATCTTGTAACTATCAGCAATGATGTTAAAGAAAAGAGCTCTTCTTGTTTGCTTTTTGATGCGAAGAATATTGAATTTGGGCCAGTTTGTGAGATTCCTTTGCCACACCAAATTTGCTCTGGCACCCATGCTACCTGGGCTCAAAAAAGTGATTTAAAATCGTAACTTTATGAATCCTGTCTATATTGTTGATTCAATTAGAACACCTAGAGCCCGAGCTAATCAAAAGGGTGGGCTGAGCAAACTAAACCCATATGAATTATTGGATGTTTTATATAAAGATATTGAGCAGAAAAATTTTTTAGATTTGCATTCCATTGACGAAGTAATTTTGGGTTGTGTAACTCAATATGGTGAACAAGCTGGCAATATTGCAAAAGCTTCTGCTTTATATTCTGACTATCCTGATTCAATTTCGGGACTAACCGTGAACAGATTTTGCTCTTCAAGTTTGGATGCAATAAATTTGGGTTTTTTAAAAATTCAATCTAAGCAAGCAAACAATGTTATTTCTGGTGGTGTGGAAATGATGTCTAGGGTACCAATGCTTTCAGATGATGCAGCAATTTGGCATGATATAGAAATTGCTGGTCAGGCAAAGATTTTTTTAATGGGCAGCGGAGCTGACCTGATAGCCAGTCTGTTTAATATTTCTAGAGATGATGTAGACAGGCAAGCATTTAAGTCACAGCAAAATGCCTTAAATGCTCAAAAAAATAATTACTTTAAGTCTATTATCCCAGTAATTAACAAGAGTAAATCGATTAACTGTGTTGATGATGAATGCATTAGACCAGATACAACCATTGAAAGCTTGGCCTCATTGGATCCAAGTTTTAAAAAACTTGGGGAACAGGGGGTAGATCAAGCTCAATTAAAATTTTTTCCTAGCTTAAAAGAAATTATGCATGTTCATACAGCAGGGAATTCTCCTGCAATGGCAGATGCTGCATCCATTACGTTACTTTCAAATAAAGAAATTCAAGAGAATGGGCAGAGGGCCAGAGCAAAAATTCTTTCTGTTGCTACAGTGAATGATGATCCTCTATTAGTTTTATCAGGTTGCATGTTAGCTACTCAAGAAATACTTTCACAGAATAATTTAAAAGTTGCTGATATAGATTTATTTGAAATACACGAAGCTTTTGCCTCGACTATGATCCATTGTCAAAAAGAGTTAAAAATAGATGATACAAAGCTAAACGTTAATGGAGGTTGTATTGCTCTTGGTCATCCTATGGGAGCTACAGGCTCTATTATGGTGTCGACCTTGATAGATGAGCTAGAAAGACGTGATTTAAAGTCTGGTATTGTTGCAACAAGTGGTGCAGCCGGAGCTGGGACTGCTATACTAATTGAAAGAATATAAAGACTTTTAATATTCTGCCATTAATGGAAATGGCCTTAGAAAACCATCCTTAACTTCAGATTTCATATTTAAGCTTTTAATTGGTATGAAGTCAGGGGAAATATTTTTTTCAACCCAATTCTCAATTACAGTTAGCATGCTCATTTGATCTGGAATTCTTGATTCCATCTCCCAGCAATGACCCATTCCAGGAACTAAAAATAATTTGAAAAATTTATCTGTATTATCCCCAAATAAATTTCGAACATTTTTATAGTAATCTACTGTCTGCTGAGGAAGAACCAACGGATCTGCAAGCCCAGCCCACATAAGCAATTTACCATTTGATTCAAAAAATTTTTTTAGATCAGGGTTTGTTGCATTTAATAGATCACTTTGAAGTTTTAACTTTTCAAGATGGCTATCAAAATTAAAGTCTACAGCCTTAAAGTTCTTTTCAAAATTAAATCCAAAATTAGGCAAAAAGCCATCCGCTAAAAGCGTGCCAGGTCTTGGTCTTTCTTTGCTTCCAAAATACCAATATCCTAGATATCTCTCACTTCCTGGATTTATTCCATAAAATAATTTTTCACCAGCAGCATTAGAAGGACCCGCATATAATTTTAATAAAGTATTTCTTTCTTCCAGTGACAAGCATTCAATTTTTGTTGACTGATCACATATTTTGATGTCATCAAAAGTTAAATTGCATTCATTAACATTTTGTATGACTCCATCGTAAGAGCCGTCGAATCCATCGCATTTGTTTAATACGTATCTTTCTAGCCATACCAGCTTGGCATTAAATTTGAATGTAAGGATCTCATTTTTTTTATCATTCAAATTAGACTGAAGCAACCAAGGCCCAAATATTCCTGCATTCTCGGTAAGATTTAGAATTGGGCATCCAGAGATAATTCCATCGAAAAGATTGGGATAAATTTGCGCAGCTTTTGCAGCCAGTCTCCCTCCATTAGAGCATCCTGAAAAGTAAGAATAATTTGGTTTTTGATTGTAAAACCTTTTTATTAACTGATGCCCCGCATCGTAGGTAAACTTTATTACTGTAAATGCATAAACTTTTCTTGCTGCAGGGTTGTTCTTGGCCCATGCAGCATCACCCAGGTGCTTTCCTTGATGGCCACCATTTGTTGTAATTGCAGCATATCCCTTCCGCAGAGCATGATTAATTGCATTTGAATGAGAGCTTCTATCGGGTTCAATTAACCCACAAAAACCTCCACAGCCAGCTTGAAAAAATTTTCCATTCCAATTTTTATCTGGCAGTCTAGCTTCAAAGCCGATATCAGGATTGATAACACCTCTAACCTTGCAAAATGATGGTAAGTCACCATCATCTTTTATCAAGGTAGCTTCAGTTACAACAATTTTCTCAAGATTGAGATTTAAAAAATTATTGCAGTCATTTGCAATAAGCGGAGTTACAAAATAAAAAAGAACAAGAAGTTGTAACCATTTCATAAATGGATTGAGGAAAATATCAGCCCTGATCATAAATACAGGGCTGATATTGAAAGATTAAAAATTGTAATCTAACTTAATAGCAATGTTTTTTGGTCTAGCATAGATTGCATCATAAGCTATTCCATCAAGAGCTCCACCTGAAGCAAGTCCGACAAATGTTCTTGCAAGAGGAATGGTTCCGCCAACCACTTTGATTCTCTCATCAGTTAAATTATCCCCAATCAAGGACACTCTCCATTTACCATCTGCACTTGTTAAGCCAAGCACTAAACCAACTTTTGAGTAGCCACTTTCTTTGATATTTTTATCAAGGTTAGTAGTGATGAAGTACTCTGAAGAATAATCAACATTTAAATTAGCATCAAATACCCAGCTATTAGATAAAACCGTATCGTATGCAAATCCAGCATTTGCTGTATCTTCAGGAGCTAGAATAACGCTAGCACCAGATCTATCACAATAAGTAACCCCATTTGACGCAACCT
>Ga0181597_10003227_pt1 | contig 17156 bp, 9 predicted proteins | sample 041ome_5_FD_148647 | JGI IMG/M metagenome (GOLD analysis project Ga0181597, IMG submission 148647) | Coastal salt marsh microbial communities from the Groves Creek Marsh, Skidaway Island, Georgia - 041403US metaG (spades assembly) | ecosystem: Environmental > Aquatic > Marine > Intertidal zone >... | reverse complement strand
ACCAAGATCGACCTACGAGAGGCGAGGGAGTAAGATGAAGCGCGCCACCCATGTCTCCGAACACCTGTTACCCATGTAACCGGCTTATATACAGAGCAAGAGAGGGTGGCATGCAGGTAGGTCTCATAATCTCTAATCATAGAAGCCGCGGATAGTTCCTTCTCCTCTGAAGGTGGAGAGTGTGCCCGAAGGGCGAATGAGGAGATTGAGAAATATCCAATGCAGTAACCACAAATGACCGAATCCAATTACCACAACATCGTTCAGGACCTGCGTCAGTCTTTTCCGCAACCGGTCTCCGACCGGGTTCATGACGCCTACTTCGCGTATTCGTTCATGCGGGCGCTCGATCAGGTCGACGATCTGAAGTCTCAGGCACCGATGCTCGGTACGCCGGGAGAACTCGATTACGCGGCTGCCAAAAACCAGCGCGTCGCTGAAGAGTCATCTAGCGTTGAACAAGTCTCTACCGAACTTGTCGAGCATTTGAACGGAATGTTCATCTGGGGACACCCCAAATCACAAATCAATGTGATCCCTCCCCCGTCCATTCCGTCGATCATCGGAGGGTTACTGCCGACAATCTATAACGCCAACATGGCTAGCGAAGAATCGGCGCAGCGGATCGTACTCAGCGAGATCGAAACCATCGCCATGACAGCCGATCTTCTCGGCTTTGATCCCGAAAAAGTGGGCGGGTTGTTCACATTCGGTGGGACCGGCACCCTGCTCTACGGCTTGAAACTGGGTTTGGAAAAGGCGTGTCCGGGAACAGGGAAAACCGGACTGACCGAGCCTGCCTACATTTTGTGTTCCGAGAGAGCACATTACGCGGTGAGAACAGTCGCTCAGTGGATGGGGATCGGTAGCAATCAAGTGATTGAAATTCCCGCTTCTCCCGAGAATGAAATTCGCACCTGCTTACTCGAATCTCATTTGCGCGATCTTTTGAAGCAGGGCAAGAAAATTGCCGGCATCGTCGCCACGATGGGGACGACCGATCACTTCGGCCTCGATGATTTGGAAGAAGTAATCGAAATTCGAGATCGATTGGCGGACGAATTCGCACTCGACTACACTCCCCATGTTCACGCCGATGCGGTCATCGGCTGGGCCTGGTCGGTTTTTCATGACTATTCGTTCGAGAAAAATCCGCTGGCATTCCCAAGTCGAACTGTTCGGGCGCTGGCCGGAACTGTACGCCGAATCAAACATATCTCTGCCGCTGATTCCACCGGCATCGATTTTCACAAGACCGGTTACACGCCTTACATATCGAGTCTGTTTCTGACAAAGAACGCGGACGACCTGGCACTGATTTCGCGCGGACAGTACGAGACACCCTATTTGTTTCAATCGGGTGATTATCATCCCGGTCGATACTCTTTGGAAACCTCCCGCAGCGCGGCAGGTCCGATGTCGGCGTTTGCCAGTTTGAAACTACTCGGTAAAAATGGCTTGCGGTCGTTGTTGGGGCATGTGGTGACGTTGGCGGAATCTCTTCGCGATCAATTAAAAGGTCACTCGGCGACAACTGTTTTGAACGGGGATAACTTCGGTCCTGTGACGCTGTTTCGCGTCTATCCCGAAGGCGTTGATACGTTTGAAGTCCACGACAGAGAATTGAAGGACCCGGCGTTCACGGAAAAATTGCGCGAGTACAACGAGTATAACCGCCGTATCTTTGAGCAGATGCAATCCGAAGCACTCACCGGACAAGGCGTCGTGATCTCGATGACCGATTGCTATCGCGAGTCGGATTCTGGTGAACCGGTCAGTGCCTTGAAATCGTACTTATTAAGTCCCTTCGCCGATGAACAACATGTCAACGAAGTTCTCAAATCGATCTGGAGAGCACGGGAAGTGGTTTGGTGATCCAGGTTGTCGAGGCTCGTGATTTTATCTCTAGGCAACATGATGAACGAAACAGAGCAAGCCACCGCACACAAATGGATGGCGGTCGAATACTTCAACCAGACATGGAGTTACCTGGACAAGGCAAATCGAAGTACTGAGGATGATGAGCAGATGTTGTTACACACTTTTGCTTCTTTGTTTCACTGGACACAACGTACCGATTGCACACCCGAAAATCGATCCATCGGCTATTGGCAAGTCTCGCGTGTTTACAGTGTCATGGATAACGGACAAGAAGCAGTAGCTTGGGGAAAAAAATGCCTGGCAACAGCCGGTGAATCGGCATTCTATCTGGCCTACGCTCATGAGACTTTGGCACGCGGATATCGAGTCGCCAATGATCAAGCGAACTTCGAATCGCATTTGCAGAAAGCGATAGAATATGCGAGTCAGGTCGAGGACGAAAATGATCGCAAGGTTGTCGAAACTGATTTGAATGACTTGCGTGGGTGATTTGTTTGGAGAGTTCGCTCACCATGTCTGGTGTGTGAAAGAGTGGAACCGCGGATTTCGCGGATGACACGGATCAAACAAAATGGGTACCACCGTTTGCTCGCCAAACGGTGTGCGTCAGCACCAGAGGTTTACCGCCGTGGTACGCAGTCTCCGCGAGCGGGAATGATCAATATTCGTTTCCCGAACCGCACGGCGTCACGACCTCTCACCGTTATTGGGATCTGAATCGTCTAAAATCATCCCACAAAAAAAGCCGGGGAAGACAATTCGTCTCACCCGGCTTTCGCGTTTTGTGTGTGGAAAACGCGTTACAGAATCGCTTTGACCCGCTCCAGAAACTCCGTATTCGTCGGATACTTATGGAGGATTTTGGTCAATTGTTCCATGGCTTCTACTGGACTCATTGAGACCAGAGAACGGCGTAACATGGTCGCACCGTCCAGAGTTTCTGGCGAGAGGATCAATTCCTCACGGCGTGTTCCCGACAGGCTGATGTCGATGGCGGGCCAAATGCGACGATCGGCAAGATCGCGATTCAGCACCAGCTCCATGTTACCAGTCCCTTTGAACTCCTGGAAAATCGCATCGTCGGCACGACTTCCTGTGTCGATCAATGCTGTTCCGACGACGGTCAGTGAGCCACCTTCTTCAAAGCGGCGTGCTGTGCCGAAGAGTTTCTTCGGAATGTCGAGGGCACGAATGTCGAGACCACCTGTTTGTGTTCGTCCAGAGTTGCCAACCCACTTGTTGAACGCACGCGCTGTGCGTGTGATCGAATCGAGAAGGATGAGAACATCTTTACCCGATTCGGCAATTCGTTTGCCGCGTTCGAAGATCAACTGACTGATGCGAACGTGACTTTCGACATCGCGGTCCATCGAAGAAGCAATCACTTCCCCTTTGACATTGCGACGCATCTCGGTCACTTCTTCCGGTCGTTCGTCGATCAGCAACACGATCAGGTGAATTTCCGGGTGATTGATGCTAATGGCATGAGCCATATCTTGCAGCAACATCGTTTTACCGGTTCTTGGAGGTGCCACGATGAGAGCACGTTGGCCTTTACCGATCGGAGTCAGCAGATCGACCACGCGGGTGGTGATTGGCGTGGCTCCGGTTTCGAGTTTCACCTGTTCGTTCGGGCTGATCGCCGTCAGTTCTTCGAACGTCTTGATTTGTTCGTACTCTTCGGGAGTCCGATCATCAATTTTTTCGACAGTCTTCAATCGTGGACCTTGACCACGACTTCCGGGACCAACTTCGCCGTTGATTTTCACACCTTCGCGAAGGCTGTATTTTTCAATCAACGAGCTGGAGACAAACGGATCGCTCTCTTGAGCACTATAATTGGCATCGGCGGCTCGCAAGAATCCATAACCCTTGGGATGCATTTCCAGCACACCTTCGTAAGGGCCGACGATTTCTGCGGTACTGGGTTCGACGTTGGATCGACGTTGGCGACCTTTGCCACGGTTGTTTCCGCGGTTGTTGCCTCGATTATTGCCGCTGTTATTTCCGCGATTGTTGTAGTTTCCACCACCTCCACCACCGCGGTTCTGGTTGTTTCCACCACCGTTGTTGGTTCCGCCTCCTTGGCCTTGAGATCCACCCTGACCGCCACCACGACGACGACGACCACGATTGCGACGACCGCGATTGTTGTCCTGGCGATCGTTGGAATCATCACCGGAGTTTGATGAGCTGGATTCGCCCTCTTGCGAATTTGTGTTTTGTGGAGCCGACTCAGAGTTCGAAGAGGGTTCTTGAGGTTTGCTTGGCGGCGTCGGTTCAGGAGTCTCAGAAGCCACAGGCTCTGCCGCTTTTGTTGTTTTTTTGCTAGCGCGTTTTTTGCGTTTGGGCTTATCGGCAGTTTGGCCATCATCCTCAGAGAAGATGATATCGACGTCCTTTTGCGCGGTTTCTTTTTTTGCCACTTTCTTTTTGGTGGCTCGTTTCCGCTTGGGCTTTGTTGTTTCCGATGAATCGTCGGTTTTTGAATCAGCCATGAATGGTTCCAGCAATGGAGGTTTTAAGAGTGGACGTGTGAGGGGCGGCGATGTTGGAAATCATCACCCCTTCTGTCGAGAGAGCAGTGAACGCTCTGCGGATTTGTTCCGTCTGAATCGTCACTGAGACGTCTAACCTGTTCGTTGAGAGACATTGCGAAGAGCTGCAGAACGATTGCAGGCACTTCTGTATCAGATTTCACCGAACCATTAAGTTCGGCCCGACATTTCCGATGTCGGTGGTATCTGCGTACCTTAAGAGGTAACGCACAATTGGAAGACTGTGCAGACCCAACGAGGCTTTTGAAATACCATCGAAGAGTGTTCGACTTCCGATTTTTGCAGCTTCCCATTTGGGTCGCTACACACGTGTCTGGCTGCTTGAGAGATATTCACGATTTGTGAATCCAGTCCCCACCGTTGAGAATGGGAAGATCCCATCATTTTTCCACCGGTGTGGATTTTGAATGCCCGGTTTATCGCTTGTTAAACCGGAAATCAAGCAGCTTGACCAAACGCTTATATGTCGGCCTTGAATTCCCACTGGTTTGAGTACCAGGAGAACACTCATAATGAGTGAGGTGACTCAGGTAAAGAGTACCTAAGTTATTCGTATCTTATCTCTTCGGCATGTAATGTCAATTGTATTCAGCGGTTTTTCGACAGAAAGATGCCCGTTGCAAGTGGACTATTCAGTGAGAGTTTTTCGCGGAATCTTGGAAATACACCTTCCCCAGTTGCCATAAACTACCAAGAATCAGCACAATAGGACGAATCTTAACGCGCGAAGGATATTGGGGCGGTTTCACTTTTTGGAAGCCGTTTCTCTCTCAGATAGTTCATTTCGGATCGATATATGTTCAATTTTCAACCATTCCGTTTCATTTCGTGGTCTGTTGCGGTCTTGTCGATGACAGTCGTGCTTTGCTGTGTCTCCGAGCATGATAGTTCTGGGCAATCGGTCACATCGGGATTCGAACAAACCGGCTGGCTACTGAAAAACGCCACGGTCATCACAAAACCGGGAGCTGAACCTGTTGTCACCAATGTCCTGTTGATGGGAGATCTGATTCAGGAGATCGGTCCCGAGATTACCGCTCCTCCCGGAGTGAAGTCGATTGATCTGACAGGGTTTTACCTCTATGCAGGCTTGATCGATGCACGCTGTCGGTCCTTGCTGCCAAAAGAGATCAAGTTTCCGAAGCCGGAACAGAGAAAAGCAGAATTCGAACGATACGCTCTCGCGGCCACCCGCGAAGATAACCGCCACCAACTTGCTCTGGAGTTTGAATCGTCAGGAGCACTCACTCGCGATGACAGTTCGTTCAAAAAACTGACATCCCAAGGGTTCACCATGGCCCATGTCGTCCCACAAGGGCGTGTAAGCAGTGGACAATCCACCATTGTTGCGCTTCGTGATGCTCCTCTACGAGAGATTGTCTTGAATGAATCCGCCGGACTCACATTTCGCCTTTATGCTCCGGGCGGCAGTACTTACCCGTCAACTTTGATGGGGGCGACCGCCCATTTAAGGCAAGCAATCAGCGATGCCCGCCGTTATGCCCTGCATCAAAAGTTGTACGCCGAACAACAAAAAGTCTCTCGACCGGTCGAAGATCCGACATGGGAGTTGCTCAATCAGGTAGATCGGTCAGAACTTATTGCGTTTTGGCAAGCCGACTCTCGTGATGATATTTTGCGAACGCTCACCTTCCATCAAACTCACGAACTCCCCGGCACTCCTGTCTTGCTGGGAGTTGATGAAGGTTGGAAAACATTCGAAGAATTGAAGGAGGCCGAAGCAAGTCTGATTCTGTCACTCGATTTCGGCGAGGAGCCAAAAGTCGAACCGGAAGAGAATCCGACAGAGTTCCAGGCAGAACACAAAGATCCGGTTACCGTCCAACAGGAAGAACTCGATCATTGGAAGAAGCGTGTCGAATTTCTTTCGCAACTGAAAGGTGCCGGTATCCCTTGGGCCGTTGGCTCGACAGGACTTGAAGATCATGACCGATTGCTTCCCGCATTACGGCGTGCCGTCAAACATGGCCTTTCGCCAGATGAAGCCCTCGCTTCACTGACTACGTCACCTGCCAAGATGCTTTCGCTACCACGAGTCGGCCAAATCGAACCCGGGTTTCTGGCACACCTTGTTGTGACGAATGGGCCACTTTTTGAAGACGACACTAAAGTCGCTCGCGTGTTTGTTGATGGTCGCCAACAGGAAATCGACACCGAACTCAAACCTCTCGAAACCAAAGGTGAAGAAAGTGAAGCTCCCGCGCACAACATCGCCGGAACGTGGAACTTTCTCCTGCAAAATGATTCCGCTGATACGACCGCGACGATCGAATTCACACAAGACGGAAACAGACTCAAAGGGTTGTTCCGCAGTGAGCAAGGCGATGGACGGATCGATTCGGGAAAGATCGACGGAGACAAGTTGAACTGGAATATTGTCATCGGTGCGGGAGCACGCGAATTGATTTTGAAATTCTCCGGGACGATCAAGCAAGACGATATGACCGGTAAGCTGACCCCTCCCTTCGGTAAACCAAGTGAATGGTCGGCAAAACGGAAACCTGTCGAACCCTCAACAGCAGAAAAGAACCCCGTTCAGCTCACACTGGAAATTCCTGAAGACGAGCCCTCCAATACCAGCGAATTGCCGACGGAAACTCAGGCTGACCGTCTGAAGATGCAGCGAGATCTCAACGGCCAACTCCTGATCACTCACGCCACGATCATGACCGGGACGGGCGAAGTTTTGGAAGACACCTCAATCCTGATTCGAGACGGAAAGATTGCGAAGATTGGACAAGAGTTGAGTGCGGATGAGGGAATGACTGTCATTGACGCCACGGGCAAGTACGTAATTCCGGGAATCATCGACACTCATAGCCACATCATGATTTCAGGGGGAGTGAATGAATCAACGCAATCAATCGTTCCCGAAGTGAGTATCGAAGATGTCGTCCGTACCGACGACCTTTCGGAATACCGGGCCTTGGCCGGAGGAGTCACGACCGCTCGATTACTGCACGGCTCGGCCAATGTCATTGGAGGTCAGGATGGTGTCGTCAAACTGAAGTTTGGCAAATCTGCTCAAGAGCATTTGCTACACGACAACCCACAAGGAGTGAAGTTTGCTCTGGGAGAGAACGTCAAAGCAAACACATCCCGGTTCCCCAACACTCGACTCGGAGTCGAAGCGACTCTTGAACGCGCTTTTCTGGAAGCAATCGATTATCGCCGCCAATGGTTAGAGTTCGAGAAACAAAAAAAAGACTCGGCTCAACCGGAACTGCTTTTACCACCGCGCCGAGATTACAGACTGGAAGCTGTGGCCGACATCGTCAATCACGAAAAGTTCATACACAGCCATTGCTATCGAGCCGATGAGATTTTGATGCTCTTGCGAGTCGCTTCGGACTTGGGCATTCGTGTCTGGTCACTCCAACATGTGCTGGAAGGTTACAAGATTGCTCCCGAAATCAAAGAACACGGAGCCAGTTGCAGCACGTTCGCTGATTGGTGGGCGTATAAAGTCGAAGCGTATGATGCCATCCCTCATAACGCGGCGTTACTGAATGAAGCCGGTATCAACTCAGTGATTAAAAGTGATGATGCCGAACTGATTCGACACATGACTAAGGAAGCTGCCAAAACGATTCGTTACGGCAACATGCCCGAACAGGCGGCATTGCAAACGATTACTCGCAATTCGTCCCGCGAACTGGGGCTCGAAGATCGCATCGGGACATTGGAAGTCGGCAAGGATGGAGACCTGGCGATATTCAATACGCATCCGTTTAACGCATTTGCCATGTGTGAGATGACGGTGATTGAAGGAGACATCTATTTCGATCGTTCGCAAGCTTCGACAGCCGTTCTTCCCGAAGTCATTGAGAAGTCTGAATCTCCCAAGCCGATAAAAATCCTGTCTATCGACGAACGTCCTGCTCCGTTGGACCTGGATATCTCTGACTCAGGCAAGTACGTCTTGCAGAATGCTTATCTTCATCCGGTCAGTGGTGCCGACATCCCTCAAGGGACGCTCATCATTGAAGACGGCAAGATTACCGCATTGGGATCCAATGTCGATTATCAACAGGCCGATGCAAAAGTGATCGACCTGAACGGTTTGCATGTCTATCCCGGACTGATTGACTCCGGGACGACCTTGGGTCTCACAGAAATTGGTCGAGTCAAAGAAACCTCTGACTATTCCGAGTCGGGAGATTTCCAGGCAGACTTGAGAGCCGGCGTGGGGATCAATCCTGATTCCGAACTGATTCCCGTCTCAAGAGCGGGCGGGATTACCACCATTCTCGCACAGCCCAAGTCGGGATTGATTAGCGGTCAGGCTTCCTTAGTGAAACTGCATGGCTGGACAACGCCTCAAATGACAATCGATCTGGAAGCCGTCCTGCGTATCAATTGGCCTCGTGGTGAGAATGAGAAGAAAGTGGAGTCTCTGCATGGCTTCTTTGCCGAGGCGAACGTATATCGAGACGCCAAAGCTGCAGCAGTCGAAGCCAATCAAGAGATTCTGAAAGACCCTCGCTTTGAAGCGATGTTGCCTTATCTGGCGGGAGAGAAACCTGTCTTGATTGAAGCACATGGTCGGAAAGAAATTGTGGAAGCAGTGCTGTTCGCCGAAGAGCACAAACTGAAGTTGATTCTCGGTGGAGCGACTGATGCCTGGAAAGTCGCCGCTGAGTTGAAGAAGCGGGACATTCCTGTGATCGTTGGACCTGTCATGCAACGTCCGCAAGAAAGTTGGGATCCGTATGATGCTCCGTATGCCAACGCGGGCAGATTACACGCTGCCGGAGTTCGATTCTGTATTCGCTCGGATGATGCGTCCAACTCGCGGAACGCTCCCTTTGAAGCGGCAAGAGCAGTCGCCTTTGGACTTCCCGAAGAGATCGGGTTGCGAGCGGTCACTCTCTCATCCGCTGAAATTCTCGGACTCGATCAAGAACTCGGCTCACTTGATGTCGGCAAACGAGCCACGTTGATTGTGACCGACGGCTCGCCGTTGCAGCACACGGCTCAGATACACGGCATCTTTATCGACGGCCATCCGTATCGACCCGAGTCGCGACAGACAAAGTTCTACGAACGCTATCGTCAGCGGTTACAACCAAAACCCAATCAGGCGCTGACAAACGTCGATCTGAAATGATCACTGAAGGACGATATCAGACGACTTGAGGACGTGGCGAGTGGCGGTGAACTTCAGAGGACTCTTCTTGAAGGTCTCGCGGTTCTCATGATTGCGAAAGAGGAACAGCTTGCCATCGAAGTAAGCACCATATTGAGTCGAGCCGCGAACGGCTTTATCGGCAAAGTACATCTCAACCGGATCGCATTCCAACAATTGTGGTGTATAACGTTCGGGGTCTGATTCAAACAGCTTTTGCTCTTCTGCCGATTGCAGGTGGTAAACCATTCCCTTGTATTCAGACAGAAACTTCTTCTTGCCTTCCACCCATCGACGTTCTTTTAACAAGACAACCGGGCTAAACCCTTCCAGTCCCAGAAGAACAGGTTGCTCTTCTTCAGCGGCTGGCTCATTTGGAGTGAGCGTCATTTCGAGTTGCTTGGGGACGAACTTGTCTGCCGAAGTAGTGACCACACGCAGATAACTGTTTTTGGATTTGAATCCCGAGCCGCGATACAGAACTTGGCCTTCGGGATCGATCACCAAGTCACTCGGCAACGCACCGATGCCAAACCGCTTGATGATCGCCGGGTTCTTGTCGCTGTCGATTTTCACGCCGATCACATCTTCACCCAAGAGTTGTTTGATCTCGGGAGTGTGCAAGACTTGCTGTTCCATCGAACGACAAGGACCGCACCAGGTGGCGTGAAAATGCAGGAGGACCGGCTTTTGTTGTTCGCGAGCCGTCTTCATGGCGGCTTCGTAATCGGTCATCCAAGAGCTGGAGGACGAATCCGCAAAGGCGGTGCTGATCATCATCAGGCCAGCGGTCAGCAATGATAATTGCATTTTCAGGGACGGCATAAATTCTCCTCGGCTCAATCTGTGTTTAGTCCATGTTCCATTCGGTGATCCTCACCGGTTCGCCGCCGTCCCTGGCGTTTTGTTTTTTCGAGAGGAAATCGATGTCTGCGAACATGGATAAAGTTCCGCGTACCTCTATTGGTTTATCGGTTTTTAGAGGCAGGGCGGTCGTGAAACTGATCACACTCTGGCGACGAGATGGAATCTCAGTCGGCAGATGATCGGGTTTCAGGGATTGAGCAGAAGATTCACATCCGTGTGGTGAAACGGCTCGTAAGCATTTGCGGGCTTCCGTGCCGAGTGAAAAGATGTGGCTGCTACAAGCCGGGCGAATTTTTCATCCATGTCATTTCGCGAGATTTATTCGATGTCGTTCCTTCGAATGCTGTCAAATATCTTCCCCGAACGTAACTCTGGTAGGTGATCGTTACCAGCTAACAGGCCGCATATTCGGAAATATTTCCCAATCTTCTTCAGTTTGACATTGAGTGGGAAAGGCTTCGCGTCGTTGAGTCGCTTTTGTCTCGATTTGACTGATTTTCAAGAAGTTTGCGAGCAAATCATGCCCCGATTCGGTCAACACCGATTCGGGATGAAATTGCACACCAAACATTGGCCACGACTGATGTTGCAGCGACATGACGATCCCATCAGCGGTCTTGGATGTGACGATCAGTTCGGACGGCAGATTCGATTTCTCCACGACGAGAGAATGATAACGTGTCACCTTCAGCGGGTTCGGCAAGTTCTCATATAACGATGATCCATCATGTTCAATCTCTGAGGTCAAGCCGTGAACCGGCTCTTCTGCACGCTGGAGTGAACCACCCAATGCCGTGGCGATGGCTTGATGACCCAGACAGACTCCCAACATCGGAATGGTTGGACCGAGCTGACGAATCACCTCTTCACAGATGCCGGCTTCTGCCGGCGTGCAAGGTCCGGGGGAAAGCACAATCGCATCCGGCTTGAGTTCACGAATTTCGTCCACGGTGATCTCATCATTGCGGACGATCTTCGTCTTACAGCCGAGCTCTTCCAAAAATCGAGCCAGGCTGTACACAAAGCTGTCGTAGTTATCGATGACCAGGATCATGATTCAATTGTTCTCTTGTGGTGATGAAAAAACAAGCAGTTTGCTCTCTTCCCAGTTTTCCTCGGTTCACTCTGATTCATTTCTCAACAACCCACCGTTCAAGAGTATGAAACGCGATACTCTTGAAATGGCATTAACTCGTTTGCTGACCAGTGACATTCAAGAGTCTTCAAGAGTATGGGACAGACTCATACCCTTGCCAAACTCTTGACGATACTCTTCCATACTCTTGAGCAAGTTGGGACCAGCATTGGTGTTGTGGCATACGTTCGTTTTGGGGTGATTTTTCGATTTCGCGCAGGTGTTCTCAAACACATTGTGAGAGGTTTTGTGACGTTCAAATTGCCAAAGATCGAAGTCGTATTTGCAGTAGGCTGGGATAGCAAATGCGTATCCCAGCAAAGAGGTGTGGAACACAAATGCTGGGTTACGACTCGCTTCGCTCGGCTAACGCCAGCCTGCCTTCACCAAGCGAACATTAACTCTGGTAGATCGCGTTTGGCAAGGTGAGTTTTGTCGATTTTCTTTTGACGCAAAGTCGCAAAGAGGCCAAGAAACGCAAAGGGATAGAGAAAGAGCAGCAAGATGTTCGCTGATCAAAACTCAACCGCAAAAACTTGAAGAGATAAGAAAATTCTTTTTGTGCCTTTTGGTGTTTCTTGTGGCCATCAAATGAAAGAACCGCGGATGACGCGGATGTCACGGATAAAAAAGAATGTGTTGTCTGAGACCAATAAAGATGTGTGGCTGGGGCACTCATTAGCGAGAAAAGAAGATTGAACTCTCATTTCACAAATCATTTTCATCTTTGAGAACGCCAAAACAACCCCAGTGAAAAGAAGTTGACTCACGCAGAGACGCAAAGGAATCAATGAGCCATCGTGCGAGTAAAATACATTGTCGAGTCGGCTGGTAGAAGTAGAACACGGATGACGCGGATGAAAACGGATTTTCGCGGATGAAAAAACAGGTAATGCAAAGGGTCAAGGAGGTAGTCTAGTGCCAGGCCCCCACTAGCTTGAGCATGATGAGAGGACTTACCGCGGAGTACGCCGAGGACGCAGAAAAATATCAGAGCATTGTGTGGCTGGGGCTCTATTTTGTTTTGGAAATAAAATCGATGTTGATTTGCATGTTGCCATCGTTTTTGGGAACGCAAACATAGCCCCAGATATAAGAAGTTGACTCACGCCAAGGCGCGAAGGCGCAGAGGAAAATAAAAGGGTAGATGGATTGCCGTAGGCCGATTCTCCGAGTCGGCATGAGTGACTTGGAACGGTTCTGGAGTGGGTGAACTTAACCACGAATGGCACGAATCAAACGAATGACAACAAGTTGGGTGCCACACCTTCGCTCGTCGGGGGCTTATGGAGTGCGGTGCCTTGGCACCGCTTTCCCATTCATTGCGGCATCGAGAGAGCGGACAACGCGGATTGAGAAAGAAAGCTCCGCCAAGCCGGAGCACTCCAAAACTCAACCATTGTTAATCTAATGTCAATATCGAAGATGTCGGACGCTGATGATTTCTGATTGAAAATAATCATCTCACGCCAAGCCGCGGAGGCGCAAAGGAAAGTAAAAAATGGTAACACCGTTTGCTCGCCAAACGGTGTGCCGCAGGCACAAGAGGCTCCAGTGGCATGGTGTTTTCGTTCGGGGCCACCCGCGTTCGTCAATTGACTAAAGCAGACGACTGCAAAAATCAGTACAGAACAGTTCTAACGCTGAGGCATACTGATTCTCTGCCGTCCAGATCGTATCAAGAGTGTGGCATAGTCTCACCGAACCCAGCAAGACGTATCCCACCCAGACAATGCGTGATGGCAATAGACCGAGTGAGAGCATTTGCAAGCTAGAGTTCTCCATCGAGTCCACGTTGATAATATTTGTGAGTGATCTTGTCCTGATTCTCGAGTAACCAGTCGATTGACGGTTCATTGTGCATCGCTTTGTGGATGGCCTGTGCGGTTGCCTTACGATGAATTTCAAAGAGCGCCTTATGATCGAGGTTTTCATCCGTTGCGGCACCCGGGTTAAGCCAAACCGAGCAGACGATGCCAAGATCGTTCGCCTTCTCCTTGGGAATGTCACCCGCTCTGACAGCATCCAGCACTCCGTTGGCAATTGCTGCTTGCACGGTTCCCATCAAAATGTTGGTGTAGGCAGTGCTCTTGACGGTCACCTTACTGACCATCAATGTGACTGGCCGCACCTGGATATCCGTGTCAAGGATCGCAAAGACTTTTGAGTGACCGGCTGATTGCCCACCTGTCAAAGTGGCAATTGCCGTGCCGACCGGTCCGTCCAATTCTCCAATCACAACCTCGGGTTCGGCAGCAGTGAAGGGGGGACCACCAGCGACAAGAGATTCTCCTGTTCGCATGACAATTCGATCGCTCATTGGTATTCCTGTCGGTCTCAGTGAAGTGGATTCAATTCATCAGATTCACAGGGTACTCACCACCACCGACAATGTCCAATCGTGAGTTTTGATCGCGGTGGAGATACTGAATGAGCTCGTCTCCTCAGAGTTTAGTCCCGATCTCTCCAGCCTCCGCGGTAGAAAGTCTTGAACCCTTTTCTTCCTTTCAGCAGTACATCTGCGCGGTCGTCGTACAAACGGACCAATGCTCCTGCTCTCGATAGCTCAATGTATCGTTCGTTGACAGTGGATTGAGCGAATATGTTAGCATTACCATCTCCGACACGCTCGACCCAATGACCGTCGTTGAGTTTTTCAAAATAGTTGTTTCCGTGTTTCCACAGCAAGCGTTTTGGTTTGTCAGAGTTTTTTGTGGAGGTGGCTTTGCTGTTACCGGATAATTCTTCTTTGATTTTTTTGATGCGTACAATTTCATCCAGCTCCCCGTCTTGAGCCGCCTTAATCGCTGCCTGATCAAGAGCCTCCGAATATTTCATGCGAGCTGTCTTGAGATCCTGTTCGTAGGCTGCCTTGTCCTCTTTGGCCGCTGTGGACGTAAATTCGTAGGCAGTCGCAGTTGTAACGATCAACAAGACCATAAATGAAGAAAGGCAACGCATTGTACTCACTCCTTAGAAATTTGCGCGAACTGAGTTGGGCATATTGAAACTTCCTCAACTGTACACTGATCAATGTGAGATCAAAAACAAAAAATCACAACAGGCGGAGTATGGAGCACTGATGTTGCGAGTATAAATTCTTTAACAGCCTTATTCCCCAAACTCTCTGGACTATTTCAATAGTAAGAAACGCCATACTCTTGAGCAACTTTTGACTGACATTGAGTTTGTGGCATTCACTCGTCTTGGGGTGATTGTCTCGATTTCGCGCATGATTTCTTACACAGGCTACGAGGCAAAAGGGGACGGGATATTCTTGAACCGGTGAAACCGGTCCAACACAATTATCGATTGATGGAATCTCTATTTCATGGTGCACTGCGTGCACCCTACCGAGCAACCAGTGTTTCGTAGGGTGCATGAAATGCACCATCAAAGACATCAACGAACTCCGAACGCTAACTCTGCTAGATCGCGTTTGGCAAGGTGAGTTTTGTAGATTTTCTTTTGACGCAAAGTCGCAAAGAGACCAAGAAGCGCAAAGGGAAAAGAGAAGAGAATCAAGATGTTCGCTGATCAAAACTCAACCACACAAACGCGAAGAGATAAGAAAAATACTTTTTGTGCCTTTTGTTGTTTCTTGTGGTCATCAAATAAAAGAACCGCGGATGACGCCGATGTCACGGATAAAAAAGAATGTGTTGTCTGAGTCCAATAAAGATGTGTGGCTGGGGCACTCATTAGCGAGAAAAGAAGATTGAACTCTAATTTCACAAGTCATTTTCATCTTTGAGAACTCAAACACAGCCCCAGTGGAAAGACGTTGACTCACGCCAAGGCGCGGAGGAAAGTAAAAAGGGGTAGCACCGTTTGCTCGCCAAACGGTGTGCTGGAGGCACAAGAGGTTTCAGTGGAATGATCAACCGGTGAGGACCGTTGCAGGACGAGATGAACCTCCATCTTTGATCTCTTGCAGCTTCGCTACACCGCACCATTCGATTCATGTCTTGAAGACATGATGTTATCTTTCGGGTCCACCACCTCTGATGCCGCCAACCTTCTACCGGATAAAATTGATCACTCCATAATAACCGAAACGCAGCAAGATTGCTCCTAGTGAAATCATCATAATACCAGACGATCCTAATAGAAATTCAATCAAATCGTGATCATCCCTTGGTGCTTGGTCTTTGTCTTTTGAAAGTCGCCAACTCAAAGCCAGACAAAGAGTGCCAACTGGCAGAAGGAGCAACACAGAAAACAAAAATCCCGCCCAACCAATGGTAAAAAGCACAGACGAATATGACTCGCTGATCATCATGCAGAAAATGGCGATGCTCGCGATCATCGGACAGAAGCCGATGGCAATAATGTAGGTAGGATAGTTGCGAATGAATTTCATCAACTGTCTCCCGTTCTTTCGTCGAACATGCCGACACGGAGTGTCGGCCTACGGTGTGCGATAAAGATTGCTTATCAACAAATTACTCACCTCAACGCCCTGAGCATGCCTTCCGCCTTATGGAACGTCTCGGCGTATTCGGCGTCGGGTGATGATTTGGCTGTGATGCCGCCGCCGACTCGGCATTGCACCCAACCCTCTTTGATCAGGAACGAACGGATCAGGATGTTGCTGTCGAACGATCCCTCGTGGCTCAAGTAAAACAGGCTGCCGCAATAAGGCCCGCGGGCGGTCGGTTCGAGTTCGGTGATAATCTCCATCGCTCTCACTTTGGGAGCACCGGTGATCGAGCCGCCCGGGAATGTGCTGGCGAGCAGATGCCAGGCATCGTGTTCGGGCTTTAGGGTTCCGCGAACGACCGAGACGAGATGCTGGACGGTGGCATAAGTTTCCACGCGACACAATTCCGACGTGTGAACCGTGCCCGGCTGGCAGACACGTGACAGATCATTACGCAACAAGTCGGTGATCATCACATTTTCGGCCATCTCTTTGGCACTCTCCCGCAGTTCGTCACCCGTATAGAGTTCGGCTTCGGGTGAGAGTCCGCGTCGGCGTGTCCCTTTGATCGGTCGGGTCTCGACCTGTCGATCGCGGAGTTCCATAAACTGTTCGGGAGATGCCGAGGCGATGGCCCAATCGTCCCACAACATCAGGCCGCCGTAAGTGGCCGGGTTGACGGTGCGGAGTCGTCCGTAAATCTCACGCACCGATTCGGTCAACGGATGCAACAATCGCTGTGAGAGGTTGGCCTGAAAGATATCTCCCGCCTTGATGTATTCGATCACTTGTTCGACGGCGTTCAGATAATCTTCACGAGTGAAGTCACTCATGAGCTGAGGTAGCTCCGGATGCGACAGCGAATGCCCGGTGACAGAGAAGTCGCTGGCAGATTGGTCACACGGCCACGGTTCAGTGGAAACGTCGGCGTTCAATTCTTGCAAGATTGTTTCGACGGTTTGCTGAGCCAGTGTTGTGTCGGGAATCAGCGATTTGTGATCGAGGCCGTGAGCAATGATCCACGCTCGATTCTGTTGATGATCCCAGGCGATGGTCCAATCATACAATCCAGCCGCCATGACGGGAGCCTGAAATTCGTCACGCCCCCGCAAGGGAATCTTCTCGACGCATTGATTGAGTTCG
>Ga0181597_10003220_pt1 | contig 17186 bp, 17 predicted proteins | sample 041ome_5_FD_148647 | JGI IMG/M metagenome (GOLD analysis project Ga0181597, IMG submission 148647) | Coastal salt marsh microbial communities from the Groves Creek Marsh, Skidaway Island, Georgia - 041403US metaG (spades assembly) | ecosystem: Environmental > Aquatic > Marine > Intertidal zone... | reverse complement strand
AACCCGAATGAAGATATATTTCATCATATCCATAAGTGGTTTCGCTGAATTCTTTCAAAATCTTTTTTTTGATACTTCTAATATTATCATCATTATAGATATACATTTCAGATTGTATAATAGACGGATTATGAATTTTAAGTGTTTCCAATTCTATTTCACTAAACATCTCGGAATTCTGTAGTTTCTTTTTACTTCCAGTAAAAACAATACATTGAGTTTGTTTTCCTGAACCGTCATACAAGATAATTTTTTTCATATATATACAATAACTATAAAATATACATTATATAGTTATTTTCAAAATTGTTTGCATTCAAATAATATCTAAACAATATTAATATATTATCATTAATGGTTGTAGTAAGGATTATCTGTAATTGTCATACCACAATAGTCTTTGGATTGTTTTGAGTAGTCAATTGGTTCATGAATGCCCGCTTCTTTTGCGTTCTCAAGTAAAAATTTAAAATTGTCCCAGAATTCTTGTTTATGACCGATCGATTTTGTCATAATATGGGCCATTTCGTGAATAGCAACAAAGGTTAACGTATTTTCATCGATAAGATTATTATTATCTTCCTTTTTCTTATTCAAGCAGAACGCAATTTTTTCTCCTTTGTTTTCACTATATGCCGTAAATGTGCTGGTAGGAAGTGTTTCTTTTATTACTGTCTTCTCGAATCCAGAACAAAGGCGTTTTACATTTTCTTTGTCTGGATACTTTTCTTCCATGTATTTCGCCAATTCTTGACACTTTTGTGTGACTTTCGCTAATAAATCAGCTGCATCGTTTATTTTACTGCGTTCTCTGACACAATATTTATTTCCATCAACACTTGATACTATGCATTTTAAATCAAAATCGTCATTAATATCAAGATAAATATACGCAGCTCCTAAAAGGACAATAGGAAATAAAATGTATGTAAAAATGTCATCTTTTACCATTATTTGTATATAATGAGATTATGTATTATACAAAATAATTATGATAATACATAATGAATAGTATAAATTATGGAATATGGTTAATTTAAGCACCTACTTCTAAGGGCTTGCGCATGTTATCGCCTTCAATTGTGCTTTGGTTCCATGGTCCAATATCTTGTTTTTGGATAACAGGGTCAGAGCGTAATTGTTGGTTGGCGTTGCGTAAAGATTGGCCTACGGTGTCAAGACCGATGTGGTGACCGGCTTGAAGAAGGTCAGGGGCCATTACACCTTTGGCCTTGTTGACGGAGCTGGGGTTAAGGTTGGACCATTGAGCGTTGGCATCAGAAGGTAATAAATCGTCAGGGTTTGCTACTTTGGCTAATCCATTTTTCTTTTCTTCGACCTTGGGGGCTTCTTCGGGTTTTTCAACAGCAACATCGCCCATTACAGCGTAGTTAGACATGGAATCCATGACTAAATCCTTGTTATTACCGTAGGCAAATAACATATAGGCTAAAATGGCAAGGGCTACTAACATAATAACCTTTTCCATGGTAAAGAATTTCATGAGACCGGAGCGAATTTCTTTCAACATATTATATAATAATAATGGATAATATATTTTGATTATTATTATATTAATTAGCGGTTTCAAAAGTTTCTAGTTCATCTTCACTATCACTATTTTCAATATCTTCCAACATATATGTATTTTTTATGTTACGTGCTTCTAAATAGGACGCTAATGCCAACTCTTTTGCGATTTTAGCTTTTTTTCTTGCATCTTTATACATTTTGTAATATACATCTTTTCGTTCATTGATAGAATATGGTTCATGAACTTCTAAATCATCTACACATAATTCCAATTCTTGTAAATTTTGACTAAACATTTGATTGTTATCTTCAATGTCTATTTTTATTTGATTATCTTGTTCTCTCATTTCTTCATTATCTTGGGTTGATGATGAAACATCAATAGAATTATTTTCTTCAGATACAGTTTCATCTGATTGTTCGTTATTTTTGACATCCTCAATAAGTAATAATTCATTTTCTTCGTGTTCTTCCGTATCTTCTACTACAAGATTGTCATTTGTTTCATTTTCTACTAAATTTAAATTCACTGTTTCTTCTTGGACGTCTTCATCATTTAATACAATGTCTAAACTTTCACTGTCAATATTTTTGTTTGATTCTTCAACAATTTTATCTTCTTTTGGTATTTCTGGAATAGGAGTTATCATATCTGGTTTGGACGAAAATAGACATTTTGAAAATATATTCTGTTTCTGCAACTTCATCATTTGTTTCACTTCTAAAACAATTTGAAATGTTCGCGCAGAACATTTAATACCAGATACCTCTAATATAGACATGATAGAATCCTCATTTGTCAATGAGGTAAGTTCTATGTTGTTTTCTTGTTCGTCATAAATAGTTAATTGAGGTTTTCCCAATACGCTTGGGATTGTAGACCTTACTAAATAATATTTGCCGGATTTATACATCTTGGATGGAGACTGAAAGAAGTTTTCAATGTCGCTATATTCAATATTACCGTCAAACCAACTTTCTTTATTTTTAAATATGTATTGTTGGCTGTTTTCTTCAAGTTTCTCTAAAAATTCCATAAATGAAACATTCTCATTACTAAACATTAAGTCAATGAAAAACTTACGGTTCGACTGTATAACGCCTTGTTTTGAAAAGCATTTAGGTGGTTGGATATATATAGGTTGATTATTATGACTAAATCGAATTAAATATGTGCCCCCACTTTGGGCGATTGGATTGGATAGTTTCAAATCATCAAATGGGAAATTTTCACAATCGTATATCTGAATATTTTGGCTCATAATATAATGTCTAATTACCTTTTTAATTAGTATGTATAACGCAGAATAAGTTTAAATATTGGAAATTTAATACACATTAAAATTAGATTATGAACATACGGGAAACAATATTATCATTATTCCAAGATGAAAAAATAAGAAAGGATATTAATGACATATCTAAACCATTTTTTGAATGGATGTATAATGAGATATACATTTATCTTATTATCATATCCATTTATTGTATTTTGATATTCGTCATGTTATTGATATTAATTCATTATACGATGAAAATGTCATCTATACCACTACAACTTAAAGAAATGACTACAATACACATATAATAATGTCACTAGATATTAAAAACATGATAAAGCATTGGAACACCTTAGATGAAAAAAGTAAAGAACTAAACATACAACAAAGGGATTTGCGTAATGAAAAAAATGTGTTAAATGATAAAATTTGTAATTTTATGAAACAGCGAAACGGTTCCCAAATAACGATTGGAGATACACAAATCAAAATGGTTGAAAAAAGAGATTATAGCCCTCTTACATTTACTTACGTAGAAGAGTGTTTGAAAACAATCATTACAGGAGATGATAATTTGAAATATATAATGAAAACATTGAAGGATAACCGACAAATTAAAGTGTCAAATGAATTAAAAAAAGTATAATGATTAATATATACATCAATTATTATATAGTATGGAACAATTCAATAATTTAGCATGTCCTATTGGATTGTGCAATAGCGAAATAATCCAAGGAGGAATGAAGGCAAATTTGAAAGTAAATGAAGAACGAGAAACACATTCTATTGACAGCAAATTCTTTGATATATTATTTGATAAAGTGTATGATCCTATGAATATCAAATTTGTAAATAATACACGTAAAAATCGCTCATAGAATAATCAATATGAGAGTGGATATTGACTGCATCATAACGAATATTTTAGATATATTAGTTACTGGATATATATCTCCAAAACCTAATAATGTGCTTGTAGAAATGGAAAAATAAAGACGATTGAATAACTTTTGCATCATCGATGGCTCAATATTTTCGGGTGATAAGTCTTGTGTGTCAACGTCTCGTTCTACATTACGTGTAGCTTGATCTATTTTGATATTTTTTAGCACATCATTTTCAAAAGACTCTTCTTTTGCGAAATTTTCTACAACTGCTTTATCTACTTGTTGCTCTAACTTTTTTTTTATCAATTCATCTTTGATTGTTTCTTGTATTTTATTCAATCCACTGAAATGACTGTCATCCAATAACATGTATAAAAGAGTAAATAATAATGTAATAAGTAAAAGTAATACAATTTTATATGATGAAAATCGTTTTTTTAAAATATCCAAATATTTCATTTTGTATTTATATATTTAACTTACAAAATGAAATTCACTTATTTATTCCATTTATTATAATTGAATCCATTTAATACAAACGAACTAGTATCAAATTTTTCTTCTAATTCTTTCTGCATATCGTCTTGAATTGGTATACTGGGTTCATTCTTCTCAATACGTTTTAAATCATCGTCTGTGGGTTGGGGTTTTACACCAAAACAGTTGACACCAAAACGGATATTTGGATTACGCATATAACCACCATTTACACCCGGACGTCCACACGCATTTTTATATTTATCTGATACTTGAAGTTTCTGCCATGTTTGTTTTTGAGTGGGGAAAAACGCCATTTGATTCGCAGACCATCCGTAATTACACCATTCAGCACCGCTATTATATGCTTGTTCTACTTGATCGTATGTTGCTAAACTGGAACCATATGATTTACATACTGCCTGGGCGTCCTCATATGTATATTTATTTCCAGATACATTGAATACTTCTTCTTTGGGTGGAGCTTCTTTAGGTGTTTCACTATCGCCATCTTTGTCTTGAACTTCAAGTTTATTTTCGAATAATTTACCAAAATCGTCTACAAGTGATGCATTAAATACCGCAATAAAAAATTGGTTAGTGAGTATGAATAATAATAATAACCAGGCGATTGTTTCAATTACAAAGATGACTGCTGGTTTTGAACCGCTTCCCATAGGAATTCTAAATAAGTAGATGAAAGCGTAAAATAATATTATAAATATTACTTGATAAGCAATTGAGTATTCGTCATTGACATAATCTTTCGTTTCCTTCCATTTTTCATTTAATAGCTTTTGTTGTTGATTGCTATCTAAACTGTAGTATAACACATAAAATACTCCTGCAACAATAACTGTAAACATCATATCTACAAGAAAAGACATTGTGATATTACCATCGTGTTTGTAGAAAACTCCTAAAATTGTATACGCAACAATATACAGGAAAATAAACATAATCACCATATTGAAATTGGATGTAGTTAATATACTTTCTTGAGCGCTTTTTGATGATGTATCTTTATCTTCTTCATTTGTTTCAGTTGTTTCAGTTGTTTCAGTTGTTTCAGTTGTTTCAGTTGTTTCAGTTGTTTCAGTTGTAGTCTCGGATGTTTCCACAGGTGTAGAAGATTCAGGTATAGATTCATCTACTTTAGTATCATTATCCGCGCTTCCTTCTTGTTGTGTTAATCCTTCATATAATTCTGGTTTATAAATTCGATTTATCATTGACAACAACATAGTATATATATTATATGAAACTATTTTTTTCTATAAAATAGACAATATGCTTTTTCTGATACTACTACTTTATCTTTCACTTCCGTAATAGTTGAATCATTATAGTGATACCATTTATTGTCGTGTTTTTTAACAAAACTAGTATAATGTCCACCATTTACATTACCACTATGGTTACATACACCAAAGCAATCATATAATACGGGCTCTTTTTTATTATAACAATAATATTTATTCATATTCAAGTCATTCAACGGAAATTCTACCACATTCTGTATCTTTCTTAAACCATTATGATATCGCTTCAACGTAATAATTAATATATTGGGAAATTTCCATATACGAAAGCATTTTTTAACATCAACTTTTTCATTTTTATCTTCGTCAAGCCAACCATTATCTCCTTCCAACATTTCACCTTCAAAATAAATATCTAAACATAAATTCAAATTCGGTATTAATTTGTTATTATACACAATCGGTAAATCTAAGGTTAAAAAGAATTCCGGTCGATTGCTGCGAATATTGTTTGCTTTATCAATAATAAATGAAACAGTAATACCGTTGAATAATTCTGTTATTTCCGAAAATTCTTTATTATATGTATGTTTTATCAGTTCAAAACAGTCATTATCTACGTTATTTGTAGTGACTCTGTATTTTGTAGTTACAGACCTGGAAATAGACTTATGTATGCATTCTATCATAAACATTAAAAATTCATCACAATCATTTTGGTCGAAATCCACAAATATTGAATCCAGATCCCTCGACGTTTTATGAAGAAAATGAACGAATCGTTTTGGATTAACAATACCATTACCAGACCACATTACATTCCGAAGGTCATTCCATTCCGTGCTAATAACCTTTTCTGGAATATCATTATAGTTTTTCACATTATCCAAAATACTATGAAGTTCATATATATGGTTCAATACTTGTAAACACGAATTCATATAACACGTGTTACCAATATTTTTCAATCCTGTAAAACATAATTTATTGTATTTATCCATTATTCTTATAACATATATAAAAATATCTTTATATAATATTATAATGGAACATAGAGATGAATTATTAGATTTGGTAAACAATTATATTAATAACCGAAATGTAAGTCCATCATTATTCAGCAACTTATTTTCATCACATAATAATAATCGCCGACGGCAACCACCATATCATCAGCGAAATCAACAACCAGATATAGAACGACTATTATTGATATTTAATGAATTATTAATGGCGTATAATAACAATATTTCGCGTTATCAAGAAAATATGGAATCATTAATCAGCATTTTTCGTCGGTTTGTGCCTACACAAACACATAATCCACGCACAACACGGCGTGCAACAACAGAAACTCCACCTACATTTTTTTATTCTTGGGTTCCTCAAACACAACCAACATTTGAAAACGTCATTGTATCTCCAAGTGATGAAGAAATAGAACGCGCGACAACCAGTTTTCAATATAATCCAGAAACTCCACCAATAAATACACGTTGTCCGATTACACTTGATAATTTTCAAGAAGGTGATGAAATAACAGTAATAACACATTGCGGACATGCATTCAAATCAACGGCATTTACCGGTTGGTTTAGAACAAATGTGCGATGTCCGGTATGTAGATATGATATACGAGAATACAGAGGGAGTGGAGAAAATTCAATACCTGATAATATACCATACACCTATAATGAATCCAGTGATGCATCAAATAACACGCCTGTGTCACCACCACGTTCACCAATAAATCGCCAAACGTCTCCATTGCCATTGCCTCGTCAAGATGTAGCACAAAATGACATTACAAGCATGGTCCAGAGATTAATAAGTGAAAGTATAACAACCTCTTTACAGGATTTCGCAAATCAGACACCAAATGAAAATGCAACATACATGTTTGATTTTAATTTTCCATCTATAATACGTGACACGTCTAGTAACAATATATAAATAAAAAATTGAATATTGGAATAATATAACACTATAATCAATAATATAGTGTTAAATAATAGTCTATAAAATGATTGCCGAAGTAACTGTAATTGTACTAATATTATCGTGTATGTTAACTGCTGTAATTTATTTTAGATGTGCTACATATGAGAATGAAGAAGATTATTATGAAGAAATGAAAGATTAAAAAATAAACAATTAGCGTTATTATGTATCACATTTATCGCAACTATTTTTTGTATACTTTTTTTGTTGCTACTGATGGAGGATTTACTGAAAACATATCAAAGGATAATTCGCGTTGCTTATTGATTTTATTATCTATTTCACGGATTTTCTTATCAAATAGCAATACTTTGATTTTCTTGGAACATTCTTTTTCGCGCGCTTTCATAAGATTTTCAATATCATCTTTATATGTCTTATCCAGTTTATCCATTTCCGCTTGATGTCGTGTAATAGCGTTGTGCTTATGTTGATGTTTCCAAATATCTTCAATCGCAAGACCAAATAACTGTTGTAATGGCTTCATTAACTGGTTTGTAATATAATAAACATAGTCAATCGTGAGATTATTTTGTGTAATGAATTCGGGCGTTTCAATCTTGTCGCCAGTAAGTGCTTTTTTATTTGGATTCGTGACAAATACGTATTTGATTCGATCGCCCGGTTTGGGTTTGTTTCCTGGATCTCGCTTTCCGATTCTATCAGACAATACCCAGTGGCCGATTTGTTGTGGATTCTTATAATCACTACGCAAAGACTTTGTAATTGAAAGTTTATCCATGCTTACATCACCTTCAATCAATTTATTCATCGATTTATTCAAATATTCGATTGCTGACTGGACGTCTTGTGTTTTCATCAATATATTAATGATTTCTCCGTATGTATCTTTCAAATAATCACAATTATCACGTCGTTTCAATGACAGACCCATATATTTGAGATATCCTTTGTTGGGATCATCTTCATACAACATACCGACATAACGCTTCTTGGAAAGCAAGATGAATGGCATAAACGTCTTTTCGTATTCCAAATACATAGGTGGTTTCAAGAACATACTGCATACCTTTTCAACTTCAAACGATAATTCGATGGTGATTTCAAGAGCTCGTTGCCCTTTGATCTTGGATCCATCCAAGTCTTCCAAATTAAATGTATAAAACACACTATCTGTATCTCCGTAAATATATTCCGCACGTGTTCGGACTTGGGAACCATTTTTCAAAGAAACCACTTTGTCTCCGTAAATATCTTCTACCATACCACGCGCATACATAATCATTTGACGACCTGTTGCTGTTGTAGATGCGGCTACGTCTTTCTCATAAAAGGTAGATGTTCTAGCACCACACTGTCCGTAAAGTGAATTAGCTGTGACCTTATAACCGAGTTGACGCTTATCCAGAATATTCTGCATAAATGGATCCTTTTCCAACTTCCCTTTTTTTCGTGTTTCTTTGCGCGCTTTAAGCAATTCCTCCAAAATAGACGGCATAATGGATTTTTTATTGTCCGGAAGTTGAGCCCATCTGCAAATCTTTCGTCCAACCTTTGTCTTTTCGGCACGACTTTTTTCGCTTTTACGACGATATTCAAATATATCAAATTCCGTGTCAATATATTGATATCCTTCTAGATTGTCGTATATATAATTACCTTTGTTGTCCTTTTCGCCGGTTTCTAGAATCATATTTCCTTCAAGGTCATATTCTTTCGTCCACACCTTACTATCGTGGGAATAATTTTGACTAATCATAGATGATGGATATAGAGAACTGTAATCTACACATGCAACAGGATTATCCATATACATCTTACATTTTGGAGGTAATACAATAGCGCCTTCATAACCACCGTCATTTTCTTTCTTTTCCAAATCAGGCATTAATGTATTTTTTTCACGACATTTCTTTGCTACATAACTAGTAAGTTTGATACCTTGACCTCGAAATACCAAGAAACTAATCGGAACAGAACAAATGTTTGACATCTCAACATAACCAGTAATCACATCAATCTTCTTCATCAAATGATGAACTAGGTTACAATCCTGAATACAGTATTTTGCAACAATCGCACGGTCGCTCGAATCTCCGTTAGTTAATCTGAAAATGTCCTGTGGAGTTACATCATCCTTAGCAACACCCCATTTCAACTTTTTATTCTTTTCAAATTCGTGATGTCCTTCAATCAATATGACATTATATTTTTTTCCATCTTTTTCTTTGGGATAAATGTCAATTACTTTGAACTTCTTACCTCCATCATAATAATCCACAGTAAATGTCACCAATTCAAGATGAATATAATCATTCTTATGTAATCCAGTTAAATTACCACTATATAATTCAGTATATGGTTTACTATCCATTTCAATATTTTCTGTGCTTTTGATAGTATCACTAATATACTCACCAGCAACATCGTCTAGTTTATATGATGACAAGTTGAAATCGCGACGGAAATACGCATACATATCAATTTGTAGTCGTCCTGGAATATCGTAGAACTTCAAATCATATTCGCCACTTGCGATCACAAGCTGTTTGTTTTCAATCCCATCTTCTAATACTAAACCTGAAGAGTCTGTTTTCGCACAAATACCACTTAGTCCATCTTTTGTAAACCGAGATAATGCAAGGAATTTCTCAGCACAACCATTTTCAAGAGCACGACGGAACATAAATTCATAATCAAAACCAAATATATTGTATCCAATAATGATGTCTGGATCTTCCTTACAAATCAGATCCGTCCATTGTGTCAATAAGTCGTATTCATTTTTTACACATTGAATATCCGCGCCTTCAACAGGGTCACAATCATTCACTACCAAACAATTATTGTAATATGGCTCGCTATCACCGTGTTTCATGAAAGTTGAACCAATAAACGTCACTTTATCACCTTCCAAATCTGGCAACTTACACGTAAGAATTTCATCCAAAATCGTTATTTTTTCATCACGAGGAATCTTACTTTCGCTATCAATAATATCAATTGTGTAAAGACCATCGTATTTTTTGTTTGTTGTAAGTTTCTTCTTTTTCGGATTTTTCTTTTCAGGAATATTTTGTTGTGTATCGTCGGTGTTTACATCAGTATCATCTTCTGGATCATATGATGTATTCACCTTTTTTCTGACATTCTCACTTGATTCTGTTATGATAATATTATTTGCTGTTTTCTCTTTAAGTAATCCAATAAGTTTGCTGATTATATCACTTAATCCTTGTTTGGTGTATTTCGCCTTTGGATAAACAGTATCCACATTATCACACTTCTTCATATTGAAAGCACATTCAAGATTTTTTTTTAGATATTTATATTTCATTTCGTCGCTAGTTAATGACTGTTTTTTGAAATTATCTACGATATTCATTGCAAGTTTCTTGTAACTTTTAATTGGCACAGGGAAATCACCATGACTACTACTTGCTTCAATATCAAAACTACATATCTTGAAAGGAACGTTGGTTTCCTTATCATTAAGCGGTGTTATTTTAGATAAACTACACTTGTATTTATATTTACACGTGGTATCAATTGCCTTTTTAGATGGTGCGTTGACTCTCACCCAACCAGATGGGTATATGTTCTGAATATGAAAGAACCGAAGCAACGGAGGAATATTACTTTCATATAATTCGTATTTTGTGAAATAGTGTTGTGTCGTCTTTTGTTTGTATGTCTTATTTACATTATTATACGTCCAAAAGCCCTTAACCTTATTGAAACAACGACTACTTTTAAATGTAATCTTGATGAAATTAGACAATTCACCGCTTGCAAAACCATATAATTTGTTGTGCTTTACCCTCTCGCAATTGAACGATTTTGTGTAATATTTAGATTTGGTATTGCCAGAATTTTCTAATGCCTTACGAATACTATCTTCCAAAGCTGTGAATTCGGTTTCATTGAATTCGTGTGATACTTTGATATAGAAGAATGGTTTGAAGTCGTTTACTTCTATCGAACACGTATGTCCTTTTTCGTTCAATCCAAACATCGTAATTACCAAATTAGAATTATCAAAACTGGACGGTCCATCATCCGATTGTTCTGCTTTGGTGTCTATGCGGAAATCAAACAACCGAAAATCTTTATAAAGAACTGGTTTTTTTTTCGTAGTCTTGTCTTGGGACATGCTTTTATATAATGATGATGGACGTATATATCTATTATCATTTCAATTTTTAATTCACTATTTGGACAACTAATTTTTTCTATTCATTTTACGGGATTTTTTATTTTTCATTTGTTTCATTCTTTTAGTCAATTTCTTATTGCGTCGTCGTGATTTTCTACGCTTTGACTTTGCCTTAGACTTGGATTTTAAGTTAGCTACCTTGAATATACTTTGTTTTTCCGTTCCTTCGTTGAAGAATTGAGACATTTGTGAAGGTTCGCGTTCTTTTTGATAATATTCAAGTTTGTTATCTTGAATTTTGAATAATGTAGGATAACCCATTACTTCAACCTTTTGTTGACCGTTTAGTTCATTATTCAACATTTCTATTTTATCGTGTTTATATGGATCAGAATCTTCTATTTCAATCACAGACACATTATGGTTTAACATTTTTTTCGCTTCTTCCCATTTAGGTTTCAACATTTGACAGTGTCCGCACCAATTTGCATAAATAAGAACCGCTTTATTCATTATATATTGTTTATATATAATATATATATAATAAAAACATAACTGATGGCAAAAATCATTTTCTTGATAATTTTACTTATAACATTTGGATTGGGGTTATTATTCTTTGTAGAGAACACAGCATGTCCTGTACCTGTAGAAGGTTTTGAAACACAATCTCAATCTCCAACAGGAATGAATACACAAGTAAATAACAATTGTCCTAATTTATTGGTCCGTAAAAACGGTGTTTTGTTGATGTATAATACAAATAAACCGGTGATTGATGGGTCTAATCCAATGCCATTCTACAATTTAGACGAATATATTAATTACGTAAACGTCAAACGTAATAGTGGTGAAATTTGTCCCATTTTATTTTTACAACAAGAGGTAAATACACAAGGGGATGAAGTATATCGCGCACGCCCGAGCCCATTTGATATGCAAGGAGGATTACCTACTAACGTTCCATTAGTATACAAAGAAGATACAAATAAGATGTTGGTTCCATATTTAGACGCAACTAAACAAAACCCGCCGTATAATACCGATCATTATACTGGGTTTGACCCATACGGACAACATATCGGACAAATTACAGAATTAGATATGTTACATAAATCTACACAAAAGGACGTTCAAAGTAAAAACCCGATGGATACAAACTGGGGTGGAGTATTATATACACAACAAGCCGTTGAACGCGGAGATTACAAGGACCGTGAAGTCAAAAAAAATTTCGTCCAATCTCATCCCGGCGCCATTTGAATATTATAATAAATAATTCTTGATGTTTTCAATAATTGTTTTGCTAATCTTACGAGTTTTACCAGTTCCAGATGTAATCACGAGTGTATTCAAAAAATCGGGGTTCTCTTTTAAAGCGTCTAAAAAGGCTCGGAATGTATCAAACCCATCCAATATAACTTTTGAAATGGAAGCACTTATTCCTGGTATCTGACATAACATAATGTTACCAATATTGTTCTTTGTAATATTATCTTTTTTGGTCTTTTTAACCACATCTACATAATTTGTTTCATTTGGGTTAGTCTGTGGTGTTGTATTGTTGTTACAGCAGTAATAGTAAGGTATTTTATTTTTTGCGTATTCCTTTTCTAACTTCTTCATTACGGAGATAATGAAGTTGCTTGTTTCTTCTACACTTTGAGTATTCATTACAGAGAACCCTTTAAATATCAATAATGAAATAAAAGCATTAATAGTAATGTTTTTTTCCAATTCAAGTAGTCCACTATATAGGTTCCCCTCAATAATATATATGATGTTATGATTGTGTATATCAGATGAATGGGTCAATCTGTATGATTGTTCTGAGTAACGCCCATCTTTGATAGATGCTAATAAATCATTAACTGTTTTACGTTCAAATATAATCATTTGTTCGCCGTGTTCCTTTTGGATTTGTATATCACCTAAAAGTAGGTTTTCTTTTTCAATTACCCCTTCACCTAATGACATCGTTTTATTTATGCATAAATCATATAAGCTATGTTCTCTATAATCAATAACAATTTTCATAAAATCTCAATATAATAACATAACAATTCTTATTATATTGAATTTAAACTAACTATTTACCTAAAAAAGCGCATGCCAATAGGGCGAGATTGTTTGACTGTGCTTACAGCAGGGGCCTTTAATATGACGCTGTTTTGGGATGTGCCGTTCAACGCAACTTGAGACCACATGGAGTTGCCATCAACACGTTTAGGTGTTCCGGCCTTCTTTACACCACCACCATTGGGGCGGTTTGTAATGCTAGCAATAGAGCTTGTTTTATTTGTGCCACTTAATACCATTTTATTATATATTAACTAAATATTTTATTTAATATACGCATCTTATAAAATTGAAATAAATATTCATAGATATGAAAGTTATATAGTTTAAATTCACATAAGTATGATACAAACGAACGAGGAAGATATTATTGTCATTAAAAACGAGCAAGGTGTAGAACAATTATACTTTGATCCATATAATCCCCTAAATGTTGAAATTACACAAGATGATGTGTATCAACTATTGCGGAAGTATGGAGTGGACGTCCATATCAAAAATTTCAATCTATACAAACGTGCGTTCATTCATCGTTCTTATACACGCCGTCCAGACAAGGAAAATGAGGAAAATAACATAATTCTTGCTAAATGTCCTACAAATTGTTTGGACCTTCATACTAAATCTAACGAACGATTGGAATTTTTGGGAGATGGTGTATTGGAATGCGTTACAAAATATTGTCTATACAAACGTTTTCCAAAGGAAAACGAGGGGTTTATGACGGAAAAAAAGATTGCTCTTGTGAAGAATGAGTCGATTGGAAAATTGGCATTTGAGATGGGTTTGCATAAATGGTATATTATGTCTAAACATTCAGAAGCAAAACAGACGCGCATTAATCATAAGAAGTTGGGATGCTTATTTGAATCTTTCTTGGGTGCTTTGTTTTTAGATGCGAATAAAATCGATGTATCTGATGAAAATGGATGGCAGTCTTCATTCATTACAGGTCCGGGCTTTCAAATCGCACAACAATTCATAGAAAATGTATATGAGAAACATGTAGATTGGATTTCCCTTGTAAAAAATGATGAAAATTATAAAAATATACTACAAGTCACTATTCAAAAAGAGTTTAAAGTAACTCCACATTATCGCGAAATTAGTGAATACAATACTGACAACGGGTATCATATGGGCGTATACCTATGTTTAGGACAAACATTCCATAATAGTAAACACTTTCAAGCCATACCAATTGACCGTATTCAATCATTTACAGACATTCATACTATTATGGCAAAGGAAAACAAGGCGTTTATTATATTGGGTCAAGGTATTCACAAAATAAAAAAGAAAGCAGAACAAATCGCGTGTAAAGAAGCACTAGACAACATAAATAAATTCGTATAATAAATTTGTGTGATAAATATATATAATTATATTTTTATTGTATATAAATGAATGTTGATTTTTTAAAACGAAAACCAATACCAAAACAAAAAAAGGGATTTGATATTTTTTTAGACCAACCTGAAGTAGTTCCTGACGAAAATAAAGTTGAAACTGAAAATAATAATCAAGAAAAAGAAGAAGACAAACAATACCCTTTGATTGTAGATAAACGTGGTGAGAAAGAAATCAATCGTAGTGATATTATGAAAAGACTACAAGGATTTAAATATAATAAACCTATTGAAGAAACAAAGGAAATGATTGTGATTGACGAACCCAAGGAAGAAGACGAAACAAAGGAAGAAGACGAAACAAAGGAAGAAGACGAAACCAATGACGAAGACCCCGAACCTAAGGAAGACGATGATAACATAGTCATTAGCGAAATGCCTGTCAAAAAAGGGCGAAAACTTAAAGAAGGAAACATTGATAAAGAAGTGGTAGCCAAAGGTATTGAAACATTTAAGAAGAATTTACCTAAGGAAAATGATAAGATATTGGTGAAAACATCATCGTATTACATGAATAACCGAAAAATATTCAACAAAAAGATTAACGAACTATTTAAGGATTATTTGAAGGATATTCAATCGGACAAGAGCGAAATCAGTTGCGGTCAAGACAATAATGATGATTTTAGTTTACTTACACATCAGAAAATTGTAAGAGATTATCTTAATATATACACACCATATCGTGGTTTATTACTCTATCACGGTTTAGGTAGTGGTAAAACGTGCTCGTCTATTGCACTAGCTGAGGGTATGAAAACCGACAAAAAAATCGTGGTATTGACACCCGCTTCATTGAAGATGAATTTTTTCAGCGAACTTAAAAAGTGTGGTGATTTGTTATTCAAAAAGAATCAATATTGGGAATTTGTTAGCATAGAAGGCAAACCAGAAAACGTAGAAATACTTCATAAAACGTTGAATATTTCCCGTGAATACATCCGAAAGAAAAAAGGTGCGTGGATGGTAAATATCAATAAACAGCCAAATTTTTCAACATTAAAAAGCGAGGACCAAGACAAAGTCGATCATCAATTGAATGAAATGATTCGTGTTAAGTATATGGATCTTAATTACAATGGATTAAATATGAAAGCGTTGGAGCGCATTACAGGAAAATTCTCCCGAAATCCATTTGATAATTGTGTATTGGTGATTGATGAAGCACATAACTTTGTCAGTCGTATCATTAACAAGCTGAATAAAAAGAAATCATTATCGTATATGTTATATGACTATATAATGAACGCTCAGAATGCAAAGGTGATTTTACTTTCGGGGACACCTATTATTAACAAACCTAATGAAATAAGTATAATGTTTAATATGTTGCGAGGATATATCAAGACATGGTCGTTTGATATAAAAGTAAATACCGAATCAAAGATTAACAAAGATACTATATTGGAAATGTTTGACAAAGAAGGATTGAAGACATTTGATTTCGTTGAATATAGTGGAAATAAGTTACAAATTACTCGTAATCCGTTCGGGTTTGTCAATCTTAAAAAACGTGGTGTTACACGTGGCACACAAAAAATGAAAGGCGGTGAAGGTGAGAAGGAAAAAGAAGAATTAGATGAAGAATTATTGAAAAAAGGCGATGATGGGTTTGTTATAAAAGGTGATGAGGATAATACTACAGATGAGGAAGTGTCAGGTGAAGATGAACCGGAAAACCCGATTACAAATAAGGATTTGTCAGAAGCTCAGAAAGATATTGCTGAAAAACAATACAATACTATTGAAGAATTAGAAAACAAAGTGAATGAGTTAACATCCAAAGTGAATGAATTATCAGAAACAAATCGCGTATTGGAACGAAGTGTTATAAACAAATCAGTTGAAAACGATAAATTACGAAATACAAGTAGTGACTTGGAAAGTGAATTACAGGAATACAAAAACAATGAAGGTGAAGATGAAGAAAAAGAAGATGAAGAAAAAGAAGATGAAGAAAAAGAAGACGAAGATGAAGAAAAAGAAGACGAAGATGAAGAAAAAGAAAACGAAGATGAAGAAAAAGAAAACGAAGAGGGCGATGGCGATGATAAAGAAGGCGAAGACGACCTAAGTGAATTGAAAAAGAAAGTATCTACACTCGAATATGATTTGTATGATTTAACCAAAAAAAATGA
>Ga0181597_10003217_pt1 | contig 17194 bp, 10 predicted proteins | sample 041ome_5_FD_148647 | JGI IMG/M metagenome (GOLD analysis project Ga0181597, IMG submission 148647) | Coastal salt marsh microbial communities from the Groves Creek Marsh, Skidaway Island, Georgia - 041403US metaG (spades assembly) | ecosystem: Environmental > Aquatic > Marine > Intertidal zone... | reverse complement strand
GACGTCTCGCGACGGTTACGAATCGCCGAGTCGGCGCTCGACGACCTGCGCGGCGCGCGAACGACAGCGCGCGTCGCGACGGAGACGGCGATCGAGATCGGCGTCGCTCAAGGCTCGAACGACGCGCCGAGCGCGATGAAGAGCGACGCGCGGCGAGCGATGCGGGCGACGCGCGAGACGCGGGCGACGTTCGGCGACGCGGGCGCGGAGGGCGAGGCGACGGTGAGGTTCGCGAGCGCGCGGGCGGATTATCTGGCGAACGAGGACGAGTACGAGGCGCGAGTGGTGACGCTGGAGAAGGTGACGTTCGCGCGGACGGTGCGGGAGACGGCGAACGGGATGCGGGTGCGGGCGCGGGCGACGCCGTTCGGCGCGGAGGGCGTGGACGCGTGCCCGGGAGGGGTCGGCGGCGCGAGACGGTCGCACAGACTCACGGGATTCGGCGCGCTCGGGTCGAACTTGATCGAAAGATGCGAACAGGACAGCATGGGGGCGGTGTCGGTGGAGTACAAGGATAGGTTCGCGGCGCACTTGGGGGTGTTCACCGGGAACCGACAACCCGAGGACAACATGGGCAAGGTGCTCGCGCAGGCGAGCGCGAAGAGCTCGACGTCCACGCGCCACGTGAACTTCGCGGTGAACGCGTCGAGGTGTCAGAGCGGCGAAGCCATCCTGGGCGTCGCGCTGACGGTGGCGAAGACGCTGCCGAAGACGACGAGAGCCGTCGTCGGTAACGCCTGGGGGCAAGTCGCCGTCAGGCAACCGAACGCGCGCGAGGATTTAACCGAGTGGGGGATCGCCGCGAGCGTGCCTCCGACCAAAGGCGCGGGACTGGTGAAGAACGCGGGATGGGGGATCGTCGCCGGCAAGCCCGCCAATCGCGGCGGCGTGCAAGCCGAGGCGTTCTTGCGCATCGGTTCCGACGGCGAAGAACCCGGCTCGACGTTGATTCCGGGCGTCGTAATCTCCACGGATGATCGCGGACATCGCCAGACGACGCTGGCGTGTCGCGCGCACTTGCTGTGGTGAGTCGTCGTCGTTTAATAAGGTTGTCGTTTTAATAATCCAATTTTGTTTCGTTTCTTTAATACAGTTTCGTTTCGTCGTTTCGTTTCTCGTCGTCATTCGCTCGCGATGACTTTTTCCTTCAACCAATGCGGCTTTCTATCCGGCGCATTCTCATCGCTCTCGCGCAGCGCCTCGGCCTCGGCCTCGCGCTTGGCGTACGCTTCGGCTTTGACCGCCGCTTCGGCTTCGTAACGCGCGCGCGCGGCTTCGTCTTTTTGCCCGGTGAGCACCAAGTAGTGCGCGACGGAATCGTAGCCCATCGCCAAACTGCGGCGATACATGGTGCCGGTCGGCGGGTATCCCTTCTTCGTTCTACAAAACGAGCAATTGCATATGTCCAAGCAACTCGGACACCGCCACGCGTCGCCGCGAGCGATGACCTCCCGAATATTAAGTCCCTGCCGCATGTAGAGGCAGTCGCCGCAATACACCCCGCGCATCATCTCGCACCCCGCGCACGACGTCCGCAGCCCTTTCGTCTTCTGTCGGCACTGATGACAGCACTGTCCATTCACTGGGTCGTATATTCTGCGCCCTTTATCGTCGTAACCGTCCTCGAACAGCGTCCACGGCTCGGCCGCGCTTCCCAGAGCCTCCGCGTGCCGCGCTTCGTACACCTCCTCGTTGTACTGCACCTCGAACAAATCCCGCGACGCGTCGTTCGGATCGAACGCTTCCGGTTCTTCGTTGCGCACGCGCCGCGACGCGCGCACGGGCGCGGCGCTGCCCTTATTCTCCTCGTTCGACGTCCGCTCGAAGGCGTTCGAAAAGTTTGTTTTTTTGCGCTTCTTTTGCGCGTCGCGCGCGAGCGATTTCGCGTGCTCCAGCACGCCGAGCTGCGCCATGCGTCGTTTGTTCGCCTCGATGCGCTCGAGGCGCTCTAACTCGTACGCGCTCATGGCGACGGACGAACGACGCGACGTGCGGCTTTGGAATCGCGAGCTGTCTTTGGAATTTTAAATTCCGCGCGACGCTCGGACGCGACGTTCAGACGCGCCGCGGCGATCGAACGACGGCGCGCGGGTTCGCGAACGCAAAACACAGCGTGATGATGATACAACAATATCGCTCGACGACGGCGCGTCGTCGTCGCGTCGACGCCTCGTCTCGCGCCGCGTCGTTCGTCGTCGCCGAAAATTCGTCGCCGAACGCGCGTCACGCCGAAAATCCATCCCGCGAATCGTCGCCGTCGTCGTCTCGCGCCTCGATCGCCCCCTGCACGTCCACCGCCATCGCGTACACCGCGATCGACGCCGCGCCGTGCGTCGCGTACGCCAATCCGATCGCGACGCCGCGCCGCGAGACGCCGCGCCGAGCCACCGCGAGCGTCGCGCACGCCGCGCTCGCGCACGCGTCGATCACCGCGCTCGCGCCGCCCGCGACGCGCAGCGTCGCGAGCGCGCCCTGGACGCCGCGCCGCCCGCGCGCGCTCGGGACGAAGAACGTCGTCGCCGCGAGCGCGCCGAGGACGCCGGGCACGAGCGCGACGTACAGCGCGCGCGGCGCCGCGACGACGAGCGCGATCGACGCCGCGCCCCACGCGCCGACGAGCGGCGCGCTCGCGCTCCAGCGCGCGATGGCGCGACGCGCGGACGCGTCGGCGCCCGCGCGCGCCGGCGCCGGCGCCATCGCGCGCGCGAATGCCGACGACACAACCATGCGCGACGACGACGCGGAAACCGGCGCGCGCGCGCGCGACGCGCTCGCGAGGCACGGCGAGGCGTTCATGGCGATGTTCGACGCCGACGACGACGGCGCGCGACGGCGACGCGGGCCGCGCGGCGCGAAAGCGCGCGATGGGTCGGCGCCGGCGGCGGCGAAGAAACGCGCGCGCGACGACGACGACGCGACGACGACGCGACGCGCGCGCTCGACGGACGCGGTCGCGAAGACATCGCGCGCCGCGAACGGGTCGACGTCGGACGACGGGAAGACGATGGTGTTCGACGGACGACGGACGGTTTCGGCGGCGGCGAAGGCGAAGGCGCGGGACGCGAGCGCGGCGAGCGCGAGTCCGAGCGGACGGCTGATCGATACGAAAAAGGCGCGAAAGGCGTTCATGAGCGCCGAGGCGGGGAAGGTGCTGAACGATGACGTGGTGAGAGCGGCGAGCGAGCGCGACAAGGACGCGGAGGATGGCGGCGAGGCGAGGTTCGGGAAATTTAGCGCGCTGCGGGAGGAGGTGCAAGCGTTCGGCGCGCGCGGATTGGCGAAGTGGGATAGGCAGGCGCTGGAAACGAAACGATTGGTCGAGCTCGGGATGAAGCCGAAGAAAGGACCGAGGATTCCGCCGACCATCGGCGTCGGGTTGGCCAAGGCGAACGAAAAGCGCGCGGAGACGGCGAGGCAGGAGGCGTTCGCGGCTGGGTATAAGCTCGAAAAGAAGGCGGCGAAGAAGTCGAGCGATGCTGCGCGCGATCGCGGATTAGCGTGGGGGTCGTCGACGTTTAGTACCAGTAACGGGGTGATGAAGGTGAACAAGAGAGACATGGTGAATCACGACAAGTTGGTGGACACGAAGGCGATGCTGCGCGGCGAGGGCAGGCGGCCGCAGATGAAGTCGTCCGGGAAGAAGACAAAGAAAAAAGGCAAGGCAGTCAAGGCGGGGAGAAAGTCCAAGCGATGAGCCGATGAGCTTAACTAGGAACTAATAGCGTTGTATTATCAAACACCTGTGTACTGCACGTTTCGACTACGCCCCGGCTCGACGAATCGCGTCTTGACTCTGCGCGGGCAGACTGGAGAGCGTAGCTCGCACGCGCTGATCTTCGGCGCGCGAGAGCGCGATTCCTAATATTCGCGACGTGTCTATCGGTGCGAGCGCACCATCGGTGACCACTTCGGCTAAAATACCGACGATGCGAGTCATCGCGGCGTCGGCGAGCGAGGTTGGATTTTCCGTAATCGTCGACGCGAGCCAATGGTAGACGTCCGGGCCTTCTTCTAAATCGTTTCGCAAGGGTAGCGCGTTGAGAACGACATCAAGCAGTGCGGATGCGTTTTCGCGAGCATGACCGCCGTCGATGACTTGTAGCAAACGCGCGATGGCGCCCACAGCGTTATCGCGAACGCCGCCGTCGGATTCTCGGTCCGCTCGCGTCATCGGCGCGAGTGCCTCCGCGATGGCGCCGTGGAAATCTATCGCGCTCGCACCACCTATTTGCGCCAGTATACCGATGCAATAAATACTGTTGCGCCTCAAACCGACGTCCAGAGACGCGACGTCACGCAAACACCTCGGGAGCGCAACGACGGCGCATCCCGCAGCGGGCGCACCGACGGCGCGCACCACCTCGACGAGCGTCGCGTAGCACAGCGAACGCTCGGTTTCGGTATGATTTTCTTCCGTGCGCTTCATCAAAGCGTTGAAGTGCGGCACAAAGTGCGTCGCGAACGTCTCTCCCATGTACATCGCGAGCGCAGGTAAGAGCTCGGCGACGGCTTCGATGACAACCAAGCCCGCTTCGACGTCTTCGTCTTCGTCTTCATCGCCTTCTTCGTCGCCTTCTTCGCTGTCATACCCATCTTCGACTTGACAGAACGTGTTGCCCTCTAGAATTTCCAAACTTGCCGCGGTGAGATCGATGACGTGCTGCGAGACGTCTACCCCGCGATGTTCTTTGAGAATGTTTACGAGAAGCGCCGCGGCTTCCACGGACGCGGCCACCGCATCCCGATCTTCGTCTTCTAAAACACAACGAATCGTGGCCGAGAGTGAGTCGTGCACCAGTTCTTTCGCGCCTTCGGGGTTGATGCTGAGTGCCGCGATCGTAGTTTGCGCGAGCGCAAGGTGCGCCTGCACGCGCACCATCTCGTGCATATAATCCGTCATGCCTCCGAGTAGCTCGGACGCCTTGGCGATGTACGGCGCGAATGCGCGAGGACAATGCGAAGCATAACAATTCAGCGCTTTGCACGCCGACGCTTTCTCGTCCATGACGCCGGAGCGAATGGAGTAACCCGCCGGCTTCCTCGTCATACCATCGGCACCGTCGCCGTCGCCGTCGTCGTCCGAATCCAACTCTTCGCGATCGGCTTCGTCCTCGCTGTCAAACATGATACCATCGTCCAGTTCGAGCGACTCGAACGCTTTCTGCGCGCACACGGCGAGGTAGCGATCGAAATCTTCCTTGAGCGCCTCCGCCACTTCGCCAAACAAGCCGTGGGCGTATTCCCGGAGCTCGGCAAAATCGAGCTCGAACCCAGAGAGCCCGGCTTGCATGGCGTTTTCCACGTGCGGTCCCATGGCCTCCTTGCCACCTTCGGCTGAAATCAACATCCCCAGCACTTCTAACGCGCGCGCGCGAACGTTCAATTCTTCATCCGCCGTCAGAGACAAGCAACGATCGAGTCTAGGCAAGAGTTCGCCCAAGTACGGATGCACCTTGTCCCCGCTCGACGCCGTCGCGGACGCGAGCGCCGAAAGTAACATCTCGCGCACGTGGCGCTTGGCACCGCTATCGAGAGCTAAGAAGACTATGTCGAGCAAAGGTTTGACGTACACGCCGACTTCGTCTTGAACGTCTTCCAACCACGCATCCATTGCATACATCATGCGCTCTTGCACGCTCTTCACTTGCTCAACCGGAAGCGCGGTGAATAAGCTCGGCAGCACTTGCTTGTGCATGTCCGGGTCTTCCAACGTCAACCCAAGGTGCTCGGCAAACTGTCCGAGCGTAAACGCCGCCGCGCCTCGCACGGGTCCATTTGGATCGCTCAAGCGTCCGACCACACTCGGCACGATGGTGCTCGCGTGCGCGCGCACGCCCTCGGCGCACCCTTCGGTGACGACGCCGAGCACGGCGACTGCGGCGTGACGCAAGCGGTCGTTCGATGCATTGTTGATATTCGCCGCGGCGAATGACAGAACCGTCGGAAGGACATACTTTGCCGGCACTTTAAGCGCTAAAATATCAATGAGCTGACTCGCTACGGTTTGTATGTGCACCTCGTCTTCGTCTTCGAGATCGTCCTCGCCCGCGAGCTCGGCTTCCTTGGGCTCACCACACAGCGGGCACAACACGGCCAGCATCGGCTCGACAAGCTTAGACTTTGTCAGTGCCTTTGGTTTGTGACGCGCCATGTACGCCAGCACGTCTAACGCGCGTCGTCGCGCGCTCGTCCCGAGCTCGCGTTCCGCCGTGGCGACTTGAATGCAAAAGCCGACGACGGCGGGCACGTGTCCACTCAAAGCGCTCGTGCGACTCTCCGTGAGCGCATCTAGGACCTCAAACACGATCGATGCCGACTCTTCGTCTTCGTTCGACACCGCCGTCTTCGCCGCCTCGAGCACGTGCGGCACCAACGACTTTATCACCGCCACCTCCTCGGGCTCGCCCGACGCGTTCGCCACCAACGCCCCGACGGCGCGAAGCGCGCTCACCCGCACCTCATCGTGCGCGTCCACGAGTCCGTTCGCAAACAATCCCGCCAACGTCTTAAAGTGATGACTCAGCGAGCTCACGATCGTCTCCGTCAGGCTCTCGAACAACTTAAACGCCAACGCTCGATGCGCCGTCTCGGGCGAGCTCGCGCACTGTCCCAAAAATTCCAACAACTCGTTCCACTCCCCCTGCGGCACCGTCCAACGCGCGATTTTCGCGATAACGTCCAGCACCGCATTCCTCAGCGCCTTGCTCTCCGCCGTCATCGCTCGATCCAGAAGCGCTCGCTTCGCCTCGTCCCTCTCGCCGCGCGTCAACCTCGACGCGAACGCCCTCGGCGTGCACCTTCGCTTCACCGTCACGCACGCCAGCGTTCGCACCGCCTCCGCGTCGCTCGCCGACATCGTCGGCACCGTCTCCGTCCAGCCTCCGCACGCGATCGCGAGCAGCGACTTGAGCGCGCCGTCCGCGCGCTTCATCGCCGACAGCAGCGCCGCCTCGCCGCGCTCGCGCCGCCGCGCGTCCGCGCTCAGCGCGTCGCCGAGCAGCGCGAGCACGCCCGGGACGGAGCAGTCGATCGCGTCCGTCGCCATGGCGCGCGGCGCTCGATCGCCGGCGCGTCGCGCGACCGCGCGGCGTCGTCGAGTGCGGTCGGCGCTTCATCGCGGCCGCCGCACACGACGACGCGAGACGCGCGCGCGGCGCGACCGCGCCGACGACGACGCGACGACGCGACGACGCGCGGTGACCGTCGCGCATGTTCGCGCGCTCGACGTCGACGGCGCACAGGCGCGGCGCGGGCATCATCCCGCCTCGCGTGCACGCGTTGGACACGAACGACGAAATCGCCGCGCGCGTCGACGCGTGCGCGCGCGCGGTGCCGTCGAGCGACGCGAACGATGCGCTCGCGCTGTTCGGTCGCGCGCTCGAGCACTCGCCGGCGCTGAAACAGCGCGTGTTGAAGCTCGAACGAGAATTCACGAACGAAGGACGCCGGACGTACGACGCGCTCGCGGACGCGCTGGAGTCGGTGTCCGACGCCGACGTCGGGTGCGCGCACAAGACGCGCGCGTTGGCGACGTGCGTGACGACCGGGAGCGGCGAGGGCGCGGACGCGATGCGGGAGGCGATGGAGGCGCTGTCGAGCGAACGCGAGCGGTTGGCGAATTTCACGAGAAACGCGCTGGCGAGCGAAAACGTGCGAAGAGCGACGGAAAAGGACGTCGGGGAGCTGCGCGAACGTCGTAAAGCGGTGGATGCGGCGAAGAAGGAGTACGATGGGGTGCGACAGCGATATATGAAGACGACGGGAGGGGAGGAAGAGTTGCGCGCGGCGAAACTGTCGTTTGAGCGCGCGCGACGGGATTTGCTCGTAGCGCTGCAACGAGTGAATGTGGCGAAGCACACGCGCACGAAACGGTGCGCCGTAGACTTAATCGACGCGCAGTTGGATTACTTTCGTCGGGGGGTGGAAATATTGACTCGCCTCTCGCCCACGCTGGATATTTTGAGAAAGGACGTCGCGGCGGCGGAGGCCGAGGGCGCGGACTTAGAGGCGGCGTTGAACGAGGAAATGGAAAAGCTGATGGCGCGGTGCGATGACGAAGCGCAATCGACATCGGACGCGCTGTCGATGGTAAGTGACCGCGCGAGAGAGATGAGCGCGCAGATGGCGTCGTCCGCCGCGGGATACGGGTCCTCTCAAAACGAAGCGTTGATGCAAGGATATTTATTGAAGCGATCGAGCGGGAAAATTCAAGATTGGAAGCGGCGATTCTTCGTTTTGGATGCGCGCGGATCGCTGACGTACACGAAATCGCTTTCGTCCAATCCGAGGAAAGCGCTCGGCGGGAAGTTGTTATCGCTCGGGTCGATGCGAAATAAGTCGTCAAACGCGCCTTCGACGCAGACGACTGGCGGAGGAGAGGTACGCGAGACGGTATCTTTGCTCACGGCGACGATTAAACCCGACTTGGACGACGACTCGAACGCGCGTTTCGCGTTTCGCATCGTTTCTCCCGAAAAGACGTATTATTTACGCTGCGAAAGCAACGCGGAGCGAAGCAAATGGATGGAAGCTATCACGACCGCGATCGCGAGTTTATTAAATTCGAGCGTGAACGAAACAATCCTGGCAGAGCACGAAGCGAGCGTGAACAAATACGGGAGCAAGCATTCGCGGACGATGTCGTCGATCTCGAGCGTCTCCGCGTACGACGGTCCGCCACCCTTGACGGTGCTCGGCGCCGTGCCCGGCAACGGATTCTGCGCCGATTGCGACATGCCAGAGCCGGATTGGGCGAGTCTTAACCTCGGTATCATGCTTTGCTTGCAATGCAGCGGCGTTCATAGGCAGTTGGGCGTGCAGGTGAGCAAAGTTCGGAGCGCAACGCTCGACGTGCGCGCGTGGGAGCCAAGCGTGTTGGAATTTTTCTCGCGCTGGGGCAACGCCCAATCGAACGCGCGTTGGGAGTACGAAAAAGCCGAAGTCGAGGCGAAAAAACCCAACAAGAATTCGTCGCTCGAATCTCGAAAGGCTTTCATACTCTCAAAGTACGTCGCCAAGGCGTTTTGCCGTCGCGAGGCGCAACCGACCGAGTCGCAGCTCTTGACGGCGATCAACTCCAACTCGCTACCAGCCGTCATGGATTTACTCCTCAAAGGCCCGCACATCAAGATGCACTGGGTCATGCTCACCGCCGCTTGCGACTGCGGTGATGCTTCCATCGCCATCCTCGAAGCTCTGCTGCACCACAACGTCGACGTGAACGCTCGAGAGAATCCGTACACCGAGGACACCGCGCTCCACTACGCCGCACGAAGAGGCCGAGACGCCTTCGCCAAGGTTCTACTCCGTCGCGGTGCCGACCCGCGCGTCCTCAACGGGCGCGGTCAGACCGCTTTCGACGTCGCCGTGGACGTTCACGGCGCGATTCGCGACGAGGATTTACTCATCATGCTCAGCGCCGCGCAAGACGACGACTAGCCCTTGTAACGCTCGCGCCCGCGCACCACTAGGGCTGTGCTAGGTCATCGTCGAACCTCATTCGCGCGCGCGTCGCGAACGCCGTCGCGAACGCACGCGCACGCACGAGCGCACGCAGGAAACGAACGGCATCGTCGACGACGTCGTGACGACCGCGACCGCGACGGCGCGCGACGAACGGCGCGTCGACGATCGCCATGGGCAAAAAGAACAAAGACGAGGACCCGAACGAAAAGCTCGATCGCATCGCCATCGTCAACGGCGAGCGGTGCCGACCGAAAAAATGCAAACAAGAGTGTAAGCGATCGTGCCCGGTGGTGAAGGTCGGAAAGTTGTGCATCGAGGTCGGACCGAAGGATAAGATTGCGTTTCTGAGCGAGGAGTTGTGCATCGGATGCGGGATTTGCGTGAAGAAGTGCCCGTTTGAAGCGCTGACGATCATCAATCTGCCGAAGAATTTGGAGCGAGAGACGACGCATAGATATGGGCCGAACACGTTTAAGTTGCATCGGTTGCCGACGCCGCGCGCGGGACAGGTGCTCGGGTTGGTGGGCACAAACGGGATCGGCAAGTCGACGGCGCTGAAAATTTTGGCGGGGAAATTGAAGCCGAATCTTGGGAATTTCACGAAACCGCCCGAGTGGAGCGATATTCTCGCGCACTTCCGCGGGTCGGAGTTGCAAAACTATCTGACGAAGATTTTGGAGGATGACATGAAGGCGTTGATTAAGCCGCAGTACGTCGATAACATTCCGAAAGCCGTCAAGGGAGAAGTCGAGCAATGCTTGAACGATAGAAACGAGTTGGACAACTTGGAATTTCTCAAGGACCAATTGGACTTGGAGAATGTCATGCAGCGTCAGGTGGCGCAGTTATCTGGGGGGGAGCTTCAGCGGTTCGCCACCGCGATCATCGCGTGCCAAAAGGCAGACATTTATATGTTTGACGAGCCGTCGTCGTACTTAGACGTCAAGCAACGTTTGAAGGCGTCTCGGGTGATTCGTTCTTTGTTAAAGAACGATACGTACGTCATCGTCGTCGAGCACGATTTGTCCGTGCTCGATTACTTGTCCGACTTCATTTGCTGCCTGTACGGGAAGCCCGGGGCGTACGGCGTCGTCACCATGCCCTTCTCCGTTCGCGAAGGCATCAACATTTTCCTCGCCGGTTTTGTGCCGACGGAGAACTTGCGTTTCCGCGACGAGGCGCTCACGTTCAAAGTCGTGGGCGCGGATAGTGGGATGGAGATTACCGACAAACATTTTTCGCGATACGAATACCCGGCGTTGGTGAAGACGCAGGGCGATTTCAAACTCAACGTCGAGTCCGGTGAGTTCACCGATAGCGAAATTGTCGTGTTGCTCGGGGAGAACGGTACGGGTAAGACGACTTTTATTCGCCTTATCGCCGGCTTGATTCAACCGGACGACGAAGAACTCGAACTTCCGGAGTTCAACGTGTCGTACAAGCCTCAAAAGATTTCCCCGAAGTTCCCGGGCACCGTGCGCGAGTTGCTTCACAAGAAGATTCGCGACTCTTACATGCACCCTCAGTTCGTTTCGGACGTTATGAAGCCTATGAACATCGATCCGTTGATGGACCAAGCGGTGCAAAACCTCTCCGGTGGTGAATTGCAACGCGTGGCGTTGGCGATGTGCATGGGTACGCCCGCGGACATTTACCTCATCGACGAACCGTCGGCGTATTTGGATTCCGAGCAACGTGTGTGGGCGTCTAAGGTTATCAAGCGCTTCATCTTGCACGCCAAAAAGGTGGCTTTTATCGTGGAGCACGATTTCATCATGGCCACGTACCTCGCGGACAAGGTTGTGGTGTACTCTGGCGTCCCCGCCATCGAAGCGACGGCGCACGCGCCGCAGTCTTTGTTGACGGGTATGAACATGTTCCTGAAGGCGTTGGAGATTACGTTTCGACGCGATCCCACGAACTACCGTCCGCGCATTAACAAGTACCAGTCCCAGCTCGACAGCGAACAAAAGGCGGCGAACTGCTACTACTTGCTCGACGAGTAAGCGTCTCGTCTCGATTCACTTCAGTAGCCTTAGCGTAGATCGTGTCAATGTCGTCATGTTTTGTGTCATTGGTCTCATCATCACATCAGTGTTTCGTCTTCTAAGTCATCTAATCGTATTCTAATGCGTGGCGCTGCGTATCGTCTTGTTGAGAAGTTTCACCTGGCGCGCTTTACTCTCGACGCGCTCCTGCGCGTCCTCGAGCGCCTTGGCGAGAAATTCTCCCTCGGCGCCCGAGCTCCCGCCGATTTCTCGCGCGATGGATTCGTGCTCGACGCGTAGCTCGGAGAGCTCGTTTTGTAACTCGCGATGGATGTGCTGGATGTCGCGAGTATCAAATTTTGCAGGTTTACCGCGCGATCTCTCGCTCGCGGGCGACGGCGTGTTGACGCTCATCTCCGCCCCGGGCTCGCGAACGACGTCGAGTTCCTCATCCAACACGAAAGGTTCGCCGTCTATGATGCGACGCGTGAGCTTTGCGTTGATTTCCCCGACGGCATGCAAATTTGTGCGTAGCTGTGCGCACTCGCGTTCGGTATCGGCCGACGCCGCGGCGATTTCTTTCAATTTCATCAGCGCGTTGCGAGAAACGTTCTCGGCTCTCGTCGCCGTGGACTCCATGCGAGCCACGCGCTCGTTCGCCTCCTTCACACTTTTCCTAGCCGATTCAATCATCTCATTCGCACGCTCTCGCGCGCGAGCTAGTTCATCATCAAACGTCTCTCGTAAAGCATCGACGCGACTCGCCATCCCGCGTTCAACGATTTCGTGCTGCGCCGCGAGCTCTTCGTTGAGCTGCCGCACCGCGTTCGCCATCTCCGTCGACCTCGTCTCCATCATTCGCCGCAGAGCCATGGTCTCATTTTCACTCTTCGTCAATTGCTCTCTGAGCGCATCCTGCGCGATTTTCCCAGCGCTGTGCGCTTCCACCACTTTGACGCGTTCCGCCGCCAACATGGATTCAAAGTCGCGAAACCGCCGTCTGTCCGCTTCGAGCTCGACGCGCTCCTCCTCCAACCGCGCCCGCACCGCTCGCTCGCGCTCGAGCTCATTCAAAAACTGTCTCTCCTTCGCCTCGTATTCATCCCGCATCGCCTTCACCGCTCGCTCCATCTTCGACGCCCGCTTCTCCGCGCTCTCTCGCTTGCGTCGCTCGCCGTCCAGCGCGCCTCGCGCCGCCGCACGTTCAATCTCCGCGTTCTCCGCGTTCGCCGCCAACTCTCCTCGAAACGCGCGACATTCCACATCCAGCGCGTCTCTTTCGCGATTTCCCTCCTCCACCGCGCGTCGTAACGACCGAATCTCCGCCTCCGCGCTCGCGTTCGCGTTTGAATTCAACTCTGACAGCCGCCGCGTCCTCGTCAACTCATTTTCCATCTCCTCTCGCACCGCCGCCGCCTCCCGCGCGTCCTCGCGCGCTCGAAACAATTCTCTCTTTATCTCCTCGTACGTTCCGTGCGCGTGCTCGAGATCGCGCGTGAGCGCCTCGCATCGCGATTTCCAAATCGTCACCAGCGCCGTCGCCGTGTCGCGATTTTCTCTGCGCGCGCGCGCGACGACGTCCTCCTCGCGCGCGCGCGCGTCGTTCGAGACAACCATCGACCGTCGCTCGCGTCGCGCGCGCGCGAGGGTCGCGCGTCGCGTCGCGCGCGCCTCGATGTCTCGTTCGTCGCCGCATTTCACGAACGTTCGTCGGCCGCATTCCGCGACGAACGACGCCCTGCGCGCGCCTCGACGCCGCGCGTCGACGCTCGAGCGCGCGCGAGACGCCGCGCGCGCCTCGCGCGCGTCACCGCGCGCGTCGGCGGCGACGCTCGGACGCGCGAGGCGATCGCGACGGCGATGATGGCGCGAACGGCCGCGCGACGATCGACGGCGCGCGTCGCGCGCGGGGCGACGCGCGCGACGAACGCGAGGCGACAGGCGCGGGCGATCGCGCGGCGACGCGTCGCGGTGACGCGCGCGAGCGAGGCGAGCGACGACGCGATGAGGGACGAGGCGAGCGGGTACGAGAAGCGCGCGGCGGAGAGCGCGGCGGCGGGCGTGGAGGAGAAACGACCGCCGCGAGGCGGGGACGCCCCGGCGCCGGGATCGTGGTCGTGGACGCTGAATTGGGATCACGTGATGTTCGATGCGCGGGGAAGGGTGATCGAGGAACCGACGAAGGAGGACATGGCGCGCGCGCGGGTGCTCATCGGGTCGTGCCCGCGAAACGCGGAGGACGTGGACCGGTTGGTCGACGAAGCGGGAGTGGAGGCGATCGTGTGCTTGCAGTGCTCGTTGTGTCACGCGGCGATGGAGATCGATTGGCAGAGCGTGCGAAGGCGAGCGATCGAACGAGGAGTGATGATCGTGCAGGTGAACGTGCGCGATTTCGATCGACTGGACCAGGCGAAGATGTTACCCGAGGCGGTGCGGAAGTTGGCGGCGTTTCAAGCGATGGGTAAGCGCACGTACGTGCACTGCACGGCGGGGATCAATCGCGCATCGCTCACCGTGGTCGGTTATTTGACCTTTGTCAAGATGTTTGATTTGGAAGCGGCGCTGCACGCCGTGCGCACGTCGCGTCCGCAGGCGAACCCGTACGTGGTTTCCTGGGAAATCGCGCGCGCTCGTTTGCTGGCGCATAGGCTTGAGGATATTTATCTGTACTCGCAAGTCGACGCTGGTGGTAACACTATCGATGACGGTGGTGACTGGATCAAGCGCGACCTCGAGCGCGCGGAGAAGGGCGTCATCGCCGAAGTCTTCAAACGCGCCATCGACACCGATTTGTCCATGTACGGAGCGCTCATCGAAGGGGACTACCAACAACAGCGTCACTGACGATGGGATCAAGAATATAGACGTTAGTAGTTTGCTGTTGTACATCATCGAAACAGAACGTAGGGTCTAACTAAAACTATCCGTTGAGCATGGCCTCGAGATCGATGTCGTTCTTCGACAACGTCTTGGCGCCGCCGAGCTTCATCGGCGGCGGTTTGGCGCCTCCCATCGAGCGCACGCCGCCCCCGAGCGATCCACTCGACGGTGGACGGCGCACACCACCGATACTAGCGTGGCCGGTCGCCCCCATCGACCGCGCACCGCTGAATCCCGACGACGCGCGCGGCGCCTGGGACGGCGGCTTCGCCGACGGTTTCGGCGGCGCCGGAGCGCTCATGTCCTCGAACAGGTCGTCGTCACCCCAACCATCGCTCTCGTGACTGGCCACTTTAGGTATGGATGTTTTCATCGGCGCTCGCGCGCTCGAACCCGCGCGTGAGTTCAATCGCGCGCGGGCGGCTTCTTCCGCGGGATCGACGACGTCTAAATCGCCCCATCCGTCGTCGTCGTCGTCCTCCAAGTCTTCGTTCCCCATGGACAGCGCGCTCACCTTTTGCGCCGCCGCCTCGATCGTTCGGCGACTCGAGTCGTACGCGTTTGATGTCATGGCTTTCGCAGGCGATGGTCCAAGAGACGTCGCCGGCGTGTTTTGCGTCGAAGTTCGCGGGCTCTCGCCGTACAACTTCGGCGGCGGCGCCGCCGAACTGAATGATTTCGCCATCAATCGTTCATTCTGAAGATCAACCGGTTCGTGCGCGTCATCTGGTCCGCCTATTTTCGTCGCTGCCATGTTCACAGCCCACGAAAGCATGTTTGCCGCGCGTTTAGCCGCGTTCGCGTGCCCTTTCTGTTGTTGCGCCTCGACGTGCGCCGCCGCCGCTTCGGGGCCGAGTTCGAGCGCCTCTGAGTGCCCTTTTAACCCTTGCACGTACAACTCAAGTACGGTGAACGCGCGCGTTCGCACGTCTTTTTCGATGTCCGTCATGAGCGGCGCGAGCGCTGGGATCAACCGCTGGCTCACTTCTAACGGTTCATAATATTGCGTCGTGTGCTCGAGCGCCATGAGACCCGCCAGTCGCGCGGGCGGAAATCCATCCTTGAGCGATCTTGTGAACGCGTTCAGCAACACCCGCTTCGCCGTCGCTTGACTCAAATACTTTGCGATGTTTCCTAGGCAAATCGTCGTGTTGGCGCGAATCGCCGGATCTTCATCAATCTGCAACTTGCTCAAATGCCTCAAAAGCGACGCCGTGATGACGCGCTCGGAGAGTCGCGGCACCAACGTCAGCGCCCCCTTCAGCGTCATCTCGCGCACGTTGGAGTCGTTGTGCGCGAAGCCGGTCTGTAGACGTTCGTACAACGGATCATCCATCATGGCATCCGGCACGTGGTCGGCATATCGCGTCAAATTTTCCAACAAATCCAGTCGAATCATCTTATCCGGCGCCTCGTAAAGCTTCATGACCGTCGGGATGACGAGTTTTTGATACTGATCGCGCGGAACCTCCTCTGCGGCGAGGAGCATGGGTAAGATGGCTTGATGCGGCGCTTGATTAAACGACAGCGCGTCGCACAACATGGGTAAGATTTTCTTTTGCACGGGCGCCTGGGCGAGTTGCTCCAACACGCGCGGCAGGTGGCCGAAGAATCGTTCCTTTTCAATCGAATCCTTCAACGCCAAGTTGTTGATGAACGTGATCGTCTCCACGAGCTTGTTCGAAAACGCCTCTTTGTTCTCGATGAGCTTCTTCGGGTTGTACCGTCGCGCAGGTTGCGAGCCGAGAAGACGCTGATAATCCTTCAGCAGCGACTTTGGGATTTGATCAATCTCGCGCAACTGGTCCGTCCCGCGCAGAGCGCCGCCGCTGTACACCTCCTGAATCAAGCATCCCAACCCCCACGCGTCGATCGCCCACGGCGGCCCTTCGGGAATGATCACCCAGTCTCCCCTTCTGTACTCCTCCGGCTTGTATTGATCCGGCACCAGATACGCCCCGCGAATGAGCGCCGCGTCCCCGTTCACCCCGTGTCCGATGCTCTCCAGCTCGCTGCACAGATCGAACCCGTGTAACTTCCAGTCTAACCGCTCCGTCACCACCACCGCGCTCAGCCCGACCCCCCCGTGCACGAGCTTACAATCGTTGCTCAAGAACGCCACCGCCGTCGCGATTTCCCGCACCCCGAGCGAAAAATAATCATCCCTCTGCCCGTTCCCCCCCCCCCCGCCCGGGCCCCCCCCCCGATCGGCGCCTCCCGCAGGTGCGCCTCCAGTGGCGTCACCGCCTCCGTCACGACGTGTATCGTCAGCTCGTTCCCGCTCTCGATCTCGATCACGTCCTTCACCAGCAGCACGTTTGGGTGTCGAAGCGTCTTCATCCGTCGCGCCCCGTTCTTCGCCAGCCGCACCCGCTGTTGATCGCGATTCACGTCCGCGTGAAACGTGAATATCGAGTGTTCCTCTCCCGTCTCCTGCGCGCGTTTCCTTTCGTCAATCATCGTCATCAGACGCATTCATCCATTCATTCATTCATTCATTCATTCATGCATTCATTCATTCATTCATTCATTCACTCATCCTTCGCGTCGCGTCGCGTTCGTTCGTCGCACCTGGCACGTCCCGCGTCGGTGCGTCCACACGCCGAACGCGCGACACGCGAACTCGCGCCCGAGGTCGTACTTCAGCCTCGGTCCGCTCGCGAACAGGCTTCCGAGCGTGCCGAACATTGGATTCGACGCCTCGATCGGCGCGCCGATGTGACGCGCGCGCGCGTCGAATCGCGACGCCATCGCGCGACGACGACCCTTTGTCGCGCGTCGCGTCGGCGACGACGACGATGGACGCCGCGACGCGCGACGACGACGCGCGACGCGCGGGCGCGACGACGACCGCGATCGAC
>Ga0181597_10003216_pt1 | contig 17199 bp, 11 predicted proteins | sample 041ome_5_FD_148647 | JGI IMG/M metagenome (GOLD analysis project Ga0181597, IMG submission 148647) | Coastal salt marsh microbial communities from the Groves Creek Marsh, Skidaway Island, Georgia - 041403US metaG (spades assembly) | ecosystem: Environmental > Aquatic > Marine > Intertidal zone... | reverse complement strand
TCACTGTTTTCTCTCTCTCTCTCTCTCTCTCTCTCTCTCTCTCTCTCTCTCTTTGCGCGGAGTCGTTTGCGAGCATTTTCAGAAGAAAAGGTGAAGGTGTTGAACACCCCAAAGCAGCAATTTCTAAACCCTAAACCCTAAAAATCCCCTAAAACGAGGGTTTGAAAAATACGCGCAAAAAAAAAATCGATCGTCCTCCGACCGAACACCACCACGCTCTAACCGGTAGGTACTTCACACCGCGCACCTCGCGAAGATAATATGAGAGAGAAAGAAACAGAGGAGGAGCGCGGAGGTGAAAAAGAAGAGAGAGGGGGAGATGACATCGCCAGGAGAAGTACGGAGAGAGCGAGTGAAGAAAACCTAGAGCGGAAAGAAGAAGAAGAAGAGGAACTCAACAACAACAACAACGACGACGACGACGACGACGACGACGATGCGAAGAATCACGTGACACTGGCGATGTCCTCTCCGATCAAAATCAAGAGACGGTTCACGCAGGAGAGTTTAGACGAAGATTGGAACGATTCGAGCGGCGATCCTTTCGACGGCACGAGCAGCGGAAGTTCGATCGCGGAAAAAAGGAGCGCAGAGTGTTGCGAACAACGAGGAGGAGGAGGAGGAGGTGAAGGAGAAGAGGAAGGAGAGGAGATTTTCTATCGGTCGTTTACGAGGTTGCAGAAGAAAGATTTACGGAAAGAGCGGTCGGCGATGAACGACTTGAAGTTTATATCGAGAGTTGGACTCGATGATGGTGAAGAAAATGATGATTGGGAGACGACTATCACTCCGACGACGACGATGAAGAAGAGGAAGAACTTGTTAGAGGCGAGATCGCGTTCGGAGAAGTTAGACGCGGTGCTTTTGTTGGATGTGGACGAGAATGAGACGGCAGAGGGAGCGGAGGAAGGAGAGGAGGACGGAAAAAAAAAGGAGAAGAAGAAGAGCAGATCGTTGAGAGGTTTGGTGGAAATGATGGTTGAGAAAGCGAAGATGCATTTTGGTCGCAACGATAGCGATACATCTGCGGCGATGGTATCTTCAATTTTCTTGGACGACGCTATGAACTTGTCCGTCGCAAACGCTTCTGTACAAAGTAACGGAGTGCTCATAATCCCCGTATCCGCAAAGATGTGCGTGTTGAAATCGGCGAGATTAGTCATCATCGCTCGCGCTAAAGAGTGGGTGAAAGTGTCCTTTTCTCCTCTTTCGAACAACAATAATGGTAACATAAAAAACAACGACTACGACTACAGTCGTTTCGTCGTCTTGGTCATCACCGACGCATATGCCATGCACAAGCAAACGAAAAACTCGCTCGCCACGAGTGGAACGATTGCAACTCTCTTTAGTGACGAGATGTTTTACTACGAAGCGCTCGCTGCAGATTCTATCGCCGCATTTCGAGAAGCACTGTGTCGTTTCTTGCATCGACACGGAGGCGATGTGACAAACCTGCCGGGACGAACATTTTCGCTCCTCGAAACGACTTTTGGAGAGGAGGAAGCAGAGAGTGGCAAAGAGCAAAAAGTAAATACAGAGAAAACTAGTTTTTCGAAACGAATATCCTTTTTTGCGGGAATCTCTGATGACTTTCATCGCGTCGTGAAGAAAAGATATTGGAGCGATTTCGCGGACGCCTTCTTAGATGCGCCCACCTTTTTTCGAGCCTTGAACACAATAGTTTGGTTGTTCTTCAACACGACAGTTCCCTGTTTGGCGGTCGGATTAGTTTTCACCATTGACTCCGACGAACGTATCGGTGTGGAAAGCTTTTTAACCTCCGAAGCTTTGGCAAATGTGGCGTTTTCGTTATTAGGCGGGCAATCTGTGCTAGTGTTTCGGATAACCGGGCCGACGTTAGCGTTTCTTCAAGTCGTAAGGATAACTGCGTCTCGCTTGGAAGCACATTTGGTGACGTTTTATTCTATCGTTGCTCTAGTTTCTGGACTATCTTCTATGCTTTTTGCCTCTTTCTCGGGTGCATCACTGATTAAATACGTTGGAAGATTCTTCGCTGAATGCCTGCGAATGTTTGTTGCAGTCATCTTCATGTATTCGTCGATAAATGCCATGCGCAACAAAGGCATGCAAAGCGCAGAAACCGTTTCCGAATTTCTCAAGTATTTTATTTTGCATATAGGCACATTCTTCGTGAGTAGAAAGATTCAATCGATTAAAACGAGTCCATTCCTGAAGACGTCGATGCGGAAAGTCTTGACAGATTTTTCACCGGCGATTGGTTTATTGGTATTTACGGGCGTGAGTTACATCGCGAAAGATGTGCCGGTCGATCGCGTCCACGACGAGCGTTATAAAATGAGCGGTACAATGTGGCCAACCTATACGCCCGCAAAATATTCTGAGCTGAAAGATAATCCAAAATCTGTACTCGTCGCTTGCTTTTGCGGCGTAGCCCTCGCTGTACAAATATTTTTCGAGAGCCAAATCAGTGCCGTGCTTTCCAACAGACCCGAGAACAAGCTCAGAAAAGGTAAATCATATCATTACGATTACTTCATCGTAGGGGCTATAAACGCGTTGCAAGGTTTGTTCGGCCTTCCAGTCGCTATACCATCTTTGCCGCACTCGCCCATCCATGCGCGAATCTCGAGTTTGAGCGTCGAGTATCAAGAAGACTATGTGGCAAAAACGCATATTATTTCAGCCTCAGAAATAGGTCGCTTCACCAACTTGTGCGCAAGTTTACTCCGTTTACTTTCATTATGGGTTTTCCGAAACGCGTTGTATGGAGAAATTCCCGTCGCAGCGATATCAGGTTTTTTACTCTACATGGGTTACACGTCCTTGGAAGAGAACGACATATGGAAACGTTTACTTCTCATGTTTACGCAAAGAGAGCAAGTGAACCACAGAGCTGAAGAGAGCTTCCGCTTCGTGCGTCTAGGTGTAATCAACGCATACACGCTTTTGCAAATACTATCATTTGCGGTCGTCTTTACAGTATCACGTTCAACGGATTTTGATACAAATAACGTGTTGCCTGTGGCGACGTTTTATCCTTTCGTGTTTATATTGATAATTCTTTTCGCAACGTACGTGTTGCCGGTGTTCTTCGCGGAGAAGGATTTGGGAGTACTGACAAAAGTAACGAGACGGGTCGTGTCTCCCTTATTTTGTTAAAATGCGAAGAAGAGATACTACTAATACTACCATATATTGCTGTTGTATATGCGTATTTTTATACAATACTTCCTCGCTCACGTGCTGCTGTTGATTCTGCTATTAATTCCCGACTTGATTCAAATCTGGCGAAAATGCAATCCCCGAGCATTTCTTGCCGTCGATGACGAGCTCGACGAAATAGCCGGCATCAAAAGTGCCCGTGATTTTACTCTTGGACGGATCGACTTTTGAGCCAATCGCAGGAAGCTTTCCGCTTTCTTTTCCCGGCGTCGTTTTCGCCTTTTTAGAGGGAGATGTCGTAGCGATTGTTTTCGTTGCGCCGTTCGTATTCAGCTCTTTGAAGAGTTCGTCGTAATTTTTGCTCGCGATTGCTTTCGCCAAATGTTTCTGAGCTCGATCCCACATCTCTTTCTCCTTCGCGTTCAGCTTGTTGTCTAAGATTTTCAAAGCGTCTTCTTTCATTTTTGCAATTTGTGCAAACTGTTTCATCAAGTCTTCTTCCGATACCGCTAAGGCTCCAGATGCGTTGTGCAGTCTGGGTAACTTCACGCTCTTCTCCATCACCATTTGGTAGCATTCTTCGTTCCTCATCGCTTCTCTTTCCTCTTCCGTTGTTCCATTCTTTTGCATCGTCCCGTCTTCGGCAAACTTTCTCTTTTTCGGTGGCATGTTCTTTTCGTTGTTTGCAAGCGCCGTCGTGGTCGGTTTTTCCTTTTCCCCGTTCTTCTGACCTACCGCCGCCGCCGCAGCGGTGTTGTTTGGAGCATCACCTCCGCTGCTCTTGCCTCCGACCTCGCCGCTACCAGCCGAGGCAACCTTCATCTGAGATGAGCTAGATCGCCCGAGCTTGGACGGTTGTTTCTTCAACTTTTTCTTCTTTACCGTGTTAACTTTATCCTCGTCCTCGTCGTCCGAAGGCGCCGGACGCACACCTGGGACGAGCACTTCTTCTCGACTGGCGCGCGGACTCAAGCTCGGCAAGTCGCCGTCGTGATGTTTCGCAGCTGCAGATTTCTGAACCTTCAGCTTCGGCAAGCCTAAGAGCTGGTTTGCTTTGAACGTTAAGGCAATCTTTTCTGTCGCTTCGCCCGTGATGTTCTTTGGGTTTTTCGAACACTCCTCTCGGTGCTTCATCAACAGTTGATTTCTGGTTTTGCCTTTAAACTCAACGAAACAGAATTCGCAATTAGCGACGGGCGCCACCGGAGGCGGAGCAGATCGACCGTCCACTTTAAACGCTTGCGAACCTTTGACGGGCTCAAACGCGGAACGAATACCCCCTCGTGGAGTCTCCGTCGTCGCGATTGATGTCATGTTTGTGTTCTCGCGACCGCTGTCTCGTCCCTCCGTATGCTGCTCTTCGGTCGACTTCTTCGTAGATATCGATAAATCCTTTTTTGGAGTAATACTAACACTCGGGAGCTTGACGTTGCCGCCACCAGATTTCTTCTTCTTCTTGGTTTTCAGATCCGTCGTCAAAGCCGCGGCATCTGCGTCCCAGCAGTCTTTCAGCGGCAACACGTCGTCCCATAAATTTTCCTGCGGTTGATTCTCATCTTCGACATACTCTGGTTTCGTGAGTTCGTTACCGTATGTTGACCCTGCGCGGGCAAAAAAAGCCGCGCCAGTGTTAGACGTCGACAACTCCACCGCGGAGACTTTATCTTTTCCCGATGATTTTTTCTTCTTCTTTTGCAAAGAGGCGGCGGTATTCGTACTCGTTACGTTCGATTCTTCAATCATGATTTGCTTCCCTTCCACTTCATCTGCAAACGCACCACCGATTCGAAACACCGCCGATCGAGCTGGAACGAGAGATGCACCAAACATTCCTACCTTTGGGGACATGTAATCTGGTAACTTTTGCCAAACTCTAAATTCGCACGAAAAGATCCACGCATCACCGATGTGTTCATTCTTACTGCCTCTTCCACCAACGACAAGCATACCATCGCCGTCGGGAAGCGCACAGACAGCGTGTAGCATTCTCGGCGCAATCATTTCATGTGCCTCTTTATCCGCTTTGATTTCCTTCCATGGCTCCGCTTTGTTCTTGAAGTCAAACTTCCACACATCGTTGAGACACTCTCCGGAAGCGTCCACGCCTCCAAAGAGAAACGCGACGTCATCTTTGACGGAGATCAAGCTCGCAAACGCTCGGGCTGGAGGACACTTTTTCACTGGTACCTTCACATGACTCCAACAGTTCGATTTGAAATCGAAAATGTACGTCTCATTCGTAAAAGCGGCGTTCTGTTTCTCCATCGCCGATGCAGTTTTCTTGTTCTGATTTTTTGAAGAAGTCACGCGTTTCTTCACTCCACCGAAATGTAACACCTTCTGATCGCTAATAAAGGTCGACGACGCGCCAAATCGTTCATCCGGTACCGCATTCGTCTTCTTATCCACCAATGGCTCCAAAACGCTCCATTTCTTCAACGCCGAGTCGTACGTTCGCACGACCGTTTTATTCTGGTCCTCACCGGCACCACCGTTCTCCCCCTCTTCAGCACCGCCTGACAAAAAAGTCACCACACCCTCTTCCTCTTCCTCGGTTTCATTCTTCTTGTTCGTCTTCTTGTTCGTCCTTACCTGTCTCGCGCAAAACGACGGAAACGCGTCCGGATTCGGGCTGTTTTCTACGTGAAACGTCCAATGCGCAAACTCGCCGCCTGTGTAAAAATAAAAGGAATGGTTTTTAAGGTAATGACGCGAACAGAGAGAGAAATAAGAAATGTCAGTATTCTCTACGAACGCATTGTTAAAGAAAACAGAACGCACCGACCAGGTCCAAAACTTTCATCTCCTCCCTCGCCGCTTCCTTTGCTTCGCCGCTCTGTCCTCCCCACGAGTAAACGCATCCATCTTTTTCCGAGTACCACGAACACGGTTGCACGGTACCGACTAACTGCGGAATCAAGGGCACGTCTTGCCAACGGTACGCGTTCGTGTTATCGTCTTCTTCTTCTTCTTCTCCTCCTCTTCCCGAAGAGGAAGAAGGATCCATCGTTCGTTGTTGCTCTTTTGCTTCTTCCTCGTTCGCGTCGTTTCTTCGTTCGACTTCAGATTCGATTTTGTTCTCGTCGTCTTCGGCAATCCGCGATACGGCCGCCATGTGCGCGAGCGAAGAGAGTGTTTTGAATACACGTGCCACCGCTTATTCTTCCGCGATCTCTCTTTGTTTTGTGTGTGCGCGTCCGTGCGCGTGTCTCGTGACTTTCGATTACACGCGGTGGCTCTCGAGTTTTGTGACGTTTTTGCTTCTCGAGTGCATCGGAGAAAAAAATTCAAACCGAGATTGTTTAGGGTTTCAATAGGTCAATAGGGTTTAGGGCACGAAAGCTCCCTATTAGGGGTTCCACGCTCCAAAAAAAAAGATATGTTTAGCGCGGCTCTCGCGAGCGCTTTAGGCGCGAACATTCGCAACGATTTCAACAACAACAACAACGCGCGTTCATCATCCAGTTCTTTGTATTCGAGTCGTCATCGCGAGAGAAGAAGAGCAGTAGTAGCAGCGGTAGCGTCAAAGGTATCGTCGTCTTCAAAATCTTTTCCCGACGACGATGTTGGGTCGTTAGGGAAAAAACCACGCGGAAGAAGTAGAGCTACTAGGGGTGTTGATGTTCTCGTTCAAAGCCTCTCTGAAAAGAAGATACGCGTGAACAGAAAGAAGAAACAGGCGACGTTGCCAGATTCCACGACGATTGATTACGTCTCCGAGTTGGACGTGAAGTTTTTATTCGACGAGATATCGACGGATGATTTGTATTCGATTGAACCGCTTTTGCTAGGAGAAGGAGGAGCGAAGGAAGACGAGACGACGGTGATTGTAGACGTGGGCGCGAACATAGGCTTGTTTTCTCTCGAAGCGCTGAAAAAGTGCACCGAAGGAGGAGAGAAACGCGATAAAAAGAAGTACGAGTTGTACGCGTTCGAACCGTCTCCAAAAACGTACGAGGCGTTGAGGAGTAATTTGGAGAGGAAGTTTAAGGACGACGCGCGCGTCTCGCTGCGCTTGGCGAACGAAGCGGTCGGGGACGGGAAGGAGGATACAATCTCGTTCACGTCGTTCCCGAACGCTGCCGGGTGGTCGACGGCGATCGAGGACGAGGGAGAGACGCTCACGAATGTCGTGGAATACGCGACGGCGTTGATTATAAAACACGCGCCGAAGTTTCTGATGTTGCGCGCGCTCGCGAGGTTCGTCTTGGAGAAGAATCTGTTTTTCGTCAAGTCCGCGGTTATCAAATCCATCTGTTTCTTCGTCGTCAAGTGGTTATCGAGAGGTAAAAAAGTCGAAACCGTACCGTGCGTAACTTTATCCGACGCCATCTTTAACGATAAAGGAGAGGAAGAAGATGAAACACGAAACGGAACAAATAGTATTAAAAAGAAAATCAATCTGTTAAAAATCGACGTCGAACGGTACGAGCTCGCCGTGTTGGCCGGCATCCGCGACGAAGACTTTGCGAACATCGATTCTATCGTTTTAGAAGTCCACGACGGAGAGGATAAAACTGGCGTCCGACGAGTCGTCGACGTTTTGCACCAAAGAGGTAAGTTTTCCCTCGAGAACGTTAAAGTGGTGCAGCCGGACCATTTGAAAGGCTCGACGTTGTACAACGTCTTCGCTTTTCGACGACGACGAGGAGGAGGAGGATGATATTTTTTGTCACTCCTAGAGACCGTTAGTGGTGTTGTGAGAGCATCTCTCCATTCATAATTAGACGCGCATTGCATTTATTCTCACACTTACACTTTAAAACAGAAAAAGAAGCAGCATTCACCACGCATGCCGCCATCCGCAACGGCGCGACAGCGACGACGACGATCGTCGTCGCCGGCAGATGAACAACAACAACTCCCTTCGACGCCGCCTCGAAGAAGAAGAAGAGGTGTTAAAAATGACGATGCGGGGAAAAATGGATTCGACGCCGACCCGTCCTCGTCCTCTTTGCCGCCAACGAGCAATAATAAATCGCCTCTGAAACGCGCCATCAAACTCGTCAAAAAACAACTCCTCTACCGACCAAAAATACCGATATTTTCCTCCGCGTTCGTGTTGGCGATTATATTTATCATCGCGCCGTACGTGGATAAAACGTATCACAAGATTTCAGAGGAAGGGAGGGTGGCGTCGGATTTGGGGGACGTTGGCTTCGATTCTGGGAAGTTTACCGTGCGGGTGCGTCGATTTGTTTTTTATCTCTCTTTTTTAATCCGCGCGTTCTTTCGTTTTTACGGCACGCGCTGACGAATACGCTCACTCTTCTTCTTCTTTTTTGATGCGCGTTGCAGTGGCAAAACACGGAGCAAACGCTGAAAATCACGCACAAGAGAGCCAAATTTTGCTTTCGTCAGCGGTTGTGTCCAATCACGGAAACGTGGTCGTCCATCGCCAAGAGACCGTTTTTAACGCTCGCGAGCGGGCCGATTAAAGTGCACCAGTTAATACACGGACATTTTAGGATACAGGTTCTGGATAAGTTGAGAACGACGGTACAAACAATCGATAGTATGGAGAGGAAGACGTGCGAGGTGCATTACGACGGTAGGGTTGAGCGGGAGACGCCGAGAAAGACGCCGGGCGTTGAGGTGGAGAACAACGACGAAGGCGGCGGAGGTGTCGCGTTGATTGAAGTCGATAGTGACGGTAGTAACGGTAATAGTGGGAATAGTCAAAATAGCAATAGCAACCTAGAATTAGTAGAGTGTATTGTCATCAAAGGGACGGTGGTGAAAGAGGACGCGTGGATTGACCACTTGGTGAACAAATTTTACGAACGGCGAAGTAAAATTTACCACGCGCTCTTCTCGGACGACCAAGAATCGGAAATCGAGTTGGCGAAGCAAAAAGCGAACGCAAAGTTAAGAGCGTCGTATTCAATAGCTCTTGCAACCAGGAGCGATGATAGAATTGGGTTCACGATTATTTGGGACGAAATCGTTCCAGGCGTGCAAAGATCCCCGAGGAGGAATCGGAGGATGGTAAATTTGAACCACTTGATTTTAACGCACGCGGTGGAGAAGCGCGAGCGAGTGTATGGATTAGGGGAGCAGTACACATCGATTGAACACACAGGAAGGAGAGTGCCGATCATAACAGGTGAACAAGGCGTAGGGAGAGGGAAACAACCGATTTCTGCAACCGCGGAGCTCTTATTTAAAGGTTCCAGCGGCGATTGGTGGACAACTTACTCGGCGATTCCGCATTACGTCACCTCGAAAGCGCGGTCGTTTTTTCTCACCAATTACACGTACTCTGAGTTTGATTTCACGGAAGAAAACGCAATCAGCGTGCACGTGGTTGCACCTACTGGGATAGTTTGTGGTCAAATCATCGCCGCGAGAGATATCCCGGGCGTGTTACAAGCGTATACGGAATATTCTGGACGTATTAAACCTTTACCGGAATGGGCGATGCGAGGCGTCATCATCGGCATGACTGGTGGTCCGAGGAAAGTTAGACGTATCGAAAAGCAGTTAACCGATGGAGGTGTGAAAATAGCTGGGTTTTGGTTGCAAGATTGGTCGGGTTTCCGGAACACGAGCATCGGCATCGAACGCGTCTGGTGGAACTGGAAACTCGACGAAGATTTATACACGGATTGGCACGCGTTGCGTGAGGAGTTTGAGAAGAAAGGCACGCACTTGGCTACGTACGTGAATCCATTTTTGATGGACTCGAAAGATCATCACGGTGATTTGTATCGATTTGCTTTAGAGAATGGATATTTCGTCAAGAACAAGAAAGGCGAAGGGTACGGTTTCGTGAGCGAACCAGGGGTCACATTTTCGTTGTTGGATTTAACCAACCCGGAGTGCGTGCATTGGATCGAAAATGTCATCGTCGATATGCTCGTCGCGACGAAAGCAAAAGCATTCATGGCAGATTTTGGAGAATACTTACCGTTCGACGCGACGTTGAAATCTGGAGAATTGCCGATTTTGACGCACAATCGATACCCAGAAGATTGGGCGAGGATTCAAAGGCGCGCTCTTCGACGCGCCGGCTTGGAGAAAACGGGATTCTTCTGGACCAGATCGGCGAGTTTATTGACACCGTCGTTTACGAGCGTCCAATGGGTCGGCGACCAACTCGTTAGTTGGGACAATCGAGATGGCATTAAATCTGCCCTAAATGGCATATTGACCGGTGGTTTAAGCGGTTTGACTTTGAGTCATTCTGACATTGGCGGGTACACGGCGACACCAGGACGACACCGATCGAAAGAATTGCTGATGCGATGGATGGAATTGAACGCGTTTTCAGATGCCGTGTACCGATCGCACCAAGGAAACAGACCACACCATAATGCGCAAGCATGGGACGACGAGGAGATTATCGCGCAGCTGGCTTGGTGCACGTCCATGCACATGGCGTTGCTTGAATACAAACGTGAAGCGATGCGCGAGGCAGAAAACGTCGGGTTACCGATGACGCGCATGATGTTCATTCACTACGCATACGACGAAGTGGCGAGTGATTTGACTTCACAGTTTTTACTCGGACGCGACCTGTTGATCGCACCGGTGCTGGATCGTAAAACGACGAGAGTTCATTGCTACTTACCCGGCGAAGACGTGTGGATGGACGCGTGGACAACCATCTTAGCGCCGATATCGACGTCGACAACAAAGAAGACGACGATGAAAAAGAAAGGTATCGACGATGAGGAAAGCACTGGGAGCGGGACGTGGGTGACTGCGGATGCTCCGATGGGTTGGCCCGCGGTGTTTATTCGCTCAGGGGCAAGTAAGACGGCCAAAGCCGCCGCGGCGGCATTACGCGAGTTAGCCGTAGAGAAAGGTGGCGTGCCTTCCAAGAGGCGCGTTAAGATCATGGATCCAGTTGAAAAACTGATTCTAGGTTTAGTTTAAATAGTAATAATACAATGTTGTTAGGAACACCAGTAGTCGTGCGAGTACTCATATATAATCGCATTGATTGAACTGTTCGTCTTTTTGTTTTTTATACGTTTTTGTGAAGAAAAAGCTGACGTGGATTTTAACAACAACAACTCATATATAGATGTATTTTTGGATTTTGTGTATAATATGATACAAAATGTACACGACTTTAGTAGTATCCATCTTCTCCGAGCTTAGCTTCGCACCTCTCGACGCCGGCGGTGGCAGCGCCGCTGTCTTCGCCGAGGCGTTCGCTTTCGCCGTAGGCGCCGCTCGCCGCCGTCCACAGTTCGCGTTCTTTTCCGCTTCTGAGCGTGAACTCGCACTCCGCGGCAGACTCTAAAGCTTCGCCCCAGCGACAGTAGGCTTCGATGCGTCTGGATTGGACGAGCGTTTTATGACTACTGGTTTTACTATCCTCATCGTTTTCTCCTTCTTCATCGGCCAAGGCGCATCTTTCGATGGCTGCTCGGTGCTTTTCCGCCGCGGCGAGGAACAACTTCGAAGCGTCCGCCAAGTTGCTCGCAATGACGGACTCGTCTTCTTCGTCCCCGGAATCGTATAAATTAAAAACCTCGGCGTCGTCGCGAACAAGTGCACCGCGTTGCGATAACGCCCGTCCCCAGGCGATGAGCGCTACGATTACGGCAACTGATGATGAAGATGATGATGAGCCTTGTTCTTTCTCATCCGACGCCAAAGCTGCATCACGGTCTTCAACCGCGACGGCTCGAAAGTACTTTCCGGCATCCACGAGTGCATCTTCAGCGGTTTCGCCGTAAAAGCGCACGTCTTCTTCGCTTAAACCTCCGAACGCTCCTCTCGATGATGAAGAACCAAACACGCGTTCGGCGGTGGCGTCTCGTAAAGCCCTCAACGCGATGCCTCGAGCGAGAAGCGCATTGCCTAGATTCCCTTTCGCCGAAACTGCGCTCGGCTCAACTTCCACGGCGACGACAAAATCGTTCACGGCGTTCGCAAAGCACTCCTCTGCGGACATCAAATTTTCTAACGATACCGCAGGTTTCGCAGACTCGTCTTCAGCCGCTCGCGCGAGTTTGCGGCCTTCGCGTAAGCTTTGTAAACCCGAAGCGATTTTCTCGTCAAACGACGCAGACGATGAAACCGGCGGTGCTTTCTCATCTACTTGTTTCTTGGCATCTGCTATGTCGGTTACTATTTCGCTAATCGCACTCGCGGTGACTTCCGAAGACTCCTCCGACGCGGAAGCCACTATACCAGCGAACGGGTCGAAAATATCTTCTTCCTCTTCTTCCGTGGAAGATCTGAGCATAGCTTGCATATTTTCAAACGCGCTCTCTTTCGTGACGCCAGGCCGGGCGTTAATCGGAGTATCTTGCTTCTTTTGTTCATCGCTAGTAATGCTGCTGCTAATTGACTCTTTGTTGTTATTGTTGTTGTTGCTAGTGCTAGTTGTCTGCGGTGTCGATGTCGTCGTCGGTTGTTGCATCGCCATCCTCGTTTGCATGGACGCCGATGGCTCTTGCCTTCGTCTCCTATCTTCATCGCTACTCCTTTTCACTGTTTCTGCAACCATCTCGACGCTTCCCGTTCGTCGCAACGCTCTTTCAAATCCTGTTTTCGGTTCGCTCATATCGTCTACGTTATCTTCGTCCAAATCTAACGAATAGTACGACTCTTCCTTCTCCTTGGAGGCGATGATTTTATTCGCGCCCATTTTCATCGCGTTGATCATCGCTGCGTTTGCGTCATCGTTATCATCATCGTCGCTCAAAAACACACCTCTTTTCTTTTCAATCGATTCGCTGATTTCCGACACCACACGCTCGGCGGTCGTTTCTGCCATTTCCGAAAGTGCGTCGAATCGCAAACCGAGCGCTTGCCACTGACTCTCGTCCATCTTTGAAATCAACTCGTTCCCGAGTTCAGCTTCGTTTCTGGCATCGATGGCTTCTTTCACGCGTTGGACCGCATCCGCGAGCTTTGAAATCTCGTCCACTCGGTTTTGCAACTCCTCGGAAAACGCAAATTCAGCGATTGCTTTGTCTTCAAACGGATTCTTCTTCTTTTCCGTCTCTTCTTCCTCTTCTCTCAATCTTTTCTGCTCCTCTGCTCGCGCCTCTAAAATCATCGTCAACCGCTCTCCGACGCCGTCGCTGACGCCGGAAATCTCTCTCTCCACGTTTTCTACCAGTTCCCACAGCGTCTCCAGCTCTTTCTGGACTTGTTTCCTCGTTCGTTCGTTTTCCGTGATCGACAACTTGGTCGCTTCTTCCAACTCGCGATACATTTTTTTGAAGTTCTCTCTCTGGTCAATCCTGGCGTCCGCGACGTCCCTGGCTAACATCCCAGCCACGGCCCCGGAATCTCGCTGACTCGCCGCTTGCTTCTCTGCGGCTCTTTGCATCGCTCTTTCCAACGCGTCTAATCGAGCGTCGATTCTCTTGCTAAACTCAGCGCCGTCTTCTTTCAAAGCTCTTTGAATCGCAAACTCGAGCGCGACCATGTTCTTCTTTTGCAACTGCGAGGACAAGTTCATCACGGTCGCGTTCGTCGTCTTATTCCTCGTCACCACCATCAATTCCTCTTTCAACTGTTTCAATCGCATCCGAGTTTTCTCTCTCACCCTCGTCTCTCTCTTTTTCTTCAAAGAAAATGCCAGTATCGGCAACACGATGACGAGCGAACACAAGTACAGCTCGCCGAGCGCGATGGCCGCGATGCCGCCGCCGATGGTGCCAAACGTCGCCAATATCTCCATAATTTCCAGCCACATTTCCTCGTGCAAAGCCTCGTCCTCTTTTGAAAGTTGGTACATATCGTCGTCCGCGTCTTCGTCGTCCGAAGAGGAGAGCAAAACGTTCCTCTTGCGCTTCTCGCTCGCGTTCAACCAGTCGTCTTTGTTACTCGTCGACGAGGCGTTTTTGAAGTAATAATTCACGTCTAAACTTTCCCCATCTAAATAATCATCGGACGGCGTTATCGACGCCGCTTTCGCTCTCACGCGTGCTCTTCCTCCGACGAAAAAGATAACGTCGTCATCGTCACCGCGAATTCCTCTCGAAGAACCTCCCGCGATTCTTCTCAGCGCGCGCCGTCGTTGAAGATGACGATGCCCACTTCGTAATGTTGCCGTTACAAAAAAAGGTGAAACTCGACGACGATTTTTCAAAGAAGAAGGAATCATCCGCGCTGCTCTCTCAGTCGAACGGTTCGCGACAAAAAGCGCTCGCGGATGATGATGAGGATGATACGTTATTCCTCTCCCTCCTTCCAGCGCTGCTCTCATTCTCGTCTTTTTTCTCGTGCTCTCTCTCTCTCTCTCTCTCTCTCCGCGAGCGCGCGCAGTCTTTTTTTTTTTAAAAGCAGAAGAAGCTGTTTGTTTGTTGTTTTTTTGAAAATTCTACCAAAACCCTAAACAAAAATTAAATTTTTGCAAGCTGAATTGTGCGCGTTAAAAGTGACAACTACGTACACACAGAAGAAGCAGAGAGAGAGAGAGAGAGAGAGAGAGAGAGAGTGTGAGAGAGAGAGAGCACATCTGAACCCGCGGCGAGAAAAAGCACGAGAAAATATGAGCGCAGAAGAAGAAGAAGAATCAGACGATGACTTTGAATTCGAGGACATCAAAGCGCACGACAAAGCGTTAGAGGAAGACGGCGGGGGGATGTTTGATGTCAACGCTCCCGCCGATGGCGACGTTGGAGAAGGCGAGGAAGGAGCGGGAGGAGAGGAAGAAGCGGAACAACAACAACAGCAGCAGCATCAGGGCGGATCGGGCAATTCTCCAGCGAGCGCGGAGGATTTGATGCAGCAACAAATGGCTTCCATGCGAGGGCTGCTGTCCAAATCGAAACGATTGAACGTGCATTCGTTGGGGAATTACACGTTTGGCGTCAAGGCGGTTTTGAAGAAGGAAGAAAAAAGCAACGCGAAGGAGGCGAGATTGCGGAGGATTCGAGAGCAGTACGAGAAGAGCGGAGGAATCGCGAGACGGTCGGTGGCGGGCGTGTGCGTGGTGAATCAGCACGGGTGTCCGCACGTGTTGTTGTTGCAAGAGTCGATGTTACCTCCGGGCGCGCAGCAAACGACGGCGGACGGGAAGGCGGCGTCGCAGTGGGACCGACCCGGGCAACACTTTTCGGCGAGCACGAGCACGTTTCGGTTACCCGGAGGAAGATTACGAACCGGGGAAGGGATCACGGAGGGGTTAAAGAGGAAGTTAGCGAATAAACTAGCGGCGCCGAACGAATCGAACGAGACGAATTTAAGAGCGTCGTTTGAGGTTTTAGATCAGCTGTCCACGTGGTACAGGTTAGGATTCGAGCCGCAGATGTATCCGTATTTGCCACCGCACGTGACAAAACCGAAAGAAACGTTGGAGGTGTTTTTAGTGGAGTTACCGGAGAAGTGCTACTTTGCGGTACCAAAAACGAGTAAGTTGGTGGCGGTGCCGATTTTCGAGTTGTACGACAACGCCGAGAAGTTTGGGGCCGTGGCGAGTAGTATTCCGCACTTACTTTCTAGAATCGATATTAACTTAGAGACGACGATAAGTTGAAAGAATATTTAATACAGTACTGTGTGTATACGCGTGTGTTATTATCTATCTAAAATTATAAAATTTATTCCTCTACGATTAGCCTCGCGCACAGACGCCATCTTGAATTTGTCTTTTGCGCTGGTCCTAGCCCTCTCTCAAACACCCAATGATCTACCACCTTCAAATTCGCGCCGACGTCCTCGGGATCCCCGGCGACTAACTTGCCGTTGTCGTCGTACGCGCCAAACTCTTGCCTACTCTCAAACCTCACCGTAAACTGCGCGAACACGTTCGCCAAGTCTTGACTAGTCGCCACCATCCTTCCTTGTACCACGGAAACGTTCTCCACCCCTTTCTCGCTCAAACTCCATCGAATCCTCGACCACCCGTTCTTCATCCTCCTTTTCTGCTCTTGCTTCAACTCTTGCATGACTTTATGGCTCACGTCGCCGCGGCAACTCGATAAATTGTTATTCGCGATAGCCCGCGATATCTCTTCGTACAATATCGCCATGTCCCTCTTAAACTCGTTCAAATCGAACCCTTTAATCGCCGAGGTCACTTTCGACGTGCAGTATATGTCCTTCGCTTTGTTCAATCCGATTTCGTATAAATATCGAGGCAGTAAAGTCACCGAGCTCGGCATCTTCCTCCTCCCTCGATACGGCTCTGCGATTTGATTCGAGCTCGCTTGAAACGGATTAAAGTTCATTTGGTTCAGAGAAGCTCGCGCGGCCATCGCGGCGGGTGGCGTGAACCCTTTCGGCGCGGACTGACCCCGACCTTTCGTCGCGTACGCGCGTCGTCGGTGAGTGTTGTTATTGCATCGCGCGGCAGCAGCAGTAGCAGCGCTAGGGGTCGTGGAGGAAACGATGTCGGAGTTTCCCCAAAACCGCCGCTTTTCGGTGGCGGAGGAGGTGGCAGCTGCTGCGCAGAGGTTTTGCCTCAGAAAAGAAGCGCACGAAGAAGAAATGCACGTCGTCGACGTCGGTCCTCGCGCGGATGCGCACGCGCGCTCGACGATCGCTCTTCTCATGCGCGTTATTATGAAGTTTTGTCTCTCGCGAATGTCTCGAATGTGTCGCACACAAATAAGAAAAAAAACTCAAAAATACGAGCATAGAATAGGAAAAAAAGACGAACTTTTGATCTCGATAACGACAACATTTGAACGCGCGCGCGCGGTGACTACCAGGGGCAATCTTTCCATATATTGGGGACGATGATCGACGACGCGAGTGAAAAGAAAGAGGAGACGCCAGAAATCGTCGTCGAGAGCGACGAGGACGACAAAGAAGAAGAAGAAGAAGAGAAGGAGAAGGAAGAGGAGGAAGAGGAAGAGGAAGAGTCTTCTTGGGACGTGCTGGAAAAGTCGGAAGCGAGCGGCGAGGACGAGAACGAGCGAACGATGCGAGAGGAGAGGAGCGACAGAGAGGCGGTGGTGGCGGAGAAGAAAAGAGTGTCGCTTTCGCCGCCGGCTTCGCTGGATGTTGGTGTCGACACCGGGAAGAAGAGCGGTGAAGAAAACGAAGGAAAAGGAGAAGAAGAAGAAGAAGAAGAAGAAGAAGAAGAGGAAAACTCCTCGGAGAAAACAACGGGGAGAAAAGGAGAAGAGG
>Ga0181597_10003209_pt1 | contig 17237 bp, 19 predicted proteins | sample 041ome_5_FD_148647 | JGI IMG/M metagenome (GOLD analysis project Ga0181597, IMG submission 148647) | Coastal salt marsh microbial communities from the Groves Creek Marsh, Skidaway Island, Georgia - 041403US metaG (spades assembly) | ecosystem: Environmental > Aquatic > Marine > Intertidal zone... | reverse complement strand
CTTAGCGATCAGTGAGTCAAACCGCGGACTTGGCGAGAGACCCGCATATCCAGCATGGTCCACCCGGACCCCCGCCCCTGCTGGCGGCTCGAACGCTGTGAAACGACCGCCAGCAGGGCGCGCATCACCGGATGCAGTCATCGTTTCCATATTAATGCGGGCTTGCAGTGCCATGCCTTGCACGGGCGGGGGCACACTTAAACCAACTTCGGCAAGGCTCGCGCCTTCTGCTAAACGCAGCTGAATTTCTACGAGATCCAGGCCCGTTACAGCTTCTGTAACAGTGTGCTCCACCTGCAGCCGGGCATTGGCTTCAATGAAAGCAATTTCGGCATTGTCATCGTCCGCTGCAGTCTTGGCATCCACCAAGAATTCAATCGTTGAGAGGCTATCCAGCTCTGCGGCTTTTGCGAGGGCGACTGCTGCATCAAGCAGCCGTGTGCGAACACCAGATGCCAGCGCCGGCGCAGGTGCGATTTCAATGATCTTTTGGCGCTGGCGTTGCAGACTGCACTCTCGCTCCCAGATATGGGCGGCGTTCCCGGCACTATCGCCTGCCACTTGAACTTCAATATGGCGCGCAGTTTGAAAGAATTTCTCGGCATAGAGACGGCCATCGCCGAATGCGGCTTCCGCTTCGGCCTGCGACCGGGCGAAAGCATCAGGCAGGTCGGCGGCATTGCTGACTGGGCGCATCCCACGCCCGCCGCCGCCTGCTGCCGCCTTCAACATGATAGCGCCGCCAGGACCCATCTCATTCAGAAAGGCCAATGCATCCGCTTCTGTCACTGGTGCTGGCAGGCCTGGGGCGATTGGTACGCCTGCCGCTTCAGCCAGCGTGCGGGCCGCGCCCTTATCACCAAAGCGGGCGATGGCGTCTGCCTTTGGGCCTACGAATGTCAGACCTGCAGATACGACAGCAGCGGCAAACTCGGCGTTCTCTGAAAGAAAGCCGTAGCCTGGATGAATAGCATCTGCACCGGCGCTTTTAGCTGCGGCAATGATCGCCTGCTGGTCCAGATAGGCTGCCGGACCTGCACCATCCAGCGCCACTGCAGCGTCACCAGCACGGACATGGAGTGCGGCTGCGTCATCCGTGGAATGCACGACCACGGTTTCGATGCCCATATCCGCCGCCGTCCGCGCAATGCGAATAGCAATTTCACCCCGATTAGCGATCAGTAATTTTGCGATGCCCATAAACGCCAGCTCCCTCACCCAGAATTCAGGGTGCAAGGGTTCCAGGCTATGGCGGCAAGATCAATGGCAGGCCTTGAAGCGGCTTACCCGCGAAAGCGTCGAGGTTGCGAGCGGCGAATCCGGGGCCGCGTCCGCGCGCTCCAAGCCGCGTCGCCCGCTTCCAGCGTCCAATTGACCAAGCGCTTTAAAACGGCACCAAGCGCATCATCCCACGCTTGAACAATATCCGTCATCACATCAGGCGGTGCAGATGTCTGACGCTCGAAGGTCGCAGCAGCGACAATCAAGCGGTCTGGCATTTCAACCAGTTTCACACTCAGCCCCACCCTCGGCTGATGCTTCGTTGGATCACGGTAAGCTTCGGCTTGAAACTCACGGATCTCGGTCTTCAGCACGAAATCTGGCTTCAAACCAACAGCTTCACGACCAACGGCGACAATGCGGCCCGAGTTCTCGAAGGACTCAACAACCAAGCCCTGCACCATCAGCGGCGCACGGTCTGTCCAATTAGCCAGCGCATAATAGTCGAACCGTGTCGGCTCCGGCATCAAACCGATACGCGCCGTATTGAGGCTAGCCGACGCATAGGGCGTCTCCACCAGCAATTGCCAATCTACCGGCGGCAGGCCTTCAGGAAAGGTGCTTTTCGGCGTCAGGTTATAAAGGCGCGGTGCCTTACCAACACCCGGGAGCACAGAATCGCACCCGGCGACCAGTGCACCGCCACCAAGACCAATCAGCGCTTGACGCCGTCCAATAAGATCAACGGGTTTCATAGCCACGTTGCTGTCCTCCAAATAGGAATCGGGCCGGGTCACGCCCGACATCTGACACCAGTCGGTTTAGGTTATCGACCAGAACACGGGTATCCGCCAGGAATGCGTTCGCATCATAAAGCGTTGATCCAGTGAAATCCCGGATCGCCGGCCGGTTTTCACGCAGCAACGCAGACGCTTGATCGGACGCGCCACCGAACGCGCCTGCGGCTTTCCTGATTTGACGCACAGCGCCATCAACGCCTTCACTGGCTTTACGAATATTTTTCAGCGCACCCCGCGCTTCACGCACTGCAGGCGGGATATCTTTTTCCAATGCAGCGCCAATATTCTGGACGGAAGCAGCAGATCGCTTCAGTTCCGCTAGCGTCTCACGCGCATCCTCAACAATAAATTCGATGCTTTCTGAACGCTCCGCCAAAGTATTCGACAGTGTGTTGATGTTGGTGAGAATACCGGCGAGGGATTCCTGGTTCTTATCACCCAGAACTTGCGTTGCACGGGCGACAAGCGCCTGCACCTGTTCCACCAAGGCTGGTGCCCCTTCTAACAATCGGTCGAGCTGCGACGGTGCGGATGGAATGACTGGGTACTTCTTTCCAGCTGCTGCTTTAAGCGGCAGGGCTGTGTTTGAACCACCGTCCAACATGATCAACGCACCGCCGGCAATGCCCTGAATTTCATGGCGCGCTTCGGTATCCGTGCGAACAGGTGCTGTTGATTCAATCCGGGTTTTGACCAAGATTTGCTCAACATTGCCATCCGGCGGGAAGCCGATAAACGTAACTTCGCCAACGGTTATGCCGCGGAATGTCACGGAACTGCCGACACGCAGCCCCTTCACTGAGCCATCGAAGTAGACCCAGTATTGCTTGTAACTGCGTTCCGCCTGCCAGTTCGATAGCCATATAACGAAGGCCAGCGCCGCGACGAAAAACGCAATGACAAACAGTCCAACGGCGATAAAATTCGCCCGCGTTTCCATAAGCTTAACCCTCCATCATTCGTTCACGCCAACGCTTACTGCATTGGCACGTTCCGCCGAAGCCACGGCGGCGCGGCCACGGGGGCCGCCAAAATATTCCTGAATCCAAGGATGATCGATCTTCATCAGGTTCGGAATTGTATCGATCTGCGTTTTCTTATTGATCAACACCGCCACCCGCTCACAAATCGCGTGTAGCGAGTCCAAGTCATGGGTGATCATAACAACGGTCAAGCCGAGTGCGCGCTGCAATTCCAGGATCAGCAGATCAAAGTTTGCCGCACCAATAGGATCAAGCCCTGCCGTCGGTTCATCCAGAAACAGAATGTCCGGGTCCAGCGCCAGCGAGCGGGCAAGACCAGCACGTTTGCGCATACCGCCTGAAAGCTCTGACGGATATTTATCTGCAGCGTCTGGCGGCAAGCCGGAAAGTGCGATCTTTAACTCCGCTGCAGAACATCTCAGATCATTGGATAATTCCGTATGCTCACGCATTGGCGCTTCGATATTCTCGCGTACCGTCAACGAGCTGAAAAGCGCGCCGTCCTGGAATAGCACCCCCCATCGGCGGCGTAGCGCCCTCTCCGCCTCACCCCCGCCTTCGCCAGCGACCTGGCCAAGCACAGTGATTTTTCCGGCAGCAGCTTTGTTCAGACCGATGATCGTGCGCAGCAATACGGATTTACCCGTGCCCGACCCACCGACCACACCCAGCACTTCACCCTTGCGGACTTTCAGGTCGAGGTCGTCATGGACAACGACAGGGCCAAACTGCGTGCGCAGCCCCTCCACATGGATCGCCAATTCTTCGTGATTGAGATCAGACATCAGCGCCTACACCCCGATAATCAGGAAGAAGATGGAGAACACAGCATCAATCGCGATCACGAAGAAGACACCCTGGACAACAGACTGTGTTGTCCGTCGCCCAACAGACTCAGCGTTTGAAGACACCTTCAAGCCCTGGAAACAGCCAATCGTGGCGATCACCATCGCCATAACAGGCGCTTTTACGATGCCGACCCAGAAGTGATCAATAGAGACGGCCACCTGCAGCTGCTTCGCAAACTGCGTCATGGTGATATCCAGTGCGAACATTGCCGCGACAGCGCCGCCCAGGATGCCCATAACGCCTGCATAAAAAACCAATAGCGGCAGCGAAATCATCAGCGCCATAATCCGGGGCGCGCACAGCACTTCCAATGGATTGAGGCCAATGGCGCGCATCGCATCAATTTCTTGATTGACCTGCATCGAACCGATTTGTGCCGTAAAAGCACTGCCAGATCGGCCAGCAATAATGATCGCTGTGATCAGAACCGCCAGTTCCCGCAACACGCCAACGCCGACGGAATCCACCGTTAGCAATTGCGCGCCAAACTTTGAGAGCTGGTTCGCCGCCTGATACGCAATAACGATCCCAATCAGGAAATTAAGAAGGCCCACAATCGGCAGCGCATTCAGCCCTGTCGCCTCAATCTGCGAGATCAGCGGCTTCCAACGCATGCGCCAGGGCCGGATCAACAGGCCAAGGATCGTTAGCGTCACGGCACCAACGAAGCTTAAGAGTTCCAAAGCTTCGCGTGCCTGATTGATCGTCGTCTCACCCAAACGCGCGAGCACACGACCAATCGCAGAGCCACCTTCCGGCAGCGGCTTATCCTTGCCATGCGCTTTAATCACGACCTCTAGCAGCCGGGCATGTTCAGGCTTCGGGTTTTGCAGCGGGATCAAACCATCTGCGCCCGCCTGCTCTGCCAACCGAAGCAGTGCGAGCGCACCGTTGGTGTCGAGACGGGTCAGGCCGGAGAGATCAAGCGCCTTCAACGGGCTGCTTTTGCGCGCCTTCTGGGCAGAGCGCTCAACCGCGCCCAAGGGCACAGTTGTCCAATCACCGATCACGTGGCCGGTCCCGTTAGCGTCAAGCCGGAATTCCGACATGATACTCTCGGCGCGATCAGTAGCGCTTGCGATGGTGGCTTCCCCCGGTGTCATCCGCGCCTTTGTACGTGGTTAGGGCATTCATGTGAATTCATAACCGTCACACTTTAAGCCATTCGTTAATTGATAGTTCCAGTTTCCTATCGCTGAGACTGGCGGGAACGGCACCTGCCTGCTAACTTTAGCTAAGGTTGGTATTTTCTGGAGCATTACCGCGTCGGATGAAGCATCGGTTGGAAATCCCCATCCCATGCGCTTTATCGGCGCTGGCAGAAACGGCTCAGGCTGCGGCTGGGTTTTCGGTTGCCCATAACCTAAGCAAGCGGATCACATTCGCACTTGAGCTTGCGATTGACGAAATCGCGTCCAACATCATCCGCCACGGCTTTAATGAAATTGCGGATGGTGCCCAAATCATTCTAACGCTGGATGTTGATGCAGATAGAATGTCAGCCACTTTCGTCGATAACGCGCCTGCGTTCGATCCGCTGGTAGAAGCCCCCGCGCCGGACACAACAAGCGATATTGAAACCCGTGCTGTCGGCGGGCTTGGCGTCCATCTTGTGAAATCACTGACAGACAAGGCGTGTTACGAGCGGGAAGACAATCAAAACCGTCTCACCCTCACCTGGGACCGCGCAACGGAAACAGACTCATAACGCTTTGGCAAAGCCCTTGATGCAGGCCCCTTTGGGGGCCATCTTAGAAGCCAAGTATTCAAGCGAAAGGACGCCTCCCATGTTCAGCTTCCTATCCGGCGGCAAAAGCCTGGATTTGCCGACAGCCGCCAACGCCCTCGCCGGTCGTGCTGATCCGGTCAAAGTTCCTGAAACACACTTTGTTTCCGGCGCTCGCATCGTGCCGCCATTCCCTGACGGCATGGAGACGATTATCTTCGGCCTTGGCTGCTTTTGGGGCGCAGAGCGGATTTTCTGGCAGGCTGATGGCGTTTACTCGACCGCTGTCGGCTATGCCGCTGGCGTCACGCCAAACCCGAGCTATGAGGAAGTGTGCAGCGGTAGGACGGGCCACAATGAGGTCGTGCTTGTTGTATATGACCCCGCTAAAATTAGCGTAGAAGCGTTGCTGAAGCGGTACTGGGAAGGTCATAATCCAACCCAGGGCATGCGCCAGGGTAATGATGTCGGTACACAATATCGCTCCGGCATTTATTGCTCGACCGCCGCACAGAAGAAGGCGGCTGAAGCTTCAAAGGCCGTGTTCCAGAAAAGCCTGAAAGATGCTGGATTCAGCGCCATCACGACAGAAATTCTGGATGCGCCCGAATTCTACTATGCAGAGGATTATCACCAGCAATATCTGGCAAAGAACCCGGCTGGCTATTGCGGTCTTGGCGGCACCGGCGTTGGCTGCCCAATTGGGATTGTTGCAGCAGCGGAGTAGGGGTCGCGAATAGGAGGGCGGGCAATGTACGCGCAAGGTCTGATCAACGCTTCGGGGGACCCGAATGCCGCGGAAACGCCAGAACAACTCGCCCGCTTCCAGGCCCGCATCGATGCAGAAGAAAAGATCGAAGCGCGGGACTGGATGCCTGCCGCCTACCGCAAAACCTTGATCCGGCAGATTTCCCAGCACGCTCATTCTGAAATCATCGGCATGCAGCCGGAAGGCAATTGGGTAACGCGCGCACCTTCATTGCGCCGCAAAGCTTCATTGTTGGCCAAAGTGCAGGATGAAGGCGGGCATGGGCTTTATCTGTATGCCGCGGCTGAAACACTGGGGATCAGCCGCGAAGAAATGCAGGACCAACTGCTGTCTGGCGCTGCCAAATATTCCTCCATCTTCAACTACCCGACCCTGACTTGGGCAGATATCGGGGCCATTGGCTGGCTGGTCGATGGTGCCGCAATTATGAACCAAATCCCGCTTTGCCGTTGTTCTTACGGGCCATATGCGCGGGCGATGGTGCGGGTTTGCAAGGAAGAAAGCTTTCATCAGCGCCAGGGCTACGAAATTATGACCACCCTTGCCCAGGGTGCCCCTGAACAAAAAGCGATGGCCCAGGATGCGCTGAACCGCTGGTGGACGCCCTCCGTGATGATGTTTGGGCCGCCGGACACAGATTCAGTGCATTCCGACCAATCCATGACCTGGAAAATCAAGCGCTTTACCAATGATGCACTCCGCCAGCGCTTCGTAGATGCAACAGTGCCCCAGGCAGATTATCTGGGCCTCACCATTCCTGACCCCGAATGCAAATGGAATGATGTGACCCAGCACTATGATATCGGCCCACTGGATTGGGATGATTTCTGGAAGGTTGTCAAAGGCGGCGGCCCGATGAATCGCCAACGCATCGCTGCACGCCAAAAGGCTGACGACGATGGCGCATGGGTGCGTGAAGCTGCCCTCGCCTACGCCGCGAAGCGGTCCACGCAGCAGGAGGCCGCCGAATGAGCGACCGCGCCCGCCTGCCGCTTTGGGAAGTGTTCATCCGGCCTCGCAATGGCTTGGCCCACCGCCACGTTGGCAGCGTTCATGCGAGTGACGCAGAAATGGCGCTGATGGCGGCGCGGGATGTGTATACGCGCCGGGGCGAAGGCCGCTCTATCTGGGTAGCCCCCGCCAGCGCCATCGCTGCAAGCGACCCTGATGAAAAAGCGGAGATGTTTGACCCCGCTGACGACAAGACCTACCGCCAACCAACCGATTACCACGTGCCGGAAGAAGTGGGGGACATGTGAGCGACCCTACGCTTTTCCAGTATGTCTTAGGCCTTGCTGACGATCAGCTCGTGCTGGGCCATCGGCTTAGCCAATGGACAGGCCGTGCGCCGATTCTGGAAGAGGAACTCGCGCTCGGCAATATTGCCTTGGACCTGATCGGCCAGGCGCGCGGTCTATACCAATATGCTGGCGCGTTGGAAGGTGCAGGCAGGGATGAAGATGCGCTGGCCTATCATCGTGACGCGCGCGGCTACCTGAACCTCACCTTGGTCGAGCAGCCGAATGGCGATTTTGCCCAGACCATTGCCCGGCAGCTGTTCTATACGGCGATGGCCCTGCCCTTCTGGCAAGCAATGACGGCCTCAACCGACCAACGCCTTGCTGCGGTTGCGGCCAAGGCGGAGAAAGAAACCGCATATCACCTGCGCCATGCCACCGAATGGACTGCCCGCTTAGGTGACGGCACGGATGAATCCCACCGGCGGATGCAGGCCGCGATCAACCAGCTTTGGGCATTTACCGGCGAGCTTTTCGAGATGATTGCCGCTGAGGCCGGATTAGCTGCAGCAGGCATCGCACCTGATCGCAAGACCTTGCGCGCGGCCTGGGATCGCACAATCGACGCCACTCTCAGTGATGCCTCTCTCACCCGTCCCGATGATAGTTGGATGGCGGAAGGCGGCCGCGATGGCCTTCATGGTGAAGACCTGGGCCACATGCTGGCAGAAATGCAATCGCTCCAACGCATGCATCCTGGCCTCCAATGGTAGTGGCCACTGAAACAGCATGGGCGGCAGTAAGCTCTGTCTCGGACCCCGAACTGCCGCCGCTGACAATCGCAGACTTGGGCGTGCTGCGCGGCGTTGATGCAGATGCTTCCGGTCGCATCATTGTCCGCATAACGCCGACATATTCAGGCTGCCCGGCGATGACCGTCATCCAGATGGAAATCGAGACAGCGCTCGCTAAAGCCGGGATCAAGAACGCCCGCGTCGAGACAGAATTGGCACCCGCATGGTCCAGTGCCGACATTTCCGCCGAAGGCCGCGCCAAGCTGGCCCATATGGGCATTGCACCCCCGCCAGGCCCCGGCGCATCCGTCACCTGCCCCAGATGCGAAAGTACAGTGACAGAGGAACTCAGCCGCTTTGGCGCGACTGCATGCAAGTCGCTGTGGCGCTGCACATCCTGCCTGGAGCCGTTTGAGGCTTTTAAAGCGCTATGAGCAGTCGCGGTTTCAAACCCTTAACCGTCAAAGCAACGCGGCCCGAGACCGCTGACGGCCTTGTCGTGGCATTCGACATGCGCCCGGCACTTGCGTTCGCACCGGGGCAATATTTGACGCTGAGAGCTGAGATCAACGGTGCCGCCGAGCAACGCTGCTATTCGATCTGCTCCGCCCCTGGGGATCCGGTAATAGAGGTCGCGATCAAACGCGTTCCCGGCGGTCGGTTTTCAGAGTGGGCCCACGAAAACCTGAAACCAGGTGCCACACTGGATGTCATGGCACCTGAAGGCCGGTTCGGATGCTCGCCGGGCTCTGCCCCAGCCCGCCGCTATCTCGCCATTGCTGCGGGGTCTGGCATAACGCCGGTAATCAGCCTTGCGCGGACATTGTTGGCGGCTGAGCGATCCGCAAGTTTCACGCTGGTCTACGGCAATCGGGATATGGCATCGATCATGTTCCGGGAAGCGTTGGATGACCTGAAAGACCGTTACATGGCGCGGTTCTCAGCGATCCATATATTGAGCCGCGAATTGCAGGACGTGGACCTGTTCAACGGCCATATCAACGGCCCTCGCCTACAGGCCTTGACCGCAGCGGGACTAATTGCGCCAGCAGACGCTGATCTGGTCTTTGTCTGCGGCCCAACGGCCATGATGGATGCTGTAGAGGCCGCCCTACCTGCATTAGGCGCTGACCCAGCCTGCATTCAAACTGAACGCTTCCTGCCAACGCCTGGGGCTGCGATCCGCGCACCCGACACCGCCGATACACCACCGGAAGGTGCGCGCGTCACCGCGATTTATGATGGCACCGCGCGGACATTTCAGATGGTGCCCGGTGAAAGCTCAGCCATTCTCGCAGCCGAACGCGCCGGGATAGACCTGCCCTCATCCTGCCGAGGAGGCATGTGCTGTACTTGCCGCGCCCGCGTCGTTGAGGGCAAGGCCGAAATGGCGGTCAACTATTCGCTGGAAGACTGGGAGCTTGAGGCGGGATTTATCCTGACCTGCCAATCCTGGCCAACAACGCCAACACTGACCTTAGACTTCGACGACGTTTAGCGCCTTACTGGCTACCACGCGTCATATCCTCAGACATGGCCCATAGCCGTTCCTGCGCCGCTTCATCCATGGACTGCTTGGTCGAGGTCACCGCCCGGCATTCAGAGAAGTATTTGCCAGAAACGCCCTCTACCTCAGGCGAGCGCGCCAGATAGGTTTGTGTCTCAGCACCTTTTTGAACAGAGATCGCCGAAACCCGCATTCCGATATTCAGGATGACAGCAAAAGCCCCGCCATTATCCTTACCAAACCGGGTTTTCACGAAGCCCGGATGCAACGCATTCGCCGTCACATTGGTGCCTTCAAGCCGACGGGCGAGTGCATAGGTGAACATGATATTCTGCAGCTTGGACCGCTGATACGCGATCCATCCGCCCATGCATCGCTTGTAGACAGCCGTGCCGTCCATATCATCAAAATCAACCGAAGCGCCCACATGCGCCCGGCTGGCGACGTTGACGATCCGTGCGGATGGTGCCGCCTTCAATCGGTCGAGCAGCAGGTTTGTCAGTAGGAAATAGTTCAGATGATTGAGCGCAAGCGTCGCCTCAAATCCTTCCGCCGTCTGCTTGCGCTTCCAAAAAATCGCGCCGGCATTGTTAATGAGAACGTCGATGCGGGGATAGAAATCCGCCAGTTCACCCGCGACGCGGCGCACATCTTTTTGCAGTGAAAGATCAGCTTGCTTGAACGTAATGTCCTCATTCCCGCACTCAGCACGTAATTCTGTGGCGATGCGTTCGCCCTTCTGAGCGTTGCGAGCGACAAGCGCCAGCGTCCAGCCGTCCTTGCCGAGCGTGCGGGCAGTCTCTAAGCCGACGCCGTCCGTTGCACCGGTGATGACGCAGATTTTTTGATTCATCGGCCAAGTCTCCTCTGATCTGCACCATATAGCGCGGATTGGCCGATATGCTAAAACGGACGCATCATTTTTGCAGGAACCACACCCATGACCATTTCCGAAGCTGATCTCTCCCGTATCGCGGCCTCCGTAGACGAAGACAGGCTGTGGCGCATGCATATGGAAATGGCGAAGTTTGGGGCCACTGCAAAAGGTGGCGTGTGCCGCGAAGCACTGACGCCCGAGGATAATCAAGCCCGCAAGCTGCTTGCAGAATGGGCCGCTGAGCTGAACTGCCATGTAAGCATGGATGCCATCGGCAACATGTATATCCGCCGCCCTGGCTCTGACCCATCTGCCGCGCCGGCTGCAACGGGCTCCCATTTGGATTCGCAGCCGACCGGCGGCAAATTCGATGGCGCGTTCGGTGTTCTAGCCGGTATGGAGGCGCTTTATGCGTTGGACGCTGCCGGGATCACGACCACCCGCCCGATTGAAGTCATTAATTTCACCAATGAAGAAGGCGGTCGTTTCCAACCAGGCGTGATGGGCAGCCAAGTTTATGCCCGCCCGGAAGAATTAGACCGCATGCTGAACGTGATCGGCCAGGACGGCGTCAAACTGGCTGATGCCCTGGCAGAAACCCGCAATGTGCTTGGCCCGTTGGACGACCATCCCTTCAAAGCGGACGTCGCAGGCTTCGTTGAAGCGCATATTGAGCAAGCACCCAGGCTGGAGGAAACCGGCAACACCATCGGCGTGGTGACCGGCATCCAGGGCTCCCGTAAATATTCCGTCGAAGTTATTGGTGAGGAAGCGCATTCTGGCACGATGCCGATGCGCCGCCGCAAAGACGCCAGCCTTGCCGCCTCACAGATGGTCGTTGGCCTGCACAGGCTGATGGAAGATCCAGCGGACGTGATCCGCTTCAATGTTGGCCGTATGCAGGCCTATCCAGGTGCGCCGTCTGTCGTGCCGGGCCGGGTGCAATTCTCCATTGATTTCCGCTGCCCAGATGATGACGTCCGCGAGGCGCTTGGCAGCCAAATCGCCGGATTGTGCAAAGCGCTTGCAGGGCCATGCCAAGTCAATGTGAATGAAATCCAGCGCTCCAACACAGTGCCATTTGATAAAGGCGTGATGGATATGATCCGCCGCGCTGCAAACCGCGCTGATGCGCCGAACATGGACCTTCTTTCAGGCGCTGGACATGACGCCCGCAACATGGCCGCACTTTGCCCCGCCGGCATGGTGTTCGTGCCTTGCAAGGATGGTATCAGCCACAATGAAGCTGAATCAGCGACAGCATCAGACCTTGCCGCCGGCGCACGCGTCATCGCACAGACGGTGGCGGAAATGGCTGGTTAAGGGCCTTTATATTCAGGAGTACTATTTTCAATAGAAGCCCGGACTGCTTCCTTATGATCAGCAATCTGGGCGATCTCAACCAGCCGGTCCGCCACTACGACAATGAGTGGTGGTGCCTGCTTGAACGGCAAATTTGTATCGGGCTTTTCGTGATGACTGCGCTTAGCCTAAGCTGGCCGCTGATCAAACGCATGAGACCAAAGAAACAAAAGGACTATCACCATGGCATCTCGCCCCATTACCCCGCCGGAAGACCGCGTTCTAGCGCATAAAGAAAACGGCGTCGGCTGGCTAACGTTCAACCAGCCCGAACGCCGCAACGCCATGACGTTAGAAATGTGGGAGGCCGTAACTGCTGCAGTTGAGGACTTCTCCAAGGACCCAGACATCCGGGTTGTTGTTATGAAAGGTGCTGGGGACAAGGCCTTCGTTTCTGGGGGTGACATCTCCCAATACAAGGACAACCGGGCGACCGCAGAAGCCGCAGCCATCTATGCCGCCCGTTCTGGCGCGGGCCGAGAAAGCCTTGCCAATTTGGACAAGCCGCTGATTGCGATGATCCGGGGGTTCTGCCTGGGCGGCGGCCTTGGCCTAGCGCTCACAGCGGATTTCCGCGTGGCATCCACGGACAGCCAGTTCGGCATTCCTGCCGCCCGGCTAGGCATCGCGTATGCATTCGAAGGCTTGCGCACGCTGGTCGGCCTGGTTGGCCCCGGCATGGCGCGGAAGATGATGTATACGGGCGACCGTTATTCCGCCGAAACCGCCCTCCAGATGGGCATTATCGAGGAAGTTACGACGCCAGATATGCTCGAAGCGACCGTTCGCCAGATCGCCGAGCAGATCGCCGTCAACGCGCCGATCTCCATCCACGCTTCCAAGCAGACTATTGCCCAGGTGTTGAAGGATGAGAGCGGTCGGGACATGCAGCTCCTCGCTGATATCAGCCGCAAAGCCGCTGACAGCAATGACTTCACCGAAGGCCGCGTGGCGTTCATGGAGAAGCGCCCGGCTGTCTTCACGGGGACATAAGCGGTTCCTCTGCTGGAGCGTTACCCCATGCCCAAGCATATGATCCTGAACCTCTTCATCCATGGCCGCGGCCACCATGAAGCGGCGTGGCGGCACCCAAAAGCGTCGCCGCTGCCGCTGTCTGATATTCAGTATTTCCAAGGGCTTGCCCAACGGGCTGAGGAAGGGCTGTTCGACAGTATCTTCCTGGCGGATCAGTTGGCGCTCGGCCCCGATGTGGATAGTGCGCCACGCACATGGCTGGAACCGTTAACAGCCTTGGGCGCGATTGCCACGGCGACCAGTAAGATCGGCCTCATCGCGACAGCCTCCACCACCTACACAGAGCCCTATAATCTGGTTCGCCAATTGGCATCGCTGGACCACATCAGCAACGGGCGGATTGGCTGGAATGTCGTGACGTCATGGTCCGTGCCTGCTGCGGGTAATTATGGCGATGCGGCGCAGGTCAGCCATGACATCCGCTATGCGAAGGCGCGGGAATACATCGAAATCGCCAAAGCGCTTTGGGCAAGCTGGGACGCGGACGCCATTCAGGATGACCGCGCCGCTGGTCGCTATGCCCGTGCCGACGGCATCCGTCCCATCAACCACAAGGGCGAATATTACGCCGTCACCGGCCCGCTGAATGTACCGCAAAGCCGCCAGGGTCGTCCGGTGTTGATCCAGGCCGGATCATCGGAAACCGGGCGCGATTTCGCTGCCACACATGCCGAAGCCATCTTCACAGCGCATCTGGAGAAAGCTGCAGCACAGGCGTTCTATAAGGATATCAAAGCCCGCGTCCGCCAGAAAGGCCGGGCGGAGGATCAAGCGCTGGTGCTGCCCGGGTTCAGCCCAATGATTGGCTCAACGGCAGCAGAAGCCGAGCGCTTGACGCGCGAGATTAATGATCTAGCGGACCCGGAAGTTGGTCGCACACGCATGTCAGGCCGGTTCGGCGGCCATGACTTCTCTCACCTGCCGATGGATACGCCGCTGTCACCAGAAGACTTCCCGGACCCGGATACCGTGCAAGCGGCCCGCAGCCGCACAGCCGTCATCGTTGACCTGGTGCGCCGTGAGAAGCCGACGCTCAGGCAATTATTGTCGAAGCTCGCAGGTGCCCGCGGCCACTTCACCTTTGCAGGGACGCCGGATCAAGTCGCCGATCTGATGCAAGACTGGATCGAAGACGGTGCCGCGGACGGCTTCAACCTGATGCCACCCGTCCTACCCTATATGCTCGACGTGTTCATAGATGAAGTCGTGCCGATTCTACAGAAGCGCGGGCTTTTCAAAACCGAATATCAGGGCGACACTCTCAGAGACCATTACCGTTTGAACATGCCCTGATTTCGTGGGGGCGCATTGCAAGGAAGCATCGCTATGGCAAGAGGCGCCAAAACCGCCCTCATTACAGGCTCTGGCCGGAACATTGGCCGGGGCTGCGCGCACTATCTCGCCCGCGCTGGATTCAACGTTGTTATCAATGGGTCGACGCAACGGGATATCTGTGACCGCACGGCTGGCGAAGTTCGTGATATCGGCACCGATGCGCTGGTTTGCATGGCGGACTTGGGCGATCAAACCGCTGTCGATCGCATGGCCGCTGAAGCATTGGCTGAATTTGGCCGCGTGGACGTATTGCTCAACAATGCTGCCATCCGCCCATTGTCACCGTTCCTTGAAATGACGGACGCGGACTTGGCTCACGTCATGAACGTGAACACCTATTCCGCCGTATGGCTGTCTCGGGCGTTCCTTCCGGGCATGATTGAGAACGGCTGGGGCCGCATCATCAATTTCACAGGCATGAATGCGCAGGAAGGCAAAGCCGGCAGGCCAGGCGTTACGATGTCAAAGCATGCCATGTGGGGCCTCACCAAAGCCCTGGCGCGGGAGTTTGGCGTCAAGGGCGTCACGACAAACATCATCTCCCCCGGCACCTTCCCCGGTGAGGGCGAGAACGTTGCCCATGATGGCAAACATGGTGCACTCATCGCAGCAAACCCTGTTGGCCGCTTAGGCAAGGCAGATGATATCGCAGCCTTGGTCCAATTGCTTTGCAGCGATAATGGCGGGTTCATCAATGGCCAATTGCTGCCGGTTAACGGCGGCGTAGAAATGACCTAGCGGTTCAAAGGTAGGAGAGAGAGCATGTCTATTCTCGCAATCGGCGGGGCTGGCTTTATTGGGCGACGTTTGCTGCCAATCTTGGCGAAAGCCGGGCATGACGTAACCTGCATGGATATTGACGTCGCGGGTGCGTCTGCAGCGTTCGCTGACCTTGGCGATTCTGTGAAGGTCGTGCGTGGGGACGTGACGCAATTTGATGACGTGATCGGCGCGATGCAGGAATCGAAAGCCGAACGCGTCATCAATCTCTCCTACTTTATCGGCGATCTGGCACCCCATGTGGCGTTCAAGCTGGATATTCAGGGCATGGACAATTGCTTTGAGGCGGCCCGGCGGATGGGTGTGAAACACACCGTGTTCGCAAGTTCGCTTGCCGTGTCCGGCGGCCAAACGGAATTCGGCGAACGGCCCGTGCACGAGGAAGATGAGCGACGCGGCACAACCCAATATGCCGTCAACAAGATCACCAATGAATGGCAGGCACACGATTATCGCCGCGCCTATGACATGACGATCACCTGCGTCCGTCCCGCTAACGTCAACGGGCCGGACAAGAAGTTTGGCTCCATTGATCATGTGAACTGCATTTGCCAACCGGCACGCGGGAAATCCGTTACCTTCCCCCACGCGAACGCCATGCGGAACGTCATTCACGTTGAAGATATGGCCGAAGCATTTGCGCGCATTCTGCTGACCGACAAACCTAAACACACCACCTACAATTCAGGCGGTACGACCGTCAGTTTGGCGGAACTTGGCGCCATGGTGCGCGCCTATCTGCCAGACGCTGATATCCGCTTTGAGAACGAAACGGATGGCCCAACAAGCTCCGGCACCTATTTGATCGACAACACCCGATTGGTCGAGGAGTTCGGCATGCAATACGCGCCACTCCAACAACGGGTGAAAGAGGTCATCAATGATATTCGCAGGGAAGAAGGCTTGCCGCTGGTAGACTAGAGCATATTCGGCTCAGATCGGGTCATTTCGCCAACTAGAACGCCTCGCTGGCTAGGAGCTGATCGCGCTGCGATGCGGGGCATCGCGAGCGGGCGGCGACAACGTCCGGCGAGGCGTTCTAGTTGGCGAAATGACCCGATCTGAGCCGAATATGCTCTTAGCGCCTTAAGTTTCGTGAGGGACTATAGGCGCTTGGTTTCTGACAGGTGGTTTGATCATCAAGAATAGAACCATCAAGAGTCCGATCACTGGCACCGCAACGACGAAGCACCAGGATTTGGGGATGCCTGCGTCCCGGCCACGTTGCACACTTTTCTGCGCCAGCAGGAAGAACAGAAATAGGCCCGCTAAGAACAATGCCATCGAGACAACTGGCCCCAAACCTTGCTTCCCGGCCATATTGCTCAACACATTGGCGATGACAGCGACAGCGAACCAACCAATATAATGTGTACGGCCAAGCCGCTTGCCGGAATTCTCTAAAGCGACGCCAAGGAACGGCGCTGCGACTACCAACGACAAGACTAGAATTTGCCCTGTTTCAAGGCCACCCATCCCGAATCTCCATAAATTTGCTTACTGCCTGCAAGATAGACGCAATTTGATCGAAAATCCTGGCATTTGGTTTAAGCCGTCATTAGACGCGCCATGCCTAGTCTCCAAGGACATTGAGGCAAGTAGCCTCGGTTCGGAGAACGCTTATGTCAGCCCCACGCCGTCAATCCTATCAGTTCATGACTCCAGGTTCAGAACCATCCGGCATGGACGCCGTCGCGACAGAACGTGCGCGTGCAGCAATCGAAAAGCTGAAAATGTCCTACCTAACCGAATGGGCACCAGCAACCATTGATGAGCTAGACCGCCGCCTGCAACTGGCCCGCTCCGTCCCATCAACAGCGCCAGAGCATCTGGAGGCGGCATTCCGCCTTGCGCACGATATGAAAGGCCAAGGGGCCACATTTGGCTACTCCCTCATCTCAGACATTGGCGGATCGCTCTGCGCTATGACGCACGAGCGGGTCGAAGCGACTAACGGCGAT
>Ga0181597_10003205_pt1 | contig 17247 bp, 33 predicted proteins | sample 041ome_5_FD_148647 | JGI IMG/M metagenome (GOLD analysis project Ga0181597, IMG submission 148647) | Coastal salt marsh microbial communities from the Groves Creek Marsh, Skidaway Island, Georgia - 041403US metaG (spades assembly) | ecosystem: Environmental > Aquatic > Marine > Intertidal zone... | reverse complement strand
ATATATTACAAATCTAAATGTCGTACAGAAAATGCATCTGACAAACCCACCCCCCCAACGTTTTGGGTGGCGCGGTCAAAACTTTTTGAGTTTTGTTCCCTGCGTGGGGGACGTGTGCGAAAGTTTGGGCGAACTGTTAGAGCAGTTGACCAACCCCCCTTTTCCGAAAATTTACGATTAAACATCCCGCCCTATTTTACGCCTTGGTTTTCTTTTTCTTTGCTACTGGTTTCCAGTGGGTTTACAATTCCCTCCAATTGTCCGCAACCCCGTAAAAATATATTTTCATATTATAAGTAAAACGCAATTATAAAAAACCATGTTTGCACTTTATCGATAAAATGACCCCGTCCAAATGCCCAGTGTTTACGGGGGTTTGAAGAAAGGGTATGCACTTAATCGATTTTTATTTGGTTGGTTCGACTCCGTGAGATACTTTTACACCATCAAAACAATAAAACATTTATACAATGATAGATTTATTAGAAAAGGAAACAGTATTTTTTAGAGGAGAGGCAATCGGAATAAATTACATATTTGATTGCGACATTGAGATCTTTGTAGATGAACGGGGTGAAATCGCTGATGTTAGCGGATGCGGCTCCGAAACGGCAAAAAAACTATTAAACAAAATTTAATCAAACGGGGGGCAACCCCCCTATTAAAACTTAATCAAATGAAAACAACAAAACACATTGAGAAATTAGCCACAGCCATTAGTAGCGACGAGCCAACAATTTATAGGGAGGCACAAATCAATTATATGGCGAAAGAACTCACAAAGATTAAAAACGCCATGCTATCGGGTAAGTTTTATGCTGGTGTCATCTCGGTTAGTAGATCGGGAATGAGTAGAAAAATCAAACTCGCCTACATTTATAAAAATAGACTGGTGAACATTGGAGACCCAAATATCCTAAAGCTTGCAGGGGTAAGCCCAAACGGATCAATAAACGGGTGCGGTATGGATATGCTTTTCCACGCTCAATACAATCTATTTATAACTCTATGCGGAGGGTATAAAAGAGCGAGGTACACCGAAAGGATGAAACAATACAATAATTTTTAAAGATAAAAGACATGTACAAAACTTATAAAGTGATTAAAGAAGTAATTCCACAACCTCCACAGCCATTAAACCTGAATAATTTTGTTCAAATGGTTAGAGATGACATGATGGCTGGTGCAGCACCAGATGAATACCCAACTGATGAAAAGGTAAGAACAAGAGCCAAATCTTATTATAACTCTTATCTACAGGGTGTTGATGTAGATGATTTATTCTAAGATGCCCCTTTAAAAATCAAAACAATGAAAGCACAACCAACAGAAAAAACAGTCAAAGACATTATTTATAACACATTAGCCCAGGACATAACCGAAGAAGAAAGGCAATATTTAAAAGACATTGTAGAGGTTTGTAATGAAAATCAAAAGTTAATCTTTGGAAAACTAAAAACCCGCCCAGCTTTCAACAAGGAGCTGGAGCTGTTGAAAAAGTTTAATGGGTATCAAGAAACAATTGACGTAATAGAAAACAAACTAAGGTACATAACAGAAACAGAAACACAACACCAATACTAAAAAATAGATTATGGAAAAGTATAGGAATAAAATTTTATCAGGTAATTGTGTTGAAATCTTAAAAAAGATGGAGGATGAGTTTATTGATTTAACTCTAACATCCCCACCATATGATAATCTAAGAACATATAAAGGGTTTGTTTTCCCTTTTGAAGAAATAGTTAAGGAATTATTTAGAATAACCAAAGAAGGGGGTATTGTGGTATGGGTAGTTAATGATGCGACTATCAAAGGAAGTGAAACAGGAACGAGTTTCAAACAGGCTCTTTATTTTATGGAGATTGGATTCAATTTACACGATACGATGATATTCCAAAAAACTAATCCTATACCACAAATATATAGGAAGAGATATAATAGTGTTTTTGAGTATATGTTTGTATTTAGTAAGGGGAAAGTGAAAACACACAATCCAATAAAAGTTGATTGTCTTCATGCAGGTTTAGAACTCAATGGGACAACATATAAGAATTATTCAAAAGGGGAACAGAAAAGAAGCAAACTTGCAAAACCCGTAAAAAAGAAAAAGATAAAAGGAAATATTTGGGAGTATGTTGTTGGTAAGAAAAAAGAAGACCAAGCTGCAAAAGGACATCCAGCACCATTCCCAATGGATTTAGCACGAGACCATATTAATTCTTGGACTAACGAAGGAGATTTAGTTCTTGACCCCATGAATGGAAGTGGAACAACTTGTCTTTCTTCATTACAACTTCGGAGGGATTATATTGGAATAGATATTAGTGAAGAATATTGCGAATTAGCACAAAAAAGAATTGATGAATTTAAAAAACAACCTTTGTTTAACTAAAAATCAAAAAAATGGAAGAAACAATTATCAAATGCAACTGCTGTGAGTCAGAAATTAACACAGACATGGACTTCTTCAGGGTAGGAGAAACTCAGACACTATGCGAAGAGTGTGAAAGAGAAGAGTGGGATGGTGCAATGAGAATCAACATCTTCGGACATTCTGAATTTGAGGAAGGTCAGGCTTTCTACTACAGTAAGGAATTTGGGTTTGCCAATGATTACTTAGAGGAACTGTATGGAGACGTTGAACAATCGATGCCTATCTCCAAAATGGAGTATGTCCGTATAGATGGATGGAGAGGATACAACAGCCCTGTGGTCGTCCGTGATGAATGGACAACATTCGATGGATGGGCGACAGGCTTTGCAGACGGAAGTCTACAGTACAAAAATATCCTTCATGATTTACTTGATGACCTAGCAGAACACCACCATACTTTGTACTGTCCAATTTGGGTAGTTACAGCTAGAACATCAAATGTGTTTAGCACAGCTACAAATATTATGGTCAAGAAAAGCGATTTAAAGCGTTTTGAGGACTTTTTATTCGACAGCTATGGTGTAACACTAGAAGAACTAAAAAAATCACTTAAATAAGCAATGGGGACGACCAACACCAATACTAAAAAATAGAATCATGAGAACAATAGAAATACAAGCGTACAAATTCAACGAATTAGATGAACAAGCAAAACAAAAAGCAATTGAAAACAACATTTATATTAACGTGGACTATGATTGGTGGGAAGATATCTACCAGGAAATGGAGGAATGCGGAATAAAAATTAAAAGCTTTGATCTAGGGCGGAGCCGATCATGTTCCATTGAATTTATAGATGATGCCCAGGACGTCGCAGAAAAAATCCTCAAAGAATGGGGACACCATTCAGCTTTCTATTCTGATGACTGCAAACAGTTTTTAAAGGATCGAGATGATCTAGTCAAGAAGTACGGGACAGGAAACGACGTCGACGGGTACAAAGTAGATGAGGACAAAGAGGACGAATTTGACCAAGATCTTGATGATCTTTACTACTATTTCAGGAATGATATGCAACAAAATATATTACATGTACTAGATGACGGGTACATATACCTGACAAGTGAGGAAACTATTACAGATACAATCGAAGCTAATGAATATGAATTTACAAAAGATGGAAGCAACATTTAGAGATGCACAGATCACCCCAACTGCATACAACATGACCTTTACAATGGTCAGAAACGATAGAAATTTTATCGTCAAATGCACAATCGACAGTAAGATCGAGGAGATACAGTTAATCGACAGCGAAACTATGCGCCCGATCTACGGAGTGGATATCTTTGACGATGCCCTGAAATTAGCTAAAAAAGTTTACAACAAAATAGATTTTCAAACATTAGAACAACCGTTCTATTTATATGAACACAAAAACAAAACACAATGAAAGATAACATAAAATTAAAAGTCAAAGGAGTAAGATATTTCGAGACTTCTAGGGGCGTAGGTTATGAAGCTATCACAAACGTAGAGAACGTAAAAATTTGGAACGATGGGGATGGCGGAATCTCTTATATTCCTCAACATAAACCCTACACAACACCATACTTGAGTTTAACTGATATGGAATTAGAGAGCCTCATAGATGACTATGAGATAAAGAATTAAATAACAATTAAACAAGAGGATCACATTCATTTGATAATTATTGTTTTGTTTTAAGGGCGGGGCTGATCCTCCCCCGCATCTTAAACAAACACAGAAACACAAACTCTATAAATAAAATGAAAAGAATAGTAAACACGAAAGTTATTGAGACGGAGATAATGTTCAATGGAGACACATACAAGGTATGGGAGTACACCAACGACAACAAAGAGCAAGAGATAGCCATAATGAATCCTGATGGATATGATGTCAGCTTGATAAAGGAAGTTTTGGACGGACAAATAATTGAGCAAATCATGGTATTATCGGCAGATCCTGAGCAGTACATTCACGAAAAATTTTGTTCATTCAAAAAAGAAAAACCATGATAAACATTGAAACCATAAAAAGAATTATTGAAGACATAAAAGCAGATGACGAATGGGTGCAAGATAGCCATGATCATGCGGAAAAAAGAGGCGTAGACAGGGCGCTTGATATCCTTTATAGACACTTAGAAGAAACTTATAATCATTAACACCTAAAAAATAAAATTAAAACACAGAAACTATGGGATTAGACATGTACTTACAACGTAAAAGATATGTAAAAAACTGGGATCACAACCCTTCAGAAAAATTTTTTTCAGGGATTGCATTTCAAGGAAACAAACCGATCAACTTAGAAAGAATAAATTCAATTACTTTTGACGTGATGGATTGGCGAAAAACAAACTGGATTCACAACTGGTTTGTCCGAATGGTTCAGGGGGGATTAGACGATTGCAAAGAATATTTTGTAGAAATAGAGCAACTTGAAGACCTTCTCGACACCATAAACCAAATTTTAAGAGTCTTAGACAGCGAAACTCTTGAAAAAGCACAAAAGGTAGCGGAAGAAAAATTGCCTGCCGTACAGGGCTTCTTTTTTGGGTCTCAAGATTATGATGACTGGTACTTTGATTCGCTAAGAGAGACCAGATACAACCTAAAAAAAGAATTAAGCCTACATCCTGACGATGATTACTATTATCATGCAAGCTGGTAGGAAAGTTATTAACAATTTTTGGACAATTACAAACAACAACATAACTTAGCAATATTATTAATTAAATTCTATACATTATGCAACAAGTAAAACACCACAGAGGAAGAATGTCCATTCAGGGGAAAAACTTCTTAATGAACCTTGATGAAACAGACCCAAACGTAATCAGGAGTATGTTTATGAGAAAATTTGGTAGGCTTATCACCGACAAAGTAATTTTCAAATATGGAAAGAACACTCATAAAAATCCTAAACACACTAACAATGAGTATCAGTTAAATCATTACATGCATACTGATAAAATTGATAGGATTTCTGAAAATGTGTCTAATATAAAACGTTTAAGTCCAGAGAGAGTCTATATTTATGGTAATACAGTAAGGCTCTCTGTTGGGGATATCGAATATGAAATTCCAGTATCTTTGTTCTCTGCTGAATTTATAATTAGCTTGAGAAACAAAGTGACAGACAATCTAAAAAATCAACTATCCTCTTTAAATGGCACAGTTTAAGAAGCTACCGACAGGAATATACATCATGTCTACTAAAGGCGGTGATGGAGTTATTAGATATACTTCACTAAACCAAAAGCAGTATAACAAAATGTACTTGCGAAATGTTTGGTGGAGTAAAACAAAAGAGTTTTTAAATAAATTAAATATAATAACATGGGAAGAACAAAATCATTAGTCGAAGAAATTTTTGACGACTTTGTAGAAACGTACGCAGAGTCAAATAGAGTCGCTCTAGATTGGATGGAGCGGGAGTATTTAGAACATAAAAAACAACAAGATGCTGAAACAACTAAAACAGATGATCTTGAAATCAAAAAAGATCAAAAGACACAAGATTTTTGTGTCAAACCAAATGATGGAGATACACAAATCGATTCCAGCCTTAGCCATTGACAAGGCTCTTTATCGAGTTAGTCTGACTAGCGAAGAAATGCAAAAGAAAATAGAAAACAGAGCCGAACTGATTGTCAAAAGAAGGGAATACTTGAGGGAAATATAAACTTAATGACACTAATAACAGAAAGAAGAAAGTACATGCTTGAAAAATTATGGAGTAAGGAGATCAAGCTCCAACGAAAGCACACGTTTTCTGACGGAAGTCAAGCTATATTTTTACCTGGACTAAAGCTAGAGAAGATAGACGATAAGATACAACTCTACCAAACTGGATCTGATATATATAAGATAGTCGAAACTCCCCACTTAATATATGCCATGATGAAAGGATTGAGGGAGTTGTCTAGGTCTTACGTTTATTCGAGAGCCTTATTGTTTAATCTTCAGGATAGCGGAAACAAGATAAAAGCATTTGAAAAATCAAACACACCAACTTTAAATAAAATCAAAGAAAATTATTATGACAACACAAATGACACAAAAATTAGCGAAGCTAATATCAGGACTTGACGTACTGAGAAAGAACAAAAAAAATCCATTTTACAAAAGCAACTACGCCGACATTAATCAATTACTTGCGCAGGTAAAACCGCAAGCAGAGAAGCTTGGGTTAACAATACTGCAACCGATAGTCAAAGATCAAGTGGTTACTGTTATAATGGACAACGAAAGCGGAGAAACCTTTCCGTCCTTTGAAACGACAGAGGCAATGACTGGTTTGACAATAATAGGATCACAGCCACAAGACAGGGGATCTGAGATAACATACTATCGAAGATATTCACTACAATCTTTACTTGCCCTTGAAGCTGAGGATGACGATGCCAACTCGACTGTCAGAAAAAAAACTCAACAAGCGCAGGCCAATAGGCAAAGTCAAAACTATCACAACTTTAAAAATACTAACAACGAAATAGGATTCTAATGAGATCACACAATAAAAGAAGCTTTAGCTTCATTGAAAAAATAGCCAGTAAGAGAGGGTATGTGGTGGATGAAAACGGAATCCTTATAGGTTATAATGGAAATCAACTTAGCAATCATAAGGACAAACAAGGGTATGTTAAATGCACTGTCAGTGTTGACGGGAAAAATATAACACTCTATGCCCACAGGCTGATGGCTTATCAGAAATATAGGGACAGAATTTATGAGAAAGGGAATGTTGTAAGACATCTTGATAATAATAAGACAAACAACAAACCTGAAAACATAGAAATAGGCACATGCTTAGACAACCTTAGGGATATGCCGATTGAATTAATTAGGGAGAGGCAGGAGATCGCTACAAGGAAGACCATTAAATACAACAGAGATGAAGTGGTTGATTACTACAATAAATGCGGAAGATCTAGAAAAAAGACAATGGAACACTTCAACATAAGTAGCGCAGGAACATTACATTATGTTTTAAGCAAAAGAAAATACAATTCATCATGCGATTAAAACAATTTGATACATATACTTTCAGATGCTCCTCACTAGGAAAACTGATGGTAAGCCCAAGAAACAAGAAAGACTTACTGTCAGCGACTACAAAAAAATACCTTCAAGAGATACACAAGGAGGTTGTTTTTGGAAAGACAACAGACATCGAGTCAAAGTATCTTGAGAAGGGAAAGCAGGTTGAGGAAGATGCTATTGAAATGTACAGTAGAGTCAAGTCTCATAGATACACAAAAAATGAAATGTTTTTTGAGAACGATCTTATCTGTGGGACTCCTGATATTATTGAAGATGAACTAATAGATATAAAATCTTCTTGGGACTTTACAACATTTCCTATGCATGAAGAAGAGCTACCAAACTCTGCATACTATTGGCAAATGCAGGGATACATGGCACTAACTGGAAAGAAAGAATCTTTAGTAACTTACTGCTTAGTAGACACACCAATGATGCTTATTCAAGATGAGATCAGAAGATTATCTTGGAAGCTTGGGATGATAGAAGTCCCAGAAGAACTTGAACTAGAAGTCTACGATAGGCTTCAATACGCTGACGTCCCAGAGGAACTTAGAATCAAAGAGTTTAAAGTCGAGTACAACGACGAGGACGTCCAGCGATTGTATGAACGCATAGAAATATGCAAAGAATATTTAACAAGTCTGTCTGTAAGTATAGGCAGTCGCATTCCAAAATCTATAATCTAATATTATGAGTGATTATCAACACAAAGACTTGACAGGAAGTCTTTTCAAAAACGAGTACAAGGAAAAAGATACTCAGCCTGATTACAAGGGAACAGCTTTAGTTAACGGAAGAGAGCTTGAGGTAGCTGGATGGATCAGTCAAACTAAAGCAGGGAAAACGTTTCTCTCTTTAAAATTTGGAGAGCCTTATAATAAAGATAAGGCAGAACAACCAACAAGGAAAGAGCCTGCTATCAGCGACGATCTCCCCTTTTAAATTTTAATTTAATTAACAGAAAGGGGGGTTATCAACCTCCCTTTTTTAATCCAATTCATTATGAAACAACCATCAAGAATAAGAACTAATGTGACCCCAATTAAAATTTGCAAAGTAGTTTATTCTGTAACAGGTATAAATCCACTTAAAAATTTACACACTAGAAAAAGACCTTATGTAGAAATAAGGCAGCTTACTATGTATTTGATCAGGGATTTATGCGTTATTGAACTTGCTAAAGTTGGTAAGTATTTTAATAAAGACCATGCCACTGTTCTTCATGCAGTTAAAACAATGCAAAACGCTATTCACTTTCAAAAGCTACCAATGTTTGTAGAATACTATTATGATTGTATTAGAAAAATAGAAATAGAAAGTTTAAAAAGCGAAACTATAAAGATAGTTAAACACTCGCTTGAGGAACAAGACTTGGACGAGCTAAAAACTATTAATGCAGAGCTTGTTTTTAATATAAATTATTTACTAAAACAATTAGATGAAATACCACAAGGAATTAAAGAAAGATACATAGACAATGAAGAACTCATTCATACAATTAGACAGAAAAATATTGAGCTGGCAGTGGTATAGAAATGCTAATGTGTTTCGTGTATTTATACACTGCCTAATCAAAGCCAATTATAAAGACATGACGTTTGAAAACAGTCTAATTCAACGAGGATCTTTTGCCACATCGTACGACAAAATAGGAGACTCTTTAGGGCTTTCTCGACAGCAAGTTAGAACCGCTATGTCAAAACTCAAAGACAGTAAAATTTTAGAAACAAAAGCAACACCCAAATATCTTCTTGTATCTGTAGTAAAATATAGCGATTACCAAGGTAGTTATAATAAAAACAACACTCAAATAACACCCGATCAACACGAGAATAACACGAGAATAACACCAAGTAATAATATAAATAATATAAATAACGATAATAATATAATAGAAATAGAAGAGGCGAAGAAAATTTGCCTGTCTGATTCGAGGTGGATTAAAGCAGTAATGAACAACTTTCTTTTAAACGATCATCAGTTTCAAGAGTATATAAATAATTTTACAAACCACGCCACACTAAATGGAACTACCTCCACATCTCCACAAGAGTACAGGCAATACTTTGTTAGGTGGTATAAAAAAACTACTGGCAAAGGAATGAATGGTAGAAAGATAATTAAATCCCAAAAGCCCGCACTGTGAAAAACACAATCGAATGGTCGTCAATTGACCTTAAAGGGAAATCTTCTGGACAACATAAACTTGTTTGCCCCGCATGTACTTCGGATAGGAAGAACAAAAGAGACAGGAGTTTAAGTGTAAATATATCTAAAGGTGTTGCCAAATGTCATCACTGCGAAGCTATATCAATACGATCTGATTACAAGGAGAACGTCCGTGTTGATTATAAGATTCCAGAACAAACATGGAAAAATTATACCGATCTGTCTGACTCAATGGTTAAATGGTGCGAATTAAGAGGACTTAGACAGTCCACTCTTAAGGTTATGAATATAACAGAGGAGGTTTATTTTCAGCCACAAGCAGGACAAAAGATGAACAACATTGTTTTTAATTACTTCGAGGGTGATGTTCTTGTGAACAAAAAGTATAGGTCTGGAGGAAAACACTTTACCCAGACAGCACAAACAAAACCAATACTATACAATATAAATGCAGCTCTTGGACAGGATGAGTTGTATATAGTTGAGGGGGAGTTTGACGTATTAGCTATGCATCAGGCAGGTTTTAAAAACACAGTTAGCATTCCCAACGGGGCCAACGACAATGATGACTTTTGGATTAACTCAGAGAGATACCTCCAAGACATTAAGAAGTTTTATATATGCACAGACAATGACGAAAAAGGAGAAGCTGTTGCGGAGAAAATAGTTCAAAGGCTTGGAAGGTATAGATGCGAAAGAATACTTTTCAAAAATAAAGATGCTAATGGTGACTTAATAGAAGGGGATGATATTTTGTTAGAGTCTATAAGATCTTCAAAAAAATATCCTTCAAGCGGTACGTTTACTGTCGATGACATGATGGATGATATCATGGATCTTCACGACAATGGTATGCCGGAAACAATTTACCCTAAGCATCCATGTTTTGGTAATCTTAAAAGCATTTTTAGCGTGATGAAGGGACATTTGGTTGTTGGAACAGGTATTCCTTCCCACGGAAAATCAAACTTTGTTGAATGGTATGTAATGAATTTAATGAAAGACTACAACATGAAGGCATCTTTCTTTTCTCCAGAGCATCATCCAATGGCTCTTCATCAAACAACATTCATAGAAAAGTTCTTTGGAAAAAACTTCTTTAGAGACAACGATGGTCTACCTAGAGTAACAAAAGAAGAGATTGTCAGGTATAAGGAATGGGCACAAGAGAGGCTGTATATAACCTCCGCAGAGGACGGAAAGTTCCCGACCTGGAACTGGCTCATGGAAAAATTTAAAGAGCAGATGTTTATTTATGGCATAGATATATTTGTCATTGATGCTTTTAATAAGCTTGACTATGATGACAGGAAGGATAATGAATTGAGCAGGATTAAAAGGGTCCTCACCCAGTTAACTATGTTCGCTCAAATGAATAATGTTATAATATTTTTAATAGCACACCCAACCAAGATGCAGAAGAATGAGTCTGGCATATATAACAAGCCGTCACTTTATGATATATCTGGGTCAGCGGACTTCAGAAACCAAACTCATGATGGGTTTACGATTTATAGATACTTTGAAGATGTCCAAGAAGAAAATATTTTTATAGATAAAAACCAAATAGAATTTATAACACAGAAGGTAAAGATGAAATTTCAGGGGGAGATGTCTCAAAGAGAAATCTTTAACTATCACTTACCATCTGGTAGATATTACGTTGGACCAAACCCACCAACCTTTGTTTTCGACAAGGTAGAAGCTCCTTTAGAAATGAAGACAGTTAGAGAAGCTTTTGATCTTGATGATTTACCATTCTAAAAGTTATGGGAAGGCCAAAAAAAATTAAAGATGACCCATATTATCACACATACGAGGATAGAGTTGCCATGTCTTGGTGTTTTAGAAATAAGATGAGATGTTTTTTGAAGCCTTTTCAGGAGGGGGAATACAAAGTTGTGGTTGAGTATGTTCAAAACGGGATTATTAAAGAAAAAGAATCTCCAAACAGCTACCTAAAAAATAATGCTTCAAGGGTTATGGCAGGAATATATAGACACTTATACAATAAAAATGTTAAAAACATTTAGTAAGTTTTGTTTTTGTTATCATTTTGTCTAACTTTATTAAAATTTTAGTCATGAGTAGCTTTGAAACAAGATTTGGTAAGTATAGGGGAGAAAGGTTTAACATCTTTCAACTAGATGTTCAGGGGTTCTGCGACAAGATATTGTCTTACAAAACCTTAACAGACAAACAAAAGATCGACTCTCTGCTAGAGCTAGATGCCGTTATGTACGTTAATCAAGGCGTCGACTCAACCAAATCTGAAATAGCGGAAACAAAAAAGAAATCCAGAGTTATTTATAGACATATAAAAAAAATAGACAGCTCACTTGGGGGTCAGTTATTGATTCATCAAGATAAAGATTCATGAAGGGGAAACGGCAGAAGTATATTGAGTATATGAAGAGGAGGCTAGTGGGCCTTTGTAATGATGTTCAGTTCTTTCTACTTCTGCCAGATGCCGGAATTGAACTAGAAAATACTTTTATTGAATTAAAAAGTCTAATCGAAACACTGCACTTGCAAACCAAAGATGATGATTAATATAACTGAATTGATAAATGAAGGGGTCTCTATGAGGGAAGTTAATGGCTACTCTTATGCGAAGATCTCCGAAATTCTTCACGATAAGTATCGGATTGATGATGAGGTGAGAACACAACACCAGACTTCTTCGTTGTTGAGGATGGCTTATACAAAAAAGAAAAGAGTTGATGAGCACCCTGCTTTAGCTGAAGCGTGCGATGAAAGAGGTATTAACGTGTCTAGCGTTGGCCTTGCTTGGAATAAGGACAAACACTGGTCTATTCAATTCAAGCCTAGCTTAAGTGAAGGACCAACGTTTGAAGAGATGCTTAGAGATCACATTCATGACGTACAAAATCACACATTCAATTATGAAAAAATCGAACGACCACGTTATACTGATTCTTGCTTACTTGTTATTGATCCTGCTGATATACACATTGGGAAGCTTGCTTCAAGTTTCGAAACAGGAGAAGATTACAACAACCAGATTGCAGTCAAAAGAGTTAAAGACGGAGTTGCTGGTATTATAGAAAAGTCCAGTTCCTTTAACATAGATAAGATTGTATTTGTAGCTGGCAATGACATCCTTCATATTGACACACCCAGAAGAACGACAACTGCCGGAACGCCACAGGACACTGACGGGATGTGGTATAATAACTTTTTAATAGCAAAGAAACTTTACATTGATATCCTTGATGAACTTATTAAGCTTGCTGATGTACATGTAATGTATAATCCATCTAATCATGATTATCAAAATGGATTCTTTTTGGCGGACGCTATTAAGTCTTGGTATAGGGGGTGTGACAATATAACTTTTGACACTGATATATCTCACAGAAAATATTATCAATATGGCAACTCTTTGATAGGGACAACTCATGGGGATGGCGCTAAGCAGCAAGATCTTCCGTTACTGATGGCACAAGAATCAAAAGAGATGTGGAGTAAAACAAAACACAGGTATGTTTATATGCATCATCTTCACCATAAAGTTTCTAAAGATTATATTGGTGTAACTGTGGAGGCATTAAGATCTCCCTCCGGAACAGATTCGTGGCATCACAGAAATGGATATCAGCATGCTCCAAAAGCGGTGGAGGGGTTCATCCATTCAAAAGATCACGGACAGGTTGCTAGGTTTACTCATTTGTTTTAGTGCTTTACTTAGGAATCATAAACGATATATGGAGAGCTATTGTTGCACTGTACAGCATCGGTGTTTTGTTCTTTGTATTTTGTGTGGTTTTTTTATGCGTTTGTGTTTATAAAATATACAACAAACTATGACAATTTTAGGCTTCTTAGATTCATTAATCATTATGGTTGCTTTATTTTTGTGGGGGTGGTTTATGATTTACTGGTTAAAGTGATAGCTAATGAAAAGATGCAACAAGTGTTATAAAGAGAAACCAGAAAGTAAGTTTAGGGTTAACAGGCTTACTTGTGTTAAATGTGAATACAGGTTTAAACAAAGATGGCTAAGATTATTGGTGAAAGAAAGAAGGCTGACTCCAATTGAAAGGCTTTCTAATAGGTTCGGATACATGGGGACGGCATTTATAATGCTTTCTCCTTACCTTTTGCCTTACAATAATATAGGAGCTTTTACGTATGTTATTGGGGCTTGTCTATCAATGCCACAAGTGTTTGTTGCTAAGCAGTGGAATTTAGTTATAGTGAACCTTAATCTTTTAGTGGGTTATGGATCCTATATGTTTAATTGAAACAATTATAAAGATAGAGATTGGTGAGTTCCAACCAAATGAGAATATGCGACTGCTGGCTTGATGTTGGCGGCTGCTTTTGTAAATTTAAAAAACAAAACGATGAAGGAAAACGAGTTAATAAAGATGAGGAACAAGATCGAGACGCACGAAAGGTTGCTGACGATGATCTTGACGGACCAAAGAAAAACCCAAACCCTCTCGGCTGGGATGCTAGAAATATTACAACGAATGTCTGGATACGACAAAGCGATAAAGAAGCTGAAGGATGATATTAAAAAAGATAGAGAACAAGATACTAAAGAGTCTAACGAATTAATCAAATAATTATGGGAACTGCAATACTTCAGGGCTTTTTCTTTTATGCATTATGTAGAGTGATCGAGGTTGGCCTAGTAAGGATACTCTACAAAATCTTAAATAATGAGTGATAGCATTAAAAAATATCATGAAATGAGAGAAGATGTGGTTTTTAAAATGAAGCCAGATCCTATCGTAGAAAAAATAAGAGGTGAGTTCAGGGACCGAAGTGAGGTCGGGATCAATAAATACGGAACTACATTAGCTGAAAATGAATTATCTTTGGTGGAGTGGATGGAGCATCTAAAGCAAGAGCTTATGGACGCAATACTCTATCTAGAAAGAGCCAAAGATGAGATCAGCAATAGACAGAGTGGTCTTTAGCAGGAGCTTAACTCCTGAAGAACGAGAGGTAGTAGGCATATACGTAGCAAGCGTGTTAATTAGTAGTCCCCTCGAAGAAAATTATTACTATGTCGATTTGGGAAATGTAAACGACAAAGACACATCAATGAAAATATTGACCTTTAGTTCAAAGGAGGTTCAGTGGCAAGCAAACGAGCTTATGTGTACAGACCTTCAGGCTGTGTATGCGATAGCTGAATATGATGGATTTTACGAAGAGCTCATGGAATTGTTGTGGGTTAATGAAGTAAACGATTACGACAGGTATATAGCTCAAACAGAAGCAACCTTAGCGGGAGACGAGCCCGTTAGATATTGCATAGCTAGGTCCGAAAAAGATGCCCTGTTTTATTTCAATTCAATACTTGGCTTCGAGGATATTATAACAATCAGGAAGGATAATGAGGAGATATTCTAAAAAGAAAAAGCAGATAACCCGATCCAATAAAGTAGAGGAAGATGGGATTAAGTTTGCGAGCAAACTAGAGCTGCACATGTATAGGCTTTTAAGAAAAAACAAGATCCCCTCAGAATACGAAGGAAAAACTTTCACTGTGGTTGATGGATTTGATTTTCAGGCGTCGTCGTTCGAAAAAACTGCGTCTAAAAAAATACTACAAGATAGGGGTAACAAAAAAATACTACCCATAAAGTATACTCCGGACTTTATAGATAAGAAAAAGCCTTATAGGTTTATCATAGAGTGCAAAGGAAATCCTAACGAAGCTTTCCCTATCAGGTGGAAGCTTTTTAAAAAACATTTAGCTGATACCGGACAATCTCCAGCTTTATTTATGCCAAGAAATCAAAAAGATTGTGAAGAAGTTATTTGTTTATTAAAAAAAATATTGTAGCTTTGGCTTTAAGCTAAGGGCTTTTGTTGGATTGTGCTCTTAGTCGGGGCGAGAAAGGGGCTGTTAATTCAGTCCCTTTTTTTTATTTAGTTTTCTTGGTTAGTGTTTTTAGGATTTTTATGAGTGTTCTTTCCTTAGCAGGCTTGAAGGCTATTGGTATTCCATAAATGATAGCCTTGATTTCATCGTTACTGAACTTCTGATTCTTAGCCATCATCTTTTTCATCTGCTCAAGAGCAACCTTTGGATCAAGGCCAAGTCTTATGTGAGATTGTAACACTTCATTGGCTTTAGATATAGCTTCTCCATATCTAATAGCAGCCTCATCGTAGGTGTCTTTTCCCTCCCTTAAGTCCGCCCTATAGCTTGACTGTAAAGACTGCATCTCATTGTATGTAGCCTTCATCTTAAAGTAAATAGAAGTCCCGAGATCAACCTCTGTTGTTCTAAATCCTGTTAGTGATATCAATTCATTAACTGTACTTTTATCTTCGTCTGTGACTCTCTCGATAAAGTTAACATATCCAGGCATTATACTTTCAAGTATATGCATACTTCCTTTTGAAAACTTTTTTGGACCAGAATCGGTAGGAAAATATAATGGCTTTCCATTTGAGTTCTTTCCTTCCACAGCTTCCTGTATTGATCTAGTAAGGATCTCTTGATCTAAGAATGGACCAAAGAAATCAAATACAGCATCAAAAGCTTCTTTTGTATTACTAATGCCATCAATCCCTACTCTTTGCACAACCCTAGATATCATGTTGTATGGGTTGTTTGCACTTACATCTATGTAGCTTAGTTTATTATCCCCCATTTCGCGAACAAGAATCTTGTGGTTCTTAGACCACGGGGCAACTACATTCCTTAAGTCTTTTACAGTTAGCATTTCATCTTCCTCTTCATCGTCAAGCATAAATAATTTTGAAAGTTCTGTCCCAAGATAAGTGGTTCCTGTTAGCAATGCCGCTTGAGTTGTCAAGAAAGTAGCGAGTCTAGTCCTTGCATCATTTCTGATCTTTTCGTTTGGATCATTTAATTTAGAAGATGTATCTGATATAACGTTAACACTATTTCTTATCATCTCAGCAGGGAATTGAACAAACGAACCAAACACAAAATTCCTGCTAAGTTTTTTTATAGCTGGAGGAACCCTGTCGTAATTATTATATTGATCTTTAATCTCATTAGCGGCCTCTTCCTTAACTTGTTGTAGCTCTTCTTGCGATAGGTCCTCTAATTTCTTATTGAATCTAGCATCAGCATAAAACTTTTTTCTTTTTTTATAGGCCGCACTTCTAATAATGTCATCCCCAGCCTGGAATATTGACTGCATTCTTTCCGAACTCCACTCTATTCCTTTACCTAGCTTTCCTAGCTTGTATATTGATCTGATGCTTTTTCTTATAACAGAAGCCTGGTCATTGTCTTTGTCAGTAATCCTCTTGTACAATCCAGTTTTTATATCGGCATCATCTTCACGCATAGCGCTTTTAATCATCCCAATGTCAATGTTTTGGCCATGAATCCCCATCTCCTTATACTCTGCAATTTCTTCTTCAAATATCTTTTTCCCCTTAATAGTATTCAAATACTCTTTATGAGCATCCACAAATTCCTTCAAAGAAAAATCTCCTTTACCTGCAAGCATAACCAAGCTAGATATATAGTTTCTCATATAAGATGTCGGGTTGTACACAGTCTTCCATCCTTTAACTAATCCATTCAAATCATATAGTGCCTGTATGGTTGAATCGTTTTGTTTTTGTATTTGTGGAATGATAGACTCAATAACT
>Ga0181597_10003190_pt1 | contig 17292 bp, 16 predicted proteins | sample 041ome_5_FD_148647 | JGI IMG/M metagenome (GOLD analysis project Ga0181597, IMG submission 148647) | Coastal salt marsh microbial communities from the Groves Creek Marsh, Skidaway Island, Georgia - 041403US metaG (spades assembly) | ecosystem: Environmental > Aquatic > Marine > Intertidal zone... | reverse complement strand
TAATAAATTTTTTAAATTATTTCTAACATATTTTGTAAGCATACTCTTAGGATGAGACCAATCATAAATTGATGTACCTCCCCATCCATTAGTTAAAAAAATTACAGGTTTTTTTGATTTTAATTTTTGTGCAATTGCAGGTGCAATACAATCTTTATCTCCATTTGCACCTAAGACTGGATTAGATAAAAAATAAGTTTTATTATTCAGATAATTTAAATGTTTTGATGGTGGATATGGTTTACTAATAACAGAATTAGCAGAGTTTGATTGACCAATTAATACAATTACATCATGTGAAGAAGAAGTTTCATATAATAAATCTGTATTAAAATTATGATTTCTTTCATTAACTAGAAAAATTTTATTAATTCTAGTCTGTTTTGTTTTTTTCCTTCTTATTTTCACAAAATAGATAATATATAAATAACTATTGGATGTAACCTTTTCTAATTTTTATTGCTTGATCTTTAAAAATTTTTTTAATTAGCTTCATATTAAATTTTGTTTTTCTGTCATAGAGATAGATTCCATTTGTTTCTTGCTCAACGTCGGTCAATTGAGTGTAGCAAAAACCTTGAATGTGTTTTGTTTTTAAAACTATCTCTGTTAATTTTTTCATTCTTTCATAAACTTCTTTTATTGTTTTAGGACGAACATGGTCTCCATGGCCCCAAGATCTAATTTTTTTTCTTAAATGATTTGGTAACCACCACACTCCTCCATATTCATCAATAATATATGGCTCCTTTTTATATGATGTCTCAAACTGAGGAAAATTTCTATAAACACCTTTTTTGGGATTAAGTGCCTTCTTTAACTTATCTGGATTTGGCTCGTAATGATGAACAGTCCAGATATCAGTTTTTTGATGTTGATACCCACTAGTCTCATTTACTGGTCTTGTTGGATCTATTTTTTTAGTAACTGCATAAGCTTTACGCATTAATTGTTTATGTTGACTATTACATTCCATGGTATTTGTTTCATTGAATGGTGTCCATGTAATAATTGATGGATGATTTTTTAAGTAATCTACAATTCTTGGCCATTCATGCATAAAAGCTGTCTCTGATGCTTTTGCATTTTCGTTTAATCCCCAGTTTGGAAATTCAGCCCATGTAATGTAACCAAGTTTATCTGCCCAATAATGAAAACGATCTTCAAAAACTTTTTCATGAAGTCTCGCACCATTAAAACCTGATTTCATTGATAATAAAATATCATTTTTTAAATCTTTATCAGATGGAGCTGTCCAAATACCTTTTGGATAAAAGCCCTGATCTAAAACCAATCTTTGATACAAAGGTTTATTATTCAGATAGACTTTATCTTTCTTAATTTCTATTGAACGAAGACCACCATAACTTTTAACAGTATCAAATGTTTGTTTTTGATCCTTGCTTTTTAATTTAATTGTAAAATTGTATAAATTTGGTTTTTCTATAGACCATAATTTAGGGTTTTTGATTTTAATATTAAATTTTTTATCTTTTGTTGAGAAAACATTCGTTGAAATTTTTTTGTTATTAAAAGAAACATCAACTATTAAATTTCCATCAAAATTTGCTGAATAATTTGGTGTAAATTCAAAACGAGAAGATTTTACATTAGGCACTATAAATACACTTTTTAAGTGCTTTTTATCAGCAGCTTCTAACCACACAGTTTGCCAAATTCCAGTTGTTCTTGTATATAAGCAACCCCAAGAATGCAGATGGGGTGATTGTTTACCTCTAGGCTGTGTTCGTCTCTTATCTAAATTCCATTTTTTATAAAGTTTGATATTATCAAATCCTAATTCCCCACCAAAATACCATGGATTTGGGTCCATACTTCCAGGGCATCTTCTATCAATTACATAAACTTTTAAATCATTTATTTCATCAAAATTTACTGCACTTGAAATATCACAACTAAAAGGTGTTGAGCCTCCTATATTCTCTCCAACTTTAATTTTATTTACATATATGGAACATTGATAATCAACTCCACCAAAGTGAATATAAATTTTCTTATCTTTCCATTTGCTATTTAATTTAAAATTTTTTTGGTACCAAACTTCTTGCATAAAATCAGTGTTACCAATTCCAGAAAGTTTACTTTCTGGGCAAAAAGGAACATTAATTTTTTTTGAAAACTTTTTTTTATTTAATAATGATTTTTTAAAACCTTTGATATTTTTAGAATAATCACATGTCCACTGACCATTTAAATTTAGCCAAGTATCTCTTTTGAATTGTGGTCTAGGATGTTCTTTTCTCATATTAATACTTTCAATAGTTTTTGCTAATGGAGGTGCTATTAGCACCTCCATTATTATAGGAAGAAATTAACGAATTAATTTCTTTAGTTTATTATTTGCGTCTTTTAGAGTTGAATCCAACTCTTTCTCACCAAGCATAATTGCAAGTATTTCAGAGTCCAATAACGATACGATCGCACCATAATTTACAGAGTGCGGTGTATCAGTCATTATATCAGCTGTAGATGCATACTCACTTCTATGAGGTAAATTCTTATATGCATCACTGTTAATAACAGATGATCTATAAGACATGTGACCAGTTCTTGACCAATCAATACTGTGATCCCACATAAACTTTGCTAACTTCATAACAGCATCGTATTTTTCAGGACTTGAAGATTTTAATGCTGCTGGAATTGACCACATATGTGAATCAGCCCATGTTGCTCCCTTATCATAAACTGTTGGCATAGGTCCAACATAGTAATTGAAGTCAACATTCTGAGAATAATAATCTACAACCCATGTACCATTATATAAAATACATGCATTACCATCCATCCAGAATTTTTCAGCACTACCATAATCAAGTTCAGGTTGGTAAGCACCCGCAGCTTTAAGATCCAGATAAAGTTGAACTGCATTCTTTACTTCATCAGTGTTAAGAGTTGCTTTTTTTCCATCAAAGAAATTAGAATTTTGCTGCCATGTTAGACTATAAATAGCTCTTGTTTGTCCACTTGCTAAATAATCAGCTCCAACAGCTTTACAGGCATTTGCATGCTCTAACATTTCTTCAGGACTAGAAGGATAGATTGGTTTTCCATCTTTGACTAAGCCAGCTTTTGCCATAAGATCCATATTGGTGTGAAATAAACCAGCATGAATATCAAGTGGAAGACCCCACATACCACCATCATAAGTTAAAGCGTCCATCATCATTGGAACAATATCTCCAGAGTCCATTCCGTATTTTTCTAATTCACCGCTCAAATCAGCAATAGCGCCAATTGATGAGAATTGAGGAATACGGTGTCTGTGCATAATATGAATATCAGGCGCACTATTATCAGCATATCTTGTTTGAAGAATATTGTATGTTTGGCCCCAGTCGAGAACTTCTGTTGTAACATTAATATCAGGATTTTGTTCATTAAATGCATTAATGATAGACTGAATAATACATGCCTCTCCTGATGTAACAGTTGTGTCACTACCTGCATCTTCACAATCACCAAAGAATCTTGCTATCGTAATATCTACAGCCGATGCACTGAAACTCAATAGAGATAGAAATGATGCAAAAAATAGTAATTTTATTTTTTTCATTTTTCCTCCGTATTTACTAAACATTTAGTTAATGTTTAGATAATTTGTATTGTATTATGTTATTAATCAAGTAAAAAATTACTAAAATACTAACAAATGAAAAAAAAAATTACATTAAGGGAAATTGCATCAAAAGCGAAAGTGAGTGCTGCGACTGCATCAATCGTATTGAATGACAAAAAAAATCAAGGAATTTCTGAAAAAACTTGGAAAAATGTTAAAAAAATAGCAAAGAAATTTAATTATTCAGGAAACAACAAAAGGAGACGTTTAGATAAAAGAAAATTTATTTTCTTCATGGAAGAGTTCTCTTATAACGAAAATGTAGCTAGTAAATTGCTTGAGGGCTTTAATGATTTTGATTTAAAAAATCATCAATTTGTATTTTTATTTAATCAATTAATTAATCATAAAAATAATATTAATAAAGCAATAGAAGAATTTAATCCAGACGGTATAATTATTGCCTACAGTTACACAAAAAAAATAGATATAAATTTAAATAATCTCAAAATAAATAAAATATTATTAAATTGTTATAGTGATAATTTTAATGGATTATCAATATTACCTGATGATTACAATGGAGCAAAAAAAGCCGTAAATTATTTTTTTGAAAATAACTTAAAAAAAATTCCTATAATTCTATCAAGTGATACTTGGATGAAAGGTTATAAAGATAGATTATCAGGTTGGAGAGATGCGCACACAGAAAACAATATAGATTATGATGATAGCTTTATTGTTAAACCAGAAAACAATTTAGAAAATGGTGGATACATTGAAGCAAAAAAATTGTTAAAAAAAAATAAAAAAATTGATGCTATTTTTTGTACTTCCGATGAAATTGCCATGGGTGTATATCAAGCATTAAAAGAAGAAGGTTTAACTATTCCTAAAGACATATCAATAATTGGTTTTGATAATTCGAAATTGAGTTTACTTGTAAAACCTAAACTTACAACTGTACAACTACCTTATTCAGAAATGACACAAAAAGCCATTCAACATATAATTGATCCACAAAAATTTGATGACAATTTTAATATTTTAGTTGAGTCACCGTTAATTAAAAGAAAATCTGTAAAGATAAAAAAATGAAAATTAAAAACGACAATTTTTATGCGTATTTATTTATATTACCTTTTATGTTCTTCTTTCTTTCTTTTCTAATCTATCCATTTGGTAAACTATTTTATATGAGTTTTTACGATTGGAATTTAATGGCTGTAGCTATTAATCCAGATAACAAAGAATTTATTGGATTTGAGAATTATATATATTTATTAGCTGGTGAAGGTGTTTATTATGATTTTACTGTTTTTTTTACTCCAATAAAGATTTTTCTGCTTATCCTCATAATTGCTACTATTTATATTTTTCATAAAAATGAAATATTAAAGCACAATGTTGGTTTAAAATTTTTCTTCATATTTGCATTGATTGTCTATTTTATGAATGGAATTAAACCTACAGAAGATGCGTATTGGGAAGATGATCTTTTTTGGAAGACAGTAAGAAATACAATTATCTTAGCTTTTTACTCTGCCTATGGTGTTACCTTCATTGCTATTATGATAGCCATTGCAACAAATAAAAAAGGTATAACATTTACTATAATTAGAACGATGTTCTGGGCAACTGGAGGTGTTGGTGTTGTGGGATTATCATTAGTTTTTGGTCAACTTTTTGCTCCATATGCAAGTTTAGTAAATAATGCCTTAGAGGCATTTGGGTTTGATGCTTATCCTTTTACACAAAAAACAATTGCAGGAAGATTTGTTATCATTTTTGCAACTGTTTGGTGGACAATTGGTTTACCAATAATTTTGTTTATTGCTGCCCTTCAACAAATTCCTGATGAAAGATACGAAGCGGCAAGAATAGATGGTGCATCAAATAGTCAAATGTTTTGGTATATAACTTTACCAGGGGTAAGTAGAATTTTCCTTCTCGTGTCTGTTTTACAAATTATTGGTCATTTACAAATATTTGCTCAGTCACAACTTTTAACTGGAGGTGGACCCGATAATAATTCTAGAACACTAGTTCAATTAATTTATGAATATTCTTTTAGAGATATGAGAATGGGCTCAGGTGCTGCTGTATCGGTGGTACTATTTTTAATCATAGGTTTTTTTACCTTTTTACAATTTAGGTTATTTAAAGAAAATGAGTAAAAGATTAACTCTGAATTTTTTTGTGATTTTAATAGTATGCTTGATATGGTTTACCCCAGTTGTATGGGTAATCTCTCTATCTTTTCAACCAAATGAATTATTACAAAAAACAACTACAAATTTCTTATTTGGATTTTTTCCCATTCCTTTTACTGTTGAAAATTATATTAAAATGTGGAGTTCAAGTTTTGATGTATGGGTTATGAACAGCCTAATAGTTGCGATATGTGCGACTTTTTTTACTACAATATTTTGCTCTATGGCAGGATATGCATTTGCAAGAATTGATTTTTTTGGGCGCAAATTTATTTACCCACTTGTTCTGGCTGGATTAATGATACCTGGTGAATTATTATTTATCCCCCTATTTACTCAATTTAGTTCTTTAGGATTAAATAATTCACACGTTGGGTTATTTTTACCAAAACTTGCAATACCATTTGGTGTTTTTATTATGACACAATATTTTAAAGGTGTTCCAAAAGAAGTAGAGGAAGCTTCTGTTATTGATGGAGCTAATCGTTTGCAAATTTTTTTTAAAATTATGTTGCCATTAGCAATACCGGCTCTTTTCACTGTCGCCATAGTAAATTTTGGTGGAGCATGGAATGATTATGTTTGGCCTCTTGTTTCTGCTTCCGAAACACATATGCGAACACTTCAAGTTGGTATGTCTCTTCAGTTAGGAAATAGATTGGGTATGTATATGGGTACATCTTTAGCGGGCATTATCATTTCTACTATGCCAACTATTTTTCTCTTAGTATACTTTCAAAAATATTTACTAAGAGGTTTTGCAATAGGAACAAAATAAAATTAATTTTTTAACTCTTTAAATTTATTTAAATCCTTGTTTTCTTTAGCTTCCCAGAGTTTTTGTATAACTAGCATATTATATTCTCCTTTTTATATTCTCCTTTTCATCAATAAATGTATAATTTTTAAATAATTCTTACTATAAAAAAAGGAGGTAAAAATGTCTGTTGCTAGAATAACAACATTAAATTTCAAATCAAAAGAAGGTGCTGATCAAGTTGAAGAAACTTATAAAAATAGTGCACCAACAGAATTTGCTGAAGCAGAACAACTATTAGAAGTTCGTGTAAATGATACAACATTAATATTTGTTTCACTATATGCTGATAACGATGCTATGGAACGAGCTTCTGCTGCTAGATCAAAAAGAATGGATATAAATAAAGATATTATTGAGTCAATGGATGGTAAAACTGGTGAAGTAATTTTAAATCATTCTAACTAAAATATTTTTTTATAATAATTGAGGGCGCTTATTGTGCCCTTATTTTTTTTTTACTTCTTTTTTATTAATTAAAATCATCGCAACACCAGAAATAATGATAGCTCCTCCAAAATAGGCATAAGTATTTGGTGTTTCATTAAGAATGAATATGGATGTTAACAAACCAGTAATTGGAAAAAGTAATAATACAGACATTACGTTATTAACTGGGTTTCTTGATAAAACACTGTACCAACAGCTGTAACCAATCACATTCATTCCAACAGCTAAATATATTACTATTATCCAAGCCTGGGATGACGCGTTATAAATATAATCTAAAGTATTTCCTTCAATAATATATGAAGCAATTATACATTGTGGACCAGAAAATATACCTAACCATGCAGTTAATGCTAGACCACCTATTTTTTCTGACACATCTTTTGCAAACACTTGAGCTAATGACCACAAAAAAGCTCCTGAGAGAATTAAGATTACACCTATTATTTTTCCTTCAAGATTAGGGTTTCCACTTAAAATTGCTATTCCAATAAAAGCTACAAATAATCCAATAATATTTTTTAAAGGAACTTTCTCACCAAGTAGAAAATAAGCAATTAAAATACCGAAGGGTATTTCGGCTTGAACAAATAGAGTAGCTGAAGCCCCGTCAAGAATTTTCAATCCGTAAAAGCTCAAAGAATATTGAACTGATCCTCCAATAATTGAAATAAAAAACATTTGTTTTATAAAATTTTTTGGAAAAGGAAAAAAATAACACATTAAAAGTCCGGATAAAGACCAGCGCAAACCATTTAGTAAAATTGGAGGAAAGGACTCCATAGCTGGCTTAGCTATTACAAAGCCAAATCCCAAAACACATGGTACTAGTATAGCTAGAAATAAATCCTTATTTGACATGCAAGGATTTAAACAAAAGGAATATTACAAAGAACTCCAGTTTTGATTTCGTTGTTAATCATTATTTCAATTTTTGTATCAACTTCAAAAAAAGGTTTATCTATCATAGCAATACCTATAACTTGATTAAATGTAGGACTATATACTCCAGATCGCAACTCCCCTACTCTCTTTGAATTAATTGTTATATCTATTGCTTTAGAAACATTAATTTCATTAAGATCAATTTTCACACCCATTATCTTTTTTGATATTCCTTGTGATTTAATTTGTTTTAGTTTTTCTTTTCCAAGAAACTCAATATCGTTATCTAAATTTACATATTTATCAAACCCACATTCAAGAGGATTGTCATTTGAATCAAAATCATTACCATAGGACAACAACGCAGACTCAATTCTTTCTATAAGATGAGGGCACCCCGGCTTAACATTAAATTCTTTGCCAATTTCAAATAAATAATCATATAGCTCAAGACCTGATTTAGTATCCTCAACATAGATCTCATAACCACCTTGCTTAGACCATCCTGATCTTGCAATGAGGTGTTTAGTACCTCTAAAATCAAAATAATCAAAACCAAAAAACTTTAAGTCATTTATTGCATTTCCAAAAACTTTTTCCATTAAAGCAAAAGACTTAGGTCCTTGAACAGCCATAATATCAACATTAGGTTCTATAATATTAACTTTATAATTTTTTCCTAAAGCAAGTCCTTTAGCAAATAAAATCACATCTGAATCAGCAATAGATAGCCACCATTTATGATTATTAATTTTTAAAACTACTGGGTCATTAATAAGTCTAGCATTATCATCTATTATTGGACAATAATAACAGCGACCATCTTTTGATTTTGATAAATCTCTACATGTCATTAATTGCACAAGCTCTGCAGCATCTTCTCCAGATATTTCCACTTGTCTCTCAGCTGCCACATCCCATACTTGAACATGTTCTTTTAAGTGAAAATAAGTCTCCTCTAATGTGCCTTCAAAACTAGCAGGAAGAAGCATATGATTATATACAGTGTAAGCTTTTAAACCCTGTTTTTCTATTCTAGAAGTATAAGGAGTAGAACGAAGTCGTTTAGCTTTTGCTATTTGTATATTGCTCATTTTATTGAAGTCATTAATTATTTCGCTACTCGAAGTCTACAAGATTCATACTATTTAAAAAACTATACTAACTAGCTAATGGTGAAAAAAATAACTGTTAAATAACAAATCTATATAATTAAACTTAATAGTAGCGAATTAGTCATAATTAATCTAATGGCCGTCCTGCATTAAAAAAAATAAATGACTGATAATATTAGAAATATAGCAATAATCGCCCACGTTGATCATGGGAAAACTACGTTGATAGATAATATCATGAAGCAAAGTGGTAGTTTTAGAGAAAATCAGTCAGTTGATGAAAGATTAATGGATTCCGGTGACTTAGAAAAAGAAAGAGGAATTACTATTTTAGCAAAACCCACATCTATTGTTTGGAAAAATACAAGAGTAAATATTATTGATACACCTGGTCATGCTGACTTTGGTGGTGAAGTAGAAAGAGTACTGGGTATGGCTGATGGAGTAATTTTACTCACTGATGCTGCTGAAGGTCCGATGCCGCAAACAAAGTTTGTTTTAGGTAAGGCTCTAAAACAAGGATTAAAACCAATTGTTGTTATTAATAAAATTGATCGAAGTGACGGCCGTCCAGAAGAAGTAGTGGACGAAGTATTTGATCTTTTTGTTGCTCTTGAAGCTAATGACGAACAATTAGACTTCCCTATTCTTTACGCATCAGGTCGAGATGGATGGTGTACAAAAGAATTGGAAGATAAAAGAGAGAACTTACATCCATTACTTGATTTAGTTCTTGATTATGTATCACCGCCTAAAGTCGAATTAGACAAACCTTTCGCAATGTTAGCCACACTGTTAGATTCAGATCCATTTTTAGGCAGATGCTTAGTGGGTAGAGTGGAACAAGGTATTGCTGACGTAAATGCAAGTGTTCATGCTTTAAACTTAGATAAAAAAATTATTGAAAAAGGAAGAATGACAAAGCTTTTTCGATTTGAAAGCAATAATAAAGTCCCAGTAGAAAAAGTACAAGCTGGTGATATTATTTGTATCGCAGGATTAAAAGATGCTTCTGTATCAGATACAATTAGTGACCCCTCAGTTTTAACACCACTTAAATCTACACCTATTGACCCCCCTACTATGTCAATTACAATTACTGTTAATACATCACCACTAGCAGGATTGGACGGAAGCAAAGTAACATCTACAATGATACGTCAAAGATTAATGGATGAAGCTGAATCAAATGTTGCAATAACTTTTATGGAAAACAGTAATAGAGACTCTTTTGAAATTGGTGGGAGAGGCGAATTACAATTAGGTGTATTAATTGAAACAATGAGAAGAGAAGGGTTTGAAATGTCAGTTTCAAGACCTCGAGTTATTTATAAAGAAGATGATCAAGGTAATAAACTTGAGCCAATGGAAGATGTTACCATAGATGTTGATGAGGAATTCTCTAGTTCAGTAATTGATAGCATGAATAAAAGAAAAGCTGAAATGCTGGATATGAAAAGTGCTGGATCTGATAAAACTAGAATAGTTTTTCGTGTTCCTTCAAGAGGTTTAATTGGGTATCAAAGTGCATTTCTCACGCAAACAAAAGGAACTGGGGTCTTAAATAGAATTTTTCACTCGTATGATCTTCATAAAGGTCAATTTGCTGGAAGAAGAACTGGTGTATTGATTGCAACTGAGACAGGAACTTCTGTTGCCTTTGCATTATGGAAACTACAAGATCGAGGTCCAATGTTTATAGATCCACAAACTAAGGTTTACCAAGGGATGATTATTGGGGAGCACACAAGAGAAAATGATCTTGATGTAAACGTATTAAAAGGAAAGCAATTAACTAACGTTAGAGCTTCAGGAACAGATGAGGCAGTAACTCTTATGCCGCCAAGAAAAATGTCTCTGGAACAAATGATAGCTTATATCAAGGAAGATGAATTACTAGAGGTTACACCTAAAAACTTAAGATTAAGAAAAAGGTTTTTAATACCCCATGAGAGAAAAAAAGCTTCTTAGTGCTTAATTCCTAAAAAATATAAGACACTCGTCAAATCAGTATTATTTATTTGATTATCAAAATTTGCTTTAACAATATCTTGTGCTTCAAAAGCTATAGGCAATCCTACCGAAAGTAACATATTCATATCATTTGCAGCATCACCAATACCAACAATCTGATTTTTTTTTAAATTTAGTTTTTTAATTAAATTATTAACTATTTTTTCTTTATAATTTGCATTGATTATTGGGCCATTAGTAGTTCCATCAAAAAGATCACCAATAACTCCAAAACTATTAGAATACTCATGATCTATTTTTAAATAATTTTGAACATATGAGGTTATTGGTTTAAATCCTCCAGAAACTAGAACAGTAGTAAAATTATTATCCTTTAAAACTCTAAATAATTTCTTTGCACCTTTTTTAAATGTAATAATGCGTTTTGCCTCCTCTAATGATGACAAACGCAATCCTTTTAAAAGATGAACTCTGTTTTCTAAAGAAGTAGAAAAATCTAAACGACCTTTTAATCCCAAGTCAGTAATTTGTTTAACTTCTTTGCCTTTACCCAAAAAATTAGCAATATCATTCAAAGTTTCATTTTCAATAATTGTTCCATCCATATCAGAAATTAAAAGTTTCTTTTTTCTCTGCGCTGATAACTGTAAACAAAAATCAACTTTACTATTTATTAATCTTTTTTTTAAATTTTTTAATTTAAAATTACCTAATGGATCATAAAAATAAAAATCTCCTGCTTTATTTATTTTTAAAATGGTGTTTTTTTTAAAATTTATATCAAGAGAAATTAAATATTTCTTTGTTGTAAGTATAAGATTGTTAAATTGACTTTGATCTGACTCTTGTAAAACAAATGTTAATACAAACAATTCATTTTTGTTCATATTACAATAGATTTTACTTGATTGACATTTTTGATTTTACGTAAGTAATTCAGTATAGGTTCATCACATATTTGATCAGTTTGAATTAAAGCGATAGCTTCTCCTTGGGGTGAAACTCTACCAAGATTAAAAGTTGCTATATTAATTTTACTTTTCGTTAAAATTTGTGTTACGTTATTGATAACTCCTACTTTATCTTTATTTGTTAAATAGACATTAAAATTTCCAAGTTCAGCGTCTATTTTAATACCTTTTATTTCTACTATTCTTGATTGACCTCCAAAAATAGAGCCCGCTACAGATCTTGATCGTCTATCTGTCGTTAAAGTTACTCGTATTAAAGTATTATATTCAGAAGGTTGATCGTTTTGTAAAGTGGATATTTTTATATTTCTAGATTTAGCAATTTCTATAGCATTTATAGAATTAACATTATCAATAAATGAACCTAATAAATTATGAATAATATTTCTTGTTAACAAATCTTGATTAACCATAGAGGCAGTTCCTTCATATTCTATAGTAATCGCTTTAATTGCATTTTCTGTAAGTTGACCTGCGAAAGATCCTAATTTGTATGTAAGATCTAAGTAAGGTCCTAATAATTTTTTTTCACTTCCTGAAATTGATGACATGTTAACGGAATTTATAATGGATCCATTTTTTAAAAATTCAGAAATCTGATTTGATATTTGAATAGAAGCTGCGTCTTGAGCTTCTGCAGTTGAAGCTCCAAGATGAGGAGTTAAAATTATGTTATCAAGAGAATGTAAACGTGAATTAATAAGAGGTTCATTTTCAAAAACATCTAAAGCCGCTCCTGCAATATTTTTTTTACTTAAAGCTATGTATAAATCATCTTCATTAATTAAACCTCCCCTTGCGGCATTGATTAAATAAGAAGTTTTTTTCATTAATTTAATTTTTTTACTATCGATTATATTTTTTGTGCTATCCATAATGGGAAGATGAAGAGATACAAAGTCAGAAAATTTTAATACTTCATCTAAAGAAGATTTTTCTGCATCTAAAGACTCAATTCGTTCTAGACTTAAGTATGGATCATAAACCATTACATTCATTTGAAGAGATCTTGCAATTTTAGCGACCTCAGAACCAATATTACCGCAACCAATTAAGCCAACAGTTTTTGATTTTAATTCAATTCCTTTAAAAAGCTCCTTTTCCCATTTTTTATTTATAGTAGATAGATGAGCAAAAGGTATTTTCCTAGCAAGAGAAAATATTAAACTTATTGCATGCTCTGCAGTTGTACGAGAAGTACTTTGAGGAGAATTCATAACAATTACACCTTTAGAAGTAGCAGTTTTTACATCTACATTGTCCACACCAACTCCTGCTCTGGCAATAACTTTTAAACGTTTAGATTTTTCAATAATTTTTTTTGTTATTTTTGTTGAAGATCTAACTACAACACCATCATAATTAGAAATAATATCAACTAATTGACCCTCTGTAAGATTAAATTTTTTATCGAAGGATATATTATTACTTTTAAAAACTTTATAAGAAGATTCAGATATTTTATCTGCAATTAAAATTTTAAAGTTAGTAGATGTCTTAATGGAGCCAATAAACTGAGCAGATTTATTTGGCTTATAATCAAATTTTTTAGCAAGTTTTATTATTGTATCTTTAGTCTTTTGACTAATATCAGGGTAATTGTTCAAGGCACGCGAAATAGTAGACGAATTTACACCTATTTTTTTTGAAAAATCTTTTAAATTCATACGAAATCGATTTCGTATTTAATTAATTTAATCTATTTTTACAACAATTAAATAAATATATTGTTATAGATGTTTTTTAATGACCTCTATTAACAACATCTATTACTCTACTTTTCTTGCTAATAAGGGGTCTGATGCCTACTTTATATTCTCTATAAATAATAAATAGTCCACTTAGTGAGATAATAACAGAGCCAGCAATTTCATACATATCAGGTAAATCAGCAAAAAAGATATAACCAAAAACAAAACCAGCTATTAATTGAAAATATTGTAATGGTGCAAAAAGACTTGATTCAAGCATTTTAGATGCAGCGCTTATGCATAAACCTCCAGTACCAGCAATAATTCCACAAATTAAAAAAATATAAATATCAGAACCGATTGGGGGAACAAATGAATTAAATACAAAAACTGCACTTAAAACTAATCCAGATAAAAAGCCATAGAATGCAAATGCTATAGACGATTGATTGTTTGCGTACATTCTTATTAGAAGAACATTAACTGCTAAAAAAATAGCTCCTATAAACAACAAAAATAAACTGAAAGTGAAATGAAGTGTGCCTGGCCTAGATACTATAAGTACCCCTATAAATCCAACTAGTACAGCTATAATTCTTCTTGGTCCAACTTTTTCCTTTAAAATAAAATAAGAAAAAAGAGTTAAAATAAGAGGTGCGCTAAATAATATTGGATAAATTTCGCTAAAAGCATGTTCTCTAAATGAATTAATTATAATAGCAGCACAAACTAATCCTAAAACACCTCTAAATAATTGTATATGAACTTTATTGTTTATTAATACACCCCACCCGCTTACAAATTGAAGAGCTAAAGATATTGGAATTAAGCTAAATAAACAAATAAAAAAATTAATTTCTAAAACAGGATAATCATGGACTAAGTATTTTTTAATAATTGAGTCTAAAAAAACAAAAATAGTATAGCCAGCAAATCCAAGAAATATCCCTAAAAATTTTTCATTCATAAAGAAAGATCAATACTATTAAATTTTAAATAAAGATATAATTCTTAATTAGATAAGCACTTTAAAAATATAATAAATAGAAAATAAAACTAAAAGTACCGCAATCCATATACTTAAATTAGTAAAAAAAGTTTTTAAATTTTGATTTGATTTAATAAAACTTGGAAGTACTAATAACAGCACTCCAATCATATAAATTATAGGAATCAATTTACTCATAAAAAATTAATATTCTTTATTAATAAGTTCGCTAACAAGCAAATTACCAAATCCTTTTTCTTTTGCAGATTTGTAAAAGTTTTTTGCTATATTTGATAATTCCTCACCATTATTTGAATCTTTAAGTAAATCATTAATATATGTTAAGTCTTTAAGTGTATTATCAACTGAAAAAACATAACCCTTAAAGTCTCCTTGTAATGCCTTACTGGCAATTCTATCTAATGCCCCTGAATTTCCTGAACCTAACTTAGCCACATCACACAAAAGATTAATATCAATATCTAATTTTTTTGCAGCTCTAAAAAATTCAATTACTGTAGTTGTGGTCAAAAGAGATAAAAAGTTTGAAAGTAACTTTGCTTGAGCTGCTTTTTCGACTGAACCAAAATTAAAAACATTTTTACAAAAAGAAGACAAATATTTATTTGACTCTTCAAAGTGTGAATTATCACCTCCCCAAATACCTCCTAAGATACCCTCTTCACTCTGAACAGGTCCTCCCATTACAGGATTTACTGTATATTTAATTTTTTTAGAATGAAATAAATTTTTCATTTTTGTCGTTCCTAATTTATCATGAGTAGTTAGGTCTATTATTAATAATTTATCTTTGATTAATGGAGCTATCATTTCACCTATACTAATAGCTATTGGAGTGTTTGTAACGCACATCATCAAACAATCTAAATTTTGATTTAATAAATCATTGTAATTTAGGATTTCTTTAGCACCTAACTTAACAAGCTTATTAATAGGGTCTCTATTTTTATGAGCTATAACGTAAACATCAAAATTTTTTATTAAATTTTTAGCCATACCAAAACCCATATAGCCCGAACCAATAAAGCCAACTTTTTCTCTAATCATTTTTTAATTTTTTTATTTAATAGAGAAAACAATAGAAGAAGAATTAATAATGGTAAACAAATTAAATTAAGAGTTTTCCAACTTGTAGAAAACAAGAGTATTCCAGCAGATAAAGCGCCAATTGATTGAGAAGAAAAAACTACAAAATCATTCAGTCCTTGGGCTAAAAATTTATCTTCTTTATTATATGAAACCACCAATAAGCTAGTTCCTGAAACAAATAAAAAATTCCAACCAACCCCAAGAAGTATTAAGCCAATCATGTAGCCATAATATGTTTCAAAAGTAAAATGTGTTACTATTGTACAAAACATTATTACTATACCTGCATAAATCATTTTTTTATGACCAAATTGTTTTATTAAATCTCCAGTAATAAGTGATGGAAGAAACATGCCAACAACGTGTAATTGAAGAATAATTCCTGTAGAGAACAAACTAAAACCATGCATCATGTTCATTGATATTGGAGTAGCAGTCATTAGAGTGCTCATTGTAGTGTAACCTACTCCAGCACTTAATATTTATAATTGAATATTTTTATTTGATAATAATTCCAAAATTGTTTTTTGAGACTTAATCTGAGCTTCATCAATTTTTTTTTCATTTTGATAAAAAAGAAAAAAGAAAAATGGAATTATTGTTAGTAATGACATTGCTAAATATGATCCCACGTATGTGGTGATATAAAATTCTTTAGTTATAGAAACTATATTAGCACCTAATAAAGAAGCGACTATTCCTAGCAGAAGGATTAACGATATTGCTTTTGGAATATTTGAAGTTTTAACTGATTCAGTTGCTGCAAATCTATATTGTTGAGCAAATGAAACTGAAAGGCCAATAGCTAAATTGCCCAAACAGAACAAATTAAAATTATTAATAAAAACTGCATATGCACAAACAAGTGAAAAAAAACTATTTATAATTGACGCTAAAGAAAAACCAAATTTACGGCCTTTCATTTTCATTATCTTTGAAGCAAATAATGACCCAACAGCTGTACCAACAATCATTAGCGCAGTTGGCAATGTTGCCAGATAATTAACATTTGTCATCCCTGCGCCAATAATTCCACTTAATAAAACGCTAACAACTGGTGATGTAAAAGAAAATATTTGACCTATGGATAAAATGAATAGATTCCTATTTAACATCTAAACTTCTTATATTTAATAAAAGATTTAACAATTAATTATTAAATATAATTCAATGGATATTTGTAATTTTTCTTTATTGTTTGCAGTGAAATATGGGAAGACATATTAGTACATTCAATTTCTTTAATTAATAATTGCTGAAATTTATCATATTCTTCGATGGATGGGGACAATATAGTAATTTGATAATCGCTGTTGCTACCAGTCAATCGGTGTACTTCAATTATTTGATCATATTTATTTACAATTTTTTCAAAATTTTTTAACCATTGTTCAGTATGATTCTGTATTGATATAGATAAAAAAACAGTGATAGGTAAATTTATTTTTTTATTATCTATTATAATAGATTTAGATTTAATAATTTTTTCTTCTTATAA
>Ga0181597_10003164_pt1 | contig 17381 bp, 14 predicted proteins | sample 041ome_5_FD_148647 | JGI IMG/M metagenome (GOLD analysis project Ga0181597, IMG submission 148647) | Coastal salt marsh microbial communities from the Groves Creek Marsh, Skidaway Island, Georgia - 041403US metaG (spades assembly) | ecosystem: Environmental > Aquatic > Marine > Intertidal zone... | reverse complement strand
CGACCGTGATGCTCGCGTTCCGCCGACCACACCGGAGATTCGAGAAGGTCTCGCATCTCCAAGACTTTCTCGAACTCCTCACGGACAGCCGCTTTGCGATCCTCAAAAGCGACCTGGTGCTGGTGACCGTCATAAACATGATAGCCTGCTGCAATCAAACCGGGAAGATTATCCATCTGATCGTACAACTCCATCGCGTGCTCACTGGAGACAAGACCAGTGCGATGCTGTCCACAATCAATGTCGAGCAATACATGAATATCGGTTTCTGCCGCGACCATCATGTCGGAGAGTCTTTGAACGTTGTCGAAGTCATCTGCCGTCACAATGAACAGTACATCGGGATATTTTTTCCGAAACGCGACCGCACGCTTGAGGTTCGGCCCCACCAATGTGTACGCCAGCAGGATATCTTTGACACCGACATCGGCCAGCATCTCGGCTTCCGCAAACGTCGCCGCTTTGTGTTTGGTGATGCCGCGTGCGAGTTCGATCTTCGTCACTTCGGCCATCTTGTGAGTTTTACAGTGAGGCCGAAGGCGCTCTACAGATCCGGCAATGGCAATCATCCCTTCCAGATTGCGTTCGAGCTGTTCACGAAACACGATCAGCGAGGGAGACAGCAACTCTGAAGTGTCGGCAATACGATAATCGGGAATTGTCATTCTTGGTCCTCAATTCCTATTTTTTCCCGACTTACTGGGAACAGGCATGAATCTGCCATTGTTTGAGGCGGCTCGACAAAACACAATCGTATCATCATGAATTTTCAACAGATACGACATCAATTCACAACAGCACCCCACAAATCCCTGTGGATTGCTCTCACCATCATGCTTTTGGCAGGCTGCAACCCGGAACCAACCCCGCCCCCCGCAACCAAGACAACGCCAGCAACCACAACTCCACAAGAAAATCCCATTGATGAAAATGCGGTCGGGGAATTCGTGCTCGATCAAAATCAATTCCAGCAACAGTTTCCGACAGCAGAGAACGAAACCGTCACTCCACAGAGAATTTATCGGCCCGCCAATCCCGCTCCCGACATCGCCAGTCAGGCAATCGAGAATTCCAATTATCGCCGGTACGAATCGAAGCACCTGATTCTGTTCACCGATATCGAACCGAAAACTGCCGAACAACTCACCGAGTTTGCCGATCAAGAGTATCAAGCCTGGCTGGAATATTTTGGACCACTGCCGGACGCTCGGGATGGTTCCGACTTCCGCATGATCGGATATCTAATGCGAGACATGAACGCTCTCGTCGAACGCGATCTGGTTCCACGCGAGTATCTCGGAATGCGAACGGGAGGACACAAACAAGCCGAGTTCTGGATGCTCGATCAGGAGACAGATTACTACCGTCGACATTTATTGTTTCACGAAGCAACGCACTGCTTCATGACGATCATGCCCGACACGATCTTGCCCAAGTGGTATCTGGAAGGGATGGCCGAACTTCTGGCCACACATCGTATCAATGTCGATGGTGACATCGATTTCCGTGTGCTTCCCGAAAACAAAGAACAGTACGCAGGTTGGGGACGCATTAAGACCATCCAGGAAGATGTTGCCGCGGGACGTATCAAGACAATCTCACAAATTCGCGCCATCCAACGTATTGACCCGGTTGACGAAGTTCGCGATTACGCATGGTCCTGGGCACTCTGTTATTTTCTCGATGCACATCCCCGTTACCAGGATCGATTTCGCAGCTTACGCGATCATTGGCGCAGCAATGCGTTTACTCGGGAATTCGACCGACTCTACGCTGACGACCTGAGCGAGATGAACATCGAATGGCTCTTGTTCGTCTCTTCCATCATCGAAGGCTATGACCTGCCGCTTGCGGCCGTTGAGTTCTCTCCCAGCGGGAGTGATTCTCAAAGCAGCATTTCAGCCCACAAAGGTTGGCAATCAACCGGTTGGCAAATCACCTCCGGCGAGACATATCATCTCACCGCGACAGGCGATGTCATCTTAGCGACCGATCCCAAACCGTGGGTTTCTCACCCCAACGGCATCACCTTGGAATACTTTGACAAAAAACCAATTGGACGACTGACAGGAATCATCATTGCCCCCTCGATGAACCAAATCCCCGAACTGATCGATATTGGAAAAGAGACGACTTGGACCGCCAACACGTCGGGCACATTGTTTCTGCGTATCAACGATGCCTGGAACTCCCTGAACGACAACAGTCGACGCTATCAGGTCGAACTCGAGTAACTCACTGGAGAAGCCCCTTCCCTGAATTCTGTTATCATTTATCAGACACTCGGACGGAATTCCTGTGTGTACTCACGAGCCCAGAGGGAATGAGCTTGCTCATTATCGGTCTTCAGTTTCCCAGTCTCGGAATCGACCAGCATTCCTTCTCCCAATCCGGCACGATGGGCGATATTGCCAAGATGACAGAGCAAGGTCGATTTGTAACCTTCGGTAATCGGACAGAAGAGTTCTGCATCACCGCGAACCGCATCCAGTAGATTGCCGACATGCTCGGCATTCCCACCACTTCCCGATCCTTTGTGGATCACCTTGCCATCGAAGTCGGTAAACTTCCAGGTCCCCCCACGAGTTTCGAGAAACCCTTTCTCCGTTTTGAAACGACATTCAAACTGGGGATGCTCTTTGCTCCGTCGTTCGCGGCTGTGTCCTTCCCAAGTGATTGACGTGCCATTGTCGAATTCATATCGGGCGGTATGACGATCGGGCGTTTCCTGATCATCCTTGAGAATTTGTTGGCCAAGCGAGATCACCTTCTGGGGATAATCAACGCCCAGCCCCCAACGACACAAATCGATTGTGTGAACGCCGTTGTTGCCCAGTTCTCCCGTTCCCCATTTCCAAAACCAGTGCCAATTGTAATGGACGATGTTATCGCGGTAATCGGTCGAAGGGGCGGGGCCTTGCCAGAGCTTCCAATCAAGCCATTTCGGAACCGCGACCGATTGCCCCTTTCCAATCGTCTCTCGTGCGTTGAAGTAATAACATTCTGCAGAAAGCACCTTGCCGAACTCCCCCGCATGCAGACGTGAGATCGCATCTCGCAAAGCCGGATGACTACGACGCTGTGTACCGACTTGCATCTGTGTTCGATGAGCGGTTGCCGCGGCCAGCATCATCTCCCCCTCTGCGGGATTGTGGCAGCACGGTTTCTCGACGTAGATATGTTTTCCTGCTTGAGCACCGAAGATTGCCGCTGGTCCGTGCCAGTGATCGGGAGTGGCAATGACCAATACGTCGATCGACTGATCATCCAGAATGCGTCTGAAGTCAGTCACTCCTTTGATCGGCTGATCCTGAAACTGGGAGACCGATTCGATCGCTTTGCCGACATTGCGAGAATCGACATCGCAAACATAGGCGACTTCGGTATTCGGCTGTTTTGCGAATTCTGTCGCCAGAGTCGTACCGCGCCCATCGCCACCAACAGAGTTTCGAGAGGTCCCCATCACCCCCACGCGAATTCGTTCGTTCGCAGACCCGGCCAATAACCGAGATGTCCCCAACGGTAATGAAGATGCAGCTCCCATTGTCAACGCGGCGATGGAAGTCGAGGAAAGGAATTGTCGGCGAGTATGGCGAGAGACAGTCATGAAGAATTCCTAATGGAAGCTGGGTAGGATGGTTCTCACATTGTGTAAAAATGAGCTTTGGGATACAAAATATTTCTCGAAACGCTTTGCGTTCCGATATGAGTGTTAGACAATAATCCCCGTAACCATAATCCCTCAACACCCTGAAATCTGACAGATGAAATTTCTTCACACCGGACTCGTCGTGAGAGACCTTGAGCGAATGCGAGAGTTTTATACCGAAATCCTGGGTCTGAAAGTTCTGAACGAAATCGATTCCATTGCTCCCGAAGGAGGCGACCATACCGGCTTCCCTCACGCCCGACGAAAACTCATCTTCCTCGGATTTGAGGACGGCCACCAACTTGAACTCGTGAAATACCATGAACCCGAGTCACCGGAAGCAGGAGCCGACCGGCATGAGAGAGGCAGCATGCATGTCTGTTTTCAGGTTGATGATTTGAATCAGCGTTATGCGGAATTGTCGGCGAAAGGTGTCAGCTTTCTCACTCAGCCGAAATTCAACACCACTCAGGATGGACAGACCGTGGGAGTTGTGTATTTTCAAGATCCCGAAAATAACTGGCTCGAATTCGTAGAGTATGGAGCAGAACATTCATGACCGATTCCCCTTGGCAACAAGCCGAATGGATCACTCAATCTCAGATCATTCTCGACTCCTTCGCAAAGCTGATGGGACGAGAACTGATCGACCGGAGTGGCTCTCAAGAAGAACAATCACAACGACTGTTTGAAGCCCCGTTTGTGGTCGTCTCCCACAACACGGCTGACGATCCGATCCTCAACTACGGCAACAAAGCCGCTTTGAACTTGTGGGAAGCCAACTTGGAGACGCTGTTGCAGATGCCGTCACGCAAAACCGCCGAACCAGTGCATCGTGACGAACGAGCCGAACTTCTCCGCCGAGTGACCGAAAATGGATTCATCGACGACTATCAGGGAATTCGCATCTCGGCGACCGGCAAACGATTTCAAATCGATCAGGCCATCGTCTGGAACCTGACAGATGCCGACGACAATCCAGCAGGACAAGCCGCCACATTCTCAGAGTGGGAGATGCTAGTGTAGTGCCTCACGCAGACTAGCGTTCATGTGGCTCCATGAATGACTTGTTGTGATGATTTTCGGAATTCGTTGATGAACTCCTTCTCCTCTCTCTGGAGGAGAAGGTGCCCGACAGGGCGGATGAGGAGGTCGTTGAACTTAAATTGATCACCACCTCACCCCGGCCCTCTCCCCCAAAGGCGGAGAGGGTGGCACGCAAGTTGGTAAGATCAACCAACACTGACAGATCACCCGACGATCGGGGACTACTAATCACTCGCAAAAAAGAGACACTACTCTAAGCAGTGATCGCGAGTAACTCGCCAAGCACTCTCCGCTCAGTTTGGCTTCGGAGCAGTTAGCGGTTGGTCTGCCTGTGATGATTCGAGATCGAGATGATCGTCGCGTGTGTGATTCAATAACCAGTCATACACTGCGAGATTTCGATAAGTCTCAGTCCACGAATCGTGCTGAGCTTCGGGATAAATTGTGAACTTGGGATCGCCCCCCGCGGCTTTCATCACATCGACGATGGCTTGGGATTGATCGACAGAAACTGTGGGATCTTTCGCACCATGAAAAACCCAAGTTGGTAGATGGGCTACTTTTTGCCCCCACTCCGGTTCGCACTTTCCGCAGACGGGCAAAATCGCCGCAAAGCGAATTGGGTCTTGCGAGGCCCAGAACCATGTCCCCTGCCCTCCCATGCTGAGTCCCGTCAAATAAATCCGGTCAGGATCAACCGAGTAGCGATGTTTGATTTCGCGAAGCAATCCTTGCAACGCCGGGAAGACTGGCTCTTCGCGCCAACGAACATCGGGTGGACATTGCGGTGACACCAGAATGAACGGGAAACCTTCGGTCTCGACAATCTTCGGTGGACCGTGCGTTTTCACTTTGGCTAAATCGTGGCCCCGTTCTCCCGAACCGTGCAGAAAGATCACCAACGGCCATTGAGATTTATCCTGGCCATAGTCTACCGGCAGGTACAACAGGTAATCGAGACGTTCGGCATTGCTACTTGCCGACTGATACGACTGAGGCACTTGTGTTCCTGGACGAGGAGGCTGTTGTGCCGAGAGAACGGGAGAGGCAATCAGAACGAAGAGAAAGACGATCAGCAGGCGAGTCGATAAGGACATCAGATTGCCTTTCCGAGATTGAGAGTTCTGTCAGGAGGCAGAGGGAGCTTCTTCCCGATGATTCAAGCGTTCATCAATTTCTTTGAGTGTTTGGACAGTCTTAGCCACACCGACTTCAAGTTGCGACAACATATCAGTAGCACCCGCGTCGTTGGCAATCGCTTTACGGTCCGCTTCGATCGTTCCCAAAACGCTTTGCTGATCGGTCACCAGCCGACTGATCAGATAAGACAGTGAGAGATACTGGAGATCAGTGAACTCAGCCGGATAGCTCGCATGAGGAACGAAACCGTAACGGTTCACCAAAAAATCGGCCAGTCGTTGAATGTTCAAATTCTGAAGTTTGACGACCATTTCCAACTGTTCGGCGATCGCTTCATCGGTGCTGGAGGTCCAGGGAGAGTTTTCACCGACGTATTGCAGCAAACTGCAGTTGAGTGTCGCGAAAACGTGATTCAAGCAATCCTGACTCATAATAATGACTGACCCGAGGTAAATGGAACAATGAGAATCTTGACGTGACTTCGAAAAGCATACTATGGGAAGAGGACGGATGCCACATTTTGTGCGGTCGAACTAAGTCCCTGCACAAAGATGCCTAAAATCACAACCGGCACTGTCACCAGGATCGTGTAAAAACCGGGCAGGCTACCCCAACGAACATCAACATCAGGTGCATCACTCGGACGAGGATCGAGGAACATGACCTTGAGGACTTTGAGGTAGTAAAACAGGCTGAAGACCGTGTTTAATCCACCCGCAATCAAGACCAGCCACATGACCCAGTGGATACTTCCCGCTTCAAACAACGAAGCAAAAATCATGAACTTGCCCACAAAACCGCCGAACGGTGGCATGCCGATGAGTGAAAACATGCAGATCAGCATGCAGACACACAAAATGGGAGTCACACTGATCAAGCCGGCGTAATCATCGATTTCTTCGCTGAAGATCGAGTTACGAATGAAGGCAACGACCGCGAATGCGCCCAGATTCATAAACATGTAAACGGCCAAGTAATACAACAGACCTTCCAAAGCGCGTGTTGCGTTGGTGGTCGCTTCCGACATCTGATCGGCGGGAGCATTCATCAGGACGATCACAGCCGAAACGCCCATCAACATGTATCCGGCATGAGCAATGGTGGAATAGGCCAGCAGTCGCTTGACGTTAGTTTGAGTGTAGGCAGCCAGGTTTCCGTAAGTCGCCGTGACGGCGGCAATCAACCCGACACCCAAACCGATATATAAGAAGGTCGGTTGTAACGCACCCGCATCACCGGAACTGAATGCCAAGGCAAAACGCACGAGTAAGGCAAAGGCTCCTGCTTTAGATGCCACTGACAGAAATCCGGCCACTTCAGCCGATGCACCTTCAAAGGCATCCGGGCACCAAAAGTGGAACGGAAAGACCGAAAGTTTGAAGGCCAACCCCACCATTACCATCAAGATCATGACGGCAATGGCGGACCCCGAAACAATGGCTTCTCCGCTGGATGTCAGTAGTTCGAGACGCTCGGCCATCAGGGAGAAGTTCCCCGTTCCCAGCAGTCCAGCCAGAAGACTGATGCCGTAAAGCATGATCCCGGCCGTTCCCGCTCCGTAAACGACATATTTGAAGGCGGCTTCACTGGAAATCCGGCGTCCTTTCAGGAAACCGACCATCACGTAACTCGGGACCGAAGTCATTTCGACACCGAGAAACAGAATAAGAAGATGATTTGATGAGGCCATCACCATCATGCCGATGGTGGCACCGAACATCAGCGTATAGAAATCAGGTCCATCTTCGCTGTCCGGCAAACCGCTGAGAATCGTCAATGTGACGACCAGCACCAGAAATAACATCAGGAATATACGGAAAAACGCCGTAAAGCGGTCGAAGATCAACAGTCCGGTAAACAGTTCCTGTACAACCTCTCCACCCGCTTCCTTCAGCAACATGAAGTCGTTGGCGGCAAAGCCGAAGGCGACAAACGCCCCCACCAAGGCAACCCAGCTGGGTGTGATCCAACGATCGATCGAAAAGAGACGGACCAGCAGCAAGGACAAAATCGTCCCACACAAAATCAACTCCGGTCGGATCAAACCGATCGATGTTTGAGTGGTGTCCTGAATGAACAGATTGAGAATTTGTTCGAAGTTCATGATGACTATTCGATTGAAAAGTTAACCGCAGTGCGGATGTCTTATTGCTTCAAACTAACGGCCGTGACATCCACGACGCGCTGGTAACCTTCATCCATCGCTTGAACCAGTTCGGCAATCGAACCGTCCATCACGTCGAGCATGACAGCGGGATAAATCCCGAACCAGATCGCCATCACGAGCAAGATCGTAGCGATGGCCGTTTCCCGACCGGTGATCGGAGTAATTGATTCAGGATGCGGACCTTTGTATTCCGCACCAAGATAGACACGTTGAATGGCCCACAGAATGTAACCCGCAGTGAGGATCACACCCGAGGCGGCAACGATGGCGAGGAACTTCGAGTACTGCCATGAAGACAAGACCACGAACACCTCGCCAATAAATCCGCACAATCCGGGAAGACCCAGACCGGCAAAGAAGAGACCGATAGAAAGTCCACCGTAAAGCGGCATCTTACCCATCAAGCCACCAAATTTATTGAGATCGCGATGATGAACACGGTCGTAGATTACACCCACCATGAAGAACATCCCGGCGGAGGAAATTCCGTGAGCAATCATTTGGAACATGGCCCCGTTCAGGCCCATTTGCCAGTATTGCAGATTGACTCCGGCTCCCGTCGCTTCATTGATACTCCAGACACCCATTCCGATCAGCACATATCCCATGTGAGAAACAGAACTGTAGGCCACCATTCGTTTGAAGTCGGTTTGTGCGAGAGCAGCAAAGGCTCCGTAAATGATGCTCCAGGCACCAATCGCCACCAATGCCCAAGCCGCCGTTTGTGCTCCGTAAGGACACAAAGGGAAAGCGATGCGAATGATTCCGTAGCCACCCATTTTCAAAAGCACCCCGGCCAAAATCATCGAGATCGGCGTCGGAGCTTCAACGTGAGCATCGGGCAACCAGGTGTGGAACGGAAACGCCGGGAGCTTAATGGCGAACCCGATGAATAACAGGATGAACGCGACTAATTGAGTCGTTTGATCGAAACCATAACCCTGTTCGAGCCCTTGCCCCACGCGAGCCAGGTAAAGCAGGTCAAAGCTGCGTCCACTGTTGAAGTAGAACATCAACATGGCGATCAGCATCAGGACCGAACCAACCAACGTGTACAGGAAGAATTTGATGGCAGCGTACTCTTTGCGAGCACCTCCCCAAATACCGATCAGGAAGTACATCGGCAGCAGCATCACTTCCCAGAAGACGTAGAACAGGAAGAAGTCGAGTGAGACAAACACGCCCAGCATTCCCGATTCGAGCAGCAGGAAGAGCATCAAATAACCTTTGACGGCTTTCTTGATGCTCCATGACGCCATCAGCGCCAAGAGACTCACACCACTGGTCAACATCACCAGCGGAAGGCTGATGCCGTCAACCCCCATCGTCAGATTAATGTTCCAGTTGGGGATCCAGGCGGCATCAAACACCATCTGCATGCCGGACACTTCGGAACTGAAGTTGAACCAGGCCTGCAAAGTCAGGAAGAACGTGATCGCAGAGATTGCCACGGCAAACATCCGCATCGCTTCTTCTTGCGATTTGTTGATGAAATTCAGCAAAATCGCGCCGACTGCCGGTGTTGCCACAATGATAGGTAGTAAGTATTCCGAGTTCATGATCGTCAGGTGTTCCTGGAACCGAAAAATGAAAAATGTTTGTGTCTTAATTTGGAAAAGCTTCGCTGCCTAGTGTGGGAACCAGACAAACAAAACCACGCTTAAAGTGACCACCGCAACGGCGATAAACATCACATATTGTCGTAACTGACCGGTTTGCAGCTTCTTGAAATTGTTCCCCACGCTGTACGTCGCTGTCGCCAGCAGATTGACCAAACCGTCGACAATTTTCTCGTCGAACACGCGGTCCCATTTGCTGATCCACAAAGTCGCACGACTTAACCAATGTAAAAACGCATCAAAGACCCACTTATCGACCACCGTACAATATCGGGCCACAATGTGGGCCGGCTTCACGAACATCGTGTCGTAGAGTTCATCGAAGTACCACTTGTGAGACAAGTAGCTATGCACGCCGGACAGCGAGCTCTTGATATCAGAAGGATTGATCAGCCCTAATCCGTAAATGATGAAGGCAATCAACGTTCCCGAGAACGCAGCGATTGTCGCCAAGTTTCCGGCATTCGTATGGTTTTTCAGAACATCAATATGCCCCGGCAGATTCAAACTGACAGTGCCCACATGGGCCATTGTGTCGTGTATTCCGGCAGGCGCTGATTCGGCCAGCATCAGGAAGAGTTTTCCGCCTTCGCCCCCGATGGCACAAAATGCTGCCAGCACAGACAATGCGATCAAAGGAGCCGTCATCACCAATGGAGATTCATGACAGTGATCGTAGACGTGTTGGTCTCGTGGTTTGCCAAGGAACGTGTAGAACCAAAGACGGAACATGTAAAACGCGGTCAACCCGGCTGTAATCAAAGGCAAGATGAACAGCAACAGATGAGCGGGGTTCATTTTGAAGTAAGTCAAAGCCGTCGCGACAATGGCGTCTTTCGAGTGAAACCCGGAGAGAGCCGCTTTGCCGTTGGCAATGTCAGTGAAGGCAAGCAAGCCACCAACAACAACCACAGTCGAAGCCATTGGAATTTGCGATTTGTCTCCCTTAACGGCAGCTAGAACACCGAGAATAAGCCCCAGAACCAGCACCACTTTACCAATCAGACCAAAACCGACACCGGGTATCGAAAGTCCTGCAATCGCCACGACACCCACCAGCATCGCTGTTCCTGTAATGGGCAACTTACGAATCAGGCCACCCATCTTGGGCATTTCCTGTTCGTGATGACACGCCGCAATGACGCTACCCGAACAGAGGAACAATAGTGATTTGAAGAACGCATGAGTGATCAAGTGAAACAGGCCGGCTGCCCAACCAAAGATTCCCAAGCCAAGCATCATGTATCCAAGCTGACTGATCGTGGAATACGCAAGAACTTGTTTGAGATCGGTCACAACCATCGCAATGGTCGCCGCGACAAACAACGTGATGGCACCGACATACGCGATGACAAGCAACACCTCCGGCGTGAACATCGGATAAAACCGGCCCGCCAGATAGACCCCCGCCGCGACCATCGTCGCCGAGTGAACCAGTGCAGAGACCGGCGTCGGACCTTCCATCGCATCGGGCAACCAGGTTTGTAGCGGAAACTGTGCCGACTTACCGATACAACCACCGAAGACACCAAGACCAGCCACAACGAGTAACCAGTAGGGCATACTGGCTTCGTTTCCTTCGGCAGTCTTCAATCGTTCTCCGTGGCCATCTTGTAGATATACAACACCCGCTTCTTGATCGACGTCCAGTTGGCCATCCGTTCCGCGAATCATCTGAAACAGGCCGGCTGGTTTATCAGCATTGGCGAGATCAGGTTCTGCAAATTTGAAAGTACCAAAGGTTGTCCAGATTACCATCAAACCGATGAGAAAACCGAAGTCCCCGACACGGTTCATGATGAATGCTTTGTTGGCGGCAGTGCTGGCCGACTTCCGTTCGACATAAAAGCCGATTAGGAAGTAAGAACAGACACCCACCAGTTCCCAGAAGACAAAGACCTGGAAAATGTTACCGGCAATCACCAAACCGAGCATCGAGAAGCAGAACAGTGACAGGAACGCGAAAAACTTGTAGAAGCGTCCCGGTCGATGAACGTGTTTGCCGTTGGAATAGTGAGCTTGATGATCAACGTATTCGTCGGTCAATTCGTCTGACATGTATCCCATTGCGAAAATGTGAATACAGGTCGCGATGAACGTCACCATCGTAAACATGACGAGGGTCAGTGTATCGATGTAATATTCAATGTTGATTTCGAGATTGCCGAACGAAGCCAACCGGTAATAAACACCGCTGAAGACGGCTGGCCCTTCTTGATGACCACCTTCATGCGCGTGCTCATCGTCGTGAGCATGATCGTGACCTTCTTCGGCGTGTTCTTCTTCGTGATGATCGCCGGCAGGTTTCTCGGCGGCAATAGGGTCGGCAATCGCAAATTGAGCCAGAGCAGCATCCTCGCTGGTGATGCTGCTGTGTCCTTTTTCATGCCCTTCGTGATGTTCACCATCATGTTCGTGACCGTGTCCATGTTCTTCATGGCCATGCTCGTGATCATCGTGGCCGTGTCCATGACCGGGAAGTGGTTTACCCTCTTCAATCGCTGCAACTAACTCGGCATGATGGGCCGATTCGTGCTCAAAGCGTTCGTTCCAACCGGTATCCTGAATGTAGGTCAGTAAAGCCCAACTACTAAACAGGAAGCCCAGCCCAATACAGCCAACCGCCAATTGTGCGGCCGCTTTGCTGAAGCGGTCCCGCTGCCAATATCCGGCAAAGATCTCAACGGCGAACCCCAGCAATGGCAATAGCCACGCCATGGTCAGCAGCGTTTTGATTGTTTCGCCCGTAGTCTCGTAAGGCATGGGTGATCCGTGATTTCTCTGTAGTAAATACTGTGTCTGTTTTTATGTTGATGGAAGGGAATTAACCCTTCAATTCATCGCCCCGGTCCACATCGATGGTCAAATGGTTGTTGTAGAAGTTGAGTGCAATGGAAAGTGCGACGGCTGCTTCAGCGGCTGCCAACACAATCACAAACAACGACACGATCTGGCCATCCAAACCGAGCGGAGTAAATCGCGAAAATGCAACGAAGTTGACGTTGGCTCCGTTGAGAACCAATTCAACCCCCATGAGCAGCCCGATGCCGTTTCGTTTGGTCGCCATGCAGACAACACCCGAAACAAACAGAACCGCTCCGACTAACAGGTAACTTTCCAAACCCATAATGTGGACTCGACGATCAAATGATTGCGTGTCTTGAAAATATCAAACCGAACGGTCAAACCGTCGGACGAGTTCGCTGCTTGGCACGAGCCAGATAAGAGGCCCCCACCAAAACAACAAGCAGATGAATCGAAACAATTTCAAACGGGAACAAATACCCCGAACTCAAACCGGCTTCTTCCGGGGCTCCCAAGTCTTTGTCGGGACGTAACCCCAACAACGCCATTCCCAACGGACGAATCGTGTTTCCTTGTCCGGAGGGGTTGTATCCTTGTCCTTCACCCGGCTGGAACTCTCCACCCGAGGTGACCATGGCGGCCTTCTTCCAATCGACCGACCGAACTGTCCCCTGAATCAGAAACAGTAATGCCAAGCCGACTGCCGCTCCCATCACCAGCTCTCCCGGAGATGTTTGTATTTTGACATGAGGACCACTCGCTGTGAGCATGATCCCGAAGATCAGCAGAACCAGCGTTCCACCCACGTAAATAATGATTTGTGTGGCCGCCACGAAGTCGGCATGCAACATAAAGTACAAACCGGCGACCGAGCCGAGAGAAATAATCAACCAGAAAGCCATGCGGGCCACTCGCTGAGCGAGAACGACTCCGATTGCTCCACCGCAGGCAGACATAGCGAAGATGAAAAACAGAATCTTTTCGTAGGTCATCGGGTTCCTCCGGCGAACTTGCGGTCCACATCGGCAACTTCGCCTTCATCGACGGGTGTCGAATTGGGAAGAATCAATTGTGAGGTTTCCACGTCTTCAGCAGGTGCACTCAGCACAGGCTTGGCCCAACGATCCGCTTTAGGAGCCATGATCGAGGTCTTTTCGCCGCCGGTCATCTTGTACATCGCCAGAGGCCAGACAATCGTACCCAAGAATAGAAAACAGCTCATTGGAATCAAATATTTCAGACAGGTTATCATTACCTGGTCAATTCGCAATCGAGGCAGAGTCCAGCGGACCCAAACCTGCACGAAGACCAATGCCCAGCTTTTAGAGATCAAAATTCCCATGCCGATCGCGTTGGCGAGATAAGTCATCGGCTGAAAACTGCCATCCGCAGATAACGCTTTCATTTCGAGCAATGCATTATCGAGCGGAGCAATACCGCTGTTCCAACCGCCGAGGAACAGAATTGTTGCGACCGCACACACCACAAACATCGCCGCGTATTCGCCCATGAAGAAGAACGACCATCGCATCCCCGAGTATTCGGTATGAAAGCCACCTACCAGTTCGGATTCGGCTTCCGCCAAGTCGAACGGTGCCCGCTTACAACTCGCCGTCGCCACGGTGAAGTAAACGAAAAATGTAATCAACACAAATGGATCGTGAAAAATCAGCCAGTTATTGGCCCAGCCGGATTGAAGCTGTGTAATTTCGACCAAGTTCAAAGAACCCGCCACAGTGACCGGGATCAACGCACACAAAGCGAGAGGAATCTCGTAGCTCACCATTTGAGCCGCTTCACGCATCCCGCCGAACAATGACCATTTTGAACCACTCGAATAACCGGCGAGAATAATGCCGATCACTTCGAGCGAGAGAACCGCTACTAAAACGTAAAGGCCAATATCAGAAGCCACCGCAACCCAGGTATCACCGAACGGCAGAACCATCATCGTGCCAAAAGCCGCAACACACACCATATAAGGTGCCATGCGATAAAGCATCGAGTCGGCAGCAGGAGGAACAAGGTCTTCCTTTTGAATGAGCTTGATGCCGTCAGCGACAGATTGCAGCCAGCCGAAGCGACCACCAACCCGTGTCGGTCCAAGTCGATCCTGAATTCGTCCGGCAATCTTTCGTTCGCCCCAAATCCAGACAACTGGCGTCCCCATGAAGATGCCAACTAACAGCGAACCATGAATGACAGCAGCCAACACCATCGCAAGCCCGTTGGTTAAACCAATGGAGTCCTGCAGGTAGTCGACAATAGTCGTGGCGATTGGAAGGAAGTTCATCAGCGCATCCGTCCTCGTAGGGTCGGTCTGGGCTCAAAATACGCAACGGGGTCTCAGCGAACAGTCCCTGTCCGCACCGTGCGCATCAATAATGGATGAACTATGCCACAACAGAAATAGCGTTTCAAGGGATCGGGAAATCAATTTCTCCAAGCCAGCCAAACACTTGCGTCAGATTTCTCTCAAATTTGAGAAGCGGATCGAATCCCTCGGCAGACAGACCTCACGCCCGTCTGAAAGATGCCAGAAGGAATCGCGGCCAAGACCCGATTTCCCGCAGAGATTTCAACATTTCAGGGGCTGAAAGAGAGACTCACCACCAAGATCTCCCCCCATTTCTCACGAACGGGAAAAGTGAGATATAAAACTGAAAGCCGTGTGAGTACAGTTTTGCGCGGCAGGCGAGCTTCGTCTGAAGGTTCTGCAGAGCGTGAACAAGGTCGGGTTGAAAGTAGAAGAACAGCAACTGCAGGGCGCAGTGATCGCAAAACAGCAAACGGTTACCTGCTTTGTCTCGTTCCCTGATATTCTTTCGTGAATCATATCGACCTCCCGTGTCACAATGTCATTCACGATAATTAACATCCCTTATTGCGCAAATTTTATGCCGAAAAAACTTGCATCTCAGTTCAGGAGACACTATCACCAATAACTGGTATTCAGATCTTTTTCACAAACCATACTCTCTGAACTAATTAAGAAATATCAAAGTGCGAACTTCCGTACTGGTCTTGGGTATTCTAGGTGGTGTTTTCAGTCTCATGGTCGGCCTTTGCACCGGAGTCTGTTTTTCGGCAGTCGGAGATCTAGGAGAGAGCGTAGGTGACACTGAAACGGCAGCCGAGGCGAATGCGGCAGGCGGGAAATTCGTTCTCTTTGGATTGATTCAGGCGATTGTCGGTATCGTCGGAACTGTTAAGGCCTATCGAACGTTTGAGGAACCTGATGTCAAGAAAGTTCCCGTTTACTATCTTGGCGCTGCGGCGTTCTTGTCGGTCTTCAATACGATGCAGTTCTTTACTTCTGGGCTGTTGTTCGGAGTTGCCATTCTGCTGATCTTTATTGGCGGAGCCAAAGCTCCAACCGACAGCAGCGGGCAAACTGGCGACAGTGAGCAGATGGCGTAGATTGATGTATCACAGCATCAGTTTTGAGCTTGGTGGAGCACCCATCACCATCCAATTCTTTGAACTATGGATCGGAATTGGCCTAATAGTCGCCATCATCGAATTAGATACTGAGGTTCGGCACTTCTCCAAAAAAACCGCAGACACACTCTTCATGATTGCGACAGTCAGCATGATTGTGGGAGTCATGGGAGCAAACCGAGCAACGATCCTTTTGCTTTCCAGCTCACTGTGGGAAACTGGAAAGATTCAGTCATCATATTCTGGTTTCTCGTTTTTGCCTGGTTTGGTGATTGGTGCTGTCACTTTTGCATTAATCGCTTGGTGGTACAGGCTACCGCTGTTGACGAGTGTCAATACTTTGATTCCTCCGTTGGCCATTGCTCACGCATTTGGCAGAATCGGTTGTTTCTTTGGAGGATGCTGCTTTGGAGCTCCAACAAAATGTCCACTTGCAATTATCTTCCCATCGACTTCCGCGGCATCAAAAACATTTGGTTATCCGGTTGGAGTTCATCCCACCCAATTGTACGAAGCCGTGTTATTGTTCGGGATATGGTTTGTCACGAAAAATATTGTGCAAAGAGAACACCGCGCTTTCGCTTACTTACTCTCATACGGGACGGGAAGATTCGCTCTTGAATTCATTCGAGGCGATCAACGGGGATCAATCCCTGCTTTCGAGTTTCTGTCACCATCGCAGTTGATGTCCATTGCCATGGTGGCCACTGGAGCAGCACTGTTTATCTGTCGCAAAATAAAACGGCATGAAAATTCGCACAAGCCGAACTGATGCGGCCATCCAGTAAACGTGGACATGACATCCAACTTTTTCTGATTCGTTTTATTCGAGTCATTCGTGGTCAGAATTCATTGCCACAATAAAAGGAACGCTGATTCACGCTGATCTTCACTAATAGGATCTGATCAGTGCATTAGCGTTGATGAGTAGTGATCTTGGGTGATCAATGGCTGAAATTTGGACTGCTCCGGCTTGGCGGAGCTTTCTTTCTCAAACTGCATTGTCCACCCTCTCGCTGCTGGAATGAAAAGCAAAGCGGTGCCAGGGCACCGCACTCCAAAGCCAACTGCTTGTTGTCTTTCGTTTGATTTGAGTCATTCGTGGTGAATGTCATTCATTCCAAATCGTTCATGCCGACTCGCTCGACGGCCTACGGTTGCGCGATGGTGGCAATAATCTTCTTAACCCTCTCTCCGGGAGGATCGAAGGTGAGGTAAGACCCTTCGGGGAGGGCTGAAAACCAATCCGCATCCCCTCCCCGGTCACTCGCCAAGGCTCGTTCCCGACCCTCCCTGGGGCATTGGTATCTACACAAGTTTGATCATTCGTTAAATTAGACTGGATGGGATCAAATTACCGCGGATGGAACCGCGTCTGCAAAAACATTACCTGCAACTGGTGCAGCAACATATGAAATCCGCGAACACGAACGCTGCGGGCCCGGCATTGAATGCGGGCCAGAATCAGGCCTTCTCAGCCACTCAGGCCATGTGGCGGTTTCTGTCCAATCCG
>Ga0181597_10003163_pt1 | contig 17388 bp, 20 predicted proteins | sample 041ome_5_FD_148647 | JGI IMG/M metagenome (GOLD analysis project Ga0181597, IMG submission 148647) | Coastal salt marsh microbial communities from the Groves Creek Marsh, Skidaway Island, Georgia - 041403US metaG (spades assembly) | ecosystem: Environmental > Aquatic > Marine > Intertidal zone... | reverse complement strand
TGCTAGCCAATATCGATGTTTTGGGCCATCCTATCTGTACAGCAAGATATATGGGTGGGCGGGAATTTGACACTATCTGTTCATTAACGGGATCTTCCGTTAAGGATGAGTGTAACGAAGAAGATATTGATGACATATTTTCATCATCAGTTATGGCTTTTCCCACTTTTGCTATGGGGTGCGGACCTTATTCAAATATTGAAGGAAAAATAATCGGGCATCCTAAAAATGGCAAAGCCTTGGCGACCGTTTATTCAGCTTTGATGCTAGATAGACTTTTAACCTCATTGCAAAGTAGAAATAACATTATTGTCGAGGGCAGTTTTGCAAAGAATAAACTACTTTGTTCAGTGTTAGCCGCCTTGAGACCAAAACAAAAAATTTATATAAATTCAAACGTGAGCGGTATAGTGGGTGGTTGTTTTTTATTAACTCAATGGCAAAACAATAATAATAAAGAGAGTATGACAATAGCCAAGCCCTTTCGTTCAGCGTCATTAAGTAAATATGTGACCGAATGGAACGAAAAGCACTCTAAATCATAAGTAAGTTATTATGAATAAAAGAAAAATAAAAAAATTCCTTAGAAATGAGATACACGCAGTTGATTCCCGAATGATCAAGATATGGGGATTTATATTTATTTGTATGGTATCTTTAAATTCTTGCGTAAACGACCGTAGCAAAAACCCTTTAAGTTGGGACCAGGCACAATGGATATGGCATCCCGATGTCGCTTCGGACGCAACCAATCGATTTACATATTTTAGAAACCATTTTGAATATAACGGTGATCATGAAATTAAAGCTTATTTTACAGCCGACGCCACTGCACGGCTTTATATCAATGGTAAAATTATACGCCGCAAAGTGACACGGTATCACCCAAGTAAAGTTCGACCAGAAGAAATTCACCTTTCAAAGTATTTGCAACAAGGCGAAAATGAAATTTTGGTCCTGCATCATAATTGGGGTGATATTAAAAACTTTCAGCGCGATGAAATTCGTCGTGCTGGAATGATGTTTTTTGCGCCCGACGTCCCCGAATTACAAAGTGGTTGGAAAGCCGCTAAAGCACAACATTTTACTGAGCACGAACAACAAATTATCGGTGTCACAGGTGGTTTAAGAATTCGGTTTCCGTTGATCATAGATGGTTCACAAATGCATGAGCCGCTTGATTGGAGAAATGCCGTGGATGTAGAAAACGGTCCTTGGACAATGTCCCATGATATTTATCCAAAAGCACAGCGTGAAGAATTCAAAGCCGTACAAAGCTTAATTGCGGCGGGCATGATAGAATATCCTGCAGAGTTTAAATTGAGTGAATATAATTTAAGAAACGATGTTCGTTTTCCTGCTTATATGAATCAGGCAGCCTACAATCCTAAACCGTCGCTCGCCTCTCAATTTGAAAAATTATTAAAAGCCGGCTCGGCACAATTTTCATTAAAAGCCGGTCAAACTGCTTTTGTTACATATGATTTTCACGTTCCAATACATGGCTATCCATCATTCGAAGTAGAAAGCGATAAGCCAGGTGTTGCTTTATCATTTGGTTATGGAGAATTAAATGTATCTCTTCTTGACGGCAGTCATCATGTAAACGCAGAAACAGGCTGGATAAAAACAGATGGTGTTGTGGGACAATTTTACGGGGATAGGTATATTACTTCTGGGAATAAGCATGAAATTATTGAAATTCCAGAGGAGCGCACGGCAAGGTACATTACAGTTCATTTTACCGCAGTAGAAGACACCTCAATAACTTTACATAAACTCGGGATCGTAAAATCTCAGTATCCGGTTGATTGGCGAGGTAGTTTTGACGCAAATGATGAAATCATTGATCAGATTATCACACTATCGAAAATTCATGCAGAAGTAACCATGAGCGATGTTTATGTCGATACCCCGGGTCGTGAGGATGGTCAGTGGCTTGAAGACACCCGCTTACGCGCCTTAATTGCGGAAAGTTGGACTGGCAATATTGACCTTCGTTATCTTACATTGGCCCATTCTCAGGAAAGCAGAGTAGGAAAAGGAAAATTTCTAAGTTTTGCTCCACAATCCTTTATCGATTTAACGGCATGGGACTGGGTAATGCAATGGATTACCATGTTGCATGATCATCTTAAATGGATCGCGATGACCGATATGGATGAAGCGAAAGAAAAAGCCGATTATTTTGCTTTTGCCTTGATAAATTATGTTGATTTACTGCTTGAGCAAGTTGATGAAGATGGACTTTTCCGTGCAAATTAACTGTTTGCCGATATTCGAGTTGGTGCCCATGTGGAACATTCAAATGATGTTAGTGTGATAACTCATACGTGGTTGATTAAAAGACTGCAACAAGCTATCGAGATTGCTATTCACTTTGATCTTAAAGGTGCCGACATCATTCGCTGGACAGATGAGCGAGAGCGTATGATTAAGGCCTTTCATAATCAATTAGTGATAAACGATGAAATACCTTACGCAGCAGATGTATTTTTGCAGACGGAAACCGTCTCGAAGGTAAAAGTCAAGCAGCGCAACTCTCTGCGATTGATGCTGGACTTTTTGAGTTTGACCATGCAACGAAACTGCTTTCCGCATTTTTTACTGCGCCCGTAGGTAAGGCACCAGATACGGTAACGCCGTGGAATAATCCGACTTACCTTTATCGTGCCCTCAAAGCATTATCAGATCACGGCATGGGAGAAAGGGCAATAGCCCATTTAAAATGGCGCATGGGTCCTTATCTGCCAGGATCGCTCAACAATTCTACACCAAAACTACTGCAAGGGCCTTTTGGTGGCCCGCTTCCTGAGTATTTTGTTCGTCACGAGGATATAGATTTAGCTCCTAATGTGATCAATACTGCGCAACCCATAGACCCTTCTGGCTCGCACGGATGGGGCGCAGTTGGAATGGTATGGGTACATGATAGTGTTTTAGGGGTATTTTGGGGTAAAGATGGTTTTGAAGACCAGATGCTTACTATCGAACCTAAATATATGGGTAAAGAGTATTTCTCTGGAACCGTTGTTACTCCATTGGGCGAAATCCTGATTGAAAAATCCGGAAAAACTCTAAGTATTACGCTACCCACTGGGGCTAAAGCCAAAGTCAATGGGAATTGTGAGAATTGTAAGAAACATGGTGAATATGTGTTTTTAGAAGGTGCCATGATGCACAAAATTACATTAGATTATTAAATATATTTTTTTGAAAAGATTTGTTTGCGATTTAAATTTATTTGGTAAATTTATGTAATTGTCCAAAAAACAGAGGTCTATCATAGAATAATTTTACTGCTTTTAAGAAAAACCTGCTGCTAATCTCTATCTAAATTTAAGGTTCTTTCGAGTTAACTCGCTAATAGAACGACACCCCATCAACATCATCCCCCTCTCAATTTCACTACGCATTAAGTTGAGAGCTCGCTCAACGCCTTTTTGTCCAGCAGCTGCGAGAGGAAATAAGTAAAATCTACCACCACCCACTGCTTTTGCGCCAAGAGAGAGCGCTTTAAGAACATGAGTACCACGTTGAATACCGCTATCCATTATGACATCAATATCATCACCAACAGCATCGACAATTTCAGCGAGTTGATCAAATGGGCTTCTGCTGCCATCGAGCTGACGTCCACCATGATTTGAAATAATAATACCTGTACAACCTATATCAACTGCTTTCCTCGCATCCTCAACACTCATAATTCCTTTGAGACAAAATTCCCCGTCCCAGAATTTGACCATTTCGGCAACGTCATCCCATGCCATGGATGGGTCAAGCATTTCAGTAAAATACTTACCTATCGACATGGCGCCACCGCTCATATCAACATGACTATCAAGCTGTGGTAGAGTAAATTTTTCATGGGTAATATAATTAACTCCCCATTTGGGTTTCAGTATAAACTGAAGTAAGCTAGCCGGCGTTAACTGAAAGGGTATAGAAAATCCAGTTCTCAAATCTCGTTCCCTGTTGCCGCCTGTAATGGTATCGACCGTTAACATCATAATATCAATGCCAATTTCCTTAGCTTTTTGTAACATCGCACGGTTTAAGCCCCGGTCTTTATGAAAATAAAATTGATACGCTTGAGGATTGCTATGTTTTGCTTTTATATCCTGCAAACTAACTGTCCCAAGTGAAGAAACGCCGAACATAGTGCCAAATTTTTCTGCCGCTGCCGCTACCGCAAACTCGCCTTCATGGTGAAAAATACGCTGCAAGGCTGTCGGTGAACAGTAAATAGGCATATCTAATTTTTGTCCCATTACACTGACAGACATATCAATTTCTTTTACGTCTCTGAGGACATTAGGCACAAGATCGCAATCATCGAAACTTTGCCAGTTGCGGCGATAAGTCAATTCATCGTCAGCAGCACCGTCAATATAGTTAAAAATAGGCCCAGGAAGTCGCTTTTTTGCAAGCGTTCTGAAATCGTGAAAATTATGGCAATGTTTTAAGCGCACTTTTGGTCCTTATTCCCTAACGACCTATAGTTTATTCAACCCGGTAACGTATCGATCAGATAGCAGATACCACCAAATATAGACAATGGCAAGATTCGGAATTATTTTGATGAAATTCGAACGATTGCTATATACCCAAAGCGGACTTCGAGAATTTGCCATTTTGACCTATTAATTCAATTAGGTTAAGCACAATATTTAGTATTATTATATGCATCGAGTAAATCTAACTTTTCATCCACTTTCTTAAATACTAAGTCTATTTCCTCATCAGATAACCCATCAACGGCTAACTGATACCTTGCATAATCTCTATCAGCTATATCTTGAGGAAATTGCATGGCATGATCTAGCCAATCTAAATATTCTTCTGTTGGTATTTCCATAGTTTTTTCCTTTAATTTTATTTTGCACCAGAATTGAATATTTGGTCAACCGTTTCTGCTCAAGAGGTAATGAGAAAATTGTCCAATGTTGGACAATTTCGAAACTATAGTTTCGCCGTGTCGGAATGGAAGTTATAGTTTATTATCTCATGAGATAACGATTAAATATCAAAATATAGCATAGTCGTGACAGTCAAATATAAGCGATCCATACAGCGATCCACTCATATTTTTAAACCCTAATGGATCGCGATCCGGATCACTATTCTCGATGGATCGTAAGTGGATCATTATTAACCTAATGAATTGTTTTAAATATATATTTTATTGATCCATTTTAAAATCCATTAGATCAAAAGGCTTAATTGAGGTGTGATCCACTATCTCTCCACCCTATAAGGTGGAGAGATAGTGGATCACCAAGCTGGTTAGGTTATTGGTTTCTCATTTTTGATAGTCCAATAAAATCTATCCTTTCCAGCTATTAATCCTTTATCTACAAGGTTAGGCTTAAAGAACAATCTATGTCTGATGGCGATGCCGCACTCAAATATGCCTTCAAAAGGCTTAGCGGTGATGTTGATGATCTAGCATTGCGGGGCGCTTGATGACCTTTAAACTGTGGCGTGGTGCTAGTATCATTGATATTAATGATTACTTTGTTTATATAAGGTATGAAGAAATTAAAAGGAAAATGAAATGAAGTTAATTATTATACTGCTAATGACAGTTATAATCACAGGATGTCATGGTATACCAATTGTTCCAATTATATAGCTCCCTCAAACTAAAATATGTCCGTAATCAAGTGGTTTGAGAACCCATTAGCCTATTTTATAAGGAGACTTTGACTAAAATTGTTACTGAAATTAAGCGACGAGCTTGCGATATTGCAAGCATCTTTTTAATCTTTAAAAAAGGTATACCATCAACTCCTCAAACTCCACACAGAATTAACGAAAGCCAACTCCGGTACCAATATGCCATAAAAACGCATACCTATTAATAATAAGCCAGGTTTGACGGTCAAATGGTGTCTTAATTCAGTGATTAATTGGAGTAATTGGATCACATGACGGATAAAAAAGGGTACAAACTTTTTAGGGGTGACTTCCGTACTTATCATATTCAAACAACTGGCGAAACATGCCTGTATGATGTCCCTGCAAATCAACTTAGGTTTCTCAGCCAATACAGGAACAAGCGAGTGCGCCTAATTTGTTTTGGTTATATAAACCAATATGCTCCCCGTTGGTTTAAAGTTGGTATTGTACCTAAAGAACCAAAAGTCCAAAATGTCGTGCGCCTGACTACAAGAAACAGGCCAACTTTAGTTCCTAAGAAAATATTCTGGGGAGGATAACTTCTCAGACAATTAGGTAATTAAGCGATGAATTATCCGCTCTCTCATGAACAAAATTGCTACCTCTCTTATGCAAATACTTTAAATGGTCTCATAGGCTTTGAGGGGGAACAGTTATGGATACAAAATGGAAATTACTCGATCAAAACGCCGGTAATGGCACGGATAAATATAGTCTCTGCCAGGCTGAGTTCTATCAACTTTATGCTTACGGACAAAAATATATGAACGGTAAAGGAGATATGATTTTTTATTTTTCCAAAATATGAAAGATTCACTGAACCACTATCGGTATTCGATTATGGGGCTGGCTTAAGGCTTTGGGTCGCGCCCTTTGACTTGAAACGTGCTATTCGATCTTTCAATACAATGCAGAAAGTCTTTTCTAATCATATTGAGCAGCGTATTACAGCCTTAACCGCACTCAGTCATGATATTCGCACGCCCTTAACTTCCTTAAGAATAAAAGCAGAGCTTATCGATGAAAGTTCATTAAAAGATGGAATAATTTCATCCGTGGAAAAAATGGAAAATCTTACGAGCTCTGTTATAGATTTCCTCAAGGGCAGTGATACCCTTATTCAGAAAAAACAAACCGACCTTAAAAAGCTAATTGAAACTGAATGCATCGAACGTCAAGAACTAGGTAATCCTGTTATTATAAATGCTTTGGATGATATAATTGTAAATTGTGACCCTGACGCCATCAATCGTGTCTTGCAAAATTTAATTGATAACGCGCTCAAATATGGCAAGAGCGCAACTATATCACTTTCTCATGATGACGATATGGCAGATATCATCGTCGAAGACAACGGTGAAGGGATTGATAAAAAACAGTTATCAAAAGTGCTCGAGCCATTTGAAAGGGTTGGCAAAGAGCGCGATAGTGAAAAAGGTGGATTTGGTCTTGGTCTTTCCATTGTCAATGATATAGCAAAAGCCCATAATGGATCCATTCAACTTAAAAATAAAATTGGTGGCGGCATTAGGGCAAGTTTAAAGATTGCATCAAAATAATTTTTATCTAAGCCCTAACCTCCCCCTTTTACACTCATTCAAATTGCTATACAGAACTAAATTTCCTATATTGTTTTTATCTTCACAATATCAAAGGCAAAAATGGCAGGTAACTTTTCAATTTTAGACTGGGGTCTTGTGGGGCTATATCTCATAATCCTTTTTTTAGTCGGATTATATTATGCTAGCAAAAAGAACCTAACGACACGTGATTATTTTCTTGGTAGCAACACTATGACCCCTTGGGTTGTGGCTATTTCAGTTATTGCGACAACCCAATCTGCGGCAACTTTTCTTGGTGGGCCAGACCAAGGATATCGCGGGGATTATACTTACCTCGCAGCGACTATGGCGTCCGTCATCGCTGCCATATTTGTGGCCAAAGTTTTAATACCCCGGTTTTATGCCTTAAATGCAACCACCGTATATGAATACCTTGGCGATCGATATGGTCAAGATGCGATGAAAGCGGCAGGCGCTATGTATATTATTGGTCGTTTTTTTGCCAGTGGCGCGCGCCTCTATCTAGCGGCCATTGCCGTATCAATGATTTTATTTTCCACCATAAATGCCGGCAACATAATGATGTCATCCTTCATTATGGTCATGATTGGATTTATTGTCACATTCCTTGGCGGGATAAGATCAATCATATGGACTGATTTGTTGCAATTTTGCATGTATATTTTCTCTGCGGTCGCTATTTTATACTTTTTAATGACCACTATTCCTCTTAACACTCAAGAAATTTTTAATGCGTTAAAAAGCACCCCTGAAGGTGTGAATAAACTCCTTCTATTTAACTTTGACATAGACTTTCGTGCCCCCTATTCCATGATTTCTATTTTCACGGGCCTGACGCTACTTTTCATTGCGAGCTTTGGGCTGGATCAAGATATTTCCCAAAGGCTTCTGACTTGCAAAGAGGATAACGAAGGTGGGAAAGCACTTATTATTTCAACGATTATGGCAATTCCAATCATCTGGTTATTCATAACGATCGGTCAGATGCTTTATGTCTTTTATGAACGTCCCGATTTAATGGGAAATCAATTAGATATGAAAGCTGCAGCCTTTGAAGGCGAGCAAGTGACCATTTTTATGTATTATATCTTAACGGAGTTGCCCACAGGATTAAAAGGGGTCGTTACAGTAGGCGTCATAGCCGCTGCCATTTCAACCATAAATTCTGGCCTTAATTCGATGGCTTCTGTTTTGGTGCAAGACTTCTATCGTCCATGGAAGCTTAAAAAAGAAACAAAGCCAGAGACACATTTTGTCCAAGCAGGACAAGTCGGAATGGGTATTGTCGGAATGATCCTTTTTGCCATGTCAGTCCTTTGTTATTACTGGCAACAATACTCTGGTTTGCCGCTAATTGACTTTGCACTTTCTTTAATGGTTTTTGCTTACTCAGGATTAATCGGTGTTTATTTTACGGCTATTTTTACTGATAGAGGGTCAACACGTTCCGTTATCTCTGCTCTTCTGGTTGGTTTTTTATGCACTCTTATTCAACAAAAATACTTTGTTGAAATGCTCTCACTTCCCGACTTTTTAGGATCAATAGCGTTTACATGGCAGTTATGCATTGGTAGCTTCGTATCTTTCCTTTTGTGTGTTGTAGGGAAAAAAAGAAGTAACAGCTGATCATTCATGTTATGTCAAACATTTGTTATACTATAACAAATGTTTGACAGATTTCCACTCTGCTGTTATGTTCCGCTCACCAAACGGGGAACATATGAGAGGAAGAAAAATATGATACGATTATTTGATTTGGATTGGTATCTGGAAAATATAAGAATTCTTGGTGTCATTGCCATTTTGATTGGCGTAGGTACTTGGGTGATGGATCTTACAGGCGCAGTATATATCTGCCCATTTTGTCGTGCACAAAGAACAGTTATTCTAATTTTAGGTATCTTTATGACAACGCCAGGCGCGAGCCACTTTATTTTAAAATATGCCACAAGCATTTTAGGTGTTTACGGGCTTATCGTTGCCAGTAATCAGCATTTCCGTGGCTGGGTCGCCATTCAAAGAGGCGAAAGAGGCCTTTGGGTAGAAAACTGGTGGATAGATTCCTGGATTCTTTCATTCTTTGCAATTTGCATCATTATTGCACAAGTCTGGATGATATTCTTACGCAAAAAATAAATTATAAAATTTCTAGAACATTTTCGGGAGGGCGGCCAATTCTGGCTTCGCCCTCTTTTATTACTATAGGTCGTTCAATTAGTTTCGGGTTGGCGATCATCCCTTCTATTAACTGGTCACGACTTAAAGTTTCATCATTTAAACCCGCAATTTTATATTCCGCTTCTTTTTTACGCATTAACTCTCTTGGCTCCAAGCCTAGGATATTGAGCAATTGATCCAATTCTGCAAAAGTTGGGACATCTTTCAAATACTCCCGAATGACAGGCGAGACACCATTTTCTTCTAATAGAGCCAGTGTCTGGCGAGATTTACTGCAGCGTGGATTATGAAAAATTTTCACGGTCATTGAATGTATCCTGATATTAAATGGTTTTCTTTTTATAAGCACCCTTCCCCCTTAAAGACAACAATAAAAAATCATTATATTTAGGTTAATAAGAATGATTATCATCATTGTTGACAATCATTCTTAATTGCATATAATAAGAATCAGTTAATTGGAGACACTGAAATGTATATTTGTGTATGCAACGGATTAAATGAGAATACGGTTCGTGAAGCTGCCCGTAAAAATAAAGGCAATCAAAGTGCCGTTAAAATATACCAAACACTTGGTGTAAAGCCACAATGCGGCATGTGTCTATGTGATGCGCAAAATATTTGCGATAACGAGCGAGAAGATAATCGCGTCTCTTAACATTCTACCTAAGAATGATTTTCACTTTTATAATCAATAACTTATCTTTCTTTTCGTTGACTTAGTCTGCCACTCCTATTAAACTTGCGTTCAAACTTCAAACATATCAGGAGCACAGTATGAAGGGTGATAAAAAAGTTATTGATTTCCTCAATAAAGTCCTAAAAAACGAACTAACCGCGATAAACCAGTATTTTTTACATAGCAGAATGCTTGGTGATTGGGGGTTTGAGGCCCTTGAGAAGCATGAATATAAAGAATCAATCGAAGAAATGGTACATGCGGATGACCTTATTAAACGTATTTTATTCTTAGAAGGCTTTCCGGGCCTTCAACAATTGGGCCGTTTACGTATCGGTGAGAATGTAACAGAAATATTTAGAGGCGACCTTGCACTAGAACATGATGCACATGTTGATTTAAAAGAAGCCATTACTCATTGCGAAGAAGTGCGTGATTATGTTTCACGAGATCTTTTTGAGAAAATCCTTAATGATGAAGAAGAACATATCGATTGGTTAGAAACTAATCTCGCTCTTATCGATAAGGTCGGCGAGCAGAATTACCTGCAATCTCAAATGGGAAGTGCGGAAGGCTAATCTACCTTTATTTATGATCAATACCGATGGCTTCAGTAATATTACTGAGGCCATCTTTTTTTAGAAGCGCTATTAATTCACGATTAATAGTCGTGGCAAGACCAGGGCCATGATAGACAAGTGCTGAATATAACTGAACCAATGAGGCACCAGCTTTTATTTTCGCATAAGCCTCTTTTCCACTGCTGATACCGCCTACTCCAATCAAAGGGATTTTGCCTTTGGTAAGTTTATACATGTCAGATAAAACCTTAGTTGATAAATCGAACAAAGGTGAACCACTCAACCCACCAGCTTCTTCTTTTAATTCTGACTTCAGATCGTCGCGTGACAATGTCGTATTACTAACTATTAAGCCATCCATTTCATGCTTTAATATTATATCAGCTATATCTTCACACTCTGAACCATCTAAATCAGGTGCAATTTTTAAAATTAAAGGTGGCTTTTTATCTAAATCCGCCTTTTCTCTGACGGTCTTTAATTTGCTGAGCAATTCATCCAACGCTTCTTTACCCTGAAGTTTTCGTAGCCCCGGTGTATTGGGAGATGAGATGTTAATTGTAAAATAATCCGCAAGTCCGAGTACTTTTTCTAATCCAATCACGTAGTCATTAATCGGGTCATCACTTAATTTATTAGCGCCTATATTAGCGCCCACAATTCCATCACTTATTTTTCGATGTTTTAATTGATCGATATAATAAGCCAAACCCTTATTATTAAATCCTAAGCGATTAATAACGGCATCATCTTCGGGTAATCTAAATATGCGTGGTTTATCATTTCCTGGTTGCGCAAGTGGGGTAACGGTACCTGTTTCAACAAAACCAAACCCTTGTGAAAGCATTGGTCTATAAACTTCAGCGTTTTTATCAAAGCCCGCAGCCAATCCCACGGGGTTTGGAAAATTTAGGCCCCATAAGGTCTGGCTTAATATTCTGCTTCTTGGATCCGATAAAGGCGGAACTATGCCAGCTTTCAATGCCGCTATGGCTAAGCTATGTGCTTGCTCTGGTGAGAACATAAATAAAAACGGTTTTGCTAAACCATATAAATTCATCATTTTTCCTTTACTGAAACAATCATCGATTATCAGGAATTTCAGTGACTTTTATAACAGCATCTAAATTCAGTTCATCATATAAATGAGGAAATTTTTCACCATTTCGCGATATCTCCCATTTTAAAGCACCTTCTTTTAATAACGTCATATCAACGTCTAATAATAATAACCCTTTTTGTGATGCAAAGTGCTTCTTTAATGTTTCTTCGACCTGGTCTTTACTTGAAAAATGAATAAACCCATCTCTTAAATCATCTCTTGAGCCTTTATAACTTCCCAGCCGATTTGCTTCGTTCCATTCATCTGATGAACAAATTTTATATATTATATTTTCCAATTTTAGTATCTCTCATAAAAAAGCATGCCTTATCATAAAGAAAAAGCATGCTGATAATATATAATAGTTTTAATAATTTAACTTTCGTCTGAACCGATAGCTGAACTACCAACGGCTTTCACCATTTCAAATATTTTCTTTCTCACTGAAGGGTCAGTAATTTTATAATAGGCCCGCACTAATTCTAAAGTCTCTCTTCGTGATAATTTATCAACTTCAAAAACTTGCTTATTACCTTCGGCCATTCCATCGGCTTTTTGTGTGGTGTCCGTTGTCATTTCATCAAAGAAAAATGATACAGGAACATCTAATATTTTCGAAAGTTGAAACAAACGACTAGAACCTATTCGGTTAGCACCGCGTTCATATTTCTGAACTTGTTGAAAAGTTAATCCGAGCGCTTTACCCAACTTTTCCTGACTCATACCTAGCAATGTTCTTCTCAAACGCACTCGGGCACCTACATGAATGTCTACTGGATCAGGTGATGATTTAACCATGCTCATAATAAAAATACCTTATTCATTTTGAATTTACTGATTACTCTGCAGCCTATACAGGGCTGACCACCCAAAAGTATGTTTTCTATTTAGTGTTACTCTGTTTTGACGTCAAGCTTTATCTTTCTGTGGGTGCCTTCTTCGTAATAGCACAATGTTTACGATAATAAGTGTAACACCTATACAAGTAAAAATCCACTCCTTCAAAAACGAATAGAGTGTTCTTTCTAATAGCTTCTGCGGCAAAGCGCCTTCAACAACACCACGCTTATTTAATCCTATTTGATCAACGATACGCCCATAAGGATCAATTATCGCCGAAATTCCTGTGCTCGCCGATCTAACCAGCGGTAATCCCTCTTCAATAGCGCGTACCCGGGTTTGTAATACGTGTTGATATGGACCTGTACTTTCACCATACCAAGCGTCATTAGTAATATTTAATAACCAATCGGGCCTATTTTCCGGGTCTGTAACCTGTCCTGGAAAAATTATTTCATAACAAATTAAAACACCAACTGAGGGCATCCCATCTATATTTAAAGTCTTAATCCCCTCCCCATGTGAAAACCCTTGGCCACCAGTAAATATTTTATCAAGCCCAAGAGGTATCATAATATTTGTGATAAAAGATGGAATATATTCACCAAAGGGAACCAAATGACTTTTGTCATAAATCCCTTCAATATTACCTTCTTTATTAATCGCAATAAGGGAATTAAAGATCCTCGTTTGATCAGGATCTCTTTGTCGCCTCGGAAAACCTGTTAAAAGGATATCCTCTTCATTTAGGATGCTTGACATTACATCACGGCGGAGCGGCTCTTCAGAAATTGAATATATAACGGCCGTCTCAGGCCAAATAATAATGTCTTTATTTTCAGCTTTATTATCATCACTCATATCCATATGAGTGATGAGATTTTTGCTCCAGTTCTCATATGGCCATTTATCTTTTTGCTGAATATTAGCCTGAACCACTTTTAAATTAACTTGTTCAACATATTCAATTGTTTCTGGCAAGCGGCTTGATCCGAACGAATATAACCCAATGATGCCCAAAATCACTACTGGGGCGGATATAATACGCCAACGATTAACCAGCGCGAAAAATGCCAGAATACTTAATATTAAAGTTATGAGACCAAGACCATATATGCCCCAAATTGCCGTTGATTGAAGCATAATATCGGAGAAACCCCATATATATCCCATTAAATTCCAAGGGAACCCTGTAAATAACATTCCTCGGAGCCACTCAGAAAATGACCAAAGCACAATAAAACTGATTGAAATATTTAAAAGATTTTTACTTACCGTATGATTTCGATGAATATATTTAAGCACATAAGCAACCAACCCAGGAAAAAGTGAAAGATATATTGCGATAAATGTAACCATAATAGGTCCAACCCAATTGGGTATATCAGCTTCAACAATGACGCTATTACCTATCCAATAAAGGCCGGCAAAAAAATGACCAAAACCAAATGCAAAGCCTTTGTAAAAAGCATATTTAGGTTGGTCACTGATGATCGACATCAGCATAAATAAAGGATAACAAACAATCAAAAATGGAAATATATAAAAAGGGGCGAAAGAAAGTGCCGAAAGTGCACCTAATAGAATCATAAGTAATATTTTATTGCGGAAAGTCAGCTTTCCCAAATATTGAATAATATTCTCAAGGTTGAGTTTCGACATAGTCATAATTGTTATTTTCGTCTAACCAGAATATATTTTATATGTCTATTATCGCCTTCAATGATCTCAAAATTAATACCGTTATCATGGGCAACAACATCCCCTTTTTGCGGAATATGTCCGGCTAATGTAAATACTAACCCACCAAGAGTATCCACATCGTCGTCTTGGTCATCACTTAGAAAATCTAATCCTAATAAATCTTCTAATTCATTAATCGGTAGTCTTGCATCAACGTGAAGGTTCCCGTCAGGTAATTCACGCATCAATACGCCTTCCGCAATATCATGTTCGTCTTCGATATCACCAACAATTTGTTCAACCAAATCTTCAATTGTAACTAGACCATCCGTACCACCATATTCGTCAATAACAAGCGCCATATGAATATGCGTTTTTTGCATTTTAGTAAGCAAATCGATTAGCTTCATTGACGGTGGCACAAAAAGAATAGGCCTTTGAATTGATTTAACTGAACGGAATTTATCACCATCTTTATTCTTAGCAAAAACCCGAAAAGCATCCTTAATATGAACCATCGCTATGACTTCGTCTAAAGTATCGCGGTACACTGGCAGACGTGATGTGCTCGCGTCCACAAAAATATTCATCATATCATCAAAGGTTGCATTTTCTTCAAGCGCAACAATATCGGCACGCGGAACCATGACGTCATCTACTCTCATATCACCAAAGGATAGAGTATTCATAATAATAGATCGCTCTTCTTCGCCAAGCGTTCCTTCATCGGCCTCAATTTCTTCGATTACTTCTTCAAGGCTCACTTTAAGTTCATGATCAATATTAGAACGATTGAATAATTTTTTGAAGTTGTTCCAAAATCCATTTTCCGATTTTGAGGTCTCTTCTGGTTGTGATGTTGTCATCAGCTAACAATTAAGCCTTTCTTATCAATTTATCTTAAATACTATTTCATGCAGCATAAGGATCGTCAATACCGAGATTTTTTAAAAGTGAGGTTTCTAGTGCCTCCATTATCTCTGCATCATCATCATTTACGTGATCATACCCTAGCAAATGTAAAATACCGTGTATAATCAGATGCCGAAAATGATTTGATAAAGATATAGAAGCTTCCTGCGATTCTTTATTCATCGTTTCATATGCAATATAAATTTCCCCAAGAGAAAAAGGTCTATTCTTAGGTTTATTGCTATTCTTGAGATAATTATTGATTTCCTCTTCATCTAAACCACAAAAAGAAAGTACGTTAGTCGCCTTATCTTTCTCTCTATAATCATGATTTAATTGATGAATAAGATCATCTGAGCAGAGCACTACACTCACTTCGATATGAGAAAAATTAGATAGAGCACGCCCTTCTGAAACATGTTTAGTTATTTCAGCAATACAATTCTCTATTAAATTTTGATAATTTGGTAATTCTTGCGTCCAATCTTCACAATCAATTGATATATCTAATTGAACGTTATTTATTGACGCCATTAGCTTTTATGACTTTCTTTATCATCATATGCTTTAACAATCTTTCCGACTAATTTATGTCGAACCACATCGCTTGAATCAAAATGAATAAATGCGATATCTCGAATTTTACCGAGGGTATCCAGCGCATCTTTAAGTCCAGATTTACTACCGTCCGGTAAGTCAACTTGCGAAGGGTCACCACAAACTACCATATGACAATTTTGCCCAAAGCGTGTCAAAAACATCTTCATCTGCATTGGAGTTGTGTTTTGTGCTTCATCTAAAATAACAAAAGCATCCGACAAAGTACGACCACGCATAAACGCCAGTGGCGCAACTTCAATTTCTCCACGTTCTAATCGTTTTTCTGTTTGCTCCATAGAGATCATTTGACCTAGCGCATCATATAATGGTCTTAAATATGGATCGACTTTTTCTTTTAAGTCTCCCGGTAAAAATCCTAATTTCTCTCCAGCTTCTACGGCTGGTCTTGAAAGAATGATACGTTCCACTTTACCTTCTAAAAGATGTGAAACGGCCATGGCCACCGCCAAGAATGTTTTTCCGGTCCCCGCTGGTCCTAAACCAAAGGTCATATCTTTTTTTCTTAAGGCTTCGATATATTTTGATTGATTGGCTGAGCGCGGACGAATAGTCGTTTTTCGTGTGCGTATCACATTATCATCATTAAGCAATTCATCTCGCGGATTAACTTCACGAAGTGTTGGGCTATCCAACATCCCGATGAGCCTAATAGCGCCGTCAACATCTTCAATAGTAACTTCACCGCCCTCTTCAAGTCTTTGATATAGACTTAAAAGCACATCTCTAGATAAATTACATGCTTCTTCAGGACCTTCAATTGATAATAAATTACCCTTGCCAGATAGTTCGCAGCCAAATTCATGCTCTATGCGTGCAAGATTGACATTATGTTCACCGTATAATGAGGGTAGGAGTATATTATCTTCAAACTCTAAAACGCCGGATGTATAATTTTCAGTTGATTTTTGCTTCATTGAATAAATTTTACCTAAAAAAATTAAGCAAGTATACCTTCAATATAAAAAGTATTTGCCCCATTAATTTCAACATCTACAATTTTGCCTTGCAATTCTTCGATTTTATCTGCCCCCACCTTTACTTGAACGGCTTGCATATAAGGACTTCTTCCAAATACGGCATCTTCGGCTTTACCTTTTCCTTCTATCAGAACAGAAAGTGTTTTTCCAATGACACTATTATTAAAATCAGCCTGCTGTTGTTTTAATAAAGCTTGAAGCCTCGACAATCTTTCTGATTTAATATTCTCATCAACCTGATCATCCATTTCTGCAGCGGGTGTTCCAGGGCGTGGACTATATTTAAAACTATAAGCTTGCGCATATTTAACGTCGCGAACAAGTTCCATTGTTTCTTTAAAATCTTCATCTGTTTCACCAGGAAAACCAACAATAAAATCACCTGATATAGCAATATCAGGACGTTCTTTTCTTAAATCCCTGATGATGTCTTTATAAGACGCACTATCATGCGTTCTATTCATCGCTTTTAAAATACGGTCTGAGCCTGCCTGCACTGGTAAATGAAGGTATGGCATACATTCTTTTAAATCTCCGTGGACTTTTA
>Ga0181597_10003157_pt1 | contig 17398 bp, 10 predicted proteins | sample 041ome_5_FD_148647 | JGI IMG/M metagenome (GOLD analysis project Ga0181597, IMG submission 148647) | Coastal salt marsh microbial communities from the Groves Creek Marsh, Skidaway Island, Georgia - 041403US metaG (spades assembly) | ecosystem: Environmental > Aquatic > Marine > Intertidal zone... | reverse complement strand
TGTCTCTCTCTCTCTCTCTCTCTCTCTCTCTCTCTCTCTCTCTCTTTTCGTTCTTTGCGTTCTCGTCTCTCAAGTTTGTCTGTTTCCGAGACGTGACAAAACAAAAAAGGTAGCAGAGCAAAGAGAGACACAACGCGGAGCAAGCACGGCAAAGGCACGCTCGCTCGCGCGCGCACACACCACATATGTCTTCCGTCCGGAACGACGAAGAGACGGAGACGACGACGATGCCTCCGCCACCTCCCAGGAGGAGGAGGAAGAGGACGAGAGAGAGGAGAGAAAAAATCGTTCTCGAGGAGGATGAATTCGCGGCTCGCTTAGAGCGCATCATCGAGCGCGATTATTTCCCGAACGTTCCGAGACTGAGAGATGAACTGAGGCTACTCCGCGCGGAGCGCGAAGGGAACGAGCGGGAGATTTTAACGGCGAAGAGGAGCATTCAGAAGAGAATGAGAGAAGAGGAAGAGGCGAGGAGTGGGAGCAACGGTTTGACGCCGAGTTTTTATTACGGCAACTCGACGTCTTTGGAGACGAGAGGAGGAAAGAACGCGACGACGACGTCGGCGAGCGGTGCCTCTGGAGCAGTTGGGTTTTCCTCCAGAAGAAGTGGGAGAAGAGGCGGAGAATATTACGACGACAGAGAAGAAGAAGAAGAAGAAGAAGAAGAAGAAATGTCAGCAGAGGATGAATACGATGAGGAAAGAAGAAGCCAAAGAAGAGCAAAACTTCTCGACGCGAACAAGACGCTGACGCAGTTTCTGGCTTCGCACACTTCCGAAGATAACAAATCGTTCGAGGATATATTAGAAAAGATAAATAAGAAGAGACGAGAGAAGAATGCAAAGTTATTCAACGCGAACAAGATTCGCGGCGCGATGAATGTGCAAAGGCTCGGTGATGGCAGCGAGGGAGCGAGGACGAAATCGGGCGCCTTGGCGCTCGCGGAACCGGGACACAACGCGTTGTTCTTTCGACCAGACTCGGCGTTGGCTCTATCGAAAAGTGAACTGGCCAATTTAGGCGCGACGACAGCTCCGAAAGAAACGCTCGCGCGTAATACTCGATTCAACAACACAACTAATAGCCACGTAATAGAAGTAAACCAAGTCGACGAGGAAGAGTTGGCTTCATTTCGAGAACAGAGAGCAAAAGAGATGAACCCGAATATGAATTATTCGCGAATAGCGACGCCAAGTTTTACGCCTGGACGCGATAATTTCACGCCAATAATGACTTGGGGTGCTTTAGATGCAACACCTGTGAGGCTCTCGTCATCGACTGGTTTAGCAGATGAAGACATAGTTGCAAAAGCGGCTGGAGAAACCAGGGAGGAACAAAATTTGTACAGATTCGCACGCGAAGACGTTCGCGAACTCGCGGCGAGAAAACTAGACAAAGCTAACTTAGTTAAGCGGAAACTGCGCAAGCAATCGCAAACGCCAAAGACGACGAGTGGTTTGAGCGAAAATGCTCTTCGCTTACTCCGAAAATTGACACCTCGACGCGGTACGAACGGGGAAGACTTTTTGAAGATGGACGTGAACCGCGCCATGCGACAATCCGAACGACGGATGACTTCGAGTAGACGAACTCCAGCATCTGCTCGCGACCGCACGCCTTCGTTCAGAAACATGGGTCCGCCGCCGCCGTCGTCGTCGTCTAAAGAAGGAAAAGCGATTCCTCCGAGCGTCGGTAACAGCGCTTCGGGTTCGAAAAAAACGCGCCTCACGGAAGGTTTACTGCTGTAAAAGTATGGGAAGAACTGTAGCGAAGCATTAGAACGGAACAGAATTTAGAGCAGAATAGAGTGTAGAATAGAATCGCGCGAATTGTAATAAAAGAGAGTTCAAGTGCTGCGCGTTAAAAGCGCATTTGATATCATTTAATACCTGTATTATTATTATATTTCCTTTTCGATTTGGTCTTCCGAGAAGAGTTTTTGAGGAGGGGAAGGAGAGAAATCTCCTCACAGACACATTATATCGCGCACGGAAAACAAAAACAATGTCCGCCTTGTTTTGCTGCGCGTCCTGGGCCGGATGTTCCGCCTTGAACTGCTGCGCGAACGCGCTGAATATTCACCAAAGAGGCGAGCGATCTTTCAAAACCGTCTACTTTGTGTCTTATTTTTTAACGCAAGTGCTCGCGTGGCAGATGAGAGACGAGTACCCGTCCGAGACAAACTCCGTTGAAAAGTTTATTCACACCGAGATGCAAGGGTGCCAAGGCGCGCGTTGCGCGTACGAAGCCGCGGTGAGAGTGGCGCTGACGAACGTGCTGTTCTTTTCGTGCATGCTTTTGGTGACATTTAAAGCGGACGTTCCCGAGGAGGAAGACATTTTAACGGCTGGAGAAAATAAAGAAGAAGACGAGGAGATACGACAAACAAACCGGCAATCGAGGAGAGACCGATTCGAGAATTTGAGTTTGCGATATCGCGTGCACGTTGCATACTGGCCGTTCAAACTTTTACTCTGGTTGTCTTTTCTTTGCATCTCTTTCTGGTGGGTTCCGAGCGAAAGCGTCGACGTCGCCTTCGAAGTGTTTCGATTCGGTGCTGGACTATTTTTGCTCGTCCAAATGATTGTAATCATAGCCACGGTGTATGAGATTAACGAGTATTTGGTGGAAAAGGCGGAAGATGGACGTGCTGGAGCGATAGCGTTAGTTGTTGGGACGATTGTCGCGTTCGCATTGGCGGTGGCGACATTCACGGTGAGTTTTTCGCGGTACGATTGCGACGGAGATAAGACGACGATAGCGGCGAATTCGATGGCAATTGTTTTCGTGATTATCTGTTGTGGATTTAGTTTAATGGAAGATATCAGAGGAGGTTTATTCACCAGCGCTATAGTCGCTTTGTACGTGGCGTACTTGATGGCGTCGGCGAGCATGGAAAGATCTAAAACGTGCAAATCGTTAGCCGATAACGCGACGATGCAAGGTACAGACGAGGAGATCATCGAAATCGTCGGTTTTATCGTCCAGTTAGCGGTTGTGGCCTTGTCTGCCTTTAAAGCGGCGAGCGGACACAAGCGTTTTCAAGGCATCGCGCACATCACGGACGAAGACGACGATCACGGTAGCGCCGCCTATACGTTTTTCCACGGCGTATTTTTAGTCGCCAGCATGCACGCCGCGTGTTTATTAGTCGGATGGGTAAAAGTAACGCAAGAAGAAGATAGCAGCAGCAACGCGGACGGAACGACGACGACGACGACGATATCCTCGACGACGACGGAAAGCTTTTGGATTAAAGCGACGTGTGCGTATTTCACGGCGTTTCTTTATCTTTGGTCGCTCATTGCACCGAAGGTGTTACCCGATCGCGAGTTTTGAGAACCGCCCGGCTGTACAAATGTAACAATAATAACAATAGCAGCAATAAAGTGATAGTAACGATCAAACCGTGCGCATGATGATGCGTGTAAAATATAACAATTTTTATACGCCGCGCTTTCATCGCAAAAACAAGTCGTTCTCTCCTGCTCTCTCATCACTTGTCTTCGACACTCGACAAAATGCTCGCACAGCAAAAATCAAAAATCAAAAAAAAAAGTGGTCTCACTCTCTCTCGGGATTTTATCCAAACTTCATTCACAATCCAAGGAACGCGCACGCGCTCTCGACGAAAGACACACACGCAAAGAAAAGCACGCCTTTTTCTTTCCTCTCTCTATCTCTCGTTTAAAACGACTCGACTCTAAGTCGAGCATTACCACACAAACAACAACAACTTGATAATATGAGCACGACTTCTTTCGCTCAAAAAACGATCCTTCGCGGAAACGCGTTGAAAACCAGCATCAAGAGTGCGAAATCTTCCGCGCGCGCTCCGGGGGCGGCCAGAGTCGTCCGAACGATGGCGTCGAACACCACCTTGCCGATTGATTTGAGAGGCAAGAAGGCGTTCATTGCCGGCGTGGCAGACGATAACGGTTTCGGATGGGCCATCGCCAAGGCGTTGAGTCAAGCCGGGGCGGACGTTATCCTTGGCACTTGGGTGCCGGCGTTGAATATCTTTGAAACTTCTTACAAGAGAGGGAAATTCGACGAATCGAGAAAGTTAGCGGATGGCAGTTTGATGGAATTCGCGAAGATTTACCCGATGGACGCTGTTTTCGACACCATGGAAGACGTTCCGGAAGATGTGAAGACGAACAAGCGATACGCCGGCAACGAAAAGTGGACCGTGAGCGAAGTCGCCGAGTGCGTGGAGAAGGATTTTGGTAAGATTGATATTTTGGTCCACTCGTTGGCGAACGGCAGAGAAGTGGCGAAGCCGTTGTTGGAGACATCGAGAGAAGGTTATTTGGGGGCGATTTCCGCGAGTTCGTACTCGAACATTGCGATGTTGCAAAAGTTTGGTCCGTTGATGAACAAAGGCGGCGCGGCGATTTCTTTGACGTACTTGGCGAGTGAAAGAATCATCCCGGGCTACGGGGGTGGTATGTCTTCCGCCAAAGCGGCTTTGGAATCTGACACGCGAGTGTTGGCGTTCGAAGCCGGGAGAAAGTGGGGCATTCGCGTGAACACCATCAGCGCCGGTCCGTTGGGCTCGAGAGCCGCGAAGGCCATCGGTTTCATCGACGACATGATCAACTACTCCATGACGAACGCGCCGTTGAGCGAAAAGCCGTTGGAAGCCATCGAGGTTGGAAACACGGCGGCGTTCTTGTGCTCGCCGTTAGCCTCTGCGATTACTGGCAGCACCGTGTACGTCGACAACGGTTTGAACTGCATGGGCGTAGCCACGGATTCCAAGTCCATTCCGGACCGATCCTAAACTACGCGCCGGGTACGTAAAATCATAGTTCATTACTTTAATTAAGAGAATATAAATCAACAAAGACGACACATATAAACTCCGCAGCGTTTTCAATTTTGAATTTTGTTTTCACACGAACCAGCTTTTTTTTATTTGATGTCCTTTCAATCTTCGTGCGCGAGTATTATTCGTGTTTGTGTGTGTTTTCACTTCATCCCCTCATAGTTTTCCTCTCTCGCTCGGACATCGGGAAAGACAGAAGAAAGAGTTTTTACATGTCTGCGCAGACCGCGACTCAAAAACTCGTCGTCACCTTACGTCGCGGATTAGCTGGAAAACGCGAGACGATCAAACGCACTTGCTTAGCGCTCGGTTTAACGAAACCTCGAGTCTCCAGAGCTATTCCGAACACGAGCACGAGCCGAGGTCAAATCGAAAAGATCAAACACTTGGTTCGAGTGGAAACGGACGTCGCGTTTAAGAAACGATTGGAAAGGAAGGAGAAAAAGTTTAGTCTGAGACCGGAAATTGTCGTCGAACATTAAGTGTTGGTAGTATTATTCAATGTCTGTCTCTCGTTGCTGTAGTTCTGCAGTCGCGCGTGGAACCTTCGATAGCCGCCGCTCTGCTCAACAACAACAACAACAACAACAACAACGTCAAAAAGGAGGAAGTAGGGGCTCAAGAGGGGGTTCTTTTCTTTTACGTCGAGGAAGAGAATCGAGAAGTCACAGGTGCGCGACCGCCAAAGCGACGGCAGGTGGAGAATCCATGAGCAGCTCCTCCTCTAAAAAAGCGAGAGCTATGGAGATTTGGCGCGCTTGCGACGCCGTGTGCTTCGACGTGGACTCGACTGTCATCGATCACGAAGGTATCGACGCTTTGGCGGCGTATCTCGGCAAAGGCGAAGAGGTGGCGAAAGTTACCACGCAAGCGATGAATGGAGAAATTCCATTCGAGAAGGCGTTATTTTATCGGTTGAACGCGATGCAGTGTTCGAGGCAGCAAATGGATGCGTATTTAAAGGAGTACCCGGTAAAACTTTCGAACGGGTTTCAGGAGTTGAGAGACAAGTTGAAAGAGAAAGGGAAAACGGTGTACTTAGTGAGCGGAGGGTTTCGACAAATGATCCATCCAATCGCGGAGTATTTAGATATCCCGGTCCCCACAAACGTTTGGGCGAATAATTTATTGTATTTGGAAGACGGATCGATGAATTCAGAGAAACCTTTCGACGATGAAAACGAGTTTACGTGGCGAGCGGGCGGGAAGGCCTTGGCCGTTGCGCATGTGAAGAAAACCGGGAATTTCAAAACTGTCGTGATGGTTGGCGATGGCGCAACGGACGTGGAAGCGAGAGCAGAGGGTGGAGCAGATATCGTGATCGGGTACGGAGGAACGGTGAGAAGAGAGAGCGTGGAAAAATCGGCGGATTGGTTCGTGATGGATTTCAAAGAACTCGTCGAAGCCCTCTAGTTATTTTAGATAGTTCTCGATTGTATCAAAGTAAACCAACCGGTCATATATATTTAAAAAGAATGACACACAGATGAACGACAAAAGTCCTTCTTTTCTCTCTCTCTCTCTCTCTCTCTCTGTGTGTGTTCGAGCGTGTTATCGTCGTCATCGTTTTGTTTATTATCTATCGTTCATTCTACCTAGTTTGCTAGGATGATAAGTTTTCATTTTTAAAACGAAGCGATATCAGTGGAGTAGTTGAACTCCAACTTCACGTCGCCCAAATTCGGCGCGCTCGTGAAGTCCTTCAACGGCATCTTCGCGCTCAAGTTACCTCTTTTCAAGGTAATCTTACCGCTTCCGTTCGTGGAGGCTTCCAAGCTTCCTTTCACGCCTTCCGGAAGCGGGTAACTCAGGGTCAATTTCCCTTCCTTGAACGTTTGCGTCTTGACGTTCGCGTCCGCTTTCAACGAGACGTCAATCTTATCGACTTTCGTCGACGCGTTCAACGTCAATTGCTTCTTCGAGTTATCAAACTCCAACTTGGATTTTACGCCTTCGAAAACCGGCGGTTCCAAAACGGCTTTCACCGCGTTGCCTTTCGCTTTCCACTCCACCGTTGCAGTCGAGTCGATCGCAGCCACCTTCTCCTTGACGGAGACGTTCAACACGTCCATAATGTTCGTCGTGTTTTGATCCACGCCGTCTAACTTGATCTTCCAAAAGTCTTTCGAGGCTTCTAAATCGACTTTAGCCGTGGACACGTTCGCGCCGGAGCCTTTGGAGGACAACTCGACCCCAACCGGGACGGTAAATTTCGCCGACAAGTTCACCCCTTCAACCGAATCGGAAACTTTAATTTTAAGCTTATCGCACTTGGCGGATTGGTTCGAGAGCGTGGATTCCACCTCCGTTTCAAAGTTAATTTTGCCCATGGTGTGTGTGTGTGTGTGTGTTGTGTGTGTGTTTCTCGAGTCGGATGCGCGTTTATTCTCGCGAGAGTGTATACGTTTTAGTTTCTTATCGCGAAGAAAAAAGTGTCGGCGTTGGTGTGACTCAGCTTTTTTTTGTTTGAAATCACTCGCTTGCGATGGCGGGGGATGGCCGATGGGGCTTTTTAAACGCCGCAATAGGACTACGCGTAATTGTAAAGGGAAACTCATTGCGAAGGAAGACGAAGAGGACGAAGAAGAGAGAACGGAGAGGACGAAGTCCAAAAAAAAAAAGCGAAGAGCGACTCTCACGCGCAAGAACTTCCACTCTTCTTCCACTCTTCCTCTCTCTTTTCTATTCTTTTGAAACTCTTCCGTTTTTTCCCCTCTTCTTCCGTCCGCGCATCCTTTTAAACTCGTCGTCGTCGTCGCCGATGACGACGACGACGACGACGAGCGAGAACGACGCGAAAATGGACGTCGACGGAGGAGGAGGAAAAAGAAACGGAGGAACCCAATTGAACGACGACGATGAAAGAAAAAACGAAGAAAAGATGAAGCGCATGACGGAGGCACAAACGAAGATCTTCTACTCTCAGCTTCGATTTCTCTTGCTGAGAGAAGTGACCGTCGCCCCGTCCACGCACTCGCACTCGCACTCGAAGATCTGGACGAGCTTTCCAAACTCTTTGTTCGGGAGCGCGATTGATGTGAACAGAGACCGAGACGAGATGATGAGCAAAGAGATGTTGCCGTGGAGATTGAACGCAAAGTTGCTCCAGGATCCAACTCTAACTGTGCTCAGAAATCATAACAATCATAGCAATAGTAACGAGCTAGCGACTACAAAAACGCCCAACGAAGAAGACATGAAGTTTACGGAGAATGTGCAAAGAGAAGACAAGGAGGACGAGGAGGACGAGGAAGGCTTTAACGAGGATGGACGTCGATATTCAAAGTGTAACGAGTTAAAACGTCTGTTTGAAGGGGAGATAGAAGCGCGAATCACGCGAGGCGTCGATGTTCTTCGCGAAAGAGTAGTGAAACAAAAGTATACGTTTCATGCCGCCGATCAAGGTGATGGTAAGGAAGACGGGATGATGAGAGAGCGACAAATCGTCGACGAAGGCGAGTGGAAAATCAGGCAGAATATCAGAACGAAAAGTTTGGGATTGCTAGAGGAACAGAGAAAGTTAAGACAAGAAATGATTTCTGAGCAAAGAAAGATTATGGCATTGCCGGAGAGACAGTACAAGAAGATGATAAAGATGGACGAAAAGCAAAGAGAGTTGGAGATCAAGTTACGGTCGAAGAAAGAGAAGAAAGAGTTGTCGGAGCGGTGGCGTTTAATATTTACGACGAGGAAAAGACTGAACGAAGAATCGAATCAACGAGCGGACGCGTTGCAAACGAGAAATCGCCAGATGGTGAAAATGCACGAGAGAATGGCAAGAGCGCATCTGGTAAAGTCAAGAGACGACGCGGCAGAAAGAGCGAAGAGAATGGAAGCGTTGAAATCAAACGACATAGAGGCGTACAAGAAACTTTTAGCAGAAGCAGCGAAAACGAAAGAGAGCATCGAGGGATACCCCGCCGGCGCAGATGGCGAAGGCGAAGGGAACAAGTACGAAGCGCTGCAAGATTTCCTTTCGGAAACGGAAGGATACTTAGAAAAACTCGGAGGAAAGATTGCTTCAGTAAAGATATCGCAGGCGCGTTCGGAAGCGGCGACAGAAGCGGCTGCAAAAGCTGCCGCGGAAGGTTTAGACGAGGACGAAATCAAAGAAGCGGCGGAAAAAGCAGCGAGAGAGGCGACGTTAGCAAACGGTGAGAAGATGATTTCGCAAACCAAAGAGGATGGAATTCAAAACACGGAGAAGTATTACGCCGTGGCTCACAGCGAGCAGGAAATCATTACCGAACAACCAAAGATGTTGACGTTTGGTCAGTTACGCGACTACCAAATCGTCTCTTTGCAGTGGATGGTGAGTTTACACAACAATCGCCTGAACGGTATCTTAGCAGACGAGATGGGTTTGGGTAAAACCGTGCAAGTTTGCTCTTTGATTGCGTATCTGTGGGAGTCTAAGCAAAACTTTGGACCGCACATTATCATCGTGCCAAATGCGGTGATCGTGAACTGGAAAGCGGAGTTAAAGAGATGGTTACCGAACGTAAATTGCGTCTATTACGTCGGCAGTCGCGAACAACGTGCAAAAATATTTCAGAAGCAAGTGTTACAGCTCAAGTTTAACGTCCTAGTTACTACGTACGAGTTTATCATGCGCGATCGCGGCAAGTTGGCGAAAGTAAATTGGAAGTATATCATTATTGACGAGGCGCAGAGATTGAAAGATCGCGAAGGAAAATTAAGTCGAGATTTAGATAAGTTTAGAGCGCAAAGACGTTTGCTACTGACCGGAACACCGTTACAGAACGATCTCAGCGAACTGTGGAGTTTGTTGAACCTGCTGTTGCCGGAAGTTTTTGATTCGGCAAAAGTGTTTCAGCAGTGGTTTGGGAAAACAAAAGCAGGTGATAATCAAGGGCAAAAGGTCGGTGGTGGGGGTGGGGGTGGGAGTGGCGGTAACGAAGACGATGAAGAAGACGATTGGATGGAACGCGAGAAGAAAGTCATCGTGATTTCTCGACTTCACCAAATTTTAGAACCCTTTATGCTTCGAAGATTAGTGCAGGATGTGGAGAGGAAACTTCCGCCGAGGAAGAGTGTCGTAGTACATTGCCCGTTTTCGGCGTTTCAATCGAACGCTTATTCGTGGATAAATGCGACGGGTTCTATTCGAGTTGAACCGTATACTAAACTCGGCTTAGCGGCGCAGAGAACCTTTCGTGGATATTTGCCGCTTCACAACAGGTGCATGGAGCTCCGCAAGATTTGTAATCATCCGGGCTTATCGTACCCACCTGAGAAAGGAGGCGATTTTCGAGGCGTTAATTTGATACGCAGTTGCGGCAAGTTGTGGATTTTGGACCGATTATTGATTAAACTTTCCAAGACTGGACACAAAGTTCTTCTGTTTTCCACAATGACGAAATTATTAGATCTTTTGGAAGTTTATCTCAAGTGGCGACAAACGACAGAAGATGGCGAAAATTTGCAATTCTGTCGTATTGATGGTACAACGCCGTTAGAGCAACGAGAAGTCGCAATTAATGATTTTAACCGAAAAGGCTCGAACAAGTTCATATTCTTGCTTTCAATTCGTGCCGCTGGGAGAGGTTTGAACTTACAAACTGCCGATACAGTTGTGATGTACGATCCAGACCCAAACCCGAAGAACGAAGAACAAGCCATCGCAAGATCTCACAGAATCGGTCAAACGCGTGAAGTACGAGTGATACACTTGGAGGCTGTAGACGATAAAGAAATAGCTAGCGTCGCGGATGCTTCTGCGGCTACCCAAGAAGATACTCCGTCTGATGGTTGGGGTGGAAGCAACCGATCGTATTGTGAATCGGTGGAATCTGTTGTTCGCAACGTCATTCAGCAACAGAAAATTGAAATGGCGGATGAAGTCATCAATGCCGGTCGTTTTGATGGACAGACCACTCACTCAGAGAGACGCGAAACGCTTGAAAAACTCATGGCTGCGCAAGCTGCTGGTAATAGGAAGGAAGCGAACGTGCCGAGTGTACGTGAATTGAACGAAAGGATCTGTCGATCCGAAGAAGAATTGAAAATTTGGAACGAACTTGACGATACGTTAAATTGGCCATCTTCACTCATGGGCCCGGAGGAGTGCCCTGATTGGATTCGATACACAAAGTACGACTTAGACGATGCGATTGAGATGACGGCAAAATCAAAGGCTGGCGAAATAATTGCCCCCGTGGATACCTCAAATCTTGGACGTGGAGGTCGATCGATGAACAAGTTGATCGCAAACTCTGCAATTTCCCTAGACGCCATGGACGTTGACGCTCAAGCCGCCGCAAGCAACAGACGAAAAGAATTCGTCGAAAAAACAGGTTTGAAGTCAAGCAATCTGACTGCCGAGCAAATGTCGAGTAAAGTCAAAGGCGGAGACGAGGATGATGCGTTTGCGATACCCATGACCAAAGCCTTGCTACCATTCCAAAAAGCACAGTTAGCAAAAGCTCAAGCGGCTGAGAAAGAGAAAGAAATGCAGCAAGGGCGAGCCGATGAACTAGCAGCAAACGAGGAGAACGAAGACGAACCGCTCATGATGCTCGATAATTCGGACGAAGAGGATGATTATGGCAACATTGAAGAAGACGATCCAGCGTTGAACACGTCGTTCACAGATGTCAATTTAGATAATTTGACGAATGAAGAAGGTAACGACGACGACGACGACGGTGAAGATTCAATCGAAGAGGCACCGCTCAATGTAAAAAGTGATGGTGGTGGAATGAAGCTTAAGTTCACCATGCCACGAAAACCAGAATAGATCATTTAGAATGTGTTTTTTAACCTTGTTTGTCTTTCAGAAAATGCATGAATAATAGTAACCATATCGTCTTTGTCTCTCTTGTTCTTAATATATGTCCTTTGTCGGATTTAATTCCTCTTCTCTTCCTTTTATTCCACCGCAGGAGTGTTTTCTTTCTCTCGTTCGTGGTCTTCCGCTGGTGATGCGGCCTCGATGAGCGGAAGTTTCGATTGCACTTTGTTTTCAACCGGTAGGACTGTGTCGGTCACCAACGTGTTCTTGGACAAAGCTCGTTTCTTCTTCTCCTTCGGGGTTTTCTCCGCATCTTTTCCCTTCTTCGGTGCGACCTTCTTCTTCGTCGAGGCTTTCTTCTTGGGCTGGGCTTTCGTCTTCTTCGCCGAGGCTTTCTTCTTCGCGGGCGCCTTCTTCTTTTTCGCCGGCGACACCTTCTTCTTTGTCACCTTCTTTTTCTTCTCGACTTTCTTAGCGACGACGGCAACTTTCGGGACCTTCTTTGCGCGTCCTCTCTTCTTTGGTTCCGGCCTCTTAAAGGAAATCTCGAGGCGTTCTGCCGGTTTGCGCACCCTATATGTTCAAAAGTTTTTAGGAAAGTTTGAATTCAAAATCGCATGTTCGAACAAAGAAAACGCGCGAACGAGCGACGACGCGAACGAAAATAACGCAAAGCTACCGATCCAATCGAAGGCAAAACATTTAAATCGCGCAATTTTACCTCGTCGCCGGGAGTTCTTTCTCGTTCGCGTCCACCAAATGGTTTTCAAGTTTCGTCAGAGGGCCTCTCTTCGCGCTTCTCTTCTTCGAAAAACTCTTCGCCTTGGAGGTGGTCGCGTCTCCCTCCAAATCGAACTCTTGCTCGATCGCCGTGACGATGTTGCGAACGATCGAGTCGTCCTCGGGGACGCGGAGTGCCGGTGACATCCTGGACATGTTTGTGTGTGTGTGTGTGTGCGTGTGAGTGTGTGCGTGCGTGTGTGTGTTTGCACAATATGCAGTGTGTATATTTTTGAATTTTTTTTTTCGATGCAAAAATCGCGAAAAATTCCTCTTGCTCTTCCACTTTTCTCGTCGTCGCTTCACACTGTCGATACGTACGAGTGCGCGTATCGTAAAATAAAGAAAAATCAATATCCATCTTCTTCTCATGGGTGGTCTTCCAACACAACAACAGCAGCGGGTGAAACCGTCCCAGATTCTCGGGACGATCATACTCGCGACGTTCTGTTTGTTTCTCACGTACAACTCGACGTACTTCATGTCCAACGCGTTATCGTCGACGAGGAAGAGCGACGGCGAAGGAGGTCCCCGAAGAACGACGAATGCGAAATTGGCGTTGGAGGATCCGCGCGAAGCCATCGAAGCCGCACGAGAGAGAATTCGGGACGTGGCCTCGAAATATCGGGAGGGAGATTCGAGCACGTTGCAAGGGATAAAAGATAATAAATTCAGTCGAGACAATTTGTTGGCGGCGGCGGAGCTAGCGGACGCGAGAATGAAAACGGGAACGAGCGCTGACGAAGAAGAAGGAGGAATTGATGTTGAAGAGAAAAACGAAGCAAACGCAAACTTAGTGCGAATATTTGGCGAGGAAGACTTCCCGATGGAAAACGAAAAGTGTTGGCCAAATGAACACGCTGGATACGACGGGTTCGCGCTCACGTGGGGGATGACGTTCCGTACAAAGACGGCGAGCGAATGTTGCGACGCGTGTCGAAAGCACGCTGAGATATGCGGCGGCGAAGGAGCAAACTCCGGGACGATGTTCTTTAACACTAGTTTTGGAGTGCGCGGGCATTGTGGTACCGCACCGTTTGAAAAGAAATTATTGTGTAACATTTGGGTATATTGTCCTCCGAATGAGAAGCATGACGGAAAGTGTTGGAGCGGGGACATTCACGACCATGTGCAACACGAGTGTTGGCTAAAGCACCAAGTAAACCCAAACAATCCAATCGCTCCTTCGAGTGGGAGGTATCCAGACAAGCATTTGGCGGAACACAAGACGAGCCCGGAGGTTGTTCAGTGGTTGTCTGGTGCAATTGTAAAACCAGGTGAAACGGTTGTTGCTCGAGAGCCTCACTGGGGAATGGCCGCAAACGAAGCAATTTAGAAAGAAGCCAAAGGCGGATGTAGTTTTGTAATTGTAAACAGATTTTTTGTAGTGTTGCGCATTAGTTTAATGAATTTATGTGTGTTATTATTTTGCCTTTTCAGCAGCTTCGAGAAGCTCGATCGTCTCGGTGACTAATCTTTGACACGAACCATCGCTCGCAAGCGCGGGAATGACGACATCTCTCAACAAATCTCTTCGGCTCATGCCAAGGATTAAACCATGTTCCCCGTCTTTCTCCATCTCCTTATCGCTCTTCGAGATTGAACCTAGAAGCTCTTCGCACAACTCGCGAAGTTGCTTCTCTGCGCCGGCAAAGTACGTGCGCTGATCGTTCCCGCCCGATTCTGACGCCAAGTGCGTGGCGTACGTTCGTAACCAAGCCTTGAATTCTTTCTCGCTCCCGAGCACTTTACATGATTGCAAGATTTGTTCGAGATGACGTCCTGATTCGCGTTTTGGCGTCTGGAACGACGAGGAGGAACGCATTGAATTCGCCATAGCGCCAATCGCTAATCGTGCGGCAGATGTCTGCAATTTGCGTACTTCACCGCCCGAACCGTCGGTGACTCCTAAACGTAATCTCGAAACGTACTCGGATTTTTGAAAGGAAGTGTCCGCAACCTTAGCCCAAGCCTTCAACTTTTCGTGGAAAGCGTACGCCACGCCGTTTGATAACGTCACGAGTGGAACACCCTTCTTGCTCAACGAAACGCGAGAAATCCGCGCTCCGTCTCTTCGATTGAAGCAAATGCTGGCGATTGAACTTTCCAAAACGCATCTTTCGTTGTCCTTTTCCAAATCCCACACATATAAAGATGCATCGGTGGTTACAACTAAAAGTTTTGTCTCGGAACTTTCATCTTGTTCTTCTTCTTGTTCTTCTTTCGTTTTGCTATTATTTACGCACGCGATAAAGCATACTTTTCCACCTTCCAACGCAATTGTCGGTAACTGTCGTCTGCCAGTTTCAGTATAGATTTGAAGTGACCCGTCTTCAAGTGCGACACATGAGTACCTCGCGTTACCGGTAATGTGCGAACATCTCGCATCGAGACGATCTGTCCATAACTCTTCACCCGATCGCGAGCAGACGAGTTCGCTTGCGTTTCTCTGGAAATCATTCTTACACTCGAGCACGACTGCTGCCGTCGGAACATCTTCTTGGTCATCGAATGAGTTCGCCACCATCGCGTCTTCAGCAACTAGTTTGGCATGCACAGTTTGCGGAATCGGAGCTACTGGAATAATTTGACGCATGCTGACACTACCTGCTGCTTGTTGCTGGGCAGCAGGTCGCGCTTGTTGTTGTTGCTGTTGTTGTTGCTGCTGCTGCTGCTGCGACACTTGCACCATCGTTTGTTGCCTCGCCGGCGGTGGCGTTAAAAGCATTCGCGAGGGCGCTTGTTGTTGTTGTTGTTGTTGTTGTTGACCAACCGCCGGAATAGGCTGAATCCTTTGCGGCTGACCGCTACCGCCGACTGGCATAGGGGCTAAACGTTTTGGTGCGTTACCGGCAGGCATCATCGCCTGCGGAGCGACTCGTTTTACGCCGGCAACGGTAGTAGTAATCTGCATGGTAGAAGCGGGTACATTTCTGGGCACTTGGTTTTCGTTGTTGGTGATGGTTTGCTGCGGTGGCCTTGCGGCTGGCGGTGATGTGATGACTTGCGTTCCCGGCGCGTTCGCCATGGGCGTAATTCTTCGTCTTCCGTCTGAAGCTATAATTTCTTGCTGTTGTTGCTGACGGATTGGTGCTTGTTGTATGACAGGTGCCGCAATTGGCGCTGCGCTGATGCGCTTCGGCGCCATCGGAGTGCCGTTTTTCGAATCAAATCCACCGTTTGTCGTTGTCTCGCCATTGATTTTCTTCTTCGTGTACTTCAAAAGCGTAGGGTCTTCCAATACGGCGACTCTTTTCTGTCCAACCATGCCCCCGTACGTCTCGCGGAAGAACGCTTCCGACTCGCTTTCGTTCACCGTGCATCCAATCTCGGATTCCTCAAATGTGAAGACACCCATCGATCCGTCCGTGCTGCACGCCAAAAGTGAATAGCCATTCGGCGTCCAACTCAAATCCACCACGGACTCGTCAAAACACGATTTAATCACACACACCGGTCTCGATCGATTTGTTCTCCAAATCGTAAGTTTCGTATCTTGACTTCCACACGCAACCACGGTGTGCATTTTTGGCTTCCCGTCGTTATTATCTTTCGCATCTTCTGACGCTTCAATTTTCTGTTTAAACAATCCGGGTGAAAATCTCACGCACACGACTGGTCCTTTGTGCCCGACGAAATCAAATTTCGAGTCCCATTCGCCTCTTTCCAAGACGCTCGCCGTGTGGCTCGGTTTCTTGTACGCGTTACACGTGGTCACTGCTTTCCCGTCCGGACTCCAACACAAACGCATGCTAAACGTCGCCCCGACCGATTGTCGATACGGGTCCGTAATCGTGGACACTTTTTCCCAATCGTCCACCCGCCATATGATGACCGATTTATCGTCGCCTTGTGTGGCTAAAAACTTACCAATCGGATCCCAGGCTACGCCTTTGACTAAACTTTGATGACCTCTCAACGTCGCAACTATTTGTTTCATCTCCACGTCCCACACATTCACTAAGTTATCGTACGAGGCGGACGCTAAGTACTTATCGTCCGGCGAGAACGCGATATCGATCACGTCCGATTGGTGGCCCTTCAATCTCCCAACGTTCGACCAATTTTCCACGTTCGGCTCATCGTTCGACCCAAACATCGTTTTCCCTTTGCCTTCGTGGAGTTCGTAGAGTAAAATGTTTGAGTCCGTCGAAGCGGTGGCTAAATACCGGCCGTTTTTCGAAAACCGGCAGCAATTCACCGGCCCAAAATGGTCCGCCAACGTCGCCAGAAGTTTCGGACATTCCTTGTCGTTCTCTTTGTTCCGGTCGAGCAACGCGGAGGTGCTCCAGACTCTTACTTTTTGGTCGCCACCAGCGGTTGCAAATCGACTTCCGTCCGGATGCGTGTCGATGGAATAAATCGGAGCCGAACCGTCGTGCGCGACGAAGGATGGTTTATAGATTAACACCATGTTCTTTTCTCTTCCGACGACAAAAAGAAAACAGTGCGATTATGAGCAAGTCGCTCTAAATTCGCGCGCGATTGTGTGCTAAACGCAGCGTGCGGTCGTCCTCTCTCTCGCTTCTTGTGGTGATATTTGAAAATAATATTTGAAAATCAAACGATCTTCTTGACTTCTTGCCTTCTTCCCAAACGCCCAAACCGACACAAAAACAGAGCGGGGGCGAGTGAAAAGTACGCGATAGAAACGTGGGTCCTCTCTCTCGCGGTCTCGTCGCGGTCGCAGGACTCAGATTCTCAAAAGAAGAGAGACGACGATCGGGGAAAAAAAAAAAAAAATTGAGTGATGTGAGACTTCACTCGCAAAAGAAAAAGAAGACGAAAACAAGAAAATGACGCACCCAACCTCGGCGCCTTTGTGTCGTCCTTGCGTCGTCGGACCTCCTCTTATACCTCTTCCTTCTCGTTGTCGCTGTTCTTCTTCTTCTTCTTCTCTTTCTTCTTCTTCGTTCCCACGTCGTCGTCGTCTTCTTCTTCGTGTTCCATCTCGGGGAAGGCGTCGTCGTAACGGCATTTCGTCCGTCGCCGCGAACAACGACAACAACAGCTTTGACGCGTTCTCGCAAATG
>Ga0181597_10003153_pt1 | contig 17411 bp, 22 predicted proteins | sample 041ome_5_FD_148647 | JGI IMG/M metagenome (GOLD analysis project Ga0181597, IMG submission 148647) | Coastal salt marsh microbial communities from the Groves Creek Marsh, Skidaway Island, Georgia - 041403US metaG (spades assembly) | ecosystem: Environmental > Aquatic > Marine > Intertidal zone... | reverse complement strand
GCCTTCAGGGAAAGTAAAAGATGCCGAGAAGAATGGGGTTGAGGTTCTTACAAAGAGTGAATTTATCTCGAAATATATTGTATAATGAAATTGATTTTTAACTTAGAGTTTTAAGTTAAAATATAGAAACATGAATTCTGTTAGTATTGTTCGTAGAATATGTATTGACCCCAAGCATCTTGATAAAGATATTTGTACTCATCTCTTGAATAAGGTTATAGAGTCGACTGAGAACGAATGTACTAAGGCAAACGGTCATATCATCAAGGTACAGCGTCTAGAGAAGATCCTAGATAATAAGATTGCTAATTCCAATTCGGATATTGTGTTTACGATTCAGTTTAAGGCTGATACTCTTCTTCCGCGAGATGGAATGAAAGTAAAGGGGAAGGTTTGCATGGTTTACAAGGATGGTATTTTTATAGATATTGAGGATAGACAGAAAATGTTAATCCCGTGTGCATCACTATCTAGTTATAGTTATGACAGTATATTGAACTGTTTCAAGAAGGATGATAGGTATATCAAGCTCGGAGATATCGTAGATGCGCAAATAACCGCTACCCGTTATGACAAGCACAGTTTCAGCTGTTTTGGTTCTCTTGTTTAAAGGATAACGTGTAATTAAGAAAAATGTCCACAACAACAGATGTTCTCATTGAATTCAAGAATCAGCTTATCACTTTCTTCGACGAGCTTATAGCGCAGTTTCCAGCAGAAGGTGATCTAGTTGTACTGAGGCTATTCATCGCTAATCAGATTCCTATTAAAGATGCGATGGATTCATTCAACTACAAGATTAATACGGAAGATCAGAAGTTACGTAAGATGATCAAAGCTCGTAACGAGGCTTACTTTCTTGATAATAACCCATTCGACAACATCAGTAAGGATAAGGTAAGTCATTTCAAGAAGCTCTGGCTATCTGGGTCGCTGGATACTGAGGATAAGAGGATTATATGGCAGTGGGTTGACTCCTTCATCTTTCTTGGTGACAAGTATTTGAAGGCGGCAAACGGTAAGTAGTGAGTGAAATAGTAAGATAAAAGCATATATATGCTTTTACTTTACAATTAGTCAATTTTTACGTAAATTCCATCATCTTCGGAAAAATAGTTGGACTTTACAAGTGCGTCGACATTTATTTCGTTTTTCATAAAACCTAGAGTGTTAAAACCCTTACACCCAGGTGTGTTTAATGCTGTTAAAAGCTTGATCCTGTGGTCCAAGTCCTTTCCAACGCAAAACATGTCAGATCCTATATGATCCTTATTTTTGTAAAAAGTGAAATATCTTTCAAGTGAAGGAGTTGTCATGAATGGTTTGTCTATTGCTACACTTTCTAATTCATAGTTAATACCAACAGACCTAAAAAAGTCAAAATCCTTCATGAAGAATGATTTGATTCTTTGTGATATAACATCGTTGTAGAAAAGTGACACTTCTACCTTTTTATCCATGTACAAAGCATATGGGGAGTCATATACAGGATTTTCATGTTTTCCTGTTATTTTTTTACTAATGTTGTGAGTACCACGGAAATTTTTCACGTCTTCCGTGATCACTCGACCTTTATACAGAGAAGAGATATAACCGTAATCTATAAAGTTCAGATCATAAAATTTTATATTTTTATGAGAGGAAAGCTCATCTCTCCATTTCTCTGATAACTGATGAGTAAAATGATGTAATTCAATGTTCTTAAACTTATTCTCAACAAGTTCTTGGGTGAATTGGTTGAATGTAAGTGATGTTCTATCATATCCTTTCAACTTGAATTTGCCTTCCATGTACTTCTCCTTGAAACCAGATACAATTCTTTCAAATGGGTTTCTTGTCACAATAATTATAGTATAGTCGTGGTAGTCCTTAGGTAAATCTCCATAGCTATCTTGTCTATGTAAGTCTGTAAACGGTCTATTACCAGTCAGAAAGTAAAATATGTTTTTGATATGGGTACATCCACACTTGGCACTCCAACCAAAAATCACCTTATTATATCTATCCGTTAAAAAGTACATGTTATTTTATAAATACAAAATAACATCTTTATATTACTTCATAGAAGTATTCAGATCATCTGATTGTGCGACATTATAACCAAGAGTCTCCAATGCTTTGTACAATTCACTGGTCATAACAATCTTGGTTTTGTTCTGTTTATGTACAATCATAATAGCACTGGTAATTTCGTCAAGCATATTGTCGATATGGTTTCTAACCTTAGGGTAACATTCCTCAGATACACTTTTTACTCCAGCACGACGAGCTAGACGAACTATAGCGGGTTTTGATAGGCTTTCCATGTTTGATTTACCTATCACTATTATCATCTTTAAATAGCAAATTTCTGACACAATACTTATTTTAGACTTTTAAAAGGCTTAAAAAAGAGTACAATGAGCAATAAACAATATGGACGCAACGCAGAAGCAACCTAAGAAGAAGAATCCCAAGTTCTTCGAGAATTACATCCTGAAACTGATGAATTTTCATCATACTAAGAACGATATTACTTCTGATAGTAAGCAGCAATTGAACAGCGTTATATACACGATTACAAAAATCATCTCTGTTGCTGCTAGAGATATGACTGAGTTCTCTAAAAAGAAAACCATCTCTATTGACGAAGTACACTCCGCGATCAATACTCTTTTCTCTAAGAATATCGCTAATAAAATGTGCGTAGCCGCAATCGCAGCTAATTCTACCTACCTTACATCTGACAGTGATAAAACTTTGAGTAGTAAGCAAGTCAGGGCTGGTATCTTCGTTCCACCATCACTTGTAGAGAAGTTTCTCAGGGATTTTGGAAACTCAAAAATTCAGGTTACCGCGAGCGCCCCTGTATACTTTGCAGGTGCTATTCAGGAACTCATCCTTACAATCCTTAACCTAGCTGTCGACAACGCAAGTGCCAGTAAGCATATAAGGGTTACAGTTCGTGACATCGAAGTCAGTATCCGAGAAGATAAGGATCTATCTTCATTTTTTCACAAACATAATATCCTGTTTTTAGGAGGCGGGTCAGCCCCTCACATTCACGATGCTCTACTCGTCAAAAGACCCAGAAAAAGATCTGGTAAGCCTAGAACTAAAACTAATCACCGATTCAGACCTGGAACCGTGAGTCTTAGAGAGATTAAGAAGGCTCAGAATTCGTCTAATACTCTTACTTTCCCAAAGAGTACGTTTGAAAAAATCGTCCGTGATAAGCTAACAAAGCATAACGATCCAGAGGGTGGTGGTATTATGATTAGGAAAGATGTTTTCCATATTCTACAGTTTTTCATAGAGCAGAAGGTAGTCAATCTGCTGAAAAATGCCAACTTTGCGGCAGTCCACGCAAACCGTTTGAAGGTTATTCCAGAAGATATCGATTTTGTAAATAATATACTTAATGGAGTTGCCCATATTGTAGTTGATCAGGAGAAAGTAGATTGTAACGAGGAGTCAGGGAGAATGGCGGAGGAGGGTGAGGAGCAAACAGATGAAGGAGACGATTATGACGAGGAGGGTGAGGAGCTAACAGATGAAGGAGACGAGGATGACCAGGAGGGTGAGGAGCTAACAGATGAAGATGACGAGGAAGACCAGGATGGTGAGGAGGGTAAGGAAAAACTAGTTGAAGATGGAGAAGTATTCCATGAATGCAACGCCACCACTAATTAATGTTTATAAAACAGAATCTCATAAGATAAATGTCAGAGAATACATACATCATTCTTATGGAAACTACAGATGAAAATGAAAGTATATATTACTTCCTTAGATACAAGGGCAACGAAGAAAACATAAAAATGCTCGAAGATCAAATAAAAAGCGTTTTGTGGTATGATTTCGATGGGATGAGTATATTTGATCTAGATACCGCTAACAGTGTATCGGAGACAACAGCCAGAGAGATGACTCAAGTATTACTCAATTCATCTGCTCATCGTAAGTTCGATGGGCTATTGGATAGTGTCGATCTCGAATTTTTAGAAGAAGATACAGACGAAATAAAGATAGAAAAGACATTTAAAGTACTTGGTTGTGGTAAAATAGAAAATTTCATAGATCGTGAAGATACAGGAAGTGAAAGCGAAAGTGAAAGTGAAAGCGAAAGCGAAAGTGGAAGTGAAAGTGAAAGCGAAAGTGAAGATTGATGCAAATGAGTTTAAAAATATGATAATTAATAATAAAATGGAATCTACATCTTATTATAAAGTTATTGACGGTGTCAAGTACGATCGTGCGCTACTTGAAAGTGCAGATACACTGATTGTAGGGCAGGGAGACGGAAGAATTAGCGAGGCAGATGTTAGGGGACTCTGGGAGAGTGCGAATGATGGGAAGGGTGTGACTGATATTGAGCGGGCAACTCTTAGGTATATTTATACCAATTTCGTTCTTACTAGCACCGCTGAAATTCTGCTTCTCAAGCTTCTGGCTGGATTTGATGTTTAAATTTCTGTTAGTTTTAGAACTAATAGAAACTAAAATTACGGGAAAGATACATCAACTGACGTGAGTGTCATTTTAGTAGGATCAAAAACCTGTCTGTCTCTAACATGCTCTTTCGCTACATATCCGTATGTCAGGTAGTTTGCTAGGTCCACGGTTGGATCTATCATATAAAACTCTTTGCATTGATTTTGATTCGTATCTTTCTTGAATTCACTCCAACTACTGTCACTATTGTAGGAAGGCGTTGCTTGGAAGAGTTCAAATAAGTAGGCTGGACGTAAACCTGCTTTTGCGGCCTGTGGTTCGAGAACTAGTTGTAGTGTATCTATTTTATTAATCACCATTGTAGCAAGTACAGCAACATCTAAACCACTTGCGTAGCCGAAATGAGTACCAATTGGGAAGTACTTCTTGTAATTGTAATTATAACCATTGGGACTATTATCCTCGTCTAGCATTCCAGAATATCCTTCGATATACCATTTCTTCATTAAACTCAGAGCTGCTTTGCGAGCATCACTGTACTCTGGGATTATATCACCTTTGAAGCCGTGTTCCCTTAGAGTACTGATTGTCATATAAGAGTAGTTATAGTCTGATGCGGCATAACCATTCATTATTATCTTAGTGAGCCTGTCAGCTTGTTTATTGATGTTCTGAGGGCCACCCGCACCGCTTCCAACCATTAAAAGTATATCTTCAAGTTCATATCCAGCTCCTAGAGGAGTATCACCACCATTTTTGTTTTCTTTTGGTGAAAGTAGATATCCAAGTTTAGTGTTACATACTACACTGTTTCCTATGTTTCTCCACATTCCGACTCCCCTAAGAGGATACAACCATAATCCATGATAAGAATCAGTATCTGGACCTTTGCAGATCTGATCGGGGAACTTAGAACAATCATCGAAGTCTATATAGTCTTCCTTTACTTCTAATAAAGAGCTGTTCAAGCAGTATTTACCTTCCTTTGGATCATCATCTACAGGAAACTGTCCATCGCTTTTCACAGTAGCGCATGACATCCATTCGTACTTACAATAATCATTTGATCCACACTTACCGCCACTCCACCAGGGTCCGTTCTTGTACTTTATGTCAAGAGGTTTCCACTTCCAATCAGTATCTTTTGTTTTATACATAAGACCAGGTTGTGTTTGGTCTAGCGTTGGGGTTTTAGCTCCGCAAATTTCAGGATGGCCGTATTCTCCAGGATAAGATAGACATTCGACCCAACTGTAGTTAGGAAATCCTTTACCAGTGCTGTAATCATCTCTAATCCAGTTATTATCAGTGTTATTAGTTACATATGCCTGTATCAGAGTTGTATCATCTGTCTTCCCTACTACCATCCCAGGCCAGTTAGGACAATTACTGAGCTGATCTTCTCCACCGAACCTGGATTCGTCCTTGCATACTGGATAAGCAGCTCTCATACAATCGCAAACACTCCCGTCGAAAAGTTTACCCCACTCATCTGGTTTGTCGGACCATATATCCATTCTGTCAGTGAACCAGTTAGGTTGCTTGTCTTTGATCTGCTGTTCATATTTCTGGATAATATCAGTATACCAGCAATCTAAATTTAAGTAGATTCTCTCCTTGTCCTCTGAAGAGATTTTTTTAATATCTGTAGTCGGGAATAACCTAGACAGATAATCTTCTAAACTTCCTTTTGATACGCTTTTGTTGAAAACAACAGTGATTAATAATAACAACGATAGGAAAACTATAGAAGATATGATTACGATTCTCGAGTTCATTTATTATATTCTGATATTATTTTGTAGAGTGGCAAATATCCCTATTTAAAATCAAAAGATGTACATATAAAAATGTCGAACAACACGAGTCTTATTGCCTTCAAGGCTATTTGTAATTTTATTAACGAGCTTGACGAGGTCTTTGGTGCTAAATTGCAGCCTCTGAAGTTGTATGCTTTGCTTCTAGGAAAGACTACTATCGCCCATGACAAGCCTATCCAAAAGCATATCGAAGCATTCAGAAGTTTCTGTGTTGCAAACAGGGACGCAGTCATTGACAAGGACCCTGCCAAGATTGTAATCGGGGAGATTGTCTATAGTGATCGTTGTACAATAGATATGAAAAAGATCTTTGAGATGGCAGATAAGCAGACGGCTGGGGTCATTTGGACTCATCTGCTCACTATTTTTGCAGTTGTTGACCCAACTGGGAAGGCTAGACAGATTCTCAAGGAAAGTTCTAATAATGGAAGCGGTGTTGAAGCGAATTTCCTTACAGACATCATTGGCAAGGTAGAACAGCATGTGGATCCGAACGCCAATCCTATGGAGGCTATCTCCTCTATCATGCAATCTGGAATATTTAACGACCTGGTTGGTGGTATGGGAAATGGACTTCAGGATGGCACGCTAGACCTCGGTAAGTTGATGGGTACAGTTCAGAATATGGTCACAAGTCTGGGAGAACAGGCGGGTGAGGGAGATGAGACAATGAATGCTATCAACACTATGATGGGTAATCTGAGCGCAGGTGTAGAGGCCGCTCAGAAGGGAGATACTTCGACTCCTCCCCCTGATCTTACAAGTCTACTTGGACCTATGATGGGAGCATTGTCTGGTAACATGGCTGGTGCAATGGATATGCCTGATACTGGTGATGGAATGTCTATTGAGGATCAGATCAATGCTAAACTGGAAGAAGCTAAAAAGTCTGGAGCGCTAGGTGGAAAGAAGAAGGAGGAATAATGTGATAAAATTCCTATGGAAATTAGAATGAAATTGAATTAACTTTTTAACTGATTAGTTAAAAAGTAGAGTGTCATGGATAACAAAACGCAGATAAAAATGCTTATTGAAAATTTCCCCTGTGGTTTTTCACCTATGGATTCACATGGTAGAATTATTGACGCAAATGAAAAAATATTATGGAAAGACTTTATTCTTCGTTTCAAATGGGGATTTTCTAAAAGAATAGATGAATTTTTTTCGTCCAAAGAATTATCAGATATTTTGAGAGAACTTTTACACATTGACCAGCAGATAGATGTAAGAAGTGGTATAAAACTAACACTTCAGGAATGGGTAGGAAAATACAGATACATTAAAGTCAGACAAGAAGAAGTTGATATCTCATGGTGGACTTGGAGGGTAGGACCTGATGAGCCAGATGAGCCAGTTATAACAGAAGAAAAAGTATAATTTTGATTTTCATTGAAAAAACATTTTATTATTAGTAAAAATGCCTAAGTGTGATACTTCAAGGATAGATCGTAAGAATAAGGAGAAAAATAAGAAGGGTAAGGACTATGGTTCAAGTAAGCATATCAGGAATAAAGAGGCTATGATGGAAAAGAGAACGAATCATAAATCTGTATCAGCTAGTAGTATATCAACCTAAAGTTTTAATACACAATGTGTAATAAAAATGCAAGATTGTAACTGTGAATGTGATTCTAATTCTCTCGTAAACAAGATTTTCGCAATGAATATCCTTTGTACGTTTGGTTTTTACTTAGGATATGTGGCTATTAAGTTATGCTCAAATTATTTGTACACAAAACAATATGATGATAACGTTAATGACATATCCATATCTCATATATCTATGCAACCGATTGCTGATGTCATACAAGTAGATGCTGTTGCAGTTACAGAAAATAACGGTCATGTATAGCGCAAAACATACTAATTTTATAAAAATTAGAATGGAATATGGTTTCTAAAAATTACTTTGGTCCTCTAACCACTGGGTACAGTCGATTGCAGCCTGACATCCCTGTCCAGCAGCTGTAATAGCCTGCTTATACCTTGTATCTGTTACATCACCGCACGCAAATATACCTGGTACAGAAGTCATTGTATGCTTTTTCTGTAATATATAGCCGTTAGGATCGAGATCAATCTGTCCATTGAGAAAGTCAGTTACTGGCTTATGTCCTATAGCTATAAAAGCACCACCGCACTTAATCTCAGATTCTGTATTATCTTGTGTATTAATAAGTTTTGCACCCACCAACACACCTTTATCATCAGTTATCCATTCATTAACTCGAGTGTTAACAATGAATTCGATCTTTTTGTTGTCACGTGCACGATCTAGCATGATCTTAGATGCCCTGAATTCATCTCTCCTATGGACTATGGTAACTTTATTTGCGTATCTAGTAAGAAATATCGCTTCCTCCATTGCTGAATCACCGCCTCCGACAAGCAAAAGTTCCTGTCCTTTATAAAAAGCGCCATCACAAGTCGCACACGTTGATACACCATTAGAACGTAGCTTATTTTCTCCTTCAAGATCTAACCAGATGGAGCGAGCACCAGTAGAGATGATAATAGAGTCAGTTTCAAATTCTTTTCCATTATCAGTGATAACAACGAAAGGTTTCTTACTAGTGTCGATAGATGCAACATCAGTTACCTCAAATTCCGTTCCAAACCTTTCAGATTGTTCATGCAAGTCCTTCATAAGATCTGGACCCTTGGTTCCATTTACATAGCCTGGAAAGTTCTCAACATCAGTGGTGGTCATCAACTGTCCTCCGTACATTTGCCCTGTAATCATCAGAGGTTCTAGCATTGCTCTAGCAGCATAAATAGCCGCTGTATATCCAGAAGGGCCTGAGCCGATTATAACTACCTTTTTATGTGTCATTTTAATAGTTATAATCGTGTCTATAAATCTAAGCTATCATTGGTGCTTTAATGGTTGTATGAGACATATAGTTTTCTAGAACAAAATCCTTATATTCAAGTTTCTCTATATCATCAATAGACTTCAGTTCTTTGTTAATTTTTATTTTAGGCAAATCATAAGGAATTCTAGAGATTTGTTCTCTAGCAGCATCCTCATGATCTGCATATAGATGCGTGTCACCAGCAGAAAGATGAAAATACCTAGGTGTCTTGCCAGTTATCTGTGCGATCATTATCTGTAAAAGAGAAGAGGAAGCGATATTATACGGATTACCTAAGAAGAAGTCTTGAGAACGGTTATAACAAAACATATCTAGAAATTCTCCATCAACATAAAATTGTGAGACTATGCTATGACAAGGATAGAGAACTCCTTCATCCGCCTGGGAAGGATTGTAAGTAGTAAGAAGAATACGTCTAGAAGTTGGATCATCTTTGATCAATGATATAACATTTGCCAACTGATCAACACCACCCTCTGGTTTCATTGGACGGCCTTCATTATCAACCTTGTACGGGGCATTCATGTTTCTCCATTGGAAACCATACATGGGTCCCATAACCCCTTTAGCGTATAATAACCCCCTTTTTGCTATGAATTCTTCAGTTGTATTACCCTCCCATATATGTACATTCTTGTCTGAAAGTATAGAAGAATCTGTTTCACCCCTTATAAAAAACAATAGCTCCTCGATTATACCCCTCAAGAACATTTTTTTAGTAGTAAGTAAAGGATATCCTTCACGTAAATCAAATTTCATATGTTTACCAAAAAGAGATAAGGTCTCGCCGTTACGCCCTTCCCTTCTCACTCCATGATCTAAAATTTCCTTCAACAACTCAATGTATTGCTTCTCGGAGTTATTAGGGCTGTACTTTAGTAGATAATGTGTAAAAGAATCATAATTTGTATATTCACTTATGACATAGTCTTGTAACAGACCTCTATCGAAATATGTATCACACTCGTATGTACCCTTGATCAAAGAGAGATGTATTGTATCTACTAGTCCAGGAATCTCCAGAGCACTCTTATATGTTTGCATACCACCAGCAATAAAAACCTTTCGATCCATGTGCTCGAACTCTTTGACGAAATCAAGACTGTCTATGACAGTAAAGTCATTATTTCCAAAATGTTCATTATCGTTGAATCTATCGTTAGATTTAGTTAGACAAAGTATTGTCCGATCTTGTAGTTTAGGAAGGTTTTCAATAGTTTTACTACCCATCACTAGAACATTACCCTGTGTCTGCTCTTTAAAGAAGAGTAAATCTTCCTTACATCTCCATGGGATCTCACCTTTGTTTCCAATCCCGTTATTCTCGTCCATTGCTACTATAAGTTGTACCATTTTATTGTTATAACATATCTAAGTTTAGACTTTATTTCAATAAAAATTTTACTTTTTATCGAAATTCTATGTGTGGTGTTAACAACATTTTTAAAAAAAATTGAAAGTTGACAACAGCTTTGAGTATAAAATTCAGTTAGATATAGAATGTCTCTACAGGAACTTTGTTTAAAGAATATTGCAGACAGCATTAATTCCGCTCCCCCCTTAATACAGGAAATGGTAGTTGAAGAGACTCGTGAAAGAATGGAGAAAAAGGTAAGAAAAGAGATGTTACCCGCTATGACCCTTAGTGCAAAGGAAACCATAGCAGATCACTATGCTTGGATGGTTCCTACGATGATAGCTGAACTTGTAACAGTAATGACTACAGATGGTGGGCTTACTATTAGTAATTACATTGAAAGATACGGCAAGAATATCGAACCCAGTATCATAGAGTCTGCATTTCAAATCGCACGTGACTCTGTCAATCAAATACAAGATCGGCTTATATTTGGCCGTACAAATGAAGAGTATGATCTCGATGACCGATACGATTACGATGACCGATACGATTACGCTGAAGACAACGAATATACTGAAGACAATGACTCAGAAGATGACTCCGATGACTATTAAGCAAGTCTAAGCCATAGACGAGCATATCTGATTATATCAGGTTCAAGTACAGTGTCGTCCACATGTTTTAGAGCAATTAACGCATTACTCCAACCTTTACTTTTCGGATCATTTAAAGTTCTCCCTCCATTACTTGCGATATAACCGAGTATGTACGCAGTGGGGTTTTTATACCCAACATCCTTGAGGTCTCTAGACTTCAAAAACAATATTTCGATATCAGTATCATCAATACTTACATCGTCCCATGTTCTCAAATTACGGGCTATTGAATCAACATATTCCTGGAATCTTTCAAGCGGATCTTGCATCGCACGATCAATACCCCTCATAGGTACATCCCTCTTTCCTCCAAGATAAATGCCTGTTTGTCCTGGTAAACCTACGCGCTGAAGAGCTGCAAACTCAGGTTGTAGCATATCTGGCTCATCCCATTCATAGTTGTCCTGATAGTTACCATCATCTGAGTTCCAGCCTTGATCATCCTCATAAAAATTATTATCGTATTCATCGTCGCTCATTTTTATTAGAAGTATGGATTTTATATATCTCATATAAAATCTGTATTATTTTTCTGATATCCTTTTCAGATCTTTTAGGTATTTAGTCCATGTATCAGACATCATGGCCCTATCTATTACTATCTGTGGGGCAAAACTAGTTTCTATTTGATAGAGATTCCTAGTGACAATAACTCGACTTCTTTTGAAGTCAATACCGTCAATGTTATCTATCTTACCATTGTTAAAATCAATATCCTTAGATGTAATTACCTTGAAAACCATACCGATGAATATAACAGAAAGCAGATATCTAGCTTGTTGTATAGTAAGACGATGTTTTTTCTTCATTCTGGTCACATAGAGCTCTATAAGCAACTCTTTAGTGTTCTTTTTCCTAATATCTCCCCAGTTTTGCCTAGACTCTTTCATTGTTTCACCTATCTCTTTAAAATCTTTGCGTTTCTTTACTTTTTCCTTATGGGACATGATCCCTACCTTATTTGTCAATAAATCGTAAATTTCGCTATACAACAAACTAGGTAACTTTCTCTCTATCTTATAACTGAAATCCTTGTTCTTGTAACGACAACAGAGAAAGTCTTTTGATATATAGGTACCATAAGGGGATTTTCCATACGCTAAATCCTCAAAAATATTTTCCCAGAATCCATCCCCAGCTAAATGCGAACATTCTAGAAAGAATGGGTAAATAATATCCTTATTAGGTGGCATCTCTTAGTATAAATACATTGAACCTTTAGGTTTAGAAATAAATTTGAATATTCTTCCACCTCGTAGATTTAAAAGAAAATGTCAAATATTGTTACTAACCAGAATATGTCAGATCTCTTTTCTACTATTGACAGTGATAAAAAAGCTTATGTACTTGGTTATATTTCGAGTACTCAAATCGAGGATGGTTCTAACATTATGATGAAATCAATTGATTTCAGCGAAAAAGATCAGAAACATCTTGAAACGGTGGTGGGAGTACTGGGAATGGAGTTAAAACATCGTGTCAGAGAAGACGGCTATATAAGCCTGGAGTTCGGTACAAATGAATGTATCACTGACATAATTCATCACCTTTTGGATGGAAATTTGAAGGACGGAACAGGAGAGTGCAGAGAATTCATCAAACCAACCTTTCACGACAACGAAAGCCTTCTGCGTGATTTTATTAGAGGAGTAGTCGATAGATATGGAGAGATCACATTGAATTCTAAATGTACTCTACCTACTCGGTATGAGAGTGTAGTAAATCTAATAGACAATAACTTCACAGTGTCAGACGGTAAAATCACGTGGTATGGGCCAGCGACTATTGATTTTTTGGGAAAGATCTATATGGATGGTACGATCTACAAATTCGATAAGATGAGTAATTACGATATTTTTACTAAGATTGCAAATAGTTGGAAGCAAGATGATAATACGATTGGTCTAATGCCTTCATTCAAATGGTCGAGGTCTCTACCAGACGCGATTGCACCAGTTAAGTCAAACACCTCCGATACAGGTTTTGACCTACATCTCTTGAAAGAGATCAAGGTTGTCGGTAATGTCCACTACTTTGACACTGGAATTAAGGTAGAACCATCCCCTGGTTTTTACTTCGAACTGGTCGGAAGAAGCTCAATTTCGAAGACTGGATGGACCATTGCTAATAATATAGGAGTAATTGACACTGGATATCGTGGATCTATTATTGCAGCCCTCTTAAAAACTCGTGATGATACACCCCCGTTGAGTCTACCAATCAAATTAGTGCAACTTATACCTCGTCCTCTAGTGATAATGAAGTGTATTCCAGATGATGATATGACTACAACTTCTAGGGGGGAGGGTGGGTTTGGTAGTACTAATAATTAAACTTGATTTTTTATAAGAATTGATATTATAAAAATAATCACCACCATGAATTATACTTTATCTAGAAATGATAAAAGTAAGAATATTATATTCTGTGTATCCTGTTTAGTCCAAGGAGTACAGTGCCCTGCAAAACGTCGAGGGAAAACGTGTCCTATGGCACACACCATTGGGGAGGTTAACCCAGGGAAGTGTAACCGCGGGGGTGGGGGTGAAGAGTGTAGGTGTAAGGATCGTAAATACCCGTTTACCTGTCATTTCATTCATAATGGAGAAACCAAGGAAAAGTATGCCGAGCGTCTTGGTTTCGATCCTAAACATGAAAAATACAATGATTATTCGTATAAGCAAATTAAACAGGAGATCAAGGATTGCAGAAAGCTTGTGGATGAATTGAAGGGAAAGATCGCGAAATTTGACTTGAAAAAGATTCCAGAGACGGATAAAGCTTATGTTAGACGTACGCAAAATTCCATCCGTCATCTTAGTATAAAAACAGAGTGGTTGAGAAGTATTGAACAAAATGACGAGTATTACCTTTCTCCTAAGAAGAAAGCAGAAAATCGTAGAATTGTCAGAACATTGTTTAAGGAAGGTAAGTATGTTACGGTGGATCGCTCGTTTGAAAGCAAAGATGACGCGGATGAATATGAAGATTATTATGATGAGATGATGAAAGATTTTTATGATGAGTTGTGGGAAATGGAAAGAGAACGGGGGATTAAAATACCAAGAAGGCAACTCGATACATGTGAAGCGGAATTACGCATCATGAAGGATTGGATTGGGATGGCGATTGCTAAGTGGGACGAAGAAGAAGAGGCGAAAAAGAAGACGACCGCCAACAAGATAGAAAGGAGGAAGGTGGAGAAAAATGTGTGGACGGAGGAGGGAGGAGGTTCTTATATTGTCCACACCGAAAACAAGCGTAAGTTGCAGGAAAATGTTGCCGCGATTTCCAAAGCAGAACACGAGCGTTTACACAAGGTGGTGGTACCAAACGAGAAAACGATCAAAGAATCTTACCGTAAGATGGATGACGACATGCGTCGAGAACACAAGGCGCGTATAAATGGACTGGTAGAAAAGGCCGAAAAAACCCATGCTGGGTGGGGCGATGTTATAAAGGGCCTGGTCCACGAGAATGGAGATTACAGTGATGAAGAGGATACTTTAGATGAGTGGTTGTTTGATAATCATCGGATCGATCGCTATGGAGAGTCTATGAATTATTGGGATGACGATGTAGATTCTATGTCTGAGCGGCTGGAAAAGGATAGGTGGGACGACAAACGCGACAAGTGGCACTGGGGAGGAGATAGTATGGATTGATAACGAGGCATGGTTATATCGAATAATATAATATTGATTTAATAGTGTATAAAAATATATTAAATCAAAAAATGAAAGTCTACACAAGAACTGGAGATAAAGGAATTACATCACTTTATGATGGGAAAAGAATAGCAAAGAATTCGTTATTCTTTGAAGTTTTGGGGGAAATAGACGAATTATCGTCTCGGATAGGTGTCTTATGTGCTAGTTTAACAGGAGCTACTCTTTCTGTTGAACCTATACAACAGCTACGCGTCATACAAGGTATTTTACAGGATATAAACTCGATTATCGCAACTGTAGACCCGAATGGTAGAACACTACCATTTGTGACTGCTGATGATATTACGAAGATAGAAACTTTTATTGATACTATGGAGGGTAGTAACCCTAAACTCACTAAGTTTATTTTACCTGGTGTAACGATATCAGACTCTCACGCTCATATGTGCCGTACACAAACTCGTAAAGTAGAGAGAAGGCTATGGGAAATGCATAATTCAAACGAGTATGTAGAGATTTTCAAGGTGAGTGGACAAGATTCATACATCGATCTCTCTGAGGTCGAGATACATGAACATATATTTAAATATGTTAATCGTTTGAGTGATTATTTCTTCGTTTTGGCGAGATATATATGTTATACGGTGCATGGTAAAGAAGATCACTTTTGTTAAATACTCCGCTTAAAAGGAATGAATAAGTAAGATTAAAAATGTCTGTGAAAACTTATTCATTAAATAGCACCAAACAGTTGATCGATCTGAATGGTGATACTAAGAACTTTGAATTATCGTTCTCTGCTACCTCAACCGATGGAGGAGAATTTGATGCTTTGGTCGTTGACCAAACAACTCTAGATTCTACAGCTAATCTTGATTATAAGAAGACAGTGAACGGTGTAATTGCTGGTGAAATTCGTTCTGATAAGGATGTATACCAGAATTATTACTTAATTCTTAAATCTGACGAGAAAAGAGATGTTACGGTTACTATTGACATTAAAGAGATTTCTCCTGCTCCTCAGGAACCTTATATTCCGCAACCACCACCTGTGCAAGAGGAAGAAATGATTAAGCATACGTCAGAGCCTGTATCTGTTGTTGCTCCCAAGACAAGTTCTATTAACTGGAAGCTGATTCTGATCGTTCTTATTGTTATTGGTGGGGGGTTTCTTCTGTATAAATTTTATACTTCTAAGAAAGATATCACCACCTCTGACTCTAAAAGTAAAGTTTTCGAGCCAGTAAAGCCTATTAAGTTGTCTTCGCCTGTTGTAGCCTCTTTGCCTGTCGCTCCTCCTGTTGTGACTTCTTCGCCTCCTGTTGTGACTTCTTCGTCTCCTGCTGTATCATCTTTACCTGTAGCCCCCTCATCTACACCACAGAAACAATCTTCTCCTAGTATAGTTCCTATTCCTCCTAGAGAGTCTATTGATGCTTTTGGATTTGGGGATAGCGGGGTTAACAAAGGTTTACTAGCTAGGTTAAACAATATTAAAATTAACAATACGAAATAAATTGAATAGTTAAAGTAAAAAATGTCTGCTCAACAAAGATGGTTAGCCCAAAGCTTTCTGGATACTCAACTGCAAGATCATACTCCGATACAACGAGTTAATATTCTAGATACAGCGAATATCATGTATGTATGTCTAGTTGTTCCAGGTGTATCACCAGGTAGTATAGATGTTGATTTCTACAACAACACTATTTTTATTAAAGGTGTGATGACATCTCCGATTTCTGAGTCTTCTTGTGTTGAAATTACAAGAGAGTTTGGTTACGGAGAGTTTGAGCGTCGTATAGAGATTCCTATTTGTGTAAGTTCTAGAGATAGTGTAAGTATTAAACTGGATCTAGGAATTTTATGTATTATGATAGATAAAACGGTTGAGGAACGTAACATGTTCAGGGTGAGGTTGCCTGGTGTTAGTCGGGATGAAGAATATAGCGAGGATGAGGATGAGGATGAGGATGAGGATGAGGATGAAACGCAAAGACATGATAATGGGAGCGTTAGCTAGATTTTTTTATATTCTCTTGACTGAATATAAAATGGTTTCGAATGCTCCTAATTCTCAATCTTTGAACTACACACATATGTGGAACCAAACAGACCTTAGAGGACCTTTGCCTAAGTCTAAAGCATGCGGTAACACACTTCTAAGTGCTCTTGATGAAAACTCTGATTTCTCATTCTTCCGTAAGATCGTCGCAAAGGCTAAGATGGAAGATATTCTCAACAGTTCTCAAGCTAACATTACATTGTTTGTACCAAGTAATCTTTTAATGAGTGAAAAAATGAAAGATATAGATAGTATAGATACCCTTAAAGCCAGACAGATTATAAGAGCTAGTAGTTTGGAAAACAAAATTAGTTCTGAAATATTCGCTGGTTGTCAATCTCTGTCGTTAGTAACATGTGATCCAAGTAATCGACTTCTTATCACTAGTGACAATAAATCAACCTTCATAAATGGTGAAATTAAGCTTGTAGAATATGATCTTATTTCTGAGAATGGTATTATCCACACTATCGATAGACCTATTATTCCTTACAGTCAAATGTAAAATAAAAAATACTTTTTTTAGTTT
>Ga0181597_10003150_pt1 | contig 17425 bp, 5 predicted proteins | sample 041ome_5_FD_148647 | JGI IMG/M metagenome (GOLD analysis project Ga0181597, IMG submission 148647) | Coastal salt marsh microbial communities from the Groves Creek Marsh, Skidaway Island, Georgia - 041403US metaG (spades assembly) | ecosystem: Environmental > Aquatic > Marine > Intertidal zone >... | reverse complement strand
ACTAGAAAAAATGCGTGCGTCGGCGTCGGCGGCGGCGCTGCGTTCATGGTACAGCGTACATAATGGTACATACACACACGTCTTTGTCGTGAATACGCGCGCACGTGTGTGCGTTGCGGTGACGTTACGTGTCGTCTTCGTCAGGCGCGACTTGGACGACGCATACGACCTCCGCCTGCTGCTCCTCCTCCTTCTCCTTCTCAACCACGCCCATATTCACGATGACGTGCGACGGCGATTCCTCTTTCACCGCAACCATGATTGTACCATCAGGATTGGCCACACCGACCGCTTTCGCGCGCCACTCCGCGAACGTTCTCGCCGCCTCGGCGGCTTTCGCCTCCAACCGCGCGCGCTCCGCCTCGCGCTCCGCCTCCAGCCTCGCCCGTTTCGCCGCCCGCACGCGGGTCAGGAATATCACAATCGAGATGAATACCACCACGAGCGCGCCCGTGGCGATATACCATAAACTCCCTCCCCCCTCCTCCTCCGACGACGACAACGGCGTCAACGAAGAAGGTGTCGATGACGACGTCACATTGGCCCCATCATCGCATTCGATGCACGCATACGCCATGCCTAATCACACGACGCCTTTCGCGCGTGTTTGTGCTCGATCGTCGCTCGCGCCGTCGAGGTGTGAAAAAACACAACCCACGCCGTCGTCGTCGCGCGACGCGCGTGCGTCGTGTGACGCATACGCGCGCGTAAGGCCCCCTGAGACGCGCGCGAGAGACCGCGCGAGGCACCGTGTGGTCGACAAAAGGTCGCGCGAAACGTCGCGACACGTTCATAGTACTATAGTGTATACATGGCCTATTATGCGTCCATGAGTTTGATTTTATCACGAACACGCCCATCGTCATCATCATCATCATCGTGATTGGTCGCGTAGCTTAGCGTGGTCGCGTGATGATTGAAACATCGAGACTCTCGCGCGTTCGGCCGTTCGCGAGGACGACGCGCGAACGGGGCGTGCGGGACGAACGCGCGGCGGTGGCGCGCTCGGCGGGCGCCGCGAGACGCGACAAAAAAGACAAAAATGAGACCAAGACTCCGTATTAAGTCAGACTTTGACATACTTATTAATACTGGTGGCGCCACCGCGGAACCGCGTTTGGAACGAATCCCGTCGATAGCCAAATACGACGCTCAGTACGGGACGCTGGAACGATATGGAGCGCCAAAGCAAGGTCGCATGGCAAAAGTTATGGGTATCTGTTTTTTTCCATCACCGCGCTCTTTGCGACGCGCGCTCGAAGGCGCCACCGCGCGACGCCGATGGCGCCCAAGCGCGCGCGCACGACGCACTCAGTGTTCGACGTCGACGTCCTCGACGCCTGGCTCGCGACGCGATGCGCGGCGCCGGCGCACGTGCGCGCGAAACACCGCGCAGTCGTCGTCAAGGCGTGCGCGGCGGCGAGCGCTCGGGGCGCGCGCACGCTCCGTGACGTGACATTTCCCGCCAACACGCTCCCGAACGCGGTGATGGAGGAGATATATGACGCGTTTGTGCTGTTTACCACGAAAGTGGCGCACGAGAGCTCGTCGAAGGATGGTGCGACGACGAAGATGATTGTTGAGCTCGAGGATGGGCATCGCGTGGAGGCGTGCGTGATGCGACACGCCAAGGGCGGGCGAGTGACGTTGTGCGTGAGTTCACAAGTTGGGTGTAAGATGGGATGTACGTTTTGTGCCACTGGTACGCTCGGGGAGCTTGGGAACTTGACGACGGGGGAGATTGTGGAGCAGCTCGCGCACGCCAACGCGTTGCCGGGCGTGACGGTGCGCAACTGCGTGTTTATGGGCATGGGGGAGCCGTTGAATAATTACGATGCGGTGATTGGGGCGTGTGGAGTCATGCGCGATGGATTTGGGTTGGCTTCGTCGAAAATTACGGTGAGTACGGTGGGGGTGATTCCGAGGATGCGCACGTTGACGAGGGACGCGCCGGGCACGTGTTTGGCGTTGTCGCTTCACGCGCCGACGCAGGAATTAAGACAGAAGATTGTCCCGACCGCTACGGCGTACAAGCTCGATGAACTCATGCGAACATTAGATGAATACCTCGCCTCTGGGCCGAAGATGAAGACGATGATTGAGTATTGCGTGCTCGGTGGTGTCAACGACGACGAGCGATGCGCGCATCAACTCGGCGAGTTGTTACGAGGCAAAGAGGTGATATTAAATTTAATACCTCTCAATCCCACGGACACGCCCGCGGGGCACGTGCCGCCAAAGAAGGAGGATGTGCAACGCATGATGCACATTTTGACGAAAACGTACGACATCTTCACCACGGTGCGGCACACTATGGGGGACGATATCGACGGCGCGTGCGGGCAGTTGGCGTTGAAGGTGCCGGGCGAGCCTGAAATAGAAGATCTCATGTCCTCGAAACTACGGAAGACGTCAAAGTCGTCGTCGACGACGACGTCAGTGACGGCCAAGGTGGCGGCGGTGACCGCTCGCGAACGGGTAAACGCGACCGCCGCCGCGCCAAATGGGGAGGCTTCCACGCGCGGCACGGCGTCGATGGAGCGCGCGCTCATCGCGTTATCCGTGGCGTCTGCGGCGCTGTTGGTGTACTCCGTCGTCGCGCGTCGCTCGCGACAGCACGCCTAACGCTACGCGCCTCCATATCATAGGATTACTACTAGCATTGTTATCATAGCCTTTTAGCCACATTGTGTAGCACTACAGAAATATTCTTTGTTACAACGATTGACGCTCGCTTTGTCTAGCGTCGAGTTCTTTACGAATCATACCCGCCAGCATTTGCGCTTGCTGCGTCGCCGGCGTGCACTGCACCACGCGCGCCGTTTTCATCTTATCAAACACGCGTGTTTTTCTAAATTCCTTCAATTGCAACACCACCCGCGCGGGCTCTTCGACGACGACGTCGGCGAGTTCATCCCACCCGGCGTGCCACAACGCGACGTATTGATCTCCGTCGGGTGTCGGCTTGCGCTCGAACGCTACAACGCGTTCGTTCGTCAGCACCACGAGCGTAGTTTTTGCATTCACGTCCAAGCTTGCGATGTATTTGTCGCGTGCGTAGTAACCCTTGTGCGTGAAAACTTGACTCGCTTGATTGGAGCCGCCCGCGAGCGACCCGCGAACGGCGGTGGCCAACGCGCGTTGCGCCTCGGACGATTCGCGTTGCCACGAGCGCAACACCCCATCGGCGTACTCAGCGCGCGGATGACGCACGCGGTGCTGTGGCGCGAGCGCGGTCACGCCGAGCGTGGATTTGACGCTGTCAAATCCGACAGCGATGCCTTCGGCGGTGCGTCCGACGGCGGCTAATCCACCGGCGAGCGGTTGCGTCACGGCACCAACCAAACCTTTGCCGACACCCTTGGCAAAGCCTACGGCGCCACCCTTCATCGCGCCTTCGATTGGCTTTTGAAACACGCCGGTGACGCCACGGAACACACCCTTGGCGAGCATTTCAGAGCCCGTGGTGATACCAGTCTTAATCGAGTCGGCCTTTTGCGCTTCAGCGCCGCCGAGCGTCTTTTTCATTGACGTCGAAAACTTCTTGTCAAAGCTTAATTGCGCCATGCCCGCCGAAGCTTGCCCAAGGGCTTGCGAGAACGAGTCTAATACATCTACGCCCGCGAGAAGTGCGAGGGCTTGTCGCGCGACTTGGCGCATGTAGGAATCTTTGATTGTCGTCCAAAAGGCGCGTTCGAGCGCTCGAACTTCGGCGACGCGAAACGGTTCCAAATGCAATGGTGAGTTGTCGATATTCACGAACGATACACCAACCAAAAATGCAGGCATCGCACGTTTAGGGCGCGCATACAATGCTGAACGGAAGCGCAGGCGTAAGTGCAACGCACTCACGGCGAGCGTGCCGATGGCGATGGGCACGTCGACGCGCTCGAGTCGCGTTTCATTTGTAGCCAACGGCGCAGCTGCGCTGTCATCTTGCTCGAACACGCGCGCAAAGTCCACGAGCCTCCAGACTAAAGGCTCGTGCGCGGCTACTTGAATAGGACGCGGGGCAAAGTTGACATCAACGTACGGGTATACGCGTACGCCCAAGTCGGCTGACGTTTTCGTCACCATGGTCATCGAAAACAACGTATGCTTGCGTAGATTTTTACTCAGCACGCGCATGACGACCGGGAACGCCGAACCTGTCTTCATATCATCAATTTGAAGCCAATTGATCGCGAGCGCCACGCGCGAAACACCTGCGCTGACGCCCGTGAGGACGTCGACGCCCAAACCGCCCGCGGAGCAGTTGATGATTTCGCTGGCGGCGGCGTCAACAAGAGCGACGCTACATTCGCCGACGGACATCGAGAAGCGAATCTCTGTGGACTTCTCCTCCATACCTTTGGTCGCTCTGTTACGTTTCTTCAAGGCGGTCGCTGATACTGCGTCGACACGGATGATGCGCACGCCTCGTCGATGCACGCGCGCGACGGGTAAAAAGTCAAAGTAGACGCCGTCGCCGCCATCAATGTCTAAATTCTGCATCACGTCTTCGCCTAAATCGATCTTCGGTTTTGGAAGCGCAGGTAAGACCTCTCTCGCGGTGGACAAATCCAAGTTTTCAAAGTCGTACGTCCTGTAGGCGACGTTTTGAATTGAACCATTGTGTACGACGCACACGTTGAGCTTTTGAGCGTCGAGTGGACGCGCCCACGCGAATGGTTTCGCGCATCGTGGTGGCACCAGACGCCAAGGCTCAACGTCATCATTCATAGCACCCGCCTGTCGAAACGCAATGACGTCGACATCACTCGCGTTTTCAACAATGATGGCGGCTTGCGCGCGCGATTCCACGCTGACTCGAATTTTCGACACGCCGAGCGTAGATACGTTTGCATGCAAGCTCAGTAACTGAAACTCATCCGGGTGCGCCGATGAGTACATGGGAATCTTCAAAGCAGTGTCAGTAATACCGTGCAAACGTATTGGCGCGGACCAAGAAGAATTCGGTAATTTGATGCAGACGATACCATCGTTCGCGGCGGTGCGCATTTTGAGCGGCACGTTGGCATCCGCCGCGCGCAATGTCACCGCACTCGATTCTGGCGTCGCCGCTTGCGCGATGAGCACGTCATCGCCAGTTTGATTCGTGAGCACGTAGTGCGGCTCAATAATGATGACTTGTGACGAAAATGCCGATGATTTAGACGCGCTGCTGCTTTCCATGCGTACGGTGAGCGAGTAGATGGATTCATCCGGACATCTCGCGCGAACGACAACGGCGCCGCGAAGGAGCTCACGTTCATCGACACTGATTCCTGGAGAAAGCTTGAGATCTTTAGCTGCAGCCGCGATACCAAGCTCGAGCAAGAGCATTTCGTTCTCACGCGGAGCTTTACGAATCGCGCATTCTCGTAAAAGCTGAATCCCTCGCGTGCTCTGCGGCGCCCGCGTTTGACAAAACTTCACTGTCGACGCCACGACGTCATCGTCAGCAGCCGACGTGGACGAAATCGTGCTCGTGCGGATAACTAAATCCACGCCTGATTTATTCATGATCAGAACTGGTGCGGATAGCGTCGTGACTCGCGGCGCGCGCGAAAGGAATCCGAAATCGTGACGGACGTCCAATACGGCGGTTCGTCCATCCGCGCTCGCCAACGTGATGACGTCAATGCTTTCATCGTTGTCATCTGAAGAGGACGACGCGGTGGGGTTGAAAATGTCAAACGAATCTGCACTTTTGGCTTCCGCTATGGCTTGCACAGACAGCGGTGAAATGGGCAGTAAACGATTCTTGGGTACCATCACGTCAAAGCCGTCGTCGAGTGCGATTTTCAAATAGTATGGCAAATCTGGATGCACGGCGTGCACTGCAAGCGAGCTCCCAGGCGTGACCGTAGCCATACTGATGGCTTTCGCAACTAACGGCGCGTTGATTTCGCCCTGATACATCGTGACCGTGGCTGTGCGAGGGGACTCATTCACGACGCGATGTGGCGGTACGGCTACCACGCGCCACGACATCGCCGAAGCGTCAATCGTAAACAACTCCACGTCGTCGTCATCGTCATCGTTTCCGCCGCAATATGACGCTTTTTCTGCAGACGCATCCGACGTCACCGCGACAGCTTCGACTTGCACGCCGATGAATCGATGCCCGCCCGTCGAATCGACGACCCGCGTGACTTCAGAGCCTTCCATGGCGCCAGAAATCATGCACGCCCATGCGCCTCCCTCGGGCGAGTCCACATCTACGCCCCATTCGGACGGTCCTTTTGACGTAATTGTGCGCATGAATAGCTCCGATTGAGCACTAGGACCGACAACGGCGGGAATTAATCCAGTGGATTCGCCAGGCTTGACAACGACGCGTTGTCGAAGCGCGGCGGCGGCTTCGGGCGTGGCGACAATCTCTGCCGGCTGTACAGTCAGCGTGCGCGTGCGAATCCACCGACGCATGCGAACGAATGACATCGGACCTGGGCCGTGGCCGGAATGAAAGGGAAATTTCAAGTCTGGAAACGACGTTGCGTATGCCCAGCCTTCTTTATCGGTTTCGTTCAAGACGTTTACCTCCCACGCGCCTTGCCACGAATAATTTGGTGGGAGTAAATTGCGCTCGGCGTCAGAAATGGACGCGACACTTCCCGATCCATCACGACTTGACCACGTTTTACGCTCCGTAGGCATCAAATGCTTCGAAGACCATCCGGCCAATGGCATGAAGCGCTCGTTCTCGAAGATCTCTTCTATATATTTGGTTGACTTTTTGCGCGACTGCTGTCCGACGCCGTCATCGGGGTGCGACCCCAATGGACAAATGCACACCTCGATCGCGTCTGAAGTGTTGTTTGTGAACGACACCACGGGCTCGAACGTGTATGACTTTAGTCCGATGCTTGAAACAACGCATCGAGAATTGTCGCACACGATGATTTGTGAAGTCTCTCGCGCTGAAATTGTTTGCCACGGTCCGTCAGGAGTAAACGCGACGTATACAAGCGAGTCATTTGTGTCGGCGGCGTCTTTCATAGCATCCACCGTACTTCGTTGCGTGTCTACTTGAACTTCCAAATGAATCGTCATATCTACAGATTCGTCGCCATCGACGCAAGGTATCTTAACGGTTCCTTGACCAAGACTCGCGGAGGACATGTCGAGCGCCGTTAAAAGCGAAGTCAAAGTCATCGAACGCGTGGCGATAGCTGTGGCTTCTTGCTTCACTTGATGCTGGTCGATGACGGTAAATGTCACCAGAATATCGTCAGCGTACTCTCTCCAAAGAAGAGAAGCACTCTCGCGAGAAACGCGAGGCACTATGTGAAACGCTTCTCTCCACGAGACGACTCGCGCGTCTGCCGGACCAGAAACAGGAGAAACAGCGCGCGTATGTACATCACTCGCTCGTAGACCGTCCGGGAATGAAAATTCAACTTTGGTGACAACCTGCGCGAGATCATTTACGTCTGCAAACGTCGCGGATTCAATGTGAAGTATTGCGTGCCACGCCGAGCGCACTGGCCACTCAGCGTCACCCTTTGACTGCGCCATGGATTGGGATATGTCGATCGGCAAAACGTACGCAGACGCGTGATGAGCGTGTACAAGAATCTCCTTAACTTCAGTTGGTTTCACACACACGACATTAGCGTACGAGTTGCCCACGCGAAGGTACACATCTTGGTTGATGAGCCGGTTTTCGTAAAGAATTGAGTTTTCATCCAACGCACAATGTTCAATCTTCTGTTGCGCCTCGAGCACGCTCTGCGAATGCCAAGTTTTCCATCGCAGGAAAGCAGCAATCAAATTACGAGAAATCGAGACTGAAAGCGGAACGATGGTTTTGACTTGAAGTGCTACGCCCGCCGGTCTCGAATCATCTCCGGTGAGACTGTAGGAGAATTTCAGATACGCATTTGTTGGATCAACAATCGGCTCCCATGCGTCATGCACTGTGTTGTACGACGAAGCAGCAGCAGTGAACATCGTGTTTCCATCCATTTTCACCGACGTGCCGTTAATGACTAACACGGTGTCAGAAATCGTTGCGCAAAACAACGGCTGTGAGTACGCTTCGCGCTCCAGAAGCACGGCGCTCAACAAGGGGATCGAAAGCTTCATCGACACATTTACTTTTTTGCTTGTTGCCAATTCTCGCTTCTGCACGTAATCAACAACTGAAAAACGCGGCCTGTACTGAGCTGGCGAAGAGTTTGATTTGTTCGAGTACTGAAACAAACCCCAACGTGGAAGATGTTCGAGAGGCGCGTCGGGATCAGACGACCAAAGCGCGCACCTCGGGTCTCGCACGTCATCAACCCAAAGCGGCATTTCGACGAATATGGCATCGTATGACGCTTGCGCACTATCAGCACACGCTCCATTTCGAGAGACTTTGACGAGCAAGTCGTTGCGTACGCACGCACACGACGTCAACGCTGGCGGGGTTTTGAGATCCGTAGTGACAAGGTCGCCACACGCGCTGTATCCATTCGGCGGAAGAGGATGCCAAATGGCAAATGTCCGGTGATCTCCGTTTTCATGGCTGCCTTGTGCGATTGAACCGACGAGTACATATCCATTGGGATGCGCAGCGCCGCCGCTCTCCATGTCTACGACGAGTACGCCAGCACTCGGCGGATCCCGTCCTGAAATGAGACAATCGCCAAGCGAAGCGTATCCAGTCGGTGCTTTTGGTCGCCAGATTGACGCCTGCCGGCTACCGCGCTCGTCGGCATCGGACCAAACGCACATCAAGTCATACGTTGTTAGCGTGCGCAAACCATCACAAGAAGCATCATCGTTGAGCGAGTGATCCTGCAAAGTCGCGGCTACCGCAGTCGATTGCGCACTCGCCGGAAGTAGCGGGTTGCGTAAATCCATGGGAATTGCTGGACTAGAACCACCATCCACGCTTGCTTGAAACGTGCTCGAACTATTGTGCACTATGTGAATTTGAGCGTTTGATGTTCTAGAAGATATGCATGCGCCATAATATGCTGTGCACACGACTTCGGCACGAACACATCGCATCGCCTCGAGTGGCGGTTCAACATCATCAACCGTCACCACGCATCCAAGCGCGTGAAATCCGTCAGGCGCGACAGGACGCCAAACGAACACCTGTGAACCCTGTTGTGGAGTATTCAATGCGCACACACGTTCATAACTGGAAGGCAGTTTCGTCAAGCCTTCGGCATCCGTGACCACAGTCACCGGTCTCGATGGAGGCGCGTCGCTCATTGTAACGCAATCGCCCACAAACGCAAACCCCGGAGGAGGTACGGGCCGCCAAAAGTTCATTCCATTATCAACACTTCCCATACGAGTGAACTGCGAACACGACGCCGTTTGATTATAAAGCCCAGTGGACTGAAGCGTGGTTTTAAAACCTTTTGAAATCAAGAGCACGCGCTGGATGGATTGCGCGTCGAGAACAACGTTGACGTTTGTAGATCGAATCATCAACTCGATGTCATCCGACGCGGCGCGGATTCGGCCGTCGAGATCAAGCGGTTTAAGTATCACGCTCGCATCCATAATATTTCCGGCTTTACTCCACTCGCTCACGGCGACTTGAAACTGCGACAGCGCAAACGCGCCCTCCTTCAATCCTGCGACAGATGAATAGTTGAACTCCACATCAGTGCGCACGCGAAGCATGTACTCGTCATCCACTACAGCCGCATCGAGAAACATAATCTGAAGCTCAGGTGCTGATGCTTGCACGCGCAGTTCCATGGGAGGCTTCACATCGTTCTCGAGTGTCAAATCTTCTTGACTCGAGCTCGCTCGCGTTTCATAGACAACGCGCACCTCGTTGGACTCATCCGCGATGAGTTGCGCGTCAGGCTCGAGATGTACAAAATCTGACAATTGTGAGCCAATAGGCAACACGATGCGCACATCAGATAACGTGAGCGAACGTCCAGCAGCGATGTGCACAAGTGGAGCGCCGTTCGCTCGGAGCACCAATTCATGCCCAGCGCCTCGCAACTCCATGGTGCGCTGCCCAAACGGTGAATCGCACAGAATACGTCTCGAAGCATTCAACTCGGTATCATCGTCCAACGTCAGCGTGTCTCTATCGCCGAAATCTAAATCCTGCGTCAAACGCGCATTTACTAATCCAGACTCTGATTCATTGTCAGACGTAAGCGTGAAAAAATTGTACACTGCAAGAGCAAATTGCGGATCGTGCATCATACGGCACGACTGCAACAGTGCGTTGACGTCAATCAATGACTGCGTCATAATCACATCAACCTGAAACAACGTCTTTTGTTCAACTGAGCGGCTACTTGAACCGAAGACTTGTTGAGCCTTGAGCGGTGTGCCGGCACGCAAATCGCGAAGCTCAAGATTTGGACACGTCACCGTCATCGCGAGCTCGTCGTTCAAGTTTCGCTTGAGACCAACGTGCATGTTTGCGATCTCAAAAGCACCTATAGCCTTAAATCGACTCGTTCTCAAACCCCCAAAGATGGTCATCTGGACTTTATTTACGTGCACCGCCATGAGCGATTTGGGAACGTCCAAAACCGTCACGCGGTCGACAGATTTCAACTGTTCCAGCTCCTGAGAGAACTCGTAGAGCGATTGAGGGATATCCGTTTCTTCCGAAAAATTTTCTGCGGTCAGTGCACGCAAAATGCGATACTCACCATCATCAATTTCAAGCGCGACTTCGTCAGTAATGTCGACAATCATCTCCAATCCAGGCGCGCGCCCGTTGGCGTCCCACTTTGGTTTACGAATGGCGACGTCCACCGACGCCTTACATCCCGGCATCATCGACGGTCGCTTCTCGTGCTGGTCGCGAATACACGTCGAGAATTGAACTAATGATACTTTTATCGTGTCCATAAGTACTGAACCAAAATCGCGATGTGATTTCCCAGACGTCCATTCGAGAGAATTCTGAGCTCGCAACAATTCGACATCCAACGACAGCGCCTGCTGAGAGGCGCTACTTCGAGGAACAACGACTTCCGGTTTCGTTAAGTCAACCGTATACACCATAGTAAATGGGCGCGGTTCGCCGCGTCGTAACAGCTCGGCGTTTCGCTCGGATTCTGGAAGAGCGCTAATAGGAATTGGTGGCGGAAGAAATCCACTGAAAAATCCAAGCAGCTTTTGGACAAACGCGTAGACGACAATCACCTTGACGTTATCGCTCTTAACGCGAATGTCGTACTCATAACCAGGAAACGTAGACGACAAGTGATTGTACATGAGTACATCGACGTGCGTTTGACTCGTTGTCGACGAGTTGTCGCCTGATGACTTCAAATCAATAAAATGCCTGTATGCGTTGTCCTCTGGCAGCGAACGATCCGTCACGCACAGATTACCAAGCGCGATGGCGATTTCCGTAGCTGCAGACTTCCCACGCATTTCTAAAGTCAAGTCATCCATGTGGCAATCAAATAATGGTTGTAATCCAACTTCTCCGGCGCGCTGCTCGCGAAAAGCTTTGATGATTGTCGACTCAAAATGTAGCAGCAACTTGAACCCGACGCGATTTGAGTCACCGGCAATGAGCGAATCAAACGAAGGCGTCTTTTTAATTTCTTCCGGCAGTGGCGTCGAAAACGCGGCGAGCACAATCTTGATCTCTTCCCACATTCGCCATATCGAACCAATCGTCGGACGGTGAATGGTGACGACGATGTTCTCTGTGTCCAAACTCAACTCGGTATCGACGTTGTCGTACTCGGGTGAGCTCGTGCTGAGTTGCTTGTAATTCAATTGAACTTTGAAATCTTGCGTAACCGACTTGGGTTTTGCGCTCACCATGCAAAACGTGTCGGATAAATTACACAACTCATCGACGATATCGAGCGTTGACACGGTAAAGTTGAATGAGCGACTCGATTCGGTAGATTCAATAGCGATGTTTGCCGACTGCGCGACGAGCGTCGCGAGCGGAACCTCGGTTGAATCTTTCAAGTCTCGATTTAACGCACGTGCGACGCCTCCGTTTTCTAACCCATCGCACAAAACACCAGCAGTCCCCATGGGCTGGCCAGATAAATGCACGCGCAAATCACCGAATGACATGTTCAGAACAAAGTTGACGCCGTCGTTTGTTTCGTGCGTCGCGAGCGGAGATGCATCTTCACTTTCAGTTTCCACCTTTGCTAAACGCCCCGTCGCGAGCGCGGTTTCATTTAAATCACCAAGCCACCGCTGCCATTTGGAGTATTCGACGTCGTTCGTAAATCGTAACAGCCATGTATTATTCGTCCCCGCCGCGCGCGATTTGGGTACTTTTGCGTCGTGAATCGCCAATACGCGTCCTCCTGCATCGCTGTCACCATCACTTTCTTCATCTAGCACGCTCACACGTACATTAGCGCCGATGCGCACATAATCTACATAAGAGACCGCGTTCGGATTGTCTAAAATGTACAAGTATGGTCCGTTGACACTCAGCCAGCGGCCGTGGTATCCGCTCGCGGCGCCGACGAGCCCAACTTTCATCGCCGAAGAAGCTCCATTCAGTAAAGTTCCATGCCAAGGCTTCATATCAACGGCGCTGACTTCGGCTATGCTATTATTCAACGCCATGGGCTGCGCTGACGTCATCGCCGCTTGCATCGTCGCATATATGCGCGCGAGCTTTGTTGGTGAAATGTACGTTTGCACGTTTGCTGTAGTGATGGTCGCCGTGGATTTCGCACCAGACTCGCGCGTCCATCCCGGCCCCTGAGCATTGAAATGCACATTGGCTTCACACGGCGCTAAAATTGGTTCACACACACTCGAAAGATCGACTTCTGGCGCACTCTTCCAATCAAACGAAGAATCTGCCAAGAAGACAGCCATATCTGTACCTTTGATGGCGAATGTGTGATAGGCTGGAGCGCCAGTTTTGCGATCAACAGTGGCATAATCTACTCTCGGATCGGCGATGAACGTAAAGTGACCAAAATCTATGAGCGTTTGAAACACAACTCGTCCACTGTGACGCACCGGTATCGTCACTTTCGGCGCATCGATTTCGAAATTCATGGAAATCTTCGTCAGCGCCGCGGTGGTGTTCTTCTTGGCCATTTCAATTTTCTCCACCGCTTGGTCTTGTAGCGAAGTCAAATTCGCCTGCGGTGTATCAGTCGAGCTAAAAAAGTTTGTCAACTGATCGATCGTTCCATGCTCAAAAACAATGTACACGGGCGCAACCTTGACGTCGACGCTCGCATCGAGCTCATGTTCAAGAGGGTACGAATGGTGCTCAACTTTGAGCGCGCTTGCGCCGCTTTCGCCGCTGACTAAAATTCTTTCACTCGTCGTGTCGCACGTCCACGCGTCGATGAACAAAGTCGTTTCAGCGTGATCGCCGTACGACTTTGACGCGATGTGCGCGCCGCGCATGCTACTACTCATGACTAATCGTTCGACATTGTGTTCGTCGTGGTCTTTTAGCTCCCAACTCACGCGGCGCATTTGGCCTTTGAATTCGATACCGAGCGCTGAAAGATCACCCTCGTCTTCGACGCTCGCACTCACACCCATGACTTCATCAAGTTTACTCCAATCAGAATCCGTCATTTGCAAGTCTGAATCTTCTGCGATTGGATTTTCAGCCTGTTTCTTTGACGACCAACGCCATGGGAGAAGAGAATAACTCGATCGCGGCGCAGATTCCCGCGCGATGGCATCCTTGACCTGCGCACGAGCTTGCGCGGCAAGCGATGGGTACTCTTGTTCAGGTGTACCACGTATTAAACTGTGCGCGATACATCTCCACGCTAGCGCCACTTCAAAGTCCAACTCACATTCGATGTCTCGCACGCTTTGGATAATTTCGTCGCTCACCGCGCCGCCTTCGGCAATGTACATGGACAAATACGAACGTCGTTGTCGACTCGCGTGCTGAATGTCCCGCCAATTGATTCGTCCAGATACCTTTTTCTGTCGCTTAACCAACGCACCGACGGCGTACGCCCACCACGCTTGAACGTTTGCCTTGACGCGCACTTTCGGCCGCAACTCGGCGTGTGGCAGACGCATACGAAACTGATTAAACACATCCAGCAGCCGCATCAAGCTAAAGTACTGCTTGCGACTGAGCGCAACGCGTGCGTCTTGAAATCTTAAATCGAAAATCTGCCGAGGCGAGTTCGGGGATTCGCTCACCTCCTTCTTGCCTTTGCGATGGTAAAACAAGTCAACGCTCACCGGATGTAAGACGTAATGCCTCAACGCGCTCGGGGCCTCTGCGTCGAGACCTACGCCAAAGAGCGCCCACCATGCGGCGTCATCCTTAGGATCAGGCGGTATCCACCCCGCGTGCGTCTTCCAAGGCGTGCTCAATGTCCCTGAATCGAGATACATGGCAAAATTAGCCAACTTTACGTGCTTGTGTATCCTGCTCAACATGTCGCTTGACGTAAATGTTGGATTTCCATCATCATCAACCGTAATCGCCGACAACGTCTCGATCGTCATCCCGCACGCAAATCTATTTCCAGGCGTAGTGATTTCATCCTCGTAGCGGAAGTGTACGTTGGTCACCGTCACTTGCAAATTTCCAATCACCGTGCCGAATAAGCTCCACATCCAAGACTTTGACTTGCCGCCTTCAACCGCGGCGTTCTCAACATCTCGCTTCAACTTCCCCATCGATGCCTTGAGCCAATCAAACTCACTTTGCGCTAATCGTTCGCTTCGCGCGCGCGCATCACCGGTGTCTTTGTCGCCGCCGTCGCTATTCGAGGCGCTCGCGGCGTCGCCGCCTCGCGCCTCCGTGGCGTCATCAATCTCCACCCGCGTCGCCAGTACGAACACGCGATCGATCTCCACCACCACAGGTTCCTGCCCGAGCTTCGTCCACGGTACTTTCAGCCTGAGCGACCCGATCACGCCGGCATCGAGCGTCACCGGCGCGTTGAGCGCGCGTAACGCGTCTCTTTTCAACTGCACGTTTCGCAGCAACACATCGCCCCTGAGCGCGCTCACGCGTAGCTTCTCGGCGTCTACTTGTTCGCAATACTGCCCAAGCGCCTTGTTTAACGCATCGGCGAGGAGCGATTCGAACATAGCCGCGCCGCGCGCGACGCTATGCGGGATTAATCGGGATTGTTTGCTCTTTAACTGTTTTCGCCGCCAACCGACGCGCCGTCACAAAGTTTCGCGCGAGGCGCGCCGTCGCACGCGAACGAACGAGTCATTGCGCGCGAAAGCAAGACTTTTTGAATGATGAGATGTATATATATTTAACCTTAGCTACATAATGTTCCTACTTGCCCATGTCGCGCTTGAGCTGCGCTAACATGTCGTCCACCGACTGCGATTTGGCGCTCGGTTTCGGCTTTGGCGGCGGTGTTTTCGGCGGCGCCTCGTACGCATTTGTCTTCGCCTTTGGCGTCGGTGCGGTTTCCTCTAAAAATTCTACGAATTCTTCCCCAATTTCAAAGAGCTCTTCCCATAACGTCTTCGGTGGAGCGTCTTTCGGTCGCTTTTTGGCTTTGTCTTCGAGTTCAGCTTCCAAATCGGCGAAGAACTGCGCGAAACCATAAAACTCTTCCTCTTTCGGTGGCGGCGCCGACGAATACGACGACGATGACGACGACGAATACGATGACGATGACGAAGCTCGCCGCGATGCGCTCTGAGCCCATTCACGCGCCCAATCCGTGCCGCTCGACGCCCGACGAGCGCTCGACGCCCTATCGTACTCGCGCCTCGACGTCTCATCAATCAACACGTTATAAGCCTGCTTCACCTCGTTAAATCGCACCGCGGCATCCGCAGACTTATTGACATCCGGGTGAAGCTTCAGCGCCTGCTTACGGTACGCGCTCTTGATCTCTTTCGGCGTCGCGTTGGCGTCGACACCGAGGAGGGTGTAAAAGTCTTGATTCTTCGAAGACGACGACGACGACGACGACGACGACGACGACGACGCCCGCGTCACGACGACGCGCGCGCGCGAACGCCACCGACGCACCGATGCCGCATCGTCCCTCGCGCCCGCCGCCGCCGCCGCGGCCGATGAACCCATGGACCACGTCCGCATGGTGCCTTTACACCGCGCCTCGCAATGGCGCCGTACGTCGAGCGCGAGCTCCTCGGGAAGAAGCGCCTTCGCGCGCCCGGCGCCGCGTCCGCGTCGTACGAAAATCTCCTCGCCCTCGACGGCGACGGCGGTCGCGACGCGGGCGCGTCGACGCCGACGAAGGATGCTGACGCCGAGGCTGGAAAAGATGACGATGACGAGTCGTCGACGCTTCCGCGCGTGCTCCTGCTGCACTGCGGCGGCACGCTCGGCATGGGGGTGGAATCATGCGAGGCGCGCGATGTCGGCGTCGTGGCGTCGCCATCGCGTCCTGGATATCGTCCGCTCGCGGCTTCGAAGTACTTGCTCGACGTGCTCAAATGTATCCCAGAGCTCGCGGCGTTTGCGCGCGTGCGATGCGAGGTGTTATTCAACAAGGATTCGACAGAGATGACGCCAGATGATTGGATTATGATTGCGGTGCGGTTGCACGCGCGCCGAGTGTTGTATGATGCGTTCATTATCGCACACGGTACGGATACGATGGCGTACACGGCGAGCGCGTTATCGCTCATGTTGGGCGCGGGGTTCGGGAAACCAGTGGTGTTAACGGGGAGTCAGTTGCCGCTTGCGATGGCTCGTTCCGACGCTCGACAGAACGTCATAGACGCGCTAACGTGTTGCGTGGCGAGCGTGACGTGTGGCGGTGCCATTGACTTTCGCGAAGTAGCGGTGTGTTTCGGCGGGAAGTTGTTGCGAGGAAATCGAGTGCGTAAGCAATCGGCGACGATTTACGCGGCGTTCGAGTCTCCTGGGTTCGCTCCGCTCGCCAAGCTCGGCGTGGGCGTGGAATGGAACGAGCGGAATTTGTTAAAGACGGTGGGCGTCGAATACGAGCCAAAATTTACGATGAATACAAATGTGATTCGGGTACCGATTGTGCCCGGCGTGAACGCGCGCCAGGCGTACGGCGATTTATACGGTCGTGGCGTGCGCGGGATTATTTTGGAAGCCTTTGGCGTGGGTAATTTCCCCGCCGCCTGGCTCGAGTTTCTCACTGAACAAGCCGAGCGTGGGTTGCGCATTTACTTGTCGACGCAGTGCGAGTCTGGCGACTTGCATCCCGAGCTCTACGCCTCCGGGCAAGGCGCGCTGAATTTAGGCGCAAAATCTGGACCACTCATGACTCCAGAGTGCGCAGTCGTGAAGATGATGCTCGCGCTCGAGCACGAAAGCGTCGACTTGAACAAAACCGTCGTCGGCGAAGCGTAAATGCTGTACAAAAGAACATCGCCGCCGATGGATACCTGTATCAGTACCCACCTGTTAAAATAGCACATGTATGTATATCATAATCTTGATTGCAAAAACTCACGCCTCTGGATCCTTCGCACGAATTTCCACTTCAGCCTTCGCGATCGCCGCTTTAAGAGTCTCTGCCGAACACTTTGCAAACATCGACGCAGGGTA
>Ga0181597_10003147_pt1 | contig 17437 bp, 16 predicted proteins | sample 041ome_5_FD_148647 | JGI IMG/M metagenome (GOLD analysis project Ga0181597, IMG submission 148647) | Coastal salt marsh microbial communities from the Groves Creek Marsh, Skidaway Island, Georgia - 041403US metaG (spades assembly) | ecosystem: Environmental > Aquatic > Marine > Intertidal zone... | reverse complement strand
TATGAATTAGATTATTCACTTAGGGCTGAAGCTTTAGAGAACTTCAAATAATTTGTTTTCTTGGAGTAATTTTTTAGGGAAGTTATCAAACAACATCCTTGGAATAGTGAACATCACAAATGATTCATTTACAGATGATGGTTTACTTAACAAATCAGAAAAAATTCCTGAGGTTTATGAGGCAGCTTCAAAATTAGATATAGATTTTCTCGATATTGGATGCGTCTCCACGAAGCCCAACTTCACGCCTATATCAACAGAAGATGAATTAAAGAGGTTAAATACATTTATGAGGTTTAAAAATGATAATTTTCATTATTCAATAGATTCTTTCAACCCCATTGTCGCACACGAAGCTCTTGAAAATAATTTCTTGGTAGTGAATGATATTTCCGGAGCAAAAGAAGAAAAAATGATTGAAACAGTTAAAAGACATTCAGCAGGGTTGATAGTTAGTCATAGAAATCAAAATTCATCATCAATTCATGAAAAAATAAATTATAAAGATGTTGTCAGAGATGTAAAAAAAGATCTCAGGTTTCAAGTTAAATATATTTTAGACAGAGGTGTAAATAAGAACCAAGTAGCAATCGATCTTGGATTAGGTTTTGCAAAAACTCAAGAAGAGTCTGCTGTATTGCTTGAATCTGTTGGAGAATTTGTTGGTGACTATCCATTGGTAGTAGGATATTCAAGAAAAAAATTTACTAGCTTATTACAAGCATCCGAAGATGAACTTCTCACACATTGTCAAAACCAGGGCGTATCTTTGGTCAGATTGCACTTCATTGATTAAAAAATTTGTTAAGCTACTATGGTTTAACACCTAGGAAAGGCTACAAATGGCAGGATTGAAACCAAACGATTTTCATTGGATAATCGAAGGAAAATTAGCCGTATCAGAGTGCATAGGTGGCGGAGGGTTAACCTCAAGAAAAATTCGAAGAGAAGAAGAAGTACAGTGGTTAAAAAGTAACGGAATAAATTCAATCTTTTCTTTACTTGAAACAGATTTCAACCTAACAAATTATCAAGAAGTAGGATTTAGGACATACCATTTTCCATTAACCGATAATCCACCACAAGAATCTATCACTGTGATTTTCGAAGCCATAAAAGAGGCACTTTCAGATAAAGAAAGAAAACTACTAATTCATAGAGAATATTTAGATGAAGAGGTGCCAGGCATATTGGCAGGCTATCTAATATATTCAAAGCTTTTGGATGATCCAATATTTTCAAGAACAATTCTTGAACGTATTCTGGGCAAACCCCTCTCACCAAAAGCGATTGCGTTAATACCTTCTCCTTAAAAGATGTCTTATGACATAAAGCTTGAAGGGATAATCACAAATGGCAAGCATGGCGTTTATGAATCTGAAAAACTAGAACAACAACTTTTTTTAATTGATTTAGTAATAACTCTCGCAAATGAGACAGTCAAAGATGATTCAATAGAGTCAACAATTGATTATGAGCAATATGTTGAAAAAGTTGAGTATATTGTCTCATCCTCCACTTTTGACTTAATAGAAACTTTAGCTAAGTATTTATATGAAAATTTAATAAGTCCAAAGATGGAGAAATTGACGGTTACAGTTCACAAACCAAATACATCGCTCAACAAAAAGACCAAAGACATCAGCGTTACTTACAGTGGATAATTACCAGGGAGTAGTTCTCTCATTAGGATCAAATATTGGTGACCGTGAAGAAAATCTCAGAAATGCCCTTGTTGAGCTTGAAAAAGTTGGCGAAATAAATTTAATATCCTCACTCTATGAATCAGATCCACTATTAGTAACTGAACAAAGAAGTTTTTACAATATTGTAATTGAAATAACCTATACAAAATCAGCCACACATTTATTAAAAGATGTAAAAAGAATAGAAGAAAAAATAGGTAGGACAAAAACATATCGTTACGGCCCAAGAGTTATAGATATAGACATTATCTTTTTCAAAGGAGAGGTTCACTCCTCAGAAACTCTAATTATTCCCCATTATGACTGGAGTAACCGATTGTTTGTTATTGAGCCATTACATGAAATTATTACTAACTTTGACACATATAACTTAAATATAAATAATCAAAAACTAGAAAAAATAGGTAATATTAGCTACAAGTAATTACGGGCACCATAAAGGGCACGATAAATATGAAACATGTAAATCAATTAGATAGTGAAATTAACGGACAAGAGCTTTTTTTTATTCCCACTATGGGGTCTTTGCACAAAGGGCATCTTTCCTTAATTGAAAATGCTAAAACTTTTGGATTAAAAACAATAGTATCTATTTTTGTCAATCCTAAACAATTTAACAACTCTAGAGATTATGAAAAATACCCCAGAGATCTTGAGAGAGATTTCCAAATTTTAAACCAATTAGGAGTTGATTTTTTATTTACTCCCAATGAGGATTATATTTATGGCGATAATCTTGTGAACGTTGTTGACTCTGGAAACATTGGAAAAAAATATGAAGGAAATTCTAGACCTGGACATTTTGACGGAGTTTTAACAGTTGTAAATCGACTTTTCGATCTGGTGAAACCAAAGAAAGCTATTTTTGGTAAAAAAGATGCACAGCAGCTATTTTTGATAAAAGAATATGTAAAGAATGAGAAATTAGATATTGAAATACATGAAGGAGATATAATTCGAGATTCTAATGGATTGGCTCTTAGTAGTAGAAATCAGCTTTTAAGTAAGAACGGTCTGGTAACAGCTAGAGGACTAAAGAGGCATCTAGATACCCTTAAAGAAATATATATTGAAACAGGATCAATAAATGAATCTGTTAACAAAACATTAAATACTTGTCAGGACAGTAAGTTAGATATTGATTATCTTCATATTTTAGATAAAGATACTTTCGATGAAGCAACAGAAGAGACTAAGAATGCAATAATTATTATTGCTGGAAAAGTAGAGGGTATTAGGTTGATAGATAATATAGATTTTAAAGTGGAGTTATAAATGAAGAAAATTATTGCAATAGATATTGGGAATAGTGAAACGAATGTAGGAGTTGGTAATTCAACCAAATGGGAAAGCTACAGGTACACGACTCGAAAAACAATTACCTCAGATGAACTATTGATGATGTTTAAGACAACAATAGATTTGTCAAAACTAAACGACAAGGCTGTTGATGGAGTGATTGTTTGCTCTGTTGTGCCTCAGATTACAGATAGTGTGGTCTCTGCCATTAGCGAATTTACAACTAAGGATGTTTTAGTTGTGGGGCCAGGTATTAAAACTGGCTTGAAGGTTAATATTGACAACCCTAAAGAGCTAGGCCCAGATAGAATAGCAAATTCTGTAGGAGGTTTTAAAAAAACAAATAAAGAGGTGGTAATTGTAGACTTAGGTACTGCGACGACTTTTGATGTAGTCAACAGTAATAAAGAATACCTTGGAGGATCTATAGCTCCTGGCATTAAGATAAGTCTGGATGCATTAATTTCAAAAACTTCCTCATTGAAATCTGTTGAACTTAAAGAACCTGATAAGGTTATTGGAAAAAACACCTATGAGGCAATTCAAAGCGGTTTAGTCTTGGGGCATGCTTCAATGATTGATTCAATGCTAGAAAAGATAGTGTTAGAGTCTAATTTATCACCAGGAGTCGTAATAACTGGGGGACTTGGAACATTGATTCAGCCTGTTCTTAACATAAATTCATCATATGAGAAAAATCTAACTCTGGATGGACTTGAAGAAATATATAATTTAAATAATTAAGCTATATAAATGAGCAACTTTTCAAAATCTGAGCAAGAGATATATGATTTAAGATTAGAAAAAATTCAATATTTTCTTGAACACGACAAAGATGCATTTCCAACTGAATTTCCAGCGGCATCTAAAATTCAAGAAGTCATAAATAAGCATAGTGATTTATCCGAGGCTGAGCACTCTGGAGTTGAGGTTCAAATTCACGGCAGGATTTTAAACGGTAGATCTTTTGGGAAGCTTTCCTTTTATGACTTGGTTGATAACTCAGGAAGAATTCAACTCCTTGTAGATTCCAAAACATTGTCAGATCAAGAAAACTTGTTTTTTTCAAAATATGATTCAGGAGATATTGTTGGTGTAAAGGGAGAGGTTATGAAAACAAAAAAAGGGGAACTCTCAATTAAGGTATCAACGAGCACAATATTATCAAAGTCATTAAGAACATTACCTGAAAAATGGCATGGGTTAAAAGACAAGGAAACAAGATTTAGGCAACGATACCTTGATTTTATTGTTAACCCTGATGCTAAGCAGACTATTGAGACAAGGTCTAAAGTTATTAACTCGATAAGAAAATTTATGCACAACAAAGATTTTGTTGAAGTAGAAACGCCAATTTTGCAGCCTAAAGCAGGCGGTGCAATTGCAAAGCCATTTATAACTCATCACAATGCACTCGATGTAGATATGTTTTTAAGAATTGCACCTGAGCTCTATTTGAAAAGAATGATAGTTGGTGGTTTCGAAAAGGTTTTTGAGTTGGGGCGGGTATTTAGAAATGAAGGGATAGATCAAACTCACTCACCCGAATTTACCATGATGGAAAGCTATGAGGCTTACACGAATGTAGATGGTGTTATCAAGATGGTAGAAGAAATGTGTTCGACTGTTTTTTCTGAGTTAGAGTTAAGTTACGAGATTTCCTTTGACGAGAAAAAAGCCGATTTCTCTTTTCCGTGGAAAAAAACATCTATGTTTTCTTTAGTTTCAGAACACTTCAACTTAAATATTGAGTTTGATTCAGATCCAAACACGATAAAGGAAGATCTAAGTAGAAAAAATATTGAATTTAGTGAAGACTCAAACACCATTGGGCTTCTGGTTTATGATTTATTTGAAAGATATGTCGAAGAAAATATAGTAAATCCAACTTTTGTTACAGATTATCCGGTGGAAGTCTCTCCGTTTGCTAGAAACAATAAAAATAGTCCCAATGTAACCGAAAGATTTGAATTATTTGCCTTTGGAAGCGAGCTTGCAAATGGATTCTCAGAATTAATTGATCCGATAGAACAAGAGGCTCGATTAAAATCGCAAGCTCAAAAAAAAGAACAGGGGGACGAAGAGGCACATGTAGAGGACATGGATTACATTGAAGCCTTAGAACATGCGTTGCCGCCAACTGGAGGTCTTGGGTTTGGTATTGACAGGTTTGTTATGATGCTTACTGGAAATACATCAATTAGAGAAGTTGTAGCATTTCCTCACTTAAAACCTGAAAATTAATTGCTTCTTTGTAGTAAGTATTCATTTAAATTATGGAGGATATCTGAAATCTTATCATTAGATATGTTTTTGATAGCCTGATTACTTTCTTTAAAGTGATGATTTACAAACTTATTTGAAGCATCAATAATCTCATCATTATTAAACTCGTTTAAAACTTCAGAAAGATTTATTTTAGAATTTTTTACTTGGTGAAGTATATCCTCAATCTTTTTTGGATTTTTTTCAAGGGCTAGGAGGACAGGTAGAGTATAAGTCCCTTCCAGAATGTCATTGCCCGCAGGTTTCCCTAAAGTATCACTATCTGAATTTAAATCTAAAATATCATCAGTAATCTGAAAAATTATCCCATTGTGCCAAGCCCAAGAACTAATTGACTGAATAACCTCTTCATCACAGTTAGATGCCATAGCTCCAAGTTTTGCACTAGTTCTAATCAAGCTTGCTGTTTTGCCACCAATGACTTCTAAATAATCATCTGTAGAATGGGTTGTATTAAAAGAAAACTGAACTTCTTTTGTTTGACCTACAACCAACTCTGCATAAGTTGAAGCAAGTAATTTTACTGACTCAAGTCCTAAATTATCTGCAGCAAGCTCGGAAGACCTTGCCAACAAATAGTCACCCGCCAAAATAGCAAGAGTTGCATTCCATTTACGGTTCGTACTCTCCACACCTCTTCTAGTTGTTGCTTCATCAATTACATCATCATGGTATAAACTCCCTAAGTGAATTAACTCTACAGATATACCAGCATCTATTACTTTTTCTTTATCTCCTACACCTAATTCACCTGCTAAAAGTGATATAAGTGGTCTAAATCTTTTACCTCCAGCTTTTATTAGGTATTGGGAAATTTCTGTGAGGTATGGATCCTCTGAAATAGTTACTTCATAAAGGCGTTTTTCTAATTTTTCTAGGTTTTCCCACAAACTCGGTATTGGGATAATATTTTGTAACTCGTTTGGTTCCATATTTACAGATTAAGTTATTTCTATAAATACATGTAATTTTCATTTAGGCGTATAAACGGAAACTTATTAACATAAGAACATGTTTGAAAGATTTACTGATAGAGCTCGTAGAGTAGTAGTACTTGCACAAGAAGAGGCAAGAAGACTTAATCATAACTACATAGGAACCGAGCACATACTTCTTGGTCTTATCCAAGAAGGAGAAGGCCATGCTGCTAAAGCTCTTGAAGAGCTCAGTATCAATATTGACTCTGTTAGATCTGAAGTTGTTGAAATAATTGGAGAAGGACAGCAGTCTCCTAGCGGCCATATCCCATTCACCCCGAGAGCAAAAAAAGTCCTAGAATTATCACTTAGAGAAGCTCTACAACTTGGACACAACTATATCGGAACAGAACACATTCTTCTTGGCCTAATACGAGAAGGAGAAGGGGTTGCGGCACAAGTATTGAAAAAATTAGGTGCAGAACTTTCACAAGTCAGACAAACAGTAATTAAATTAATCTCATCTTCTGGTGAGGGTAAAAAACCACAATCAGCCTCTACAGGGGGTAGAGAGAGACCTGGGTCTGGTACTGGATCGGCAATATTAGACCAGTTTGGTAGAAACCTAACGAGAATGGCCAAGGAAGGAAAATTAGATCCTGTCATTGGGAGGTCTACTGAAATAGAACGCGTAATGCAAATACTTTCAAGAAGAACAAAAAATAACCCAGTCCTTATCGGTGAACCTGGGGTTGGTAAAACTGCAATAGTTGAGGGGCTAGCTCAAAAAATTGTTTCTGGTGATATTCCTGTAACTCTTCAAGGAAAACAAATATATACTCTAGATTTATCTTCACTGGTTGCTGGATCCAGGTACAGAGGAGATTTTGAGGAAAGGCTGAAAAAAGTTCTTAAAGAAATAAAGACCAGAGGAGACATAGTTCTCTTTATTGATGAGATACACACTTTAGTTGGTGCTGGAGCTGCAGAGGGAGCAATTGATGCAGCGTCCATTTTAAAACCAATGTTAGCTAGAGGTGAATTACAAACAGTTGGAGCAACAACACTTGAAGAATTCAGAAAGCATTTTGAAAAAGATGCGGCACTTGAAAGACGTTTCCAGTCAGTAAAAGTTGATGAACCAAACTTATCGGATGCAATTGAAATTTTAGGTGGTTTAAAAGACAGATATGAAGTACATCATGGCGTAAGATTTACTGATCAAGCTATTGCCTCTGCTGTTAACATGGCTGACAGATATATTTCTGATAGGTTTTTACCCGATAAAGCTATCGATTTAATTGATGAAGCAGGTAGCCGTATGAGAGTTTACAAAAAACCTCTAGATCCAGATAAGCAAGAGTTGTCTGATAAATTAAAAAACTTCCGTGAACAAAAAATTGATGCTGTACAGTCACAACTTTTTGAAAAAGCAGCTCAGATACGTGATCAAGAAAAAATATTACTTGAAGAAATTGACTCATTAGAAGGAGTTTCATCCACAGATGTGGAAATGGTTATTGACGAAGAAGAGATTGCAGAAGTGTTGGCACAATGGACAGGAATACCTGTGCACCGATTAACACAAGAAGAAACTGCAAGACTTCTCGAAATGGAAAATGAACTACATAAAAGAATTGTTGGTCAAAATGAAGCAATTATTGCGGTTTCTAAAGCAATTAGAAGAACTAGATCTGGTCTCAAGGATCCAAAAAGACCTTCAGGATCATTCATTTTTCTTGGACCATCAGGTGTTGGTAAAACTGAAACCGCCAAGGCTTTGGCAGAGTTTTTATTTGGTGATGAGGAATCTTTAATTCAAATCGATATGTCAGAATACATGGAGAAACACACCGTAAGCAGACTTATAGGTTCTCCTCCAGGATATGTTGGCTATGATGAGGGAGGCCAATTAACTGAAGCAGTCAGAAGAAAACCATTTAGCATAGTTCTTCTCGATGAAGTAGAAAAAGCACATCCAGATGTTTTCAACACACTTTTACAAATACTCGAAGATGGAAGATTAACTGACGCACAAGGCAGAACCGTTGATTTTAAGAACACTGTTATCATCATGACATCTAATCTTGGCACAAAAGACTTAAGTAAAAATATTGGATTTAGTAATTTAACTGATACTGGTTCGTATGAAAAGATGAAATCTAAAGTTGGCAAAGAGCTAAAAAGATATTTCAAACCAGAATTTCTTAATAGAATTGATGAAACAATAGTTTTCCACCAGCTTACAGTTGAAGAAGTAACTGAAATTGTAGATTTAATGCTTGATAGGGTTCACAAACAACTCAAAAATTCTGATATCGAGATAGTTTTATCTGAAGAAGCTAAATCATTTCTAGCAACTGAAGGGTATAACAAAGAATTCGGAGCTAGACCTCTTCGTCGATCTATTCAACGATTGCTTGAAGATCCATTGTCTGAGGAACTACTTCAAGGCAAGTACAAGGCAGGCTCTACTGTTGTTATATCACTCAACTCAGAAGAAGGAATTTTAGAATTCGAAGCTGTAGAAGCTCCAACAGAGCCACCAGTTGACTTTGCTGATTCTGAGTCTTAGTATTAACTAACTCAAATGAGAATAATAATTGATACCGATCCGGGTACGGATGATGCAGTTGCCATATTAATCGCGTTGGCAAACTTTAACGATGATGAAATACTTGGGATAACTACAGTTGCCGGAAATGTTGGTGTAAAAGTAGGAACAAGAAATGCACTTAGAATTCTTGAGCAAGCTGGTCGTAATAATATTAAAGTTTACGAAGGGGAAAGCGCACCATTAAAAAGAGAACTTTTAACTGCAGAGTGGGTTCATGGTACCGATGGATTAGGTGGAGTACCTTTTCCGGAACCGTCTAAAACAGAAGAAGATATAGATGCAGTAACATTCCTGAAGGAAGAAATTTTAAATTCTGAAGAAAAGGTTACAGTTTGTGTATTGGGTCCCATGACAAATATAGGCAAAGCAATCCAGGAAAAGCCTGAAATAGTTTCAAACATAGCACAGATAGTTTTTATGGGAGGTAGTGCTGCAGGTGGAAACACAACTCCTGCTGCTGAATTCAACATACTTGTTGATCCTGAAGCTACAGATATAGTATTACACTCTGGTGCTGAATTAGTAATGATGGGATTAGATGTAACGCACCAAGCTATTTCAACCTCAGACAGAATACAAGATATTTCTGATACAAAAACCAAAACCTCTGAACTTCTGGTTGGTTTAATGTCAAGACTTGCAAACTTAGAAATTGTTAAAAAAAAGTTTCCTGACGGCACACCTGTTCATGATGCATTTGTAACTGCATATCTTGTTGACAGATCATTAACAGAAGGTGACTTTGTAAATGTCGAAGTCGAAACTTCATCCGAACTAACACTTGGACAGACAGTTGTAGATACAAATGAAATATCAGGAAGAGAAAAGAATGTTCACTGGATGAATTCTGTAGATGATGATAAATTATTTGCAATCATAACAAAAACGTCCGAGAGTCTCCCGTAAAAATAAAAATATAGCTGATATCAATTCGGCAGTTTTAAAAATATGTTATAGAATTAATCCATCATTATTTAAATAATGAAGGAGTAAATAAATGATAACAAATAAAAAGAAATCATCTTTGATTTTGCTATCTCTGATGCTAATTCTATCTGCCTGTGGTGGATCAGATGCAACAGAGGAAGTTGTTGAAGTCGTAGCTGAAGAGGAATCATTAGATTCACCTGCTACAACAGCAGCACCTGCAGCAGAACCAGATGGACTAAAAGTTGGTATCGTTCTTGGCGCATTAGGTGACCTTTCCTTCATGGACTCTGCTAAAAGAGGCTACGACAAAGCTGTAGCTGACCTTGGCATTCAAGGAGACTATGTAGAAACAGAGCCTAGCGAAAGAGCAGCTGCTATCCAAAACTTTCTAGCTGACGGAAAAGAAATGATCATTACGGTCGGTTTCTCAGAAGCAGAAATTACAAAAGAAGCAGCGATAGCTAACCCAGACGTACAATTTGCAATTGTTGATATGGTTATTACAGCAGACAATGGTGACTTATTACCAAACGTCTCAAACCTTATTTTCAAAGAGCATGAGGGTTCTTTTGAAGTTGGATATATTGCTGGAAAACTTTCCAAAACTGGCCATGTAGCATTCATGGGTGGAATGGACGTTCCAATAATTAGAAAATTTCAAACAGGTTGGGAAGAGGGTGCAAAATATGCAAACCCTGATATAAAACTTTGTGATGGTTATGCCGGTAGCTGGGGAGACCCTGCAAAAGGTAAAGAAATCGCATTAAGTTGTTTTGAGCAAGGTGCAGATATTATATTTGCAGCTGGTGGTTCAACTGGTAATGGAGCATACGAAGCCGCAGCGGAAACAGGTAATTTCGCAATCGGTGTTGACTCCAACCAAGACTTTATGCAACCTGGAACTATGATCACATCCATGATGAAAAACGTAGACTTTGCAGTTTACTCTGCAATCAAGGACAGAAGTGACGCCGGAATGGTAATTAGCACAATTGCTTCTTACGGTTCAGCAGAAAACGGTGTTGGTCCAACATGGTTAGTTGATGGAAGTTCATTATTTGCTGACGAAGGTCCTGCTGACATGGCAGCCCAAGTCGCAGCTTTAACAGAAGAAGTAAAAGAAGTTAGAGCAAAAATTGTTTCTGGTGAAATTGTTGTTACTGATGTAACAGCTGGTGGTTAAGAAAACCATTTACTAGACAAGAAATTTAATTTAGCCCGACGTGAGTCGGGCTAAATTATTAAAATAAAATAAATTTACAAATTTGAAAATGAACAAAGAAACAGCAATAAGTTTAAAAAATATAACAAAAGCCTATCCAGGCGTAGTAGCAAATAAAAATGTTGATTTTCAAGTTTATAAAGGTGAGATACATGCACTAGTAGGTGAAAATGGTGCAGGTAAGTCCACACTTATGAAAATTCTTTACGGCATCGAGCAGCCAGATGAAGGAGAAATCTTAATCAATGGTACTCCTCAAGTAATAAACAAAGTTGAAACTGCAATAAATCTTGGTATTGGTATGGTGCATCAAGAATTTACACTTGTTCCAAGCTTTACTGCTCCAGAGAATATTGGTCTCGGTCAGGAGCCAAAAAATAGTAGAGGACTTGTTGACTGGAAGGGTTTAAACAACGCAGTTATGCAAATAGCTAAAAAATATGGTTTTGAAGTTGATCCTGGCCTAAAAATGATTGATGCTTCTGTGGGGGTCCAGCAGAGGACTGAAATATTGAAAACTTTGTATCGAAATGCAAATATTCTTATATTAGATGAGCCAACAGCTGTTCTAACACCTCAAGAAACAGACGAACTATTTACTGTAATTAGAACTCTTGTTGATGAAGGTAAAACAGTTATCTTTATAACTCATAAGCTTAGAGAGGTAATGGAAATTGCTGACAGAGTAACAGTAATGAGAGCTGGTGAAGTTCAAGGTGTTTCTGAGACGAATAAAACTTCAATAACAGAGCTAGCTTCACAGATGGTTGGAAGAGAAGTTTTTTTGCAGGTTAAAAAAGATGAAGCTCAACCAAAAGAAAAAATTCTTGATGTACAAAATCTATGGGTACACGATGCACGAGGTTTACTGGCTGTAAAAGGAATAGATCTTGAGATTAAAAAAGGTGAAATAGTCGGAATTGCAGGCGTTGAAGGGAATGGCCAAACAGAGCTTGTAGAGGCTTTAACAGGTCTTAGAAAAGCTAGTAAGGGCAAAGTAATGTATCTGGATGAAGATATAGCATCCAGTACACCTAAAAATATTCGACGAAAAAAAATTGCTCATATACCAGAGGATAGGACAAATACTGGGCTCAATACCCAACTAAGTATTTGGGAAAACTTAATTGGAAACTCTTACTTTAGAAAACCCTTATCAGCTAGAGGAATTTTTAATCTGAAAAAGGTAGCAGAGCATGCTAATAAGTTAAGAGAAGACTTTGATATTAGAGCACCAAATGTTTCTCTAAAGGTTAAGTCTCTTTCTGGAGGTAATCAACAAAAAGTTGTTGTCGCTAGGGAATTATCCGAAGACCCATCCTTGACAATCGCTTCACAGCCAACCCGAGGTGTTGATATTGGTAATATTGAAGCAATTCATGAACAGCTTGTACAAATGAGAGATGAAGGCGGAGCAGTGTTACTTGTATCTGCTGAGCTTGACGAGGTCATGGCTGTTGCAGATAGGGTAGGTGTCATGTACGAAGGAGAAATTGTAAAATGGGTCAATCCAAAAGAAGTTGACCAGGCTCAAATGGGTCTCTACATGGCAGGAGTTAAAGACTAATGGATAAGTTTTCATTTAAAGATGTTTTAGTCACAGTTGCGGGATTATTTATTACAGTATTTATTGCATGGGTACTTATTTCTGCAACAGGAAATAATCCATCAGAGGTAGCAAAGTACCTTTATGAAGGAGGCTTCAAAGGAACTAGGAATATAGCAAACTCTCTTTATCAAGCAACACCTTTAATTTTAACTGCTGTTGCCACACTTATATCATTCAGGGTCGGAATGTTTAATATCGGAATTAATGGTTCAATGTACGTTGGAGCTTTATATGCAGGTTGGGCTGGATACAGATTTACTGATCTCGGTCACTTCTCCCATGTAACCTTATGTATAGCAATAGGAATGTTCGTTGGTGCTGCGTGGATGTTGTTGCCAGCTTTACTGAGAGTTTATGCTGGGGTGAGTGAAATTATCTCAACTATCATATTAAATTTCGTTGCAGTGTTATTTGTCTCTTACATGGCAAATGGACCTTTTAGAGCAGATCCAATTGCACCAGCTACCCCAAGGATTCTCGAAACAGCAGAATTAAAACAAATTTTTCCAAACTCACAATTTAATACAGGCTTCTTTATTGCTGTTTTTGTAGCTATATTGGCACACTTTGTGCTAAATAAAACAACTTTTGGTTATGAGCTACGTTCTGGTGGTGACGGCCTGGTCGGAATGTATCCATCAAGGTTTAGTTCATATTTAGGAATCCCATCTGATAGATCTGCAATAATTGGCATGCTCCTATCAGGTGCATTAGGAGGTCTTGCTGGCGCAATAGAGGTTCTTGGTGCTGTAAGGTACTTCTTTCAAGAGTTGGAATTTAATCAGGGTTTTGATGGCATTTTGATAGGAATCTTAGGAAAGCTTGAACCAATTGGTGCAATAATTGCATCCTTGTTCTATGGGGCAATAAAAAATGGTGGTTTTTATGTTGACTATAAAACTGATGTCGCAAGAGAGATAATAATTGTGTTAATTTCAATCTTGATATTCTTTGTAAGTGCCCAAAAAATAGTAAAAGGATTAGAGAAATATCCTATCGTCAAGAAAATGGATAGTTTCTTTTCAAGGAAGAAGATGTAATGGAATGGATTGAAATTTTCGATATATCACTTGTAAGAAGTTTACTTAGGTCAACAGCACCGATAGCAATTGTTGGTCTTGCAGCAGCAATTTGCTCTGCTGCTGGTGTATTAAATATTGGCCTAGAAGGCAAGATGCTCAATGCAGCATTTGCTGGAGTTGCAGCCAGCTATTACACAGAAAGCGTATGGGCAGGTCTTGCCGCAGGTATTACAGCTGGTTTGGTAACAGCTTTATTATTTGGATTACTCTCTTTTACACTTGGTGCTGACGAGGTGTTAGCAGGTCTTGCCATAAACATATTTTCTCTGGCTGGAACAACTTATTTAATGCGAACGATTTGGGGACAGGCAGGATTTTTCTCTGATCCTAGAATAGTTGGTTTTGAGCCAATTCATTTTACATTTTTAGAAGGTTCATTCCTAGAACCTTTCTTATCAGATTTTACATATTCAGTTTATCTTATGTTTTTCCTTGCAATCGCATTACACATTGTCTACTACAGGACACGACTAGGGACAGCAATAAGAGCTACCGGCGAAAATCCTGAAGCTGCTGAGGATGCTGGTATTAATACTATGAGAATAAAATGGCTTGTTACAATATTTTCTGGTGCGTTGGCAGGAATTTCAGGATTGTTCCTTTCTCTTGAAAATCTTACAATGTTCACTGAAGGAATGTCAGCTGGTAAGGGTTATATAGGTCTTGTTGCTTCATCTTTTGGAAACAATACGCCTCTTGGAACTTTTGGAGCAAGTGCTTTCTTTGGGCTTGGTGATGCTATTGGAATCCGTTTACAGGGAGTATATGAGCTTGATTCTCGTCTTATTTTAATGATTCCTTATGCGTTGACGGTAGTAGTTTTAATATTGATTGGTATAAGACAGAGACTTAAAGTAAGACCTGTTCCAATACCAGAATCATAATTCATTGGCAGAAAAATACTATAAAGCAAAATACATTGTTGAAGATGTTCAACGTATTCACAATGACTCTGTTTTAGTTATTGAAGATAAAAGTATAAAAAAGATATGTAAAGCTTCTGATTTGACTCCTCTTGAGTTGCAAGAAATAGAAGATTTGGGTGAAGTAGTACTAATGCCCGGTTTAACTAACGCACACTCCCATGTAGCACTAAATTCAGTAAAAGGTTTAGGATACGGTGAGGCAAGTGCGCTTTATGATGTTATGTGGGGTGTAGAGCCTTCACTTGATGAAAGTTCGGTATATAAATTATCACTTCTTGGAATGGTAGATGCTATAAGATCTGGAACCACCAGTATTAACGACCATTATTTTTTTGCTGATTCTGTAGCCAAAGCAGTAAAAGATATTGGAATGAGAGGCTTCATTGGTCATACCGTTATGACAGAATATGGTCCATGGACAGGCACAAAAGAAATCAATAAAGCTAAAAAATTTGTAAGCGACTGGAAAAACTCCTCTACAGTACATCCAGTAATTGCTCCTCACGAGACCTCTACTGTAAGCCCAGAAGTTTTAGTTGATCTTCATCAATACGCAAAAGATGAAAATGTACCAATACACATTCATTTAGCTCAAACAAAAAAAGAAATGGAATATATTAAAGAAAAATATGATACGAGTCCCATTAAGCATGCTTTTAATCTTGGAATATTAGACAAAGATGTTATTGCTGCTCACTGTAAAGTCATAGAAAGTGGTGATTTAGAAATACTTTCTGAAAGTAACTGTTTTCCAGTTTTTTGTCCAACAACTCATGGTTTATCTGGTAAGCCAATGGATACTAACTTTCTTACAGAAAATAAAACGGAGTGGGGAATTGGGACAGACTGTTCTGGCGGTAATGATGATTATGACATGCTAGAGGAGATGAGAGCAGCTATTTTAATTAACAACACACATTCGAGAGGAAGTCTTTTAACACCAAAGAAGATTTTTGATATATCAACTAGGCTAAATGCCTCAAGACTTTCCTTAAACTATATGAAAGGAACACTAGCGGTAGGTGAACTAGCAGATTTTATTTCAATAAAAATAAATAATTCAAGGATGCAACCTATGCACGATGTAATAAATAATATTGTAATGTGTGCATCTTCAAAAGAGGTTAAGGATGTATTTATTAACGGTAGAGAGGTTCTAAGAAATGATCAATTAGTTACACTTGATGAAACTAAAATAATATCTGAGGGAACTGCAACCATAACACAAATCTTCAATCAAGCTGGTTTTACCAATCGAGTACAATCAGGTGAATTTATATGAAAGATATCACAGTATTACATGATCACTTAGACGGAGGATTAAGAGCAAATACAATTATTGAACTAGCTAATAACTTAAATATTGAACTACCCACTAAAGGTGAACATGAATTAGAAAAATGGTTCTTTGAGAATATTTCTTCACAAAAAAATCAAGTTTTTAATAAGTTTGAATTAACAATTTCTATTATGCAAGATTCTGAATCTCTACAAAGAATTGCTTTTGAGGCTGTTGAGGATTTACGTAGAGATAATATTTCAACCGGAGAATTAAGATATGCACCATTACAACATCTAAGAAAGGGACTAACTCCGCAAGAAGTCGTCGAGGCTGTTTCTATCGGTCTTTCAAACGGTATGAAAAAGTTTGGTGGTAATTTTAAGTCAATACTTTGTGCAATGAGACAAAATAATGATTCTTTGCAAGTGGCTGACTTAGCAATTAAAAACTATTCAATCGGGGTTGTGGGTTTCGATTTAGCTGGACCAGAGTTCGGACACCCTCCATCAAAACATATTGAGGCATGCCAAAAAATAAATGACAGCAATATAGGGTTAACAATTCATGCGGGTGAAGCAGCGGAATTTTCATACATTGAAGATGCAGTATTGAATTGTAAAGCTAAAAGAATAGGACACGGTTGGCAAATTATTGAAGGCTGTAATGATAATGGCGATACATTTTCACCAAACACAGAAACCTCTGAATACATACATGAAAATCAGATTCCACTAGAAATTTGCATATCTTCAAATGTAAAGTCAGGTGCAAGTAATGTATCTCTTGACAACCATCCGGCAGTTAAACTATTAAGAAGTGGTTTTAATGTTACTCTTAATCCAGACAATAGATTGATGGCATCTACCACTCTTTCACGAGAGTATGAAATTGCAAAGCAATTTATGAGTTTGACTGAGGATGAAGAATCTAAATTGTTAGATAATGCTAAAAATTCCACATTCGCTTAGGGAAAGCAGTTATTACTAATTATTCTTGTAATTTTAAAATTGTTGATGCTAGCAAAACACTTCCATTGCGAATGGCCTGTTTGGCTTTTGGAGTAATAGTCGCATGAGCAAATTCTGGTTGATGATTTACTACCTTTCCATCATCTGGAACAATTGCGAGGAAAGCATGTAAGGATGGAAATTTCTTTGATATATTTCCGAAATCTGTCGAGCCATTTTTACTTTGATCAAAATCTCGATTAGTTTTCATATCGATACCTAGATCTTTAGAGTAGTCCGTAAATATTTTGGCTAAATTTTTATCTGTGATCAAATTCTCATAAGTGCCATTTCCCTCAATTATATTTAATTTACAACCAGTAGCTGTTGCAGCACTTTTAAAACAGTTAACTATTTTTCTTTCTAAAACTTTTAGTCCAGATGTTTTCTGAGCTCTCATCATCCAACTAGAACGGGTGTAATCAGGGATTATATTTGCCGATTCACCACCATTTGTGATAATACCGTGTATTTTTTCAGTTGGTAGCAACTGTTGCCTTAGGGCGCTTATTGAGTTATATGCCAATATTTGCGCATCAAGAGCGTTCTTTCCG
>Ga0181597_10003136_pt1 | contig 17476 bp, 13 predicted proteins | sample 041ome_5_FD_148647 | JGI IMG/M metagenome (GOLD analysis project Ga0181597, IMG submission 148647) | Coastal salt marsh microbial communities from the Groves Creek Marsh, Skidaway Island, Georgia - 041403US metaG (spades assembly) | ecosystem: Environmental > Aquatic > Marine > Intertidal zone... | reverse complement strand
CTTTTGACATTCACGGAGGGGGTATTGATTTAAAATTTCCTCATCACGATTGTGAAATCGCACAATCAGAGGCAATTGATGGATGTAATCCCGCTAAATATTGGATGCATACTAATATGCTCACTCTAAATGGTAAAAAAATGTCTAAATCAGTCGACAATTTTATACTGCCGTCTCAAATTTTTGATGGTCAAAATAAAATTTTGAGTAAAAAATTTGATCCGAATACAGTAAAATTTTTCATATACCAAGCACACTACAGAAGTATTTTAGATCTTAGTGACAAAGCTTTATTGGCAAGCGAAAAAGGATTTAAAAAACTTATATCAGTTTTTAATTTAATTGAAACATTAAAATCAAATGAAAATAAATCTGATTTTAATGTTGACAACTGGATTACGAATTGTTACGAGAAACTAAATGATGATTTCAATACTCCCATGCTTATTGCAGAACTATTTGATTGTGTAAAGTTTTTAAATGGCGTTAATATTGGGTCTAAAAACCTAAACAGTTCTGATAAAAATAAAATTTCAACAACTTTTAAGTTTATGCTATTTGATATTTTAGGTTTTAGTCAACAAATTGATGAAAAAATAGATCATAACTCTCAAAAAGAATTAATTGAGCTCTTGATTAAGATTAGATCTAATGCTAGGAATGAAAAAAATTTCAAACTATCAGACGAAATTAGGAAAGAACTATTAAACTTAGGTATAAAATTAAATGATGATGGAAGTAGCTCATCTTTTGAAATTGTGAAATGAAAAAAGTAATTATATTTCCTTTTTTGGCTATAATTAAATTTTATCAAAATTTTATATCTCCTTTACTACCATCAACTTGTAGATATACTCCTACTTGTTCCGAGTATGCAAAACAATCGTTAGTTAAACATGGACTTATAAAAGGATCATTTATAAGTATAAAAAGAATAATAAAGTGTAATCCTTGGGGAGGAAATGGTTACGATCCCGTACCTTAGCAGTAACTAAAAAGAATTTTATGTTTTCATTTAAAATTGACTGGGCTCCAAATGAGGTTTTTTTAAATCTTGGCCCCATAACTATATATTGGTATAGTGTTATGTTTATAATAGCTTTTTCGCTTGGTTATTATATAGTTCAAAAAATATATAAAAACGATAACAAACCAATCTCTCTTGTTGAACCATTATTCATTTATGTTGTATTTGGAACATTGATTGGCGCAAGGTTAGGAGAAGTGTTTTTTTACAATTGGGACTATTTTCAAAACAATCTAATTGAAATCATACTTCCCATTAAAAATGATGCTAACAGTTCAATGTTATTTGGATTAATTGACGGATATAAATTTTCTGGTTACAGAGGATTAGCTAGTCACGGGGCTACAATTGGTATTATAACCGCCATGTTTATATATAAATATAAATTTAAGTACAATTCTGTTCTGTGGATTTTTGATAGAATTGTTATTCCAATTTCAATTGGTGGAATGTTTGTAAGAATTGGAAATTTTTTCAATTCTGAAATTGTTGGTAATTACACGAATTCAAATTTTGGTGTAGTATTCAAAAATAATGGTGAAATTTTTCCTAGGCATCCAGCTCAACTTTATGAAGCTTTTGGATACCTTATTTTATTTATTATTTTGTGGAATATTTATTGGAAAACTGATTTGAAAAAAAATAAAGGATTCATTTTCGGTTTATTTCTAACTTGTTTGTTTTCAATAAGGATTCTAGTTGAAAATGTTAAAGAAAGTCAAGGTGGTTTTGAAGAAAGTTTAGGTATTTTATCAACCGGACAATGGCTAAGTATTCCTTTTGTAATTATCGGAATTACCTTAATGATATTTTCAAAAAAAGGAACTAATAATATTAGTTAGTTTTTTTTAAGCTCTTTCTTAAAGTATCAAACATCACAGGAGTTGCAATAAAAACTGAGGAATATGTTCCTACAATAACTCCAATAATCAGTGCAAACATAAACCCTCTAATAGATTCTCCTCCAAAAAGGAAAATTGATAGTAATACAACTAAAGTTGTGAATGAAGTATTTAATGTTCTACTTAAAGTGCTATTTAAAGCTCCATTAACAGTTCTTGTAAATTCCCAAGATTTATTAATTAGCCTGAACTCCCTTATTCTATCAAAAACAACAACGGTATCGTTAAGCGAATATCCAATTACAGTCAATACAGCTGCAATGAAAGCCTGATTAATCTCCATATTAAATGGCATAAAAGAATAGGTTAGTGAAAAAATCCCAAGTACTACTAAAACATCATGGAAAACTGCAGTAACTGCTCCTAATGAGTATTGCCAATCTCTAAATCTTAGTAAGATATAGAGGAAAACAACAGCTAAAGAACCAAAAATTGCTAAAAAGGAATTCTTTTTTATATCGTCAGCTATGGTAGGACCCACTTTAGAGGATCCCATGATACCAACTGATTTATCATCAGAGCCATTAACAAAATCATCATATGTAAGAGTTGATGGAAGAACACTACTTAAAGCTTCAAACATTTTTGATTGAATTTCATCATCAACCTGAGTTCCTTCAACATCAACCTTATAATTTGTAGTAATTTTCAATTGATTATCTGAACCAAAAGTTTTTGCTTCAGCATTACCCAAAACTTCAACAAGAGATGCTTGAATTTCAGTTTGATTAACATCGTTATCAAACCTTACTGTATAAGTTCTACCTCCAACAAAGTCAACACCCTGATTTAAACCATTTGTAGAAAGAGAAAATATACTTATAAAAAGCACTATACTTGAAATTATGTAAGCTACTTTTCTTTTTTGTAGAAAAGTGATTGACATATTAGTAAACAAAGACTTAGTAATTGGAGTCGAAAAATTTAAAATTTTAGATTTAGATAATCTACTATCAACTAACATTCTGGTTATAAATATTGCAGTAAATAATGAGGTGGCAATACCTATTAATAAAGTAGTTGCAAAACCTTTAATTGGACCAGATCCAAACACAAAAAGGATTAAAGCAGTAAGCCCAGTTGTAATATTTGCATCCAAAATCGATGATAATGCATTACTGAAACCATCAACTACTGATTGTTTTAGTCCCTTTCCACGATTTAATTCTTCTCTAATTCTTTCAAAAATAAGAACATTTGCGTCGACTGACATACCTATAGTAAGTACGATACCCGCTATTCCAGGTAAGGTTAAAACAGCTCCAAGACCAGCTAAAATTCCAAATATTAATACTAAATTTAATACCAAAGCAACATCAGCATATATACCAGCTCTTCCGTAGTAAAAAATCATCCAAATTAAAACAAGAATTAAAGCTATAATAAAAGAGTTTATTCCTTTCTCAATATTTTCCTTTCCAAGAGATGGCCCTACAACTTCAGATTCAATAATTTCAGCAGATGCAGGTAATTTACCAGCTCTCAAAACATTAGCTAAATCTATAGCTTCATTAAGAGTAAATTGTCCAGAAATTTCGGATCTTCCACCAGAAATTGCTCCTCTTGAGACACCTGGAGCAGAATAAACGATATCATCTAAAACAATAGCAATATTACTTTTATCATTGAAAGCTTTTCCTGTCATTTCTTCCCACTTTCGAGCTCCCTTTCCATTCATCTGCATTGAAACAGCAGGAGCACCAACTTGATCATAAGACTGACTGGCATCAACTACAACACTACCTCCTAACGGTGGTTTATTATCTCTGTTTGATTGTATTGCATACAATTCAACTACATTTGTGTTTATATCAGGCTTACCAAATAAAAAACGAGTATATCTTTTTTCAGATGGAAGAAGTCTTCTAATCTCAGGCATACTTAAATACTCTTCAATTTTCTTTTGATCCTTTTGTAGAAATTGAGCAATTACAGGCCCACCTTGATATCCTGTGCCTACAAGAAAATCAAACAAAGGATTTTTCTGAGTTGAAATTGAATCATTAGCCTCAACATCAGCTAATAAATCATCGATTTCAGAAGTTTCAATATTATTATTTTCAGAATCATTTTCCTCTAGTATATTTTTTAATGTCTCATTGGCTTGAGAAAGAAATGGTAAAAATTGATCGTTTTTTTCAGTATACCAAAACTCTAATTGAGCTGTACTTTGTAATAAGTTTTTTACTCTGGCTACGTCTTTTGCACCCGGAAGTTCAACCCTGATTCTACCAGAATTACCCAAACGTTGGATATTTGGTTGGGTTACTCCAAACTTATCAATTCTTTTTCTTAAAACTTCAAATGCAGAAACAATAGATTCATCAATTTTTCTTCTAATAATTGGTTTTACCTCAGCATCAGTCATTTCAAAATTTATCTCATCACTAAGAGATCTGTTTGCAAAAATATCAGGTGAAGCAAGAGAAGATTCACCTTTAATTAAATCAAATGCATCGAAAAAAGACTCGACATATGTGTCGTCGGATTGCTTCTGTAATTCATCAGCATCATCCAATGCTTTATTAAATACTGGATCTTTAGAATATTCAGACAATCCTTTTAGAATGTCCTTAACGGAAACTTGTAATGTTACATCAATACCACCTTTAAGGTCTAAACCTTTATTTAATTCTTTATCTTTTGCACTTTTATAGGTTGTAAATCCTAAAATGGATTCATTGGAAATAGAATCTAAATAACTATTATACTTTTCTTCTCTGAGTTCAGCATAATTTTCTTTTGAATCTGAAATTGAATTTGCAGAATATTGTATTGCTTTATCCTCAATATTAGAGGTAATAAAAGTAAATGAAATTTGGTAAACACTAACTAAAGTGAAACAAAAAGCAAAAAATTTAATTAGACCATTATTATGCATAATATTTATTTTAATTCTTATAAAAAACCGAGCAAATATAGGATTTACTTAATCATAAAACAATTCTAAGTGTAACATCAAATTGTTTAAATTTCATTAAACTTGTTTAAAGAGCAAGATTCATATTTCTAACGGCTGAGGCACTTTCAGAAAATTTAACCATTTCTTGATCATTTAAATCTAATTTGATTATCTCTTCACATCCATTTTTACCTATAATACATGGAACTCCAATACAAATATCTTTTTGGCTATACTCTCCATCCAAATAAACAGAACATGGAATTATTCTTTTTTCATCATTTAAAATAGATTTTACTAAAAATGCTACTGACGCTCCTGGTGCATACCATGCTGAAGTTCCTAGTAATTTTGTTAAAGTTGCACCTCCAACCATAGTTTTACCAGCTACATCTTGAAGCTCATCTTTAGACATTAATTCAGATATTGGTAGACCATTGTATGAAGATAACCTTGTTAAAGGAATCATTGTAGTATCCCCATGACCACCAATTACCATTCCATGAATATCATTAGCTGGTTTATTAAGAGCTAATGATAAATAAGTTTTAAATCTTGAGCTATCCAAAGCTCCACCCATACCAATTACTCTGTTTTTTGGTAAACCTGTAGATTTTAACGTTAAGTAGGTCATAGTATCCATCGGGTTAGATACAACAACTATAATCGTGTTAGGCGAATGAGTTAAAATATTTTCAGAAACTGTTTTAACAATTCCTGCATTTATTCCAATTAATTCTTCTCTTGTCATACCAGGTTTTCTGGGTATTCCTGAAGTTATTACTACAACATCACTGTTAGAAGTTTTAGAATAATCATTAGTTGTACCAACTATTTTAGTTCCGAATCCTAAAGTTGTGGAAGTTTGCATCATATCCAATGCTTTTCCTTCTGCAAAACCTTCTTTAATATCAAGTAGAACGACCTCACTAGCTATTGATTGAGATGCAATCACATCTGCACATGTTGAACCAACATTTCCAGCACCAACAATTGTTACTTTCATTTATTTTTTAATTTAATTAGACATCAATGTTTGCATATGTAGCATTCTTTTCAATAAACTCTCTTCGAGGTGGAACCTCATCACCCATTAACATTGAAAAGACTCTGTCTGCTTCAACCGCATTGTCTATTGTTACTTTTCTAAAGGTTCTAAACTCAGGATTCATTGTAGTGTCCCACAATTGCACAGCATTCATTTCACCTAATCCTTTGTAACGTTGTATTGATGCTCCTTGTCCAAAATCATCTAAAAGTTTATCTCTTTCCTCATCATTCCATGCATATTGTTTTTTTGCACCTTTTTTTACTAAGTACAAAGGAGGAGTTGCTATATAAACATTTCCATTTTCAATAAGTTCTTTCATATATCTAAAAAAGAACGTTAATATAAGTGTTGCAATATGACTGCCATCTACATCAGCGTCACACATAATAACAATTTTGTGGTATCTTAATTTTTCTAAATTTAATGCTTTGCTATCATCCTCTGTTCCTATGGTTACTCCTAATGCAGTGTAAATGTTAATGATTTCTTGATTTTCAAAAACTTTATGTTGCATAGCTTTCTCAACGTTAAGTATTTTACCACGAAGTGGTAAGATGGCTTGGAAATTCCTGTCCCTACCTTGTTTAGCTGTTCCTCCTGCTGAATCACCCTCAACTAAAAAGACTTCACAAAGCTCAGGATTTTGTTCTGAACAGTCAGACAATTTTCCAGGAAGACCTCCACCACTCATAACAGTTTTTCGCTGAACCATTTCTCTTGCTTTCCTTGCTGCATGTCTAGCTTGAGCAGCAAGAATAACTTTTTCAACTATAGTCTTAGCGTCAACAGGGTTTTCCTCTAAATAATTTTCTAACATTTCAGATACTGCTTGAGAGACAGCAGAATTAACTTCCCTATTTCCTAATTTAGTTTTTGTCTGGCCCTCAAATTGTGGTTCAGCTACTTTGACAGAGACAATTGCTGTTAAACCTTCACGAAAATCATCTCCCGCTATATCAAATTTCAACTTATCTAACATCCCTGAGGAGTCTGCATATTTTTTTAATGTAGAGGTTAGTCCTCTTCTAAAACCAGCAAGGTGAGTTCCTCCTTCATGTGTGTTAATATTATTTACATAAGAGTGCAAGTTTTCAGAAAATGAGGTGTTATATATCATGGCAACTTCAACCGGAATACCATTCTTTTCACCTTCCATAGAAATAACCTCTGAAGTCAATGGTTCTCTATTTTCATCTAAAAACCTAATGAATTCCTTTAATCCGTCGTCAGATTTGAAAACTTCTTTAACAAACTCACCTTCAACCTTAGTTCTTTTATCGGTTAAAGAAATTGTTATCCCTTTATTTAAAAAAGAAAGCTCTCTCATTCTATTAGCTAAGGTTTCATAACTGTATACTTGAGACTCTTTAAAAATGGATTTATCTGGCTTAAATGTTACCTCTGTTCCAGTCTTAGTAGTTGTACCGTCAGTCTTGACTGGATATGATGCTTTACCTCTCTGGTACTCTTGTATCCATATTTTTCCTTCTCTAAAAACTTTTGCTGTTAAATTATCAGAAAGAGCATTTACAACTGAAACTCCAACACCATGTAACCCACCTGAAACCTTGTATGAGTCTTTATCAAACTTTCCACCAGCTCCAATTTTAGTCATTACAACCTCAAGAGCTGACACCCCTTCTTTTTTATGAATTCCTACTGGAATTCCTCTTCCGTTATCATCAACTGAAATTGAATTATCTTCATTAATTGTAACGTTTATCTCGTTACAATGACCAGCCATAGCTTCATCAATGGAATTATCGACAACCTCATAAACAAGATGATGTAAACCACGGATACCAACATCACCAATGTACATTGAAGGTCTCATTCTTACATGCTCCATTCCCTCAAGAGCCTGTATACTGTCAGCAGAATACTGATTCTTATTAATTTCTTCGCTCATTTTAATTGAATTATATAAAATTTTGGTTAAAACAAATATAACTAATTAAGAAGGTAAAACAGTATTTTATCAGAGAAGATAGGTCATAAGTTATCAACAATTTTATGATAAAATAAATAAGTATTTAATAACTGTCTTTATGAATATTTGAAACGGAACGTCCTGAGGGGTCGTTAAGATTCTTAAATGCTTTGTCCCACTCCAGTGCAATAGGCGTACTACATGCTACAGATGGAACCGATGGAACTGTTGTTGCGGAGGTTTCTGAGGGAAAATGCTCCTCAAAAATTGACCTATAAAAATATTCTTCTTTGGACATTGGAGTTTGAAAAGGAAAAGTAAATTTTGCATTTTTAAACATGGCATCTGAAATTTCACTTTCAACCATATCTTTTAAACTATCTATCCAATTATAACCAACTCCATCTGAAAATTGTTCTTTTTGTCTCCATGCTACTGATTCCGGGAGATATTTTTCGAAACTTTTTCTTAAAACCCATTTTTCCATTTTATCTGAAGTAATCATTTTATCTTCGGGGTTCAGACGCATTGCTACATCAATAAACTCTTTATCTAAAAAAGGTACTCTACCCTCAATTCCCCATGCTGCTAATGACTTATTTGCTCTTAAACAATCATACTGATATAACTTATCTAATTTTCTGACTGTTTCATTATGAAATTCTTCTGCACTCGGGGCTTTGTGAAAATATAAATATCCTCCAAAAATTTCATCAGCTCCTTCTCCAGATAATACCATTTTAATACCCATTGACTTGATAACTCTTGCCATTAAATACATAGGTGTTGAAGCTCTTACAGTTGTCACGTCGTATGTTTCCAAATGATATATAACATCTTTAATTGCATCTAACCCCTCTTGAACTGTAAAGGTTATTTCATGATGAATGGAGTCAATATGTTCAGCAACCTTTTTTGCAGCTTCTAAATCAGGAGAACCTTTAAGTCCAACAGCAAAGGAATGTAATTGTGGATACCAAGCCGCTTTTAAGTCGTTGGACTCTACTCTATTTTTTGAATATTTTTTTGCAAGAGCAGAAGTAATTGAAGAATCTAAGCCACCTGAGAGTAAAACACCATAAGGAACATCACTCATGAGCTGTCTGTGAACGGCCTTTTCTAATGCATTTTGAAGGTCATCTAAATCTGTTTGATTGTCTTTAACATTATCAAATTTCATCCAGTCACGCACATACCATTTTTTTAACTTTCCATTTTTACTGTATAACAAATGACCTGGTGGAAAAATTTCTATTTTATTGCAAATACCCTCTAAAGCTTTTAATTCAGAGGAAACATAAAATGTACCATGTTTATCCCAACCCATATAAAGAGGAATAATACCCATGTGATCTCTTGCTATCAAGTATTCATCATTATTCTCATCATACAAAACAAAACCAAAAATACCATTAAGATCATCGATAAAATCAGGCCCTTTTTCATTATAAAGTGCTAAAATAATCTCACAATCTGAATTTGTTTGAAATGAGTATTTAGAATTTAATTTCTGTCTCAATTCACGATGGTTATAAATTTCGCCATTAGCAGCAAGTATTAAGCTTTTATCTTTAGAATAAATAGGTTGATTTCCTGATGCAGGATCTACAATAGCTAGTCTTTCGTGAGCCAACAAAACATTATCTCCACAATGAATACCGTTCCAATCAGGTCCCCTATGTCTGACCTTTTTAGACATTTCCAATACTTGAGATCTTAAAACATTTGAAGATTGTTTTAAATCAAGAGCACATACAATACCACACATTTTATTAAATTTTAAGCAAATATCTATTAATTATTTAAATATGTTATTAAAATTTAATTAAATGGTTTCATATTATAACATTATAATTGTTTTTTATTTAAAAACAATACTATTAAATAATAAAATTAAAAATAATATTTAAAAGTGAAACTTTTATTATTTTGGCATAAAACAATAAATAAAGATGAATTCAGTTATTTTATTGAATAATGTTACGATTAATCAAAACGGAATTGATGTTTTAAAAGATGTTAATTTATCAATAAATAAAGGAGAGTTTATCTATCTAATTGGAAAAACTGGGATTGGTAAAAGCAGTCTACTAAAAATACTTTATGGCGACATAACAGTTAATGATGGAAATGCCAAAATTTTGGATATCAATCTTTTAAAATTAAAACAAAAAAACATACCCTATTTAAGAAGACAATTAGGAATTGTTTTTCAGGATTTTAAACTCCTGCCAAATAAAACTATAAAAGAAAATTTAGAATTTGTTTTAAAAGCGACAGAATGGAAGAGTAAACAAAAAATAAATGATCGCATTAAAAATGTTTTAAAAAAAGTAAATTTAGAGGGAGTTGAAAAAAAATATCCCAACGAACTTTCTGGTGGAGAACAGCAACGAATTGCAATTTCACGAGCTTTACTAAATGATCCAAAAATTATTTTAGCTGATGAACCAACTGGAAATCTTGATCCAGCAACCAGCTTAGAAATAATGAACCTATTTAAAGAGATAAACAATAATGGTACAACTGTTATAATTGCTACTCACGACTATGAAATAATTTCAAAATTTCCAGCAAAAACAATTAGAATTGAAAAAGATAGGTTTTTTGAACTTTCTAAAAAAAACTAGAAAGAACTACTTCTTTTTCTTTCATTTTCTGTTAAAAGTATCTTTCTTAGACGTATTGTTTGTGGAGTTACTTCAACGTATTCATCTTTTTGTATATACTCCAAAGCCTCTTCTAGTCCAAAAGTAATAGGAGGAGCTAGCTTTACTTTATCGTCTGAACCTGCCGCTCTAACATTAGAAAGCTTCTTGGTTTTAGTAACATTAACTACCATGTCATCAGACCTTGTATTCTCACCAATTACCTGTCCTGTATAAATTGAGTCGCCTGGACTGATAAAAAACTTTCCTCTATCTTGTAATTTATCCAAAGAATATGGAATTGCTGTTCCTTGTTCCATTGAAATAAGAGAACCAGTAATTCTTTTTGGCATATCTCCCTTAAACGGCTGAAATTCAATAAATCTGTGATTCATAATAGCTTCACCGGCTGATGCAGTAATAAGTATGTTTCTTAATCCAATTATACCTCTTGATGGTATCATGAATTTACAAAGCATTCTAGACCCCTTACTATCCATACTTAGCATCTCACCCTTTCTGACAGCTACTAATTCAATAGCTTTTCCAGAAACATGTTCAGGAATATCAATTACAAGTTCTTCAATTGGCTCTGATTTAACTCCATCAATTTCTTTTATTATTACCTGTGGCTGACCAATCTGAAGTTCATATCCCTCTCTTCTCATGGTCTCGATTAATACAGATAAATGTAAAACACCTCTACCATATACCAAAAACTTATCTGCAGATCCAGTATCCTCAAGTCTCATTGCGAGATTTTTCTCTAATTCTTTTTCAAGCCTATCTTTTATGTGTCTTGATGTGACATATTTTCCTTCTTTACCAAAAAAAGGAGAATCATTAATTGTAAACATCATACTCATGGTAGGTTCATCAATACTAATAGTGGGTAATGACTCTGGATTTTCAAAATCAGCAATAGTATCACCTATTTCAAAATTATCTAGCCCTACAACTGAACAAATATCACCTGCTTGAATTGAATCAACTTTTAATTTCCCTAAACCATCAAAAATATTTAGTTCTTTAATTCTAGATTTTATAACGGAACCGTCTCTTTTAACCAAGCTAACGTTTTGACCCTGATTTAATTCTCCCCTTTGAAGACGACCAATCGCTTCTCTTCCAGTAAAAGATGAATAATCCATTGAAGTAATAAGTAATTGAGTAGAACCCTCTGTAACTTTTGGACTTGGAACATGTTCAACAACAGCATCTAATAATGGCTCAATTGAGGTTGTTTGGTTTTTCCAATCCAATGACATCCAATTATTTTTTGCAGAACCATAAACTACTGGAAAATCTAATTGCCATTCTTCTGCATCCAATTCAAACATCAAATCAAATACTGATTCATAAACTTGGTCTGGTGTACAATTCTCTTTATCAACTTTATTAACTACAACTAGGGGCTTTAATTTAAGCTCTAATGCTTTCTGTAAAACAAATCGCGTTTGAGGCATTGGTCCTTCAAACGCATCAACTAAAAGAAGAACTCCATCTGCCATATTTAAAACTCTTTCAACTTCACCACCAAAATCTGCGTGACCTGGTGTGTCTATAATATTAATTTTAGTATCCTTATACTTAACTGAAACATTTTTAGAAACTATTGTTATCCCTCTTTCTTTTTCAAGATCATTATTATCTAATATGAGCTCTCCAACATCTTTGTTGTCTCGAAACAACTTACAATGATGTAAAATCTTATCAACCAGAGTTGTTTTACCGTGATCAACGTGCGCTATGATGGCAATATTTTTTATTGAGCTCATATGATTAACAATTTCGCGCAAATGTAAGTTTTTTATATCTATTAAAACCTGCAAATAATATGAACTTAATTTTATTGATTAATTTAGCACAAAACATATACATTGATGATAAGTAATATTCCAAAAATAAATCATTCTAATTCAGGCAATTTCTTCATTATGGCAGGTCCTTGTGCTATTGAAGGAGAAGAGATGGCTTTCAAAATTGCTAATAAAATTTTGGATATTACATCAAAACTAGAGATTCCCTTTATTTTTAAAGGAAGTTTTAAAAAAGCTAATAGATCAAGATTAGATAGTTTTACTGGAATTGGAGACGAAAAAGCACTTTCAATTTTAAATAAAATTGGAACAGATTTAAAAATCCCTACAGTTACAGATATACATGAAATTAAAGATGCTGAATTAGCTGCCAATTTTGTGGATGTATTGCAAATTCCAGCATTTTTAGTCAGACAAACTGATCTTCTAATCGCTGCAGCAAAAACTGGCAAACACATCAACTTGAAAAAAGGTCAATTTATGAGTCCTGAAAGTATGACTCACGCTGTAAAGAAGGTTAAGGATTCTGGTAATAAAAATGTCTTTTTGACTGAAAGAGGAAGCATGTTTGGATATCAAGATTTAATTGTTGATTTCAGAGGAATTCCTGTTATGAAACAATTTGCTCCAGTTATTTTAGACGTAACTCATTCTTTACAACAACCTAATCAAAGTTCAGGTGTTACTGGAGGTAGACCTGAAATGATTGAAACCATTGCAAAGGCCGGAATAGCATGTGGTGCAGATGGTATATTTATTGAAACACACTTTGATCCAAAAAACGCTAAAAGTGATGGAGCCAACATGCTAGATATAAGTAATCTAGAAGACATTTTAGTTAAGCTAATTAAAATTAAAAAAGCATTGTAATAGGATATAATTTTAAATATTCTAATTAATATATATTTGCATTTCAAATTTTTTGTTCTTTGAAAATAATGGGGTCGACTGGTTTTGACAGCAGGTCCGATTAAATTGTAAGCAGATCGAGCGCTGGATTATCGCTCGTAAATATAATGATACCAAACCTTAAATGGCGAAAATAAATACGCTCTTGCAGCTTAATAACTGAATTATAGTAAGTTAAAGCCTTTGTCCCGCCAGGCGGGAAAGTGAGATGTCTCAGAACAGCCCTTGTTGACGGCGATTCATCATGAGACACCATTAAAGTCAACATAGAAATTCTAGTGCTTTGATAGAATTTCAAAATTAAAAAAGCTAAGTAATATTTGGGCAGTTTTCAGTCAGAATATTATCGAAAATTAATTGAAAACTAAATCTGTAGAAAGCTATTTTGTCGCTTGTTTGGACGAGGGTTCGATTCCCTCCGACTCCACCATATTAACCTCACTTAGTATAGTGAGGTTTTTTATTTATAAAAACTATTGTAATGATCTTCTCTATCTTTTTTTTTCATTCCAACAGTTTCATCAACAAACTTATTTCTATCCAATCTGGATTTAAAAACCCAAATACACACAGTATCTTTACTGTGGTAAATAGCTTTTAATTCATCGTCTATTTGACAAATTTCCACAGGTATTTCTGCTTTAATACAAATCATATTTTAATAATTACATTTTTCACCACTCTCAAGATTTGTAGATTTCCATAGCCTATTACCAGCCTTCTGAGCATAGCAAGAATTCGAGTAAACTAAATCATTACAAGCACATACAGGTTCATAAATTTCAATACATGTACCATCAGGCTCGGGAGCAACATAGCATTCTCCCAAATCCTCTTCAGTCCCGTTACAAGAAATCAATAGTAGAAAAAAAAGTATCAATTTAAATCTCATAACTCTATTTTTTTTGATAGGACAATTGCGTCAGTGTTAACAAAAGGCATTGGCATCATATAATCTTTTCTGGGATTAAAATTAAACTTTTCACTTTCAAATAAATCAAACGAAGTTTCTATTAAATTAAAACTAGGTGATAAATTTTCTTCAAAATTAAGTTCAATTGTAAGATCTTTATCAATAGAAGAGAAATAATAAGTAAGAAATTGACCTGGATCTATTTTAAAATCAGATTTATCAATTTCAAATTCGACTCCTTGAACTGACATCGAATTTAAAACAAAAGGATCATCAGTAGTTAAATTTATTTTATTAATTTTTCGTTCAGGCTTAACTTTAAACTTTAGGCTTCTTTTATTTCCAATTATCGTGTCTGATAAAATTTGAATTTTTGAACTTTTAAATTCTATAAATTCAGCTGAAGCACTTTGCTTGTGAGGGGTTCCGTACTTACTTGAGGATGAAAAAAAGGAAGCTTCTTTAATTGATTCATTTTCATTAAAAAACTGACTTGTGAATTCATCAAGATTCTCGTTACGTGAAAGCCAATAAGATTGTTTTGTGTCTAAATCTGAATAATAAAGAATACTATTAGGTTTCTTATTGTTTGAATCGTAATCATTATTTAAAAATGCTAAAACAAAAAAAGTTAAAGTCGTTAAAAGGGTAAAGTTTTTTATTTGACTTTTAAATTCAATATTTGAAAAAATTGGAAGTAATAAAACAAATACTAGAATCAGAAAAAAAGAGGTTATAAATAGGTTATCTAAACCTAATCCAACAGGAAACATCTTTAATTGAGGAGCAAAAATGTAAATTACGGGCACACTCAAAGCAGTCCAAATAATCATTTTTTTATAACTCTTAATATCTAGAAAATAAATCAACAGAATCGAAAACAAAACAAAGTACACTGGAATTATAAAGTATGCCGCTCCTTTTAAATAAAAAGAAATTAAAATATTGACTATTAGCCAAAACCCAAGAGGAGCAACTGATAAATCCATGCCAGAATTGTTTTTAAAAAAAGGATAATATATTGATAGAAGACAAAAAAGATTTAAAAAAATAAAAGCAGCAATGTAATAGTAACCATTATATGTAAACCCATGTAAAATATCAATATAGTCTGGATTTAAATAACTAATTAAATTCCAAAGAATTACTGTAACAGAAAGACAAACAAAAAGAGATACAAATAAAGCTAACAAACCATTTAAAATACCTTGGAGTGAAAGTTTATTGATGCCTATTCCTAGATACACAACAAATAAGTACAAAATAATAGAAAAAATTAAAAGTGGATAAATCCAAGAATACGAATAGTATACCATTTTTAAAAATGGAAAATTAAAGTAAACAAAATCTTTATCACTATCTAGTTTAGATAAATCAATGTTAGAAAAATGATTTAGCATAGACATAAAATAATCTGCTTGATGCATCAGAGTATTTCTGTCTAGTCTTTCATAAGAATCTAATGATGTGTGATAATCAAAATGATCTCCAATAAAAGCAAAATTAAAACCGTTAATATTTGCTTGTTCTCTAAAAACAGTTAAATCTGTATCATTTGGAAGCATTTTATAAACACTATACATTAGCGAGTTAGCTGCCGGGTATCCTGGCTTAGCATTAACAAACTCAGAGATTAAAGTTCCGTTTTTTCCATTTGTTTCAACAAGCATATAACTTGGTCCACCACTTCCTCTTGCCTCAAAATTTAATACTAAACCAATATTATCTACTAACCTGTGATTTTTTACAAAAGCTTGAGCACCTAGTAAACCAATTTCTTCTGCATCAGTGAATACAAGATGGATATCATTTACTGGAATAGTATTTTTGGATAAAAATGCTCTTACACCTTCCAAAATAGTTACAACTCCAGAGCCAGCATCACTTGCTCCATATGAAGCATGATGTCTAGAATCATAATGAGTAAGTAAAACAAGTGATTTTCCATTACCAGAACCTTTTATTGTCCCTATAATATTTGAAGTGTTAGTTCCAACACAACAAAATCTTGTAACCACTTGGTCTTGAATTTCAGATTCAAGGCCCATTTTATTTAGTTCATTTAAAATATAATCTCTAACCTTAGTGTGATATTCTGATCCAGTGTAATGAGGTTTTTTTGAGATTATTTTAAGATGCTCAAGTGCGTTATCAATTGAAAATCCAGTAACATCAATTTTATTTGAATTACTTGGAATTAAGTCATTATAACTAAGATAAACGGTAAAGGATATAATAAAAATTGATAAAAATGTAAGTAGTTTTTTCATAGGCCTTTAAATAAACGCTTTAATACTGCAGTCAAAAAAATACTTTTTGGAAAACTTAACATTATTTTAAATTCTTCTATAAAATTGGATTTATTATCCAAAAATTTGAAAATAGTTTTAGAATTATTTTTTTTAAACATGTCTGAAAATAGTTTTTTTCCAAGATCATTTTCTTTATATAAAACATCTAAAAAAATCAAATCATAAAACCAGAATCGATCTTTTGTCATAAAGTTTTTAAAACTTTTACCAGTTTGTAAATAATCAGCAATCCTAGTGGTATTCTTATCTATATTTTTAAAGGTATATCCAGTGCTTGGTTTACTCCAACCTCCAGCCGAGCCAATATTTAAAATATTTTTTGAATTATTTTTAAAAAAAGGGAAACATGTCATAGGTATTTTACCGGATTCCTTTGATGTGACTTTATAATCACTAATTCTGGATGAGTTCAAATACTTTTTTATTGCATCTTCATATTTTTGAGGTTCCAATAAGTCTTTTGAAAATAAAGTATATTCAACCAATGCCTCGGTTTTTGAAAACGGAAGAACATACATGAACTGTGTTAAATCATTCTGTTCAATAGAAAAATCCATAAATGTTGCTTTATTGGGATTAAAACATTCATTATCAGTTTTAATTACCCAACCTTCAAAATGTTGGATTAGCAATGGATATTTGGTATTTGTTCTAACCTCTGCCCAGTCCATTATACTATTAAAAACTTTTGAACACGTAAAACTATTATTTAAAGTATCAACAGTACAATGAGTTTTATAATCATTGAAGTTTAAAACATCTGCATTTAATACTTCAATACAATCATTAGTATTAATTAAGGAATTTGAATAATTATAAAATTCAGAGCTAGATAACATCTTATAATCGAGAGAGCCTAAATCCAAAGTTTTTTTATAATCATTACTCTTAAAAAATACATTATCCCACTTGCATTTTATAATTTCATCCCAAGTTGTATTTTTACTATCCCAAAAACATAAAGTTCTGTCGTTTTCAGTTTTTGGAAAAATTGGATCTATAAGTAAAACTGATTTATTTGACAGTTTTGTATTCTGAGTTAGTTTAACACATAACAACAAA
>Ga0181597_10003125_pt1 | contig 17514 bp, 15 predicted proteins | sample 041ome_5_FD_148647 | JGI IMG/M metagenome (GOLD analysis project Ga0181597, IMG submission 148647) | Coastal salt marsh microbial communities from the Groves Creek Marsh, Skidaway Island, Georgia - 041403US metaG (spades assembly) | ecosystem: Environmental > Aquatic > Marine > Intertidal zone... | reverse complement strand
TCGCATTGGTCTGAAAACGGCCTGCGAACGTGAAGGAGCCGCCAAATCGGTGCGGATTGGCGGAATCATCAATCTTGGTGAGGAAGCCCTGGACGCGATTCGCAACTTTCGGCGGCGTTTTTTCATCGGCTACAACGGCCTCAAAATAGCCTTTGGCCGTATCAAAGCTACCAAGCCGATAATATAGAACGCCAAGTTCTGCGCGGACACGCGGCAAATCCGGGTTAAACAGCAACAGCCGTTCGTAGGACGTGATGGCCGCTTCATAATCGCCAGCCGCAGTTGCTTGCTTGGCATAAGCATATGTTTTATCTAGGTTTGTGGGATCTTTAATGAGTTCCTCAAAAGCCGCCTCAAGCGCTTGGCGCTGGGCTTCTGGAACATTCTGTGCCGCAGCAGGTGTGACCCACCCAGTGGCCAGGGCCACGGCAACAGCGCCGACCATGGCGCAGGTCCGTAGTGCAAAGGACATTGATGTCCTCCCCAAATCGCGCATAGGTCGCGCCCCTTATTTATTCCCCACAAGCAACCGTATTCATACGGCGAAAGCGGTAAACGGTCAATTCACCTACGCTTTTGGCTTAAGCACTCTATCCGATTGATTTTCAAAGCTTTCTACTGTGCTCGATGGCGGCGCATCTCTATCTTTGCGACGCCGCATATTCGCCTTCAGGGACTTGGCCAGGCGGGCGCGTTTGTCGGCGCTAGCCTTTTGTTTTGGCGACAATTCTTCTGGATTACCCGATTTGCTCATCCGCGATAGCTCAGCTGTACAGCCCGGCATTCCGGGCCTTTAATTTGACCAATGCAGCGACGGCGTCCAGCAATGGTGTGTCGACGCCCACCACATCGCCAAGCTCTGTGACGGAAGTCACCAGCGCATCGATTTCCATCGGCCGACCCCGTTCCAGGTCCTGCAGCATGGAGGTTTTATGGTCCCCAATCTCAAATGCGGCCTTCAATCGACGTTCAGCGGTTACCCGGAACCGTGCGCCCAAAGCCTCACCGACGGCCCTGCCTTCAGCGGCAAGACCGAATAGCAATTCACGCACCGCTTCATCCTGGCCTAGCCCACCAAGCGTGGAGCCTGTCAGCGCGGAAACAGGGTTCAGGCAAAGATTGCCCCAAAGCTTCATCCAGATGTCATCGCGGATCTTGTTGCGGATAGGCGCGCGCAGACCAGATGCTGTGAGTGCGGCAGACAGCGCTTCAATGCGCGGCGTCTTCTCACCAGAAGGCTCGCCGATGGGATAGGCGTCGCCTTCCATGTGCTGCATCACGCCGGGCGCTGTGATTTCCGTCGCCGGATGCACGACCATGCCGATAGCGCGTTCTGGCCCAAGCCCGTCCCATTGCGCGCGTCCAGGGTCAACGGCTTCAAGGTGCGTGCCATCATGGTCGCTGCCAAGCCCATGGAAGTACCACCACGGCACGCCATTCATGGCAGTGACAACGGCCGTATCCGGCCCCATCAGCGGCTGCATCAATCCAACAACGCCAGGGCTTTGATGGGCCTTCAGTGTGACGATCACGTAGTCCTGTGGGCCTAGGCTGGCAGGGTCATCGGTCGCGTTCGGATGGACCCTGAATTCCTCGCCGTCCTGGAATTTGCACTGAAGCCCGTTCTGCTGCATCGCTTCCAGGTGCGGACCGCGCGCGATGAGGGAGACATCCACGCCGGAGCGCGCGAGCATGCCGCCAAGATGCGCGCCAATGGCACCTGCGCCATAGATCGCAACCTTCATACCGGCGCGACCTTGCCAGGGTTCATGATGTTTTGTGGGTCTAGTGCGCGTTTCAGCTGTTGCATGACCTCATAGGCCTCTTCGCCGACTTCCTTCCGCATGTGGCCAATTTTTGACATGCCGACGCCATGCTCACCACTACAAGACCCGCCCATGGCCAGCGCCCGGTTCACGAGCCGGTCATTGAAGGCTGTTGCGCGCGCCATTTCCTCAGCATTGTCCAGATCAACCATGATGCAGCAATGGAAATTACCGTCGCCCACATGGCCGCAGATTGGCGAATACAGGTCCGATGCGCCGATATCGTCCTTGGTCGCGACGATGCATTCCGCGAGGCGGCTGATGGGTACGACAACATCGGTCGACCAGCCGCTTTTGCCGGGAATATGGGCCAATGCGGCATAATAGGCGTTGTGGCGTGCTTGCCAAAGCTTGGTGCGTTCTTCTGCTTTTGCAGTCCATTGGAATGCGCCGCCGCTATTGTCCATCGCCAAGGCTTCAACGATTTCGGCCTGCTCGGCCACGCCGCTTTCTGTTCCGTGAAATTCAAAAAACAGCGTCGGCTTGGCCTCAAAACCTTCGAGCTTCGAATACTCGATGCAGGCTTGAAGCTGAACGTCATCCACAAGTTCCATACGCGCGACTGGTACGCCCATCTGGATGGTCTGCTGGACAGTTTCAACCGCGCCCGCCAGATCATCGAACTGGCATACGGCGGCAGCGATCTTTTCCGGCACACCATATAAGCGCAGGCGGACTTCAGTGATGATGCCAAGCGTACCTTCACTGCCAACAATCAAGTGGGTCAAGTCATATCCGGCAGAGGTTTTGCGCGCCCTGCCGCCGGTTTTCATCACCCGACCGTCAGCCATCACGACCGTCAGCCCGATCACGTTCTCTTTCATTGTGCCGTAGCGAACGGCGTTGGTGCCGGAAGCGCCCGTTGCCGCCATGCCGCCAAGGCTGGCGTCAGCGCCTGGATCAACCGGGAAGAAATAACCTGTGTCGCGGATATGCTCGTTCAAGGCTTTCCGCGTGACGCCAGCCTGCACCATGCAGTCGCCGTCCTCGCTGCTAACCTCAAGCACTTCATTCATGCCGGAAAGATCAATCGTGATCCCGCCATGCAGGGCCTGCACATGGCCTTCCAAAGATGTGCCTGTGCCCCAAGCGATGACGGGCAGCTCGTGCTCCGCGCATATCTTGACGATCTGGGAAACTTCCTCAGTGGACTCCGCGAAGGCTACGCCATCGGGTGCCGCTATGTGAAAATGGTCTTCACCCTGGCCATGCTGGTCGCGTACGGCCTGTGCGGTGGACATGCGGTCCCCCAACAGGCCCTGAAGTTTTTCCAATGCATCGCTCAGGCGCCGGGAATTGCGGCGGTCATTGGCGGGGGCGGTGTCCGGGGCCATGGAATGTTTCCTCAAAACTGCTTTCGTTGAATTGTAACGCATTTCACGGAAATCGTGCAGGGCGCTTGGCGCGCGTATAGTCTCACCCCAGTATATACAGACCGATCAACAGGGGGCGTGATAGCGATGAAGACGATGAGCACAGGCCAAGCGATTATTGAGCGGGTGTTGGCGCACGGCGTTGATACGGTGTTTGGCCTGCCGGGCGCGCAGACCTATCCCTTATTCGATGCCATGGCCCAAGCCGGTGACCGTGTGCGCTTGATCGGTGCCCGGCATGAGCAAGCGACGGCCTATATGGCCATGGGGTATGCGAAAACCAGCGGGCGTCCAGGCGTCTATACCGTTGTTCCGGGGCCGGGCGTGCTGAACACTACGGCTGCCCTCTGCACTGCCTATGGCACGTCAACGCCGGTCATGTGCATTACCGGTGAAACACCGAAGGATTTTATCGGCAAAGGGCGTGGGCATCTGCATGAATTGCCGGACCAGCGCGGATTGCTCAGAACCCTTATCCGCTGGGCCGACAGGGTAGAAAGTCCGGCGGCGGCTCCGGCCATGGTCGATGAAGCATTCCGGCAGATGCTAGGCGGCAGGCCCGGTCCTGTGGCGCTGGAAGCTGCATGGGATGTGCTGGCCACGCAGGGTGATGTTGCTGACACGCCAGCGCCGGGGCTTCCGGCCAAGCCAGAACCAAACAGCGATGAAATCACGGCCGCTGCAAAGATTCTGGCCGGTGCGAAATCCCCGCTGATCTGGGTTGGCTCTGGCGCGCAGGATGCTGCGGCTGAAGTACTGGCTGTAGCGGAACGGTTGGGCGCGCCCGTTGGGGCATTCCGTGGTGGGCGCGGGATTGTCGCCAGCGACCATCCGCTGGGCCTAGCCTTTGCAGAAGCGAAGTCGATCTGGGCGGAGTCCGATGTTGTGCTGGCGATTGGCAGCCGGATGGAAGGGCCATATATGCGTTGGCAGGGCATGGCCTGGACGCCCCGGCCTGCAACACCAACCCTTGTCCGCATCGATATTGACGGCATGGAGCATGCACGCCTGCCCGCTGATCAATCCGTCACAGCGGATGCAGCGATGGCGCTCCGGGCGCTACTTCCCGCCCTTGATAAGGCAGGTGCGGGGAAAGCCGATAGACTGGATGCCGTACAAGAAGCCAAAGCCCGCACCGGTAAGGATTTTCGCGATAATCTGCAGCCGCAAATGGATTACCTGGACGCGATCCGTACCGTCCTGCCGCGCGATGGCATTTTCGTGGAGGAGCTTTGTCAGGCGGGGTATGTCTCCTATTCAGGATTCCCCGTGTACAGCCCGCGCACATATGTGACGTCTGGATATCAAGGCACACTTGGCTATGGCTTTATGACGGCACTTGGCGCTAAGGCCGCGATGGGCGATACGCCTGTGGTCTCGATTGCGGGGGATGGTGGGTTCTTGTTTGGCGTGCAGGAATTGGCAACGGCAGCGCAGTTTGGCTTAAACGTCGTTTCAATCGTTTTCGATAATGGCGCGTATGGGAATGTCCGCCGCGACCAGATCCGACGTTTCCAAGGTCGGGAGCTTGGCAGCTATTTGGAAAACCCGGACTTCTTGAAAATGGCCGAAAGCTTCGGCGTGATGGGGCTGCGTGCGGAGACACCGGCGGATTTGAAGCCCGCATTGGAGAAAGCGTTCGCTGCGAACGCGCCTGTGTTGATCCATTGCCCGGTAACATTCGGCAGTGAGGCTGATCCCTGGCCATACATCATTGAAGGTCGATAGCACTTGAGCACAGAACGCTTCTACGCTGATCTGCCTGAATTCAGGGAGTTTGCTGAGTTCACGGATTTGGACTCCTATGCACCGCTGCCAGATGACTGGACAGTGCTTGCCTCGGATGTTGTCGGCTCAACGATTGCGATTGAGCAGGGGCGGTATAAGCAAGTAAACATGTCGGGTGCAGCCACGATTATGGCCGTGATCAATGCAGCCGATGGGGTTGACCTGCCCTATGTGTTCGGTGGCGACGGTGCTGTGATCGCCGCCCCGCCAATTGTCGCTGAAGCCTGCAAAACGGCGCTCGCCCGCGCCGCCAGCATGATTGCAGCGATCTATGATCTTGAGCTTCGGGTGGCAGCGTTCCCAGCATCTGATTTGCGGGCTCGGGGTGGCGATATCCTTGTTCGGAAGTTTGGGTTGGGGCCGGGTGCCCGGTTGGCAATGTTCGCAGGCGATGGGCTTGAGCTGGCCGACACGCTGCTCAAAGACGTAGACGAGGGCGCGCAATATCGGATTTCATTGGATGACGAGTCGCCTGATCTGGATGGCCTGACATGCCGGTGGGAGCCGCTGGCACCCAGCCACGGCGTGATGGCGACCATTATGGTCAAAGGATTGGGCTCCGGCGAAAGCAGTGAACTGCGCTACACGCTAGATGAAATTCAGCGCATTTTAGGTGGTGATGCCGCTGAAGCAGCACCGACCAGCAACAGAACATTAAGCTTCCGCTTCCCGCCACGCGGCCTGAAGCTTGAAGCATTGGCCTTCAACGCCTTCACGCCATTCAAAGCGCGATTTTGGCGAATCATTATGGAGAGCTTGGCACAACTCTATGCCGAGTGCTTCCAGAAGCAGGTTGGTCCCTACAATGCGCCGCAATACCGCAAAGAAATGGTCTCGCAGACGGATTTCCGCAAATATGACGGCATGCTGCGAATGGTGCTGGACCTAACATTGGAGCAGGCGGATGCGCTGGAGGCTGTGCTTGAGCAAGAACGCGCTGCGGGCAGGTTAGTCTACGGCTTTCACCGGTCGGACGCCGCGCTGATGACCTGCCTCGTATTTGATCTGACAAGTGCGGAGCACGTACATTTCATTGATGGTGCCGATGGTGGGTTCGCCCTCGCCGCACGTCAATTGAAAGAGCAGATCGCGGGGTAGCCTCTATCAGGGCAGCGCTATTTCAACGTCAACGCCTGCAGGCGCTTGCGCCCAAGTCGTGTCAGCCTCGGTACGGTCATCCCAGCGTAGCATCAGCATTTCAGCGGGCTGATCGAAGCAGACAAACGGATGGTGCCACACATTCGGCGCATAACAGACGCCGACAGTCTCATCCATGATGAAGGCGCGGAGATTTTCGAAATCCGGCCCACCATCCGGAAGCGTTGGGGCTACAGCAACCATCCAGCGGCCACAAGCGATGGGTGCGAATGTTTGGGCGGACGCGTCGTGGCGCTCCAGCGCGGGCACGGCGAAGTCTGCAGTTTGAGGCTTTGCGCGGCTGACCGAGACATTGAGTTCGGCATGGTCGCGGCCATTGAACATTGTTGCCGCGAACTCATGGCGATCACCGTCTAGGTCCCTCAGTGCGAAGCACTCGCCATAGGGGGCAAAGGCATCGGCATCAAATGGTTCGGGGACGATACGGGTTTTGGGCATGGGATGTTGGCTCCTTAAGGTCAGACCGCATCCGGTAAGCGCGGCATGCGGCAATAGGCTGAGAGCGCGCCTGGAGCGGCCCGATTAACAACAATTTCGCCACCATGGGCTTCGGCCAAGCGGGCCGCAAGTGTTAGGTCCAGGCTGGCGCGGGCGGTGCGGGCTGGCGGGAAGCCAACATCCGTGTCCGGCGCATCTGGTTCGAAGGGCGTGTCCGATGCGTCCAAGTTTATAGTGCCAGTAGTGACAGTCAGAATTGCCCAATCGCCATCGCCTTTGGCCGTAACAACCACCGCATCGCCATCACGGGCATACCGTCCTGCGACCATGATTAGCCGTGTGAAAATCTGGCAGAGCCGTTCCGCGTCTGCATCCAGCGTCAAGCCATATTGGACATTTGGCGCGATATTCAGCGGTTGCGGCGCAATCCGCTCAGCCGCATCACTGGCGGCTTTGGCGACAGCGTCTGCGGCAGATGTGGGTGTTCGTTCTAGGGGCGCGCGCCCGGCTTCAATGGCCGCCACATCAATAATGTCATCAACGAGTGCTATGAACGCGCCGCCAGCAGACAATATGTCATCCAGATACTCGCCTTGACGTTCGGAGAGGTCACCCGCAACGCCAGCCCGAAGCAGATCCGCGAACCCGGTGATCGTCGTTAGCGGTGTGCGGAGTTCGTAGGAGATCACATACAGGAATTCATTCTTGAGCCGGTCCGCTTCCTCAAGCGCTTCAGCCCGTCCGCGCAATGCCGTTTCAACGGCATGGGTATCGGAAACATCATACATCGCGGTCAACACACCGCCATCAGCAAGCGGTGCTGTTTCAATTTCTAACGTGCGACCATCATGTGATTGCGCTCGTAGTTTTGCAGGCGCTCTACTCGTTACGGCGGCAATCATTTCCTGGCGCCCAATGTCCCAGGTCGCATCCGTGAGCGACCTACCCGCGATATCTGCGAGTGCGGCCACATGGGGGGCAGCATCCAGGCCGTCATCTTCGGCCCGGAATAAAGCGTTGAATGCACGGTTCGACAGGCGAAGCTTGCCGTCCTCACCGAAGAGCGCGATGCCTTCCTGAAGCGCATCCAGCGTTTGTCGCTGCACACGGTTCAGCGTGTGATAGGAGCGTTCGAGCGCTATTTGATCGCTCACATCTTCATATACATAGATCAGGCCGCCCTGTGGATGGGGCGCTGCGGTTTCCTTCAGCGTCCGGCCATTGGCCAGAAACAGAAACTCATCGCGCGGCTGCATCAGGGACTGGAATTCCGCCGCTCGCTCTGCCTTGAACGCGGCGAAGTCGATCACTTCCGGCAGCATACGAAGCCGGCGAAGGTCATCCAGGAGTTCCGTGATGCCTATGCGCTGCTCAATCCGCGCGGCGTCGAGGCCAAATAGGTCAATGAAGGCTTTGTTGCAGAACGCCAGTTGGCGCCCGCCAGTGAAAACCGCGACGGCTGATCCAACCCGTTCCAGCACTTCTGCATGGGCGGCAACAAGGCGGGCTTGGCCGTCCTGCGCTTCGACCAATGCTGTGACGTCCCGGGCGTCCCCGATCAGGCCGCCGCCAGGCCCTTCGCCGCCAAGCGGTCGTTCCGTTGTTTCGACAAGCTGACGCTTACCGCTGACGACAATCGTGCGGCTTTCAGAAAGTGTTGCATTGGTGCGATGGGCACGGCGGGCGAGGTCCAGGGCCTCTGCACCACCGATTTCCATATTGTCGAGCAAGGCTGCTGCCGGCGTATCGGCACCGACGGCTTCTGCATACGCCTTGTTAGCGTAGATCAGTTCTAGATCATCAGCGCGCCGCCAAACGGGGCTTGGCAGGGCGTCGAGGATTTCAGATAGGAACGCGGCGCGGGCATCCGCCGCCTGGCGGCTCCGCTCCGCGATCGAAGCGGCTGATTTAAACCTGGCAGCTTCAGCTTGAAGCGCGCCCGGCCTCCGGCGATGCCAGAGGATGGCGAACGTCGCCGCGAGGACCAGCGCAAGGCCTGCGATAATCGCCAAAACGACAACCGCGCCGCCTTCCGCCATATTCAGCCCCCCGGCTTTTGTTCCGTTTAAGACCAGCCAGACATCGTCCTAGCAGGTCGTGCTAGTAGCGATAGTAGTCTGGCTTGAACGGCCCGTCATCAGTCACGCCAATATAAGCGGCTTGATCTGCGGTCAGGGTCGTCAATTTGGCACCAAGGCGTTCCAGATGCAGCGCCGCCACCTTTTCGTCCAGGTGCTTCGGCAGCACATAAACTTGGTTCTCGTAGTTGGCGCTGTTGGTCCAAAGCTCAATCTGAGCCAGCACTTGGTTAGAGAAGCTGGCGCTCATCACAAAGCTAGGGTGGCCGGTACCGCAGCCGAGATTCACGAGCCGACCTTCAGCCAGCAGAATGATCCGCTTGCCGTCTGGGAATTCCACCTCGTCAACCTGGGGCTTTACGTTGTGCCATTTCATATTGCGCAACGCGTCTACATGGATTTCGTTATCGAAGTGGCCAATGTTGCAGACAATCGCCCGGTCTTTCATCTCACGCATATGATCGATGGTGATGATGTCTTTGTTGCCTGTCGCCGTCACGAAGATATCCGCGTTGGGGGCGGCTTCTTCCATGGTGGTGACTTCGTAACCGGCCATCAGCGCCTGCAGCGCACAGATCGGGTCAACTTCGGTCACCAGAACGCGCGCACCCTGGCTGCGCAGGCTTTCGGCGGAGCCTTTGCCGACATCGCCATAACCGGCGACAAGCGCGACCTTACCAGCAAGCATCACGTCCGTTGCGCGCTTGATACCGTCAACCAGGCTTTCGCGGCAGCCATAAAGGTTGTCGAACTTCGACTTAGTAACGCTGTCATTTACATTAATAGCGGGGCACATCAGCTTACCGGCTTTCGCCATGTCATAAAGGCGATGCACGCCGGTCGTGGTTTCTTCGGACACGCCGCGGATATCCGCCATCAATTCCGGATATTTCTCATGCACGATGACCGTCAGGTCGCCGCCGTCATCCAGCAGGATGTTTGGGCGCCAGCCATCTGGGCCTTCAATCGTCTGGTCGATGCACCAGAGATATTCTTCTTCGGTTTCACCCTTCCAGGCAAAAACCGGCACGCCAGTAACGGCGATGGCGGCAGCGGCTTGGTCCTGGGTTGAGAAGATGTTGCAGGAGCTCCAACGCACTTCTGCGCCAAGCGCTGTCAGCGTTTCGATCAACACGGCGGTTTGGATCGTCATGTGCAAGCAACCAACGACGCGTGCGCCCTTCAGTGGCTGTGCTTCGCCAAATTCCTGGCGGAGCGCCATCAGGCCCGGCATTTCGGTTTCGGCGATCGCGATCTCTTTGCGGCCCCAATCGGCCAGGCTGATGTCTTTAACCTTGTAGTCGGGCATATCGAGGGATCTCCGAAAATCTGATGTGGGATAAGGGTTTTGAGCGGTGACCGCAGTCAGTCGCAAAATCTATATGCACGATATAGCATATAGTTTCGCAGAAGCAATGCGCTCACCGCCGGTTTCGAAGAATTACACGCCTGTGAGAGCGGCTTTTTCGGCTTCTGTATAAAACGCGTCCGCATGGATACGTGCCTGATCAAGCCCGGCTGCCTTGAAGATTTCGACGCCCGCCTCGACCATCGGCGGCGGTCCTGCGAGATATGCGCGCGCACCGTCTAAGGGGTCGGCACCAAGCGTTTCGATGTCCGCTTTGAAAGCGTCGGTGACGAACCCGGCGCGACGAGCGCTGCCTGCGTCCGGTTCTGACAGAACAATTTCATAGCTGAAGTTTGGGTGCTGGGCTGCCAAGGCCTTGAGTTCGTCTTCCAGGTAAACATCCGCTTCCGTCCGCGCACCAAACCACAATCGGACGGGTCGGTCCGGCGCATCAGGCTTGGCGAGGGCTGATTGCAGAATTGCCCGGATGGGGGCGAGGCCAGAGCCGCCAGCGATGGCAAAAATAGGGCCGGTTTCCGCTTCTCTCAAAAATGCGTAGCCCATGGGGCCATGCACGGCGACTGGTTCGCCTGCTGCGAGTTGGTCGAATACGAAAGCAGAGACGCCATCATCCCCCATGCGGCGGATGTGGAATTCAAGGCGGGTTGGATTATCTGGCGGGCTGGCAAAGGAATAGTCCCGCGCCGGAAAGCCCGGGAACGCAACGGCGGCGAACTGGCCAGCGGTATAATCCATGGGCTCTGGCAGGGTGACCTGCACGGCGGCGATATCGTGGGTGAGCTTCTCTACCGCAGTGACTTCGCCGACAAGCTGCTTGAGCGGATGGACCAGTGCATCATCATAATTGACGACGGCCAGCGTGCAGTCGGACCGGGGCTCGGCGCGGCAGGCAAGGACGAGACCGCGTGCCGCTTCATCTGCTGTCAGCGCCATAGACGAATGCTCGCGCATATGCGCTTCACCCAGCACCAGCCTGGATTTGCAGGCGCCGCAGTTCCCAGACCTACAGCCAAATGGATAGGGAATATTCTCCTCAACCGCGATCTCGAGGATGGTTTCGTCAGCCTCAACTTCGATCACTTCATCGAAGGTCAGCAGCGTAATAGTGTGGGTCATAAAGCTGTCAGCCTGGAGTTATTTTGCTTGGCGGCGGGTTTCAACATATGTCAGCAAAGCCAATAGCATGCACCCGGCGCTGGCGTAAAAGATAATGCGTGGGTCGGCATTATCCATCACCCACCCAAACGCCACAGGCGTCACGGCATTGCCAAGTGCCAGGCCGCTTGAGGTGAAACCGAACAGCTTGCCCATCTGGCCCTTGGGTGCGATCTGGCGCACCAGCATATCCCTGGCGGGCATAAGGCTACCTTGCAGCCCGCCCGCCACCAGCAACACACCGGTTAGGAGGCCGATCGACATCGGCACGTAGCCAAGGCTGGCGACGAGGCCTGAAATGATGATGATGTTGATCGTGAAGACTGTGCCGGGGCGCCCAGTTTTGTCGGCCAGATATCCGCCCGCCAAATTGCCGACAGATGCCGCCAATAGGTAGCAGGAGAGCGCACCGGCTACAGCCTCCGCCGTCAAATCCCAGATGACCGGCAAAGCCACCACGCTAAAGTTTCGAACCCCGCCAAATGCAATTGCGTAGATGAGCTGGAAGGCAAATAGCATCAGCACTGGCCGAGACAGCAATAAGGCAATTCCGGCGTCAACCGTGCCGCCCTTCGGCGCTGGGGCCTTAGTCGAAGATTGGCTTGAGGGCGCGGCAACAGTTGCTTTTGGCTCTATCCGGCCAGCGATCAAAAACAAATAGGTCGCGAGTGCCATGCCAAATGCGCCAACGGCCAGAAATGTCGTTGTCAGATCGGTCAGGGCGGTTAAGCCGAGCATCACAGCAGGTGCCGCCGCCCATCCCAAATTGCCAGAGATTGCATGGAAGCTGAACGCCCGGCCAATCCGCTTATCATGTACGCGGGCGGACAAAATTGCGTAGTCGGCGGGATGAAAAACCGCGTTTGCCGTTCCGCCAATTGCTGCCAATGGCAACAACATCCAAAAACTGGGTGCCAAGCCATAGAGCGCGACGGACAGCCCGAGCAGGCCAAGCCCTAGCGCCAGAATGCGCGCCGGGCTCAGGCGGTCTATCAAGAAGCCAACAGGCGTTTGCGCAATACTGGTCGCAATCGCAAATGTGCTAACGACGACACCAAGTTCCGTAAAACCTACACCATGCCGCGCTGCCATCATCCCAAAGACAGGCGGCAAGACCAATTGGTAGAAATGGCTCATGAAATGGGCTGACGTCACAAGGGACACAGCCTGGAATTCAGCAAATGATAGCTCTGCGCTTGGCTCTGTGGCGCTTGCGCCAGCGGCGGCGGTCATGGGATCAGCGGCGCTCCGGTGGGCCGATACGGTCGGGGTGTCAGAGCATGGGCGGAAACGGAAGCGGCTGCAATATGGGGTATCTTGGGGCGCTTACAGCCTGTTCTTGAAAGTGCCGGGGTTTATCCAATTTATGCAGTGCCTTGCATGAACCGTACGCCCTAAAAATAGGCTGGCAAGCGGCTGACAGGATCGTTGAAGCCAGCGTTAATCAACAGGGGTGCTACACCGTCTTCAGCCACTGCGCCGTGTATTTGCCCGCGGTTAGCCCATGCCAGCAGGAGCAATGGATGCGAAGCATATTCGCCGAGCCAGACTAAACACTGCGCCTAATCGGGTGGCCGGATTAACCCCTGCTACCCCAAGCCATGCTGCAAATCGCACTGATCTCCTGCTGATCCTTCGCTGCCAGCGGCTGGCCTGCATAGTTTACGCCGCCGTCGCTCCGCACGAACACGCGGCTCACAGGGATCTCGCCCTTGAATAATTTCGGGTTGGCGGGAACGGCGTAGCGGTCCTGCAGGAGGATGCGGATGTCGACACTGGCCGGGCGAGGCGCATTGCCTGGGCGGACGGAGGCACGCCGTACCCGCTGGCCACGGGAATTGACACCTGGTTGATAGGCAACGTTTCCAGCACGCTCTTGGGCTTGAAGCTTCCGGCAGACTTCTTCCGTTAGCATGGCGGCAGTCGCTGGCGGTGCCGTGACGGCACCAGCGACAGCGAGAAGGCAAGCGGCGGGGAGGAGGCGGTTCAGGCGCATAATGTCTGTCCCATGATCTTGGTTGTGTCAGGAAGGTTGGTTCGGGCGACCGCAGAATAGGGATGGGTGGTTAAGGATGCCTTGCGCGAATGGTCGATTGCCGGGAATTACAGGTGATCTTTCCGAAGATGTCGGTTTCGTCGCTGATAGCGGAATTTCACCCAAGTCATTCTCTAAAATCCAGCAATTAAGTTACCGGGAACCGGACTATTGCGATTCTTTAATGCTAAAAAGGTGGTGACAGCCCTACGCATAGCTGCTATGAGCTATCCGCATGGGAAGCGATGAAGCCGCGCGATAGACGCAGCCATCGCTCAGGCCCAGGTTCAGGGAGAGCGTCAGCCGACGTTACGAATTCGGTAGACGGAACCAAAATATAGCAGGACCTTCGGGTCCTGTTTTTTTTTGTGCTGCAGAATGCTTGCCGCGTATAGACCTATCCAACGATTTCCCGGCGCGCGACATCTGCCAGGAATGCTGAGCGGGTCAGACCCAGACGTTTTGCAGCTTCGTCCACAGCTCCCAGTAGACCAGCATCCATTGTGATGTTGGCTTTTACGGTTCGCCCGGAAATTTGCACAAGTGGCACTGCCAACAGAAACGCACCATCAGCGACATCAGCTAGCACTGCTTTGTCGTTGCGTATTTCACTGATTGACCGTGATGTCGGGGCGATTTCGTCCTCCAGGTGCAACGCCAATGCAGAGGCTGCTTCGCGGGCCAGATCATCCTGATCATCTGCGGCTGCAAAGCAGCCAGGGACATCTGGAAAATGCACGCCGTAAGCACTGTCGCCTTCCTGGTGCACAACTGCGAAATAATGCGTCATCCGAACCATCCTTAATCGAGCGGCCAGCCTGCCTGTTTATAGATGTTGCGAACCGTCCCAAGCGGCAGGTCTTTCTTCGGGTGCGGCAGGGTTACAGTCAGGCCATCCTTTTTGAGTTTATGATGCGATCCGCGCACCTTGACGATGATGAACCCATCCGCTTTCAGGCGGGCTAGTAGCCTTCTGCTATTGGTTTCCATCATGGTCGGCGCATTTGGTTATGCGTATATATATGCGCATAAGTGCAATTTAGTCAAACCTGATTGACCGGCAGCTTTATGTAGGAGACGCCGTTGTCCTCTGCTTCCGGCATGTCTCCAGCGCGGATGTTGACTTGGATTGAAGGTAGGATCAGGCGAGGGAGGGAGAGTTCGGCGTCCCGTTCGCGGCGCATGGCGACGAAGGCGTCTTCGTCTGTGCCGTCCTTTACGTGCTTGTTGGCGGCGCGTTGTTCGGCAACCGTGGTTTCCCAAGCGTAGTCGCGTTCACCCGGCGCATAATCGTGCCCAACGAAGATGCGGGTTTCGGGCGGCAGCGACAGAATGCGTTGGACGGATCGATAGAGCTCCCGGGCATCGCCCCCGGGGAAGTCACACCGGGCGGTGCCGAAGTCAGGCATAAATATCGTGTCACCAACGAATACAGCGTCCCCAATGATGTAGGAGACGCAGGCGGGCGTGTGGCCAGGTGTGTGCAGCACGCGGGCCTGCAGGCCGCCGATCTCAAACGTCTCGCCATCAGCCCAGAGGTGATCGAACTGTGCGCCATCTGTGGTGAATTCGGGGCCAAGGTTCAGCAATTTGCCGAAAGAAATCTGCACTTGATCGATGGCGCTGCCGATCGCGATTCTACCGCCGAGCCGCGCTTTGACATGTTTGGCTGCCGACAAATGATCTGCATGCACATGGCTTTCCAGCACCCAATCGACGGTTAGGCCCAGCGCTTCGGCCCGGTCGCAAACCGTGTCAACAAAATCGGTTGAGGTGCGGACGGCGACGATATCGAAGTCCAGCACAGCATCAACGATTGTCGCCCGCAGGCTATCGGGATCATAGACGATGTAGCAGATCGTCCCGGTTTCCTGGTGCAAAAAGCCCTCAACGATGGGTTTCTGATTACTGTTGGCCATACTGGCGTCCCCCTGCTTGCACTTGTCGCTTGGGCGCGGTTTGATATGCACTGCATCCAATAAATACCCGCATACAGGAGCTTGCGCCATGGCCGACCCGGTCATCACCTACGAATCCAAAGACAAAATCGCCACAATCACCATCAATCGCCCGGAGAAGATGAACGCGCTCTCCAACCAGTTGGTCGTTGAACTCCGGGACGCCTTCCAGCGCCTGCAAGACAGCGATGACCGCGCTTGTGTGCTGACAGCGGCTGGTGACAAAGCCTTCTCTGTCGGGGCTGATCTGAAAGACCCCCCGCGTGACCCGAACCTTTGGGAATGCATGCCTGGCGTGGGCGTGATGCTGGATAAGCCTGTTGTTGCGGCTGTCCATGGTTATTGCGTCGGAGGGGCATTCTGCCTTGTGGAATTCTCCGATATCGCGGTTGCGGATGAAACGGCGGACTTCTTCTATCCAGAAGCGCAGATTGGCTTTTGCGGCGGCTTGATCGCTGGCCTCGCAGCCCGCATCACCCACAAGCACGCAATGGAATTCATGCTGACAGGCGTGCACTACAAAGCGCAGCGCGCCTATGAAGTTGGCATGGTCAATAAGGTCACGCCGAAGGGTGAGCATCTGGCTGCGGCTTATGAATATGCCCGCATCCTGGCCGATTCCGCCCCGCTGGTCGTGCGCGCACTGAAGCGCTTCACCCGCGATGTGGTGACGGCGCGCGGCCCGTCTGAACTTTCTGCACTGGCGCAACGTGAATTGCTTGCGATCTCCCGGTCTGAGGACCAGCAGGAAGGCGGTCGCGCCTTCCGAGAGAAGCGCACGCCGCAGTTCACTGGTCGATAAGGAGGCTCCCATGACAAGCAACGCTCCTGTATGGCGCTCGATGATGTTCGTGCCAACCATCAATGAGAAGTTCATCGAAAAAGCGCCGGGCGTCGGTGCGGATGCTGTAATCCTTGATCTTGAGGATTCCATCGCTGCGTCCGCTAAGGAAATGGCGCGAGGAGCTGTTGCGAGCGTGGCTAAGCGTTTGGCCGATCAAGGCTTGGACGTCACTGTCCGCATCAATCGCCCTTGGCGCCTGGCCGCCCGGGACATTGAAGCGGCGGTGACGCCTGACGTTACGGCATTGCTGCTGCCGATGACGGATACGGCGGCACATGTAAAAGAGGTCGACGCCGTCGTTACGGAGATTGAGGCCGAGAAAGGCATGACCCCTGGCCACACATTCCTTTTTCCGCTGATCGAAACGGCTGAAGGCCTGCTGAATGCCCGCGAAATCGCCAAAGCCAGCCCGCGCATGATGGCGCTGTCGCTGGGCTCTGAAGATTTCGCACTATCTATGGGCTCGTCCACTGATACGGATATGTTGCTTGGGCCGAAACAGCACATCGTTGCGTGTGCCAGGGCGGCGGGCGTGGCACCCATGGGCTTCATTGGCTCCATTGCCGAGTTCCGGGATATTGAAAAGCTGGAGAGCATGATGGCGCTTTCCAAGCGTGCTGGGTTCAGGGGCGCTTCGTGCATTCATCCAAACCAGGTGAAGGTTGCCAACGCGACGTTCGGACCAAGCGATGAGGAAGTTGAAGAAGCGCGTGAAGTGATCGAAGCTTATGATAAAGCGCTTGCCGCTGGCGAAGGTGCGATCACCGTGCGCGGTAAAATGGTCGATGTGCCGGTTGCAGACCGGATGCGCGCAGTTGTCGAATTCGCAGACGCCATCGCCGCCCGCCAAGCCCGCTAGACCTGATTGAGGACGCAGTAATGGTTCTGACCGAAGCCCAAAAAACTGACTTCTGGCGTGATGGCTTTCTCGTTGTGGAGAATGCTGTAACGCCGGACCAACTTCAGGCTATGCGCCAGATGATGGCGGATTGGGCGGAGGAAAGCCGGGCGCATACCAAGCCGTATGGCCCACCAACCATTGATGGCCGGCCCCGCTTCGACATGGGCGCGGAACACTCTGCCACGCAGCCCGCACTTCGCCGCATCAATAATCCGTCGGACCTCTACGAGCCATTCCAGGACGCAATGGAAAGATCTGCGATGACGGAAATGGTCAATGAATTGATTGGCCCCAACCTCAAGTTCCACCATTGCAAGATCAATCAGAAGCTTCCGGGCGCTGCGACAGAAGTTCATTACCACCAGGATTTCCCCTTCACGCCGCACACCAATGACGACATCGTCACTGCACTCCTGATGCTGGATGATGTGGACGAAGCAAACGGTTGCCTAAAGGTCGTGCCGGGCAGCCACAAAGGCCCGCTGCATTCCTTATTTGACGGTGACACATTCACTGGCCGCATGGCGGACGACGTGACGGCCAAAATGAAAGCGCGCGATGTGCCGGTTACAGGGAAGGCGGGCTCCGTCT
>Ga0181597_10003123_pt1 | contig 17521 bp, 17 predicted proteins | sample 041ome_5_FD_148647 | JGI IMG/M metagenome (GOLD analysis project Ga0181597, IMG submission 148647) | Coastal salt marsh microbial communities from the Groves Creek Marsh, Skidaway Island, Georgia - 041403US metaG (spades assembly) | ecosystem: Environmental > Aquatic > Marine > Intertidal zone... | reverse complement strand
CGAGAATACGACGACGACGACGAATACTAGCGCAGCCCCAGAAGCAGCATCATCAGCATCAGCATCGGTATCATCATCAGCAGCAGCGACGACGGAGAAACCAGAGCCGGAGTTGAAATCAGACGTGAGTAGTAATAGTGTTCTTTGTTTTCGTATCTTGTGGATAAATTGGAAAAACGCGATCATCATTTCAAGATGATATTCGCGCGCGCGGAGGATACTACGTTTTGTTTCGCGTTTACTGACAGTACCATCATCTCTCTCTCTCTCTCAAATAACAGATGGGCGTGGACTACGCCCCATTCCGAGACCTCTTGAAATCCGGCGAGTGGGAAAAAGCGGACGACGAACACAGACGCCTGATGTGCGTCTTGGCGGGTGAAGACGCCGAGGACCGAGAGTGGGTGTATTTCACCGAGGTGAAAAATATGCCGGTGACTGATTTAAAAACCGTCGACGCTCTTTGGTCGCACTTCTCCGGAGGAAGGTACGGGTTTGCGATTCAGAGAAAGTTATGGGTGGCACAAAAGAGGAATTGGGCGAAATTTTTTAAGAAAATCGATTGGACGACGGGAGAGAATGGGGACTATCGCAAGTTTCCGAACGAGTTTTTATGGCGAGCGGACGCGGCGCCGGGGCACATGCCGCTGACGAACGCGTTGAGAGGGACGCAGTTGTTTGAGGCGTTGATGGAGCACCCGGCGTTTGCGCCGCCGAAGACGGCGGCGGAGATTCAAGCGGAGGAGTTGGCGAAGGTGCAAGACCAAGTTACCGGCGCGGTTTCGAGAGCGCAGGGCGAATTCGGAGACTTGATGAGAAAAGGTTTGAAAGGCTTGAAGAAACCGGATTGGATGTCTTGAGCCGCGAGTTGAAAAATCAGTCGAAGAACATCATCATGCGAGTTATTCGCGACATTTTTTTGTTCTTCTACGACGACCACGTAACGAACGAAAGAGAAAGAAAGAGAGAAAGAGAGAGAGAGAGATTGAAGTGCACTCTCTCGTCTTCATTTTTAATACACCATCTAAATACTATTTTACATTTTGCTAAATACTATATTATCAGCGTCCCGTTTTTTACGCGAATGAATCTCTTTGTTAGGGGATATCATCGAACGGTTTGGTATCCCCAAAACACCGATCTAAAACTTTCTCCACCGCGTTCCTCGCGCACTCCTCTTTACTTTCTATCCCGTCCTTTTCTCGCTTTTCGCACACCGGGCTCATTGCTACGCTCAATTCCGCCCTCCGTTTCGCGCACGTCTTGTGTTGGCCTTTCAGTTGTAAGTTCCCGCGGAAAAATTCGTTTACCCTGTGAATAACAATAATGTTATTAATAACACACACACACACACACACACGCACGCGAAGGAAAGAAGAAGAAAGAGTTATTATTAGTCGCCGTTCAAAAGATAACAAAAGTCTCGTCGAAAGTAAAAAAACTATTCGCCAAAACGAGCGCGTTCTCGCAAAAGCGTAACAACAACAACAATAACACCAACAACAACGAACGCACCAGTGACAGTCCCCGCTCAAATTCGCCGCTCTCACTTCCGAACACGCGTGATGCCTCACGTCCATCCAATCCATCTTCCTCCTCGTGCAATCGTCGTACGCGTGTATTAACTCGTGCGCTAATAAGTTCTCCATCTCCGTCCTCGTTTGTATGTGATTGTGGCAGACGCTGACGCCTTTTTCCGGGACGAATCCCCCGCAGACTTGTTTCGAACATTTCTCGATTTTGAAGAATTTCGAGCGATCGATGGCGCACCCGGAGGATTCGATTTTGTCCAAGAGGAACGTAATCGTCGGGTTGTTGCGGAGGACGTCGTTAAGTTCCGATTGGCACTTTTCTGGCGTCATAATTTTTCTTCTGCTCTTGGTCTTCTTCTTCTTCTCCACTTCTTCTTCTTAAGCGCTCACGTGATGATATAATGTGATGTGTACCGAAAGAGTTTCTTCCCAAGGCAAGCTTTTCGAGAGAAATTTGTTTAGGGCATTAAACCCTATCTCTCTTCCATGAAGAGGATTAATGGCCACTTGAATCCACATTTGTAGTACCCGCGCGAAGGAGTCGTGTACCACGCAACAAGAAACACGCGAAGCGATAAAACGCGAGTTAAAAAGATGCTCTCTCGTGCTCGTCGCGAAACTCCGAGGAGAAGCTCCTCCTCTTTTGTCCTCCTCCTCCTCGCGTTGATTTTCTTTCACGGAAATGATGGAAATGTCTTCCCTTCGGTCTCCGCCTCCAAGGCAAAAAACAGAGCGGTGCTCCAAGAAAAGTACGGCATAGACTGCGGGACGCACTGCACGAACGCCGTGGTAAAACTGCACGAAGCGAAGATTGAACAAGAAAAGTACGTTTAAACAGTGTTTCTCTTGCTTTTATGTGTGCGTGTGCGCGTGTGTGTTCGAGATGAATAAGATCTCTCACTCTGGATCACAAAATTTGAACGGCGGAAAAGGCACCACAAAAAGCTTCATCTTTCGAGAATACATAATATTCTTGTTCGCAGCGCTGCGCGTTTTCTTGTAGTATTAATCTGACAAAAATCATCGTTCTTCTTCTTCTTTTTTACTCCTTTGTTGTTGCGCGCATCGACGACAAAATCGACGACGACGAAACACTTACTTACAGGCGATTAAACCACGACAAAGCGGTACTTTCCGGAGCGCACGACGAAGCCGCGGTGAAGCAATTTTTAATCGAACAAGCGGTGGTGGATTCGAGCGAGTTGACGAGTTTAGGGAAGTCGCACACGTGCGTGATTGAGCGATATTCGGCGTACTTTCCCGGGCAGTGCGTGCCGACGCAAGCGATTATGGACTATTTGAGCGGGAAGTTGGTGCCGGAGCCAAACTTGGACGCGAGGAAAGATCCGGTGCCGTACATTCCGCCGACGTACGGGGACGTGGAAGCGCACAGATACGAAGCCGTGCAAGCGTTAGCGGCGTGGCTGAGGTTGTTGCCGTTGGATAAGTTGACGTCGAGAGTGCAATATTTGTTGTTTCCGGCGGAGTTGTGGGACGACGCGAAATTGCAAAAGTTGCAGTTGTATAAGGCGCACGTGGGGAAGATGGGCGTGAACGCGCGAGAGAAGTTGATTGCGGCACAAAAGGCGTTAGATACGGGCGATTTAGAACACGGACAGTTGCCGAGAGCGACGAGATTAAAGTTAACCGCGCACATTAGAGCGGCGAGGATGATTGGGTACGAGATTGAAGGCGTGGATACGGAAGAGTCGGACGATTCGTTCGCGGAGTTGTTGAGCGAAGAGAGCGGTTTGGACGACGTTTCGAAAGGGAAGATGTTGGAAGATCGCATTCGCGAACAATTGAAACAACTCGGGCAAAACGTGACCGAGGAGGACAAATTGCGCATTATTCAAGAGGCGGAGGAAGAGGCGGCGATTGCGCCGGAGATGTTTGAAGGGAAACAAAATTTGGGGCAAGCGATTGGTTCGATTTTAAGAGAGCACCACGAGTACGTGGTCAGAGGCACGAGAGCGGCGTTGAAAGGGCAAGCGGACGCGAGAGTGGTTGCATATTTGTTGTTGACCATCATCGTCGTCTCAGTTCCGGTCGTTGCTATTTTGTTGGCGTTACAAGCGCACAAAGAAATGTTGGCGAACCAGTTGTTGCCGAAAACGTGGGCGGAGATGATCGTACCCAAAAAATCAACCGAAGACGACTTAGCCGAGGTTGTGGTGAAGGACGAAGCGAAGAACACGGTAAAGAACGTCGGATACAGACCGGCGAGACAAGTGCCGATGATGCCCCAAAACAACAACGTAGCTCAACAACAGCCGCCGCCGCGACGACGATAACGAAAGAAAGAAATACAATTTTAGTAGCGAACATTTTTTCAAGGAGAAGTACATTTTTCATCAAGAATACAGCATCGATTGCTATTACTAGCAGCAACAGCAGCAGCAGCACGTAACCATGAAGAAGGATGACTAGGAGAAGGAACAGCTAAAGTCTCTTCTTCTTTCCTCGCTCGTCACGCCAGGCGCAGCACAATATGAACACCCGAGTCCGAGTCCACCACCCCACTCATCTCTCCAACCTCTAACTTAAACGCGGCATCCTCGAACTGTTTTTGCATCGCGCCTTTTCCAAAATGGCCTAAATCCCCGCCGTTTTTCGCCGACGAGCAATCGCTCACTCTTTTCGCCAGTTCCGCGAATGATATCACGTTTTGGTCGATCTGTTCTTTATACGCGAGTAACTCTTCGATGGCGGATTCTTTGGTCTTTTTGGTGATGATTGCACCCGTGGTGTCGCGCCAGCTCGCGGGTCGTCGGGAGTTTTGGTGCTTCACGAGCAGGTGCGAACATCTTATCTTCTCCTCGGAGGACATTATTCTCTCTTTTAGTATCACGTGGAGCGCACAAACGGAGTCTATTGTGCGGAGAAATCGATTCGATTTTGAATTTTCCCCTAAACCGCCCTTTGGGGAAAAACCAATCCATGCTTCACTTCTTCAGCGCACTGCGCGCGCAACACGACCACGCGTCCTCAAATAAGAGAGTCAGAGAGAGAGAGTAACGATGGACGTCAAAAAGAAACGACCTCGACGCGAAAAAATGGCAACGGCGAAACCGAGAGACGCGATCGTCGTCGAACACATCCTGAACCAAATGGGCGCAGAACACTTCGAACCTCGCGTGGTCAATCAAGGATTGGAATTCATATACAGATACGTCGGCGACGTTCTGGAAGAAGCGAAGGTATACCAGAGACACAGGATTGGGTACGATGTCGCGAACAACGAAGGAGGGGAATCTCTCGTCGATGGAGGCGATGGTGGTGAGGCGATGATGATGAACTTGGAAGAGATGAAGAAAAACTCAGTCTCGGTGAAAGACGTGCGCTTGGCGTCTCGGGTGATACTCGCGCGGGAATTCGCGGCGAACGACGCCATGGAATCCGCGGAGAGTTTACAAAAAGCGTGCGTGAAACTAAACGAGAAACCGATGCCGAAATTGTTGGAACGGCCAGGGATTCGCGTCCCGCAAGACGATAATTTATTAAACGAGAACTACGAGATCGGGCCTCGACGAGGGAAGGAAGGCGAAGCGCAGATGCGCGAAGCGCGAGAGAGAGATCGGAAACGAAGAGAACAAGAAGAAAAAGAAAGGATGGAAATGCTGACGCAGTTGCAAGGCGGGATTGCGCCTTCGACGGAATTAACCGGCGGCGACGCCCACGTGGGCGTCCAGTTTAACGTCAAAGCGACGAAAGCGATCGAAGTCACCACGGAAAAGGCGAAGAAGTTGGACGCGAAAACCAAAGAAGCGTTTTTCGAGCCCGAGGAGGACGATTACGATTAGAAAGCATTTGTATAGTAGTCAGAAAGCTTCGCTCGAGAGAAGATATAAAAGATAATAATAGAGAGAGATGTGATGATAGCAGAGAGAAAGAGAGAGAGCGGAAGAGTCCTCGAACGTATAGAATTTGTGTTTACGAAGAAAAAATACTCGAGTGTCCTCCCCCTTTATAATACACCTTGAAAATGATTTTCACCGTGGTTTTAACTCACCATCGACGACAATCACGCGAGTAATATCAACATGTTTCGAATAAACGGATGATTTTCGTTCTCTAGTATCGACTTGCGCATATCGCGCGATACAGGTAATTTAAAGGAATATTTTGCACTCGAAATCGAGCTCAAAAACGCCAGAATTTTACTACGACGACCTTTCGGTTTATTTCTATGTCTTATCTGCCCCGAGAGAGGAAGAAAAAGCGCGCTGAGGATTGCACAATCGTCAAACGAACAGAATCGATCTGAAAGCATTCCTCTCGTCTCGAAACGTTCGCGATGAGAAGCGTGTCGTTTACAAAATCTCTTATTGGATTAGTCGTCATCATCTTCGGTCTTTTAATCTCGATACCGGGGACAAATGCCGACGATGTGGAGTTCATCGAGTTGACGTCTTCAACACCGAAATACCAATCCACGACGAGCTTAGATCAAGGAGAAACTTCGTATTTCAACTTTACGATTCCTTCCGAAGATGTGGACGTTAAAATTCGATTGCGCGTATACGACGGCGACGCGGACGTGTACGCGTTATTCACTTCAAGTAGTAGTGCAGAGGACAATATTCCATCCTCCTCGAAGTTTGATTTCCGCTCGGAGCACGCGCACAGGGACGACGTGATCTTTATCAGTCGATACGACATACAAAAGTGGGCGAATGCTTCGAACGGAGGGAGCGTCGTTGGGATGTACTTTCGCATCGCCGTGGAAGGATGGGCCGCGCACGGGAGCGAATACGCGTTAGAGTTTGAGACGTTTACGAACGCGAGGAGTTTGAGCGAAGCGCATAAAACGGCGTTAGGGAACATTTTTGACGCGTGTTGCTCGGCAAGCGAAAGTTTGTGCGTGGAGTGGAGAGAAGGCAACGAGTACGCTGGGAGTGGGAAAGAGCTGGATTTGTGTCACTACGACGGGAACGTCTGCGACGAGAATGGGAATTTAGAGGAGTTTGACGCGCGATGGTTGTTTCAGTTTAATCGCGCGCAGACGGAAGATAACTGCGAGTTCCCTTCGGAGGCGTTGAAAACGTTGATGACGCCATCTATGCGCAGGTTTCAAATGAGCGGGTATTACTATTCGGGCAGTTATAGAAAGATATTCAAAGAGGTGACGTTGGCGAACGTGTCGGAGGTTTTAGAGGCGAGTAAGAGTGCAAACGTGCTCGAACATTTCGAGATTGCGCTAGCGGGGGTCACGGGAACGCTGGACGTAGATTTCGGAGCGGATTGCGATAAACTTCCGTTAAGTTTACACACGATAAATGTACAAGGAAACGGTATAAATGGAACGATTCCGAAATGCGCGTTGGAAAGAATGCACGTTTTGATCGTGCAAGATAACGAATTAACTGGAGCGTTACCCGAGCTGGACAACCCGGAGAATTCCAACGTCGCTGTGTTGTACGCCGGCGGAAACGAGTTAGAAGGCGCTTTGCCGGCGTCGTTGGTGAACGGAAACTTTGCAAAAAACTTGACGTATTTGGAGTTGTCCGAGAATAAACTCTCCGGCGAGTTACCGGACGAGTGGAACGTGCCGAAACTTCGGGCGTTACACATGGAGGACAATTTGTTCACCGGTCAGATACCCGCGACGTTGGGGACGAATACCCCAAACTTACAAACTATACATCTCAACGAGAATCAGTTTAGCGGATCTATTCCTCAAGGCGTGTGCGACGACGAGGCGAGAGAGGCGATTTCTGTGGCGAATAATCAACTCAACGTAGGCGGTATTCCCACTTCTGTGTACGAAAACGATGGGAGTGGGAGAATTTCCGGGAAGAATCTCCTTTCCTTGGACGTTTCCAACAACGCGTTGAGCGAAAACATTCCGGTTTGGATTCAACAGGCGCCAAAATTGAAATATTTTTCCCTCCACGACAACGAGTTTACCGGTAATTTGCCTCAAGTGTCCACAAACTGGCCAAGTTTGATTCAGTTTTCCGCCAAGAACAACAAGTTTGTGGGTAACATGCCCGATAAGTTGGACTTTGGCGCGATGTTTCGCACGTCGCCGACGCTCGTGAACAATCAGTATTACATCATTCATTTTGCGGACGTGAGTAATAACATACTCACCGGAACCGCACCTTCATGGGTATCGCAGTATCAAGGGTCTCAAATCCAGTTCGCGTCAATTACTGGGAATATTTTCGATTGCGAAATCCCTTCTGAACTCGCGTATCTGAACTTAGATTGTCGCGAAGAGAACGGAAGCGTGCGGTACGCGGTGAACGACGACGGTGTCGCGGGCGCGGACGAGGTTTCGAAAGGACAGAACGTAGAAAATTCCGTGGGATGGTTAGGCGAGAAAGATTCCGCCAGGTTCATCGTCCTTATTGGGTTCATGTGTTTCCTTGGCGTCACGATAATGTACTGGATTTATAAAGGCATTATTAAGCAATGGTTTAATCACATGCGAGACGTGCGAAGAGACCGCGCGTTGGGCGGGAGGTTTTGGGAGCTCGAGGAAGAGTATCAAGAGTATAATCGCGCGATATCGGCGAGTCGTCAGATGGCGGCGGTCAACGAGAGCAATACAACAACGAGCGGTACTGGAGATGTGGAACTCGCCGGAGTGCCTTCAGAACTTACGCCGTATACGCAGTACGTCGTCAACAACGCAGCTGCTGCGGCCCCCGAACCAACCTCGCACGATAACGATAACAACAATAACACAAATAATCATAATCCATTTAGTAATAGCCCGTCGAGATCTCAAGATGATAGTAGCGAATCTGAATCTTCTCCAGGTGGCACGCGCAGATGGGATCGTCAGCGCAGTTTATCGGATCGAGCGAGACGTAATTTAATGTTGGCCGAACGCGTCCACGAGCAATCCTCTTCACCGCCAAGATCTGTAGATAGAGCCTTTAGAGGCCAAGATGGCCTCTTCCGTTCTTAACGAAAATGTACAAAAACGCAAGTTATGTTTTATAGTCACCGTAAGAATTTACGTCGCATACATACTGTACAGTATATACACTCTATCGAGCTTAATTTCTCTTCTTCTTCGACCTGCTTTTCTTCAACGATGGGATCGACGACGAGCGGTTCAAACCGTAATGCTCTTCTACTATTTTTTGCCTAATCGCTTTGAATACTAATGCTCCGGCGCCGAGGGTAATAATTATACTCATCATCTTCACGCCGATGGCTTGATTTGAATACGCGATGGGAACATACCAAGATCCTCTCATTTCCAACTCGCCAACTCTGGTCCACGGTCCGGTATCGTCTTCACGTCGTGCGAGAATGACGACATTCGGGAACACAATACGGGAGTGCGTCTTGCTCCATTTCGGTTCCTCATTCTCCTCTCCTCCCTCTCTTTTTCCTCTTTCTTCTGTATTGGCCTCGCTGCTGCTGCTGCTGATAGTATTACTATTACTACTACTGTTCACATCATTCTCGCTCCTTTTCATCTCTTCCGCAGACTTTGCTCCTCCTCGTTCCGCCGCTTTTTCTTCAGTCTTGTTTCGAAATACCGGCTTCGCGTACCTCGCACGAAACCTCAAAGGCAACTCAAACTCGCCACGTTCCGGCGTTCGAAGCTTCGCAAACACCACCGACGTCTCGCTCTCGTGCTCCACTCTCTCCCCTGGATTCTTATCTCCGAACACGAACCACTCCGCGGAAGTCCCCGTCAACTTCTCCAACTCGCCTTTTTCCGCAAACGCCGCGCGCGGCACTCTGACGACAACCCCGACGTCCAAATCCGGCGAAGCTCCGGATATAAACTGACCGCCAATGTACGCTTCTCTCTTGAACCCAAAACTCTCCTTTGGCTCTTCCTCTCCCTCGAGCTTCTGCCTCGGCACGAAACTCGCCATCCCTCGAAGTTTCGGCGCTTCCAGCTTGTGCTGCAACTTTGCCAAAAACGACTGCTTCCCGAACAGTTTCTCCGGGGACGCGTAACCCAGAAATTTGGCGACGTCAGTTTCCGCCGACCCGTTTTTGTCGTCGTTTTCGAAAGCGAGGGCGAAAGGTGGTGGAGAGCGCTTTTCGAAGCACAGAAGAAGGAGAAGACAAAGACCAAGACCTTTTCGCATCGTCTTTGTCACCGCCCTGATTTTGTTGCGTCCTGTTTGAAAGGACGACGAGAAAGACGACGACGACGGATGATGATGATGCGCGGCGCGAAAAGAAATCATCGTTAACTCACACCGGTGGTGAAATATATCGGGCTCGTTCTCCTCGGGTCGCTTTCCTTCGCGCGCGCGCGCGCGTGTGTGTGCGTGCGTCTCTTTTCTGCCGCCGATTTATATTCCTTTTTCCCGTTTAGGGGAAAGTCCCTCAAAACCTCTCTCTCTCTCTTTCCTTCATCGACACCGCGCACTCGCCGCTTTTACCGCGCGCGTGAAACCGACGATGGGAGCAGTCGCAGCATTCGCAGCGCACGCATCATCGAGACGTATTTTTTTTACCGGTGCGCTTCTTCCGAGAAGAAAAAGTCACCACGGCGTTCGGAATTTAGGCACCAGGGTACGCGACAGCGCGGGGAAGAACGACCGAGCGAACGAGGAAGAAGAAGAAGACGAATCCACTTCGAACGCTTTAGCATCCCTAGAACGCGAACTTTCGTTACAAATATCCCTAGAAAACTACGCGGAAGCCGCAAAGTTACGCGATTCAATCGCTCTGCTCAAACGAGACGATTTAGTCGCCGTGGAAACGTGCAACTCGTTATTCTACGACGCATTTCGGAGAGGGGATTTCACCCTCATGCACTCCAAAGTGTGGGGAAGCGGAGCGCACGTGCGATGCACGCACCCGGGAATGCCGACAGTTTTAGGCGACGAGAACGTGAAAGAGTCGTGGCGGATAGTGTTTGAGTCCATGGGAGGAGCAGGGGGAAGTGGGAGCGCGAGTTCGTCGACGTCGCAACAGAAGATGGACGTGAAGTGTAAAAGCGTACAGGCGTACGCCAACGGGAATTTGGGTATCGTCACGTGCGAGGAGGTGGTGATGCGAGCGAGCACGTTGACGTGTACGAACGTGTTTGAGAAGCAGGGAGGGGAGTGGAGGATGATTCAGCATCACGCGAGCGCGGTTTTTCCGGGGTCAGTCGCGGCGGGGGGGAGTAGCGCGTCGTCTTCATCGTAGATTTTTATTCTTCTATATAGCTTTTTGTTGTACATCAGTAAAGGTACCGGGGAGTATCGTTTAGTCGTCGTTGATTAAGACGTAATCATCACTTAAGAAGGCGATCTCTTTTTACCGCTCTCTTATCCCCTTCCTCCTCTTATCCGTGTGGTGATGAACACGCCGCCTCGACTTCCTCTCGATATTCTCATCGTTTCGTCGCAATAGGTGTTTTCTAACCCGCCGGTAGGTCTGGGAAGCGGTAACGTCACGAGGTTGTCAAACGACCAATCCGTGAAAGTGACTTGAACTTTTCTTTGGTTCTTATCTAACGGTTTAATCTCTCCGCGAACGACCACTCGCGTCTCTCGTCCTAATATCTCTAAATCTACGAAATTCTCTACGCTTTCATTCGTCAAGTCGACGATTTGCTCGTTTCGAATGGACTTGAAGAGGGCTCCTCCTCGCTCCTTCCTCTTCGCAGTCTCGGAAGAGGAAAATCCGCCGGCTAACGGCGCAGCGAACGCGAAGAAGAACTTATACAAACTATCCAAAATTTCCTTCACAACTTTATCGTTCGCATCGTCCAGCATGAACATAGCTTTATTTTCATCGTCGTCCGTGGAATAGACGAGCGACCACCGGCCTTGGATGTCCCCTTCTAAATCCAGTTTCGCGCTCGCCTCCTTCTCCAGCTCGAGAACTTTATCTAATATCTCTCGTTTTTTGGCTCTCGTTTCAATCGTGTTTGCTTTTCTCGACGAGGCTACGATGCTCAGCAGCTCTTTCTTTAACGACGACGAGGCTTCGGAGGACGACGTCCGTCGCTCCTCGTTCTCAAAGCGCGGCGTTCTTCCGGAGTTTTCCTCCTCGATGGTTTTATCATCATCGTCGTCGTTACTTTTACTCTTCCTTTTGAACACCGGGGAATCCCCTACTAATCTCCTCCTTTCAAATCTTTTAGTCGTCGAGGACGAGGACGAGGACGAGGAGGACGCCAAAAGTGAAACACAGCTCGCCGCCGCTCGCATTCTTTGTTCTTCTTTCTTCACCAATAGTTTTCCAGGGGATAGATATATATTTTAACGGCGAAAAGTGCTTCTCTCTCGCTGTGATTGGAGACAAAGAAGAGGTTTCCCTCCTCTCATTAATTTCTCAGAAACGCTTAAATTCTTCTAAAAAAAAGTCAAAATAAAAAAAGCCCTCCTGATCTGATCATCGTCACACATCATGACGATCTTCTGCTCTCCCGATGACATTGACGACGAGACCCGCCCCCGGAATCATCACTCGGGCGGCGCGAGCACCACCACCGAGAACAAGAACAGCCATCAAAATCGTCTGTACGAACCCTTACTCTCGAAAGCGAAGTCGATTTTGAACGTCTCATCATCCGAGAATGAGATAATTTTGACGAAAGCTTCGATCGATCGCGCGTTTAGGAAGCACTCGTTGAAAGCGCATCCGGATAAAAAATCCGGGTCGGAGGAGATGTTTAAGCGAGGGAAATGGGCGAAGGAGGTGCTGATGCGACACGTGAACGGCGAAGATTTGAATGGTTTTTGGTGGGAGGAGGGAGATGGGGACGGCGAGCGGGAGAGTTTGAGGAAACCGACGTACGATTGGAAACGGACCAGAGGAAAGAAGAAGAAGGAGGAAGAGGAGGATGAGATGAATGGACGAAAAAGAGACGATGATGCAGAACAAAGCGACTGTTTAAAAGACGGAAACGATCGTCATGATCCAGAAGAAGAAGAACAAGAAGAGCAGATAAAATTGAGAACGTTGCACGAGACGCATAAACACGCGGTGACGGTGATGTCTGTTTTGAAGGGAGACGGGTGCGTTTTCATCGCATCCGGCGACGCCGGAGGCGAGGTAGTTATATACGAGAAGAAGAGCAAGAAAATAGTGAGCATTAATGCGGGGTCTGACGTTAAACGCAAGCTCGGCGCCATAGCAGCTCTTGAGTGGAACGGTGATGGAAATAATAATACGCGCGGACAAACTATCTCTCTCGCGGTGACGTTTGCGAAAGGCTGCGACGCGCACGTGTACGAGTTTCTCCCTATCGATTTGAGCGTAAAGAGCAAAGCGGTTTTACGAGGAACGCACTCTAAACGCATCACGTGTTGCGCTTTTAACGACGATATTTTAGTATTAGGATCGGCAGATGGTACCTCTAGCGTTTGGGCGAAAGAGCCTTGCGAGGACGCTTCCAACGAGTGGACGAGGAAGCGGATGTTGAGACACCATTCCGATAAAGAGAAAGAAGCGACCCCAAAATCGGCCATAACTTCGACGCTTATCCATTTCAGCGGCACCGAAAAAGACCACAAACATCTGCACATCGTCACCTCTGATGCGAGCGGTCGTTTCAAAGTTTGGGAAGGCGATAGCGGTCATCTCGAAAAACTTGCAAAAATACACGACGTGAATTGGAGCGGATGCGGCGGTATCGTTAAGACCGCGTTGATGAGGAAACATAAATCAACAGCGACCTCGAGCAACGACGAGAAAGTATACGTGATAACATCACACTTCGATTCTAACTCTGATATTTCAAGAGCGCTCTGTTGGGACGCATTCAGTCAAAACGACGACCAAAAAACGCCTATTCGCGGATACGTCCACGAGTACCCGAAAAAAGGCGTTCCTTTTTACGGCCGATTGAGCAGCTTTGATTTTTTCACGCCTCCTCCGAGTGGTGAAGAAGATAAGCGACGCGAAATTATCGCCGCCGAACCACTCGATTCCGACACCGAAAACGAGGACGCGTCCTCCTCCTCCCTCGCTGCGTTCGTCGCTGCGTCCACCCTCACCGTCGTCGACACCTCCGCCAACACCCTCTTATTCGCGCTCGACCTCCCGTCCACCTCCAAACGAACCAAAATATCTCCAAACGGTCTCCTCGTGGCGTCCGCATTAACCACAGGTCAAATATCAATCGTCTCCATCGACGACGCCGAAGCTCTCTTCGAAATAAACGACGACAGAAGCGCCACATCGACATCTCCTTCTCCTCCTCCTCTTCTCCGCCACCCGGAGAACCAAACGAACGCAACACCGCTTTGGACGTTAGAGTGGCTCGACGGTCATACCTTAATCTACGGTAACCAAAACTGTGCGCTGTGTGAAGTTCAAATATCGAGCAGTGCGTGATTTTGACGAGGGAGACGATGATGATGACGATGATGACATTCTTCGATGCGAGAGGATCTTTCTGCGTATTTTTCATTTGTTATCCACTTTTTACCTCAGAAAAACCATCATCGAACGCACTTCTCTCAAACCACACAAAGATGACGACGACACTGAGCACGTGCCTGGCGTGTTGCCATCGTCATCGCGCGGCGAAAACGGCATCATCATCATCGACATCATCATCGCCTCATCTTTCCTCGCAGGTCTTAGCAGCGCGTCATTTTCGGACGAGAAAAAGTGATTCCGTTTTCTCTCGTCGCGTTGTTCGCGCGACGCCCCCGGCGGAAGAAGATTTGAGCGCGAAAGAGATACTGGAGCAGGTCAAGGAAAAGAAGAATAACAACAACAACAACAGACGACAGGCGGACTCCACGGACTTTATGGCCACTTTCCTCACCCGACGATTCGGCTTGAAAGGCGGCTTAGCTTGGCTCGGTCTGTTAACGTTTGGCGTCGTCTCGGAACAGTTGAAAACGAGACGAGAAACGAGAGAGGAGAAGGAAAACACGAAAGCGGTGGCCGAAGAGAAACGAATAACGGTGAAGATGAACGAGTCGACGTCGTACGAAGAACTCGTCAAAGGAGGCGGAGAGTACGTGCAGCAAGGGTTTTTGTGCGGGGCGAACGTGACGGTGCGAGATCTGGACGCGAACGAGACCGTTTTCGATACGAGAAAAACAAACCGGCCCATCGGCTTCGTGTACTCGAAAACGAGACCGCCGCCGGTGCTTCCGTACGACGTCAACGAAAGTTTCTCGGACGAGCGATACGTCATGAGGAACGGGAGCAGGCGCGTGTTCACGACGACGAGCGGAGAAGACGGGTTGACGTTTAAAGACGGGAGCTACGTGAAACCAAACGCAAACGTGGAAATCGATTTCGAGTTTACGAAAGTTTCCATTCCTCCTTCGTGAAAAATGAAGACGAGACGAGAGAGTACGTAATAGTTTAAAAAGAAAGCGGCCGCGAGTACTCCTGGGTACTTTATATAGCGGTGTTATTTATACAGCAGCAAGTATGCGCGGTGGTCGTAGCTCTTTTTCTCCCCTCGTATCATCATCGTTATCATCTTTATTGTCTGATACAATACTACTACGAATACTACCAGAAAGAGACATCAGCGAGAGACATCCTGATTTGATGCGTGTCTCACAAAAAACAAACATCTTTCGCACGCGAGCCGTCGTTTTCGCCAGAAAAAGAACAAAAACACACAAAAAAGTTTTCGTTCCCGGACGACAAAGGACAAAAACTCAAAACGCAAAATCCGAGTAAGGAACATTCCTTTTGGGTGATTTTGAGCCACCAACACGCATTTTCCCCTCTCCCGTTTGGATAATAATCCAATTCCTCTCCATTACTTCACGCGCGCGGTTCTTTATCAAACAACTCACTCGCGATAGATAAAAGATAAAAATATGCTCCTGATGAAAGCAGTGTTCGCGCCGAGGCCTTTGGTTTTGGCTTCCGTTTCTTCGCCTTCTTCTTCTCGGGGTGGTGCTCGTCGTTGCGACGTCATTCGAGCGCAGTCGTCGTCGTCAACTCCGACGACGCCGCCGACGAAGAAAAAAGGAAAGAAAGGATTGAAGAAGACCCAAAAACAACCACAACAACAACAACCAGGTGGTGGTGGTGCTTCTTCCTCGTCATCTTCGGCGGTGGTGCAGAAAGCCGTCGCGGAAGTTGCGAAGAAAAAAGAGGAAGACGACGGACCGCAAATTCCATTCGGCGACGCTTCCGGTGCCGCTTTACTTCTGAAAGATGTGTTCTTAGCGGTCGCGGATACTGATTTACTGCAAGAAGCGAACGCACAAATCATGTCGGGACAAAAAATCGGCCTCGTCGGAGGGAACGGGTGCGGGAAATCGACGTTACTGAAGTGCATCGCCGGCGTGCGCTCGATTCAAGACGGGGAAATCATCATCAGCTCAAAATTGAACGTGGGATACTTCGAGCAAACCGCAGTGAGCGGATCGACGAAGACGGTGTACGAAGAAGCGAGGGCGAGGATGACGAGGTTGAATAAAGCAGAAGCGGCATTGAGAGAAGCGGAGAGGGTGTGCGAAAGCGAAAATTGCGAGGACTATTGCGAGGCTGCGGATGTTTTGATGGATTGCTACGCGGAGTTTGAAGCCGCCGGCGGGAACGACGCAGAAAAGAGAATAGCCGCGGTGTTGGACGGTCTCGGGTTTTCCAGGAAGCAGTGGGATATTAAATGCGATAATTTAAGCGGCGGGTGGCAGATGAGAGTGGCGTTGGCGAGATTGTTGTTGTCTCCAGCCGGGAGCGAGGAGAACGGACTTTTATTGCTCGACGAACCGACGAACCATTTGGACGAGATTTCCAAGAAATGGCTCGCCGATTGGATTAAAAAGAGTCCGAATACGACCGTTATCGTCTCGCACGAAGAGTCTTTGTTAGACGGCGCGTGTTCGCACATCATGGAAGTTCGCGCGAAAGGTTTGCATTGGTACGTCGGGAACTACTCGAAATTTTTACAAGACCGAGACGAAAGAGTACGCGTAGCTCAAGCGAGTTATAACAAATTGGCCGCGGAAGCTGCAGATTTGAAAGATTTTGTCGCGAGATTTAGCGCCAACGCCTCTAAAGCCGCGCAGGCGTCTTCGAGAGCGAAACTGTTGATTAAAGTAGAAACGGAAATGAGAAAGCTCGAACGCGAAGCGGCGGCGAACTTTTCCGAAGGCGAAGCAGGGGATTCCACGAAAATGGCTTTGCGTTTAAGTAAACCGCCGCCGTCAGATCAAGACGTGTTGATGATGGAAAACGCCGTTTTGGGATACAAAAAAGAGTCGCCGATTTTAAAAAGTAAGGACGGAAAAGAGTTTAAACTCTCTCGCGAAATGCGTGTGGTCGTTCTCGGACCGAACGGGGCGGGTAAATCCACGCTTCTGAAAAGTTTAGCCGGCACCATGCCTTTGCTCGAGGGCACGCGCACGTTAGGCGAACGCGTGAAGCTTGGCGTCTTCTCGCAAGATCTCGCGCAAGAGTTGCCGATGGATAAGCAAGCGTTAGAGTACGTTCTAGAAACCGCGAGAGTGGAGAACCCACTATTGAAAGAAATCGAAGGTCGACAATCGCTCGGCGCGTTAGGCATCTCCGGCCCGATGGCTTTACGTAAAATCGGCTCTCTTAGCGGCGGAGAAAAGGCTCGAGTTGCGCTCGCCGCGTTTGTTTTACAACCACGAAACGTCTTACTTCTGGATGAACCGTCCAACCACTTGGACGTTGGCGCGGTCTCCGCCTTAACCGACGGTCTCCAAGACTGGGACGGCGCCTTATTCGCCGTTTCCCACAACAAAGGCTTTTGCGAATCCTTGAGACCGACCCACGTCGTTCGAGTAGAAAAAGGAGAGTTTATCATCGAAAACTGCTACGGTTTAACCGACGAAGATTTCGAGCACGACTATCCAGAGGAAGGCGACGCGTCTTCAGACGCCATGAGCAAGAAAGAAGAAGAAGAACAACTCGTCGCCGTTGCAGCGTAGTAAAGGATATATACATTTTTTTACAACAACACCTTTAGTACTGACTGAGACAATTTATTTAATAAAAACGCCAAATTTGTTCCCACGATATACCATGTGTAAGCTCTGAGAGAAGAAGAAGAACCGAAGAAGAAGAAGAAGAAGACAAAGAATGCATCACGTTTTCTATCGCTTTTT